>Ga0181520_10005447_pt1 | contig 20310 bp, 17 predicted proteins | sample PEATcosm2014_Bin_29_FD_132451 | JGI IMG/M metagenome (GOLD analysis project Ga0181520, IMG submission 132451) | Peatland microbial communities from MTU Mesocosm Facility, Houghton, MI, USA - PEATcosm2014_Bin02_30_metaG | ecosystem: Environmental > Terrestrial > Soil > Wetlands > Peat | place... | reverse complement strand
TCGTTGGCTGCTCAACCAAGATGCGATGGCGACCGAGAAGCTCGCCGAAGGCATCCGCACTTTCGCCAAGGATCTCGCCTCGCTGCGCGAGCTGGTGTCGCGGAAGCTGGCGCTGGCGGCGTAACGGGCGCTGCGACGAGGACGGCCCCGATCGAATGTTTACAGCGATTTCGCGGAAGACATGCTGGTCACGCGAAATTCGGTCGGGCTTCGCCGTAACGCCTGCGGAAGGCCTTGTCGAAAGAGTTGGGATCGTCGAAGTTGCAATCGACAGACCCGCTTGACCGGCTCGTCCGACCGAACCGGCCGCTCGCTGCTCGACGCACGCGGTAAGCGAGAACGTAGTCGGCCGACGGACTGAGGGCCGGGAGCCACCCCAGGCGGCGGCTTACGGCTTTCGTCCGGGGTACCGAGCGCACACACTGCCGGCCACCTAGCCGCTGAAGTGGAGACGTTTCGGTTGATGAACTACGGCGCGATCGCGACCCACATTCACAACGATCGAGTCCGCATCTCGACAAAGGACATCAACTTGCTGCACGGTAGCGGGCAAGACGCGAAGCCGCGCTACGCTCGCAGTTGATCACTTAGCAGTTGCTCAATCTGTGCCACAGTTTCACGGCACGCGGCAGAATTCCCGGCCTCCTCGTGCCAAATATTGAACAAAATCGGAAAAAGTTGGTCTCTGGACAGTCCGACCCCAGACGACAGTTCCTCGTACCAATCGTGATCCTCAACTCCCTGGATTCCGGATAGCATTGCGCTCAAATCCGTCGCACCAATTGCTGTTTCCAACAAGCTCGGTCTTTCTTGCACTACGTTTCTGAACATTCTTTCTATTGGCTGATCACCCGGCAAAAACGTACTCATACTGCGTACTTCCTTTGGAGCCGTATCCCTTATGTCTCCATCAAAGATTCCCACGACACTGATTGCCTTGAATTGCCCGCCAAGCGCCTTAATTAGCTTGACTACTTCGCCGTCTCCTCCACGACTTTGAATTTCGATTCTTCTCGAAAGAGCCGGATTGTAACGCTCCAGAATTCTCCTGGTAAATAGAGCCGCAGCTTGGTCTTCTACAAGTCCAATCACATTAGTGGCGACGCTAATTCCAATTGTTTCAAGCCATGACGGGCTCGGGAGCTTCGTTTCGATCCTTACTGACCCTGGTATCCTATGTAGAAAAATCTGCCCCTCTGTCGGCGCACTGAGTATTATTTTTGGCGAATGACTTGTAACAATTATGGTCAGCTTCTTCTTCACGCTCAGCACAGTTACATGTTCTATCAATGCCTCCTGGCATGCCGGAGAGAGGAAGGTCTCCGGCTCCTCCAGCAAAAGAATCGCATTTTCCGGCGATCGATCTAGTAGCCACCACATATATAGTGTCGCAATCTCGCCTGCGCCCATTGTCCGGCTATCGTATCGCTCTGTGCCATACGCAACCTCAAAAAACGGCACAAAATCGCCATTAAAATCGATTTCGTACGACTTAATTTCTCTGTAGTCGCGGCGACTTATGTACTTGACCTCGGCAAGAGATATCTCACTAAGTACCCGCTGACCGACTCCGTTAATTAAGTCTGTCGGGTCGCTGTATCCGCAAAATAGATGCTGGTGAGAGAGCGCCTCCGCACCGGGGTTCACGTGAAATACATCGACGCCCAGGTCGCTGCCCCCGCTGATCGCACCGCCGGAAAATTTCACTTGGGAAGTTCTCTGGTCGGCATCCTTTTCATAATAAAGAGTCGCGTTTCCCGAGCTCAACTTTAGCGTGTTCGACTCGTCAGTCGCTGCATCTCCATGCTGAGCCGCTGCCCAGATTGCTCGGAGGAGTGTCGTCTTGCCCGCGCCGTTGGGGCCGGCTAAAACAACGATCGGACAAGCCAATGGAACCTCGCCGCTTCCCAGCGTCGGAATATCGGCGAACACAAAGCGCTGCAGTTTAAAGACTCGACCCGCAGCCCCTTCGCGGAGCGCTCGTTTGAAGTCTCCCAGCCGCGCCCGCTTCACGACAGGACACTCCAGCTTTCAATCTTCAACCGCTGGGCAAGCGAATACTCAAACGTGACATCGTCTCTCTGCGCGAGATCCTGAAATACTTCTTCAATAACGCTTTGTTTCACACTAGGTGGAACGTTATCATTGCCAAGAAATTTATATGCGTACCACAGCGCAAAATCTCGGTATGCAACGGACGAGACGTCGGTAACTCTTAGGCTCGCCCGATCGTTGAATAGCGCTAACGCCTCTGCAACAAAATTCCGCTTCGATGAGGGGGTTCCCAAATACAGATTTGACATAAATTTGTCGTCGAAGCTGTCGTCATGAAATCTACAATAAAATAGAAGCCAACTTAGAGCACTCGCTTTATTAAGACGAACCCCAATCAACTCACTTCTACTAATACTAAAGCGCGCCACGGCTCGCTTGACGATCTCAATTGTCGATCCGTCAAATTCTCCACCCTGTCTGAAGCGTTGCGAGACGAGAGGCTCTGTACTCTTCATTGAGAACGACTTCTTCTCTACGAAAAATAGAATTCGTGCGAATATGTCGTCGTACGCTAGGCGAACATTTGAGAATCCGATTGTATCTCTATTATTTTCTAGATCTTCAAACTCTCTAACTAATCGCTTAAGCTGAGCTCTAGCCGGACCGTAAAATGCATTTCTCTGCTCACCCGCCGTGAGTAAGCTCGGTTGGTTTAGTCTATAGAATAACTCACTTGGTTCTTCTGGCGAATAGTTAGTAATCTTAAAGCACCTAAAGCTGTAATGGTTGAAATTACGCCGGACTTCCTGTTCGAACGATCTGTAATAGACTCCGTTTAAGGACCTTATTCGCTCATCTGCTGGTTCTATACTTCCATCAACTGCGTAGTCATTGTGGATGAAGTCTCTAACCGCGGCTAGGCGCTGTTGCCCGTCGAGGACGTCCATTCCGCCATCTTGCCTAACAACCAAGAAAATTGGAGGGATCGACCATTCGCGCAAAATCGTGTCGATCAGCTTCTTCTTCTTTTTTCCGCTCCAAATCTCTTGGCGCTGAAAGTCGGGTTGGAGATCGATGTCACCCTCGTCAATTCGATCAACGAGCGTCTTTAAGTCGGGTTCCCATGGCACGAGCTTCATACGATTCTCACGATTCTGAGGCTGCAGCGTTATCAGGATTCGTAGGCCTCTTCGACTGCACTCTCGATTTGCACCGTCACGAATTCCGCCAAGCCGAACCGAGCCGGCGGCGTTGTGACGGTCAGGCCGGCCAGGCACCAACCGTCGATAGCTGCGTATCGCCACGCTTGCCTTTCTCCCGGGCCTCCTCTATATGCGCGGCCATTCCACAGGCGGATTTTTGCGCGCCCTGCTTCAAGGGTTCGCTCCGGTGGTCGGGTTCGCCCGGCCGACATGATCCGCCGAGGCTCAACCGGAAAGGTTTTCGCAGTGTCTCTGCCTGATTTCACTATGCGCCAGCTCCTCGAGTCGGGCGCTCATTTCGGCCACCAGTCGCATCGCTGGAACCCGAAGATGGCGCCGTACATCTTCGGCGTGCGCAACTCCATCCACATCATCGATCTCGCCCAGTCGGTGCCGCTGTTGCACCAGGCGTTGAAGGCGGTGTCGGACACGGTCGCCAAGGGCGGCCGGGTGCTGTTCGTCGGCACCAAGCGCCAAGCCGCCGAAGAGATCGCCGAAGCGGCCAAGCGTTCGGCGCAGTATTTCGTCAACTCGCGCTGGCTCGGCGGCACGCTGACCAATTGGAAGACCATCTCCGGCTCGATTGCGCGGCTGCGCAAACTCGACGAGCAGCTTGGCGAAGGCGCCAAGGGACTGACCAAGAAAGAGCGCCTGATGATGTCGCGCGAGCGCGACAAGCTGGAGAAGGCGCTCGGCGGCATCAAGGACATGGGCGGCGTCCCCGACCTCGTCTTCGTCATCGACACCAACAAGGAGGCGCTGGCGATCAAGGAGGCCAACCGGCTCAAGATCCCGGTCTTCGCCATCCTCGACACCAATTGCGATCCCGACGGCATCGCCTATCCGGTGCCCGCCAACGACGACGCAAGCCGCGCCATCAATCTCTACTGCGACCTCGTCGCGCGCGCGGCGATCGACGGCATCTCGCGCAGTCAGGGCGCGGCGGGCATGGACGTCGGCGCGGCTGAAGCGCCGATCGCGGAGGTTCTGCCCGAAGCGACCGCCGCCGCTGGCGAAACGGACGCCGCCGGCGAGATGGAAGCGACGACCTCGACCGACCGGTTTGAGCTGCTCGCCGCGCCGCGCGGCGCGCCCGACGACCTCGCCAAGCTGACCGGCGTCGGTCCGCAGATCGTCAAGAAACTCAACGAGCACGGCGTCTTCCATTACTGGCAGATCGCCGCGATGACCAAGGACGAAACCGACAAACTCGACGCCGACCTCAAGTTTAATGGCCGCATCGCCCGCGACAATTGGGTTGAGCAGGCTCGCACGCTGCTCACTTCGGCGTGATTTTCCGCTCTCCCGCATGCGGGAGTGGCTTGGGACGAGGGCGGGTTTGCCTGCCCTCATCCAGCACCGACGACCCGCCCGCTTGGGTGGGCGTCTCACGGCGCCCCACGGGGCCACCCGATCCCGCAAGCGGGAGATGGGCGCGCGTCGGGCGCAGTTCCGCCGCTCCATTCGACTTCATTCTGGGGAATACTGCCATGGCCACGATTAGCGCCGCGCTGGTGAAAGACCTGCGCGAGAAGACCGGCGCGGGCATGATGGATTGCAAGACCGCGCTCGGCGAGACCGGAGGCGACATCGAAGCCGCCATCGACTGGCTGCGCAAGAAGGGCTTGGCCAAGGCGGCCAAGAAGAGCGGCCGCGTCGCCGCCGAAGGCCTGGTCGGCGTCGCCGTCGAAGCCAATCTCGGCGTCGTCGTCGAGGTGAATTCGGAGACCGACTTCGTCGCCCGCAACGACGACTTCCAGTCGCTGGTGCACGGCGTCGTCGCCGTCGCGCTCGACAAAGCGCCCGACATCGACGCCGAGTCCGTCAAGGGCGCGCATTATCCCGGCGGCGGCACAGTCGCCGACGCGATCGCCAACGCCGTCGCCACGATCGGCGAGAACATCACGCTGCGCCGCGCCGCCGGCCTGCATGTCCCCCACGGCGTCATCGGCCATTACGTCCATAGCCAGATCGTCGACGGCCTCGGCCGCATTGGCGTGATCGTCGCGCTCGAATCGACCGGCGCAGCGGAGCCGTTGAAGGCGCTCGGCCGCCACGTGGCGATGCACGTCGCCGCGGCGAGCCCGCTCGCCCTCGATCCGGCCGGCATCGACCCGGCGACGATCGCCCGCGAGAAGGCGGTGCTGCACGACAAGAACGCCGGCAAGCCGCCGCACGTGCTGGAGAAGATCGTCGAGTCGGGCCTCAAGACCTTCTACAAGGAGGTCTGCCTGCTCGATCAGGCGTATGTCCACGATCCCGCCAAATCGGTCGCCCAAGCGGTCAAGGAGGCGGAGAAGAGCGTCGGCGCGCCGATTGCGATCAAAGGCTTCATCCGCTTCGCGCTCGGCGAAGGCGTCGAAAAGCCGGCTGAAGAAGGCTAAACTTCCGAATCGACCGGGCGGCCTGCGGGCCGCCCTTTTCTTGAGGGCCGAGGACAGGAGACCCGTCTTGACCGACCGCGCGCGCGAAAAGCCGATGTTCGACCGGGTCGTCGTCAAGTTGTCCGGCGAGGCGCTGATGGGGCCTGATCCGTTCGGCCTCAACGCGCCGACGGTGCAGCGCATCAGCGCCGATCTCAAGGCAGTTTCCGAACTCGGCGTCCAAGTCGCCGTCGTGGTCGGCGGCGGCAACTTCTTCCGCGGTTTGCTCGGCGCTGAAAAAGGCATCGAACGCGCTCGCGCCGACTCGATCGGCATGCTTGCCACCGTGATGAACGCGCTGGCGCTGGAGGGCGCGCTCGAGCAGCTCGGCCAGCCGGCCCGCGTGCTGTCGGCGGCGGCGATGCCCTCGCTGTGCCAGCCCTATTCGCGCCAGGCGGCGCTCGGCCATCTCGTCAAGGGCCGCGTCATCGTGCTCGCCGGCGGCACCGGCAATCCGTTTTTCACCACCGACACCGGCGCGTCGTTGCGCGCCTGCGAACTCTCGGCCGGCGCGGTGATGAAGGCGACCCAGGTCGACGGCGTCTACACCGCCGATCCGAAGCGCGACCCCAACGCCAAGCGCTACGACCGCCTCACCCACGACGAAGCGATCGCCCGCAACCTGCAGATCATGGACACGGCCGCTTTCGCGCTGGCGCGCGACAACGGCATACCGATCGTCGTCTTCTCGATCAACGAGCCCGGCGCCATCCGCGCCGCCCTGCTCGGCCAGGGCCGCGCCACCTACGTCATGCCGTGATTTCGGTCCGTGGTCACGACCGCGTGAACGGCGCTTGGATCGAACGAAGGATGCCCTAGGATCGCTCCCGGCCGCCCGACAAGGCGCGGGAGGACATGTCCATGGGGCCGGCTTCGCCGCAACACGGGAAGATTCGCACCGTCGTCCAGGTGACGAGCGGCAATTTCCTCGAGATGTTCGACTTCTTCCTGTTTGGCATCTACGCCGATCACATCGGCAAGGCGTTCTTTCCCAACGAAAGCCAGTTCGTCTCCCTCATGTCGGCGTTCCTGAGCTTCGCAGCGGGCTTTGCGATGCGCCCGATCGGCGCGCTCGTTCTCGGTCCTTACATCGACCGCATCGGCCGCCGCAAGGGGCTGATCGTCACGCTCGCAATCATGGCGTGCGGCACAGTGCTGATCGCCTTCGTCCCGGGCTATGCCGCGATCGGCCTTGCGGCGCCCCTGTTGGTGGTGATCGGGCGGCTGTTGCAAGGCTTCTCGGCCGGCGTCGAACTCGGCGGCGTGTCGGTCTATCTCTCGGAAATGGCGCCGCCGGGACAGAAGGGATTCTATGTCAGTTGGCAGTCGGCGAGCCAGCAGGTCGCGATCGTCGTCGCCGCGCTGATCGGCTTCGCCATCGCCAAGCTGATAGCGCCGGCCGACGTCGCGGCTTGGGGATGGCGCATTCCCTTCGTCATCGGCTGTCTGATCGTGCCGCTGCTGTTTGTGCTGCGCGCCTCGTTACAGGAGACGGAGGCGTTCCTCGCCCGCGTTCACCACCCGAGCTTCGCCGAAATCGCACACACGCTGGCGGCCAATTGGGTTCTGGTCGTCGGCGGCGTCGGCATGGTGGCGATGACGACGGTGTCGTTCTACCTGATCACCGTCTACACGCCCTCCTTCGGCAAGAACGTCCTGAAACTCGCCGAATCCGACAGCCTGCTGGTGACCGTCGCGGTCGGCGCCTCGAACTTCTTCTGGCTGCCGATTTCCGGCGCGCTCTCCGACCGGATCGGCCGCCGGCCCATTCTCATCGCCACAACCTTGCTGACGCTGGCGACCGTCTATCCAGCGCTCTCCTGGCTGGTCGGAGCCCCGACGTTTGGCAAGATGATGCTGGTCGAGCTTTGGCTGTCGGCGCTCTACGGCTGGTACAACGGCGCGATGGTCGTCGCGCTGACTGAGGCCGTGCCGGCAAACGTGCGCACCTCAGGGTTCGCGCTGGCCTACAGCCTCGCGACGACGCTCGGCGGCTCGTCGCTGGCGATCTCGACCTGGCTGATCCGCGAGACCGGCGACAAAGCCTCTCCGGGCTATTGGATGAGCTTCGCCGCGCTGTGCGGCCTCGCCGCGACGCTGTTCATTTACGCGGGGCGGGCGCGGACGGCCGCGGCGGCGGTTCGCGCGTAATTGCGACAAAGCAGTTGCGCGGCAAACAAAACCGCGGTCAACTGACACAAGAGCTTTCGGCCGCAAACGAAGGCCACGGGGGAGGAATCCAATGGACGACAACGACGTCGAACGGCGCGTCACAGCTAAGGTCGCCTGGCGTTTCGTGCCGTTTCTGGTGCTGTGCTACTTCGTCGCCTATCTCGACCGGGTCAACGTCGGCTTCGCCAAGCTGACGATGGACGCCGACATCGGCATTACCGACACGATGTTCGGCTTCGGCGCGGGCGTGTTCTTCCTCGCCTATTTCCTGTTGGAGGTGCCGTCCAACCTCGCGCTCGACCGCGTCGGCGCTCGGCGCTGGATCGCGCGCATCATGTTTTCCTGGGGTCTGATTTCCGGCGCGATGGCCTTCATCCCGGCGATCGCCAAGGCGACCGACTTCAGCGACGAGCACACGTTCTACTTCTTGCGCGTTTTGCTCGGGTTTGCCGAGGCGGGCTTCTTCCCCGGCATCATCTTCTTTCTGACGCTGTGGTTCCCGGCCGCCTATCGCGCGCGCATCATCGGCTATTTCATGGCCGCGATCCCGCTTTCCTCGGCGCTCGGCTCGCCGGTCTCCGCTTCGCTGCTCGGTCTCGACGGCGCACTCGGCTTCAAGGGCTGGCAATGGCTGTTCATCGCCGAAGCGGCGCCGGCGCTCGTCCTCGCGGTCGTGACCTATTTCTATCTCACCGACCGGCCGGTCGACGCGCATTGGCTCGAAGCGGAAGAGCGCGACTGGCTGGTCGACCGGCTCGCGGCCGAGGACAAGGTGCGCCACAGCGTATCTCCCGCCAACGTGCTGCACAGCCTTTACGACCCGCGCGTGCTCGCCGCCTCGCTGATCTATTTCGGCGTCGTCGCCGCGCTTTACGGCGTCAGCTTCTGGCTGCCGTCGATCGTCAAGGGCTTCGGCGTGTCGATCGCCCTCACCGGCTGGATAACGGCCATTCCCTACGCCGTCGGCTTCGTCGGCATGATCCTGTGGGGCATGAGTTCCGACTCGAGCATGGAGCGCATCGGCCACCTCTCGATCGCGCTGGCGATCGCGGCCATCGGCATCGGCGCCTCCGCGGCGCTCAACGATCCGTTGTTGAAGATGGTCGCGCTGACGATCGGCGCCTTTGGCGTCTTCGCCTCGCTGCCGATCTTCTGGACGCTGCCGACGGCGATCCTCTCCGGCGCCACCGCGGCGGCGGGCATCGCGGCGATCAATTCGATCGGCAATCTCTCCGGCTATTTTGGGCCCTTCATCGTCGGCTGGATCAAGGACGCGACCGGATCGTTCGCCTGGGGCCTGGCGGCGGTCGCCGCCTGCGCCGCCGCGGCGCTGGTGATCGCCCTTGCCCTCGGCCACGACCGCGCGCTGGAGACCGCGCCCGACAAAGCGCACGGCATTTGACCGTCGAACCTGACGCGACGCGAGTGGAGCCGCGTTCGCACGAGACGTGCGACGCATTGACGGCGAACGGAGGGCCGCCGTAAGCGTTCGAGCGCAAACCGAGGCTTCGATGTCGACTCCCCGCGCTCCTGTCCGCGACGCCGATCTGACCGCCTATTGGAATGGCCCAGGCGGGCGCCGCTGGACCGAGCGCGGCGACGCGCCTGAGGCGATCTTCGCGCCGATCGCCGAGCTGCTTTATGCGCGAGCGCGACTCGCGCCGGGCGAGCGCGTCATCGACATCGGTTGTGGCGGCGGCGCGACGACGCTCGCCATCGCGTCCCAAATCGGCGCCGCTGGCCGGGTGGTCGGCGTCGACGTTTCGGCGCTGATGATTGCGCGAGCAAGAAAGCGGGCGGACGCGACGAGCGCCGCGACGTTCGTCCTCGCCGACGCCGGTTCGCATAATTTCTCCCCTGGATGGGCGAACTTGCTGTTCTCTCGTTTCGGCGTGATGTTCTTCGCCGATCCGGTCGCCAGCTTCGCCAACCTGCGCAAGGGGCTGGCGCGCGGCGGCCGCGTCGTCTTCGCCTGCTGGCGCGAGGCCAGGCTCAATCCCTGGCAGATGATCGCCCTGAAGGCCGCGTGCAAACACGTGCCGCGCCTGCCACAGGTCGGTCCGGAAGACCCTGGTCCGTTCTCGTTCGCCGACGAAGCGCGCGTGCGGCGCATTCTCGCGGCAGCCGGATTCGAGAAGATCGCGCTGACGCCGGTCGATCTTGAGCTCGACGTCGCCACCGGACAGGGCCTCGAGGCCGCGCTCGGCGCTTTGCAGCAGATCGGCGCCGCCAGCCGCGCGCTCGAAGGCCAACCCGAGGCGTTGCGCGCGGCCGCGGTCGCCGAGATCGGCGCCGCGCTGGCGCCGCATCAGCGCGGGCGGACCGTGCCGCTCGGCGCCGCAATCTGGATCGTCGAAGCCGCCAATCCGTGAGACGGGCGCTCAGACTGGCCGCGCGACCTCGAGCACGACGTCGGCGAGACGATCGGCGGCGTTGGCGACGCCGACGGACTGCGCCGCGGCGGCGGCCACGCCGAGCGCCGCCGGGTCGGCGAGCGCGCCGCGCAACAACTCCGCGAGCCGCTGCGGCGTGAACTCGGTTTGCGGCACAACCGTCGCCGCGCCGGCGGCGGCGAGGATCGCCGCGTTGGCGGCCTGATCCTGATCGAGCGCATGCGGGAACGGCACCAGGATCGACGGTCGGCCGATGACGGCGAGCTCCGACACAGTCGAAGCGCCGGAGCGGCCAACGACGAGATGGGCGGCCGCAACGCGCGCCGGCAGATCGGCGAAAAAGTCGGCGATCTCAATCGGAAACTGCAGCGCGGCGCAGGCGGCGGCGACACGACCCTTGTCTTCGCCGCGCGCCTGCATGGTTAGGCGAACGCGCGCGCGCTCCTCGACGCTGAGCAGCGCCAACGCCGCCGGGACGACGTCAGCCATCACCCGAGCGCCCTGGGAGCCACCGGTGACGAGGAGACGAAGATCGCCGACATCGAAGTCGGGATAAGGCGTCCTCGCGGCGGCAAGCACCGCCGAACGCACTGGATTGCCGGTGTATCGCGTCTTGGCGACCAGTCCCCCGCCGAGCCCCTTGATCTCGGGAAATCCCGTCGCAATGCGCGACACGCGCGGAGCGAGGAAGCGATTGGCGCGGCCGACGACGGCGTTCTGCTCGTGCAGCACGCTCGGCGCGCCAAGGAGCCAGGCGGCGAGCAGCGGCGGCACGGTCGGGTAGCCGCCGAAACCGACGACTGCGCGCGGCTTGAGTCGCGGCAACAGCGCCAGAGCCGCCGCAAGGCCGAAGGCGAGCACAGCAGTCGCGCGCGCCTTGTTGAGCGCCCCTGCGCCGGTGGTCGTCGCGGCGGGAATGCTGTGGACCGCGTCGACGGGAATTTCGCCGCCGTACTTGAGCGCGCGTGCGTCGGTGATGAGCTCGACCGCCGCGCCGCGCTCGCGGAGCGCGGCGGCGAGGGCGACGGCGGGAAAGAGATGGCCGCCAGTGCCTCCCGCCGCGAGCAGGATTGGCCGGGGTTTGGTCACGCCGCCTCCGCCGTCCGCGCGCCGAGAACCGCGAGCGGGCGCTTGCGCGTGAGCGCGATGAGGAAGCCCATGCCGAATCCGAGCGCCACCAACGACGAACCGCCGTAGGAGATGAATGGCAGCGTCATGCCTTTGGCGGGGATCGCACGCAGGTTAACCGCCATGTTGATCCAGCTTTGCACGCCGAACATCAACGTCAGACCGGCGGCGGCGAAGCGGCAGAACGGATCTTCGTTGCGCAGCGCCAACCACAGGCCGCGCACAACGATGAAGCAGAAAAAGGCGATCAGCGCCAGACAGGCAATCATGCCGAATTCCTCTCCGGTGACCGCGAAGACGAAGTCGGTGTGCGCGTCTGGCAGGATGCGCTTGTAGACGCCCTCCCCCGGCCCGCGGCCGAACCAGCCGCCGGATAGAATGCTCTGCAGCGCGGTGTCGACCTGGAACGTGTCGACGACCCCGCCGATCGAGTCGGGATCAAGAAATCGCAACACGCGTTCATGCACATGCGGCGACAGCTTGAACGCCGCGACGCCGCCGACCACGCCGGCGCCGCCGAGACCGAACACCCAGAACCAGTGCAGCCCAGCCATGAAGAAGAGGGCCGCCCAGACGACCGAGATCAGCATGGTCTGGCCGAAGTCGGGTTCGAGGATCAGCGGGACGATGGTCACCGGCAGCAGCAGCAGTGCGAACAGCTTGCCCGCGAGCGTCGGCGCGCCGACGCGGCCGCCTTCGGCGAAGGCCCAGGCGCAGAGCACGACGAACGCCGGCTTGACAAATTCCGACGGCTGCACGCCGGCGATCCAACGCCGTGAACCCTTGACCTCGACCCCGAACATCAGCGCCGCGACGACCAGCGCCAGGCTGACGGCGAAGACGATCAGCGCCGTGCGGCGCACGCCGCGCGGCGTCAAGAACGAGACTCCAATCATCACCGCGGCCGATGGGGCGAGCAGCTCCGCCTGACGATTGACGAAATGGAAGGTCGAAAGGTTGAGCCGCTCGGCGACGGCAGGGCTGGCGGCCAGCGCCATCACCAATCCGACGACCATCAAGGCGAAGAAGGAACCCAGCAACCAGGGATCGACGGTACGAAACCAGTCGGCGACGGGCCCGCGCTCGGCTCTCGACATCATGTCGCGCTCCCTTGTCCCATTTCGGACGCAGCGGCGATGCGCGCGGCGACCAGCGCGCGAAAGCGATCGCCGCGCACTTCGAAATTGGCGAATTGATCGTAGGAGGCGCAGGCTGGCGATAGCAGCGCGACCGGCTCGGCGGCGGCGCTCGCCAACGCGTCGCGCGCGGCGGCGGCGACCGCGTTCTCCAGCGTCCCGCAGCGCTCAAACGGGACGGCGCCTTCGAGCGTGTGCGCGAACTCCTCACTCGCGGCGCCGATCAGATAAGCCTTCGCGACGCGGGAAAAGAGCGGACGCAGCGGCTCTATGCCGCCGGCCTTGGCCTTGCCGCCAAGGATCCAGAAGATGTCGTTGAAGCTTAACAACGCCTTTTCCGCGGCGTCGGCGTTGGTGGCCTTCGAGTCGTTGACGAACAGTGCGCGGCCGAGCCGACCGACCTGCTCCATGCGATGGGCGAGGCCGGGAAAGCTTGCCATCGCGCGCGCGATCTCCGCCCCACTCACGCCCAGCGCGCGCGCCGCGGCGAAGGCGAAGGCGGCGTTCTGGCCGTTGTGAGCCCCGCGCAGCGCCACCGCCTGCCTGAGATCGACGCGTTCGGGCGCGCCACGCGCGACGACGTAGCGATTCTCGACCCAGACGTCGGCAAGCGGCGACGGCGCGGCCGAGATCGACACGACGCGCCGACCCGCCGCGCGCAGCCGCCCGGCGATCGCGCGGCTATGGTCGTCGTCAACGCCAACCAACGCGACGTCGGAGCGCGCGACCAGGCGCTCCTTGATCGCGGCGTAGTTTTCCATCGTCCCGTGCCGGTCGAGGTGATCGGGCGTCAGATTGATCAGCGCGCCAATCGATGGCTCGAGCGAAGGCGCGAGATCAATCTGGAACGTCGAGCATTCGACGACGTGGACGCGCGAAAGCGCCGGCGGCGGCAGATCGAGGATCGGCACGCCGATGTTGCCGCCCATTGCGACGTCGCGCCCTGCGGCTGCAAGGACGTGGGCGATCAGAGCGGTGGTCGTCGACTTGCCGTTGGTGCCGGTGATTGCGACCATTGGCGCCTCTGGCGCGCGGGCCGCGCGCTCGCGCGCGAAGAGTTCAATGTCGCCGACGACGGCGACGCCGGACGCCTTAGCCTTGTCGACCGTCCAATGCGGCTTGGGGTGGGTGAGCGGCACGCCCGGCGCAAGAACGAACGCAGCAAATCCACGCCAGTCGGCTGCGGAAAGATCGACCGGCGCGAAACCTTCAGCGACCGCGCGCTCGCGCACCCGTGCGTCGTCGTCCCAGGCCGCGACTTCGGCGCCGCCGGCAACGAGCGCGCGCAACGTCGACAGGCCCGAGCCGCCGAGACCGAACAGCGCAACGCGCTTTCCACGCAAAGTCTCGACCGGGGTCATCGTCACCTCAACTTCAGCGTCGCCAGGCCGATCATCGCCAGCACGAAGGCGATGATCCAGAAACGCATGACGATCTGCGGCTCCGACCAACCGAGCTGCTCAAAATGATGGTGGATCGGCGCCATCTTGAACACGCGTTTGCCGGTGAGCTTGAACGATGCGACCTGGACCACCACCGACAACGCTTCGATGACGAACAACCCGCCGATGATCGCCAGCACGAACTCGTGCTTGATCGCCACGGCGATCACGCCGAGCAGGCCGCCGAGCGCAAGAGAGCCGGTGTCGCCCATGAAGATTTGGGCAGGCGGCGCGTTGAACCACAGGAACCCGACGCCGGCGCCGATCAGCGCGCCGCAGATCACCATCAGATCGCCGGCATAGGGAACGTGATTGAGCAACAGGTAACGCGAATAGAGCAGGTTACCGGCGAAATAGGCGATCAGCCCGAGCGTGGCGGCGGCGATCATCACCGGCACGATCGCCAGTCCGTCGAGCCCGTCAGTGAGGTTGACTGCATTGCCGAAGGCGACGATGACGAACGGACCAAACAGCAGGAAACCCCAGCCGAGATCGACGACGTAGCCGTTGTAGAACGGCAGCGCCAGCGAGGTCGCGCCGATCGCCCCGACTCGCATCAACCCATAGCAGGCGATGAAGGCGATGGCGAACTCGGCCGCCAGACGCGCTCGCCCGGAGAAGCCGAGGTGCGACTGCTTGGTCACTTTGAGGTAGTCGTCGTAGAAGCCGATCGCCGCGAAGCCGGCGGTGACGAACAGCACGATCCAGACATACGGGCTTTCGAGGCTGGCCCACAGCAGCGAGGAAGCGAACAGGCCGAAGAGGATCATGAGGCCGCCCATGGTCGGCGTGCCCTTTTTGGTCAGCAGGTGCGAAGCCGGCCCGTCGGTGCGGATCGGCTGGCCCCTGCCCTGTCTCAAACGCAAAGCCGAAATGATCATCGGCCCAAAGAAGAAGACGAGCAGCAGCCCGGTCGTCGCCGCGCCGAGGGTGCGAAACGTCAGATAGCGGAAGAGATTGAAGATGCCCGCGACGTGCGAGAGATCGGCCAGCCAGGTCAGCATCGAGATTTCCTAACGTCGCGTTCGGCGGATGCGAATCGTTCGCGCAATCCCGCCACCACCGGCCCCATGCGGCTGCCGTTCGATCCCTTGACCATGACGACGTCGCCGCCGCGCAAGGCGTCGGCGAGCCGGGGAAGAATGTCGCTCGATCGCCCGGCCCAGGCGGCGCGCATCGCTGGCGGCGCAGCGTCGTAAAGCGCGCGAGTCAGCGGGCCGGCGCCGAACAACAGGTCGACGCGGTTGCGCGAAAGCTCCGGGGCGAGCGCCGCGTGCATCGTCGCGCCGTCGGGACCGAGTTCGAGCATGTCGCCGATCACCGCGATGCGCCGCCCAGCGGCGACGGGCTTGACGGCGCCGAGCAGCGCCAGCGCCGCGCGCATGGAGGCGGGATTGGCGTTGTAGCTCTCGTCGATGACGGTGAACGGGCCGCTGGCGCTCGTCAGCGTGAAGCGCGCGCCGCGCCCCTGCTGCGGCGCGAATCCGACGAGCGCCGCCGCCGCGCCGGCGACGTCGACGCCCAAAGCGTCGCAGGCGAGCAGCACGCCGAGCGCGTTCTCAGCCATATGCAGCCCCGGCGCGCCGAGGACAAAATCGAGTTCGCGGCCGAGGACCCGCGCGTGAATGCGCGAACCGCCGTCGATCGCCGAAACCCCGACAAGCTGCGCGTCGCAGGCGCCGTCGGCGCCGAAGGTCACGACCCGCGCCGCCCGCGCCCGCGCCGCGGCGGCGAGCCGTTCGAACTGCGGCGCGGCGCGATTGAGCACGGCGGAGCCGCCCGGCCCGAGCCCGGAAAAGATCTCAGCCTTGGCGTCGGCGATGCCTTCGAGCGAGCCGAGATGTTCGATGTGCACCGGGGCGATCGTCGTCACCAGCGCGACGTCTGGCCGCGCCATGGCGACGAGCGGCGTGATCTCGCCGGCGTGGTTCATGCCAATTTCGATCACCGCGAAGGCGGCGCCGGCAGGCAGGCGCGAAAGCGTCAGCGGCACGCCCCAGTGATTATTGTAGGAGGCCGCGGAAGCATGGGTCGGCCCAAAGCGGCCGAGCGCGACCCTCAACATTTCCTTGGCGCTCGTCTTGCCGACCGAGCCGGTCACGGCGGCCACGCGCGCCTTTGCGCGCGCCCGCGCCGCTTTCGCCAGCCGCTCCATCGCCCGCAACGTGTCGTCGACGGCGAAGGTCGGTTCATGCGCGGCGAGGCTCGCGCCGCGCGGCCGGGCGATGACCGCCGCGGCGGCGCCCGCCTCGAAGGCGCGCGCGACGTAATCGTGACCGTCGCTCGCTTCGCCTTTGATGGCGACGAACAGGTCGCCGGACGCCAGCGTACGGGTGTCGATCGACACGCCGTCGACCAGCGCGGCGAGCGGCGCGCTCGGCGCCCCGAGCACGCGCGCCAGTTCGGCTTCGGTCCACAGCGCGATCATCCCGCCTCCTCGAGCGCCGCCCGCGCGGTTTCCGCGTCCGAGAACGGCAGCGTCCGATCGCTGAGGATTTGGCCGGTTTCGTGGCCTTTTCCGGCAATCAACAACGCATCGCCCGGACCGAGCGCCTCGATCGCGGCGCGGATCGCCTCGCCGCGGTCGGCGATTTCGCGCGCCCCCGGCGCGGCGGCGAGAATGGCGGCGCGGATCGCCGCCGGGTCCTCGGAACGGGGATTGTCGTCAGTGACATAGACGAGATCGGCGGCCCGGACCGCGATCGCTCCCATCATCGGTCGCTTGCCGGCGTCGCGATCGCCGCCGCAACCGAAGACGACGGCGAGCCGTCCTGCGACGAAGGGTCTCAGCGCCGCCAGGGCTTTCTCCAGCGCGTCGGGCTTGTGGGCATAATCGACAAAGACCGGCGCGCCGTCCTTGTCGCCGACCCGCTCGAGCCGACCCGGCGCGCCTTCGAGCCTCTCCAGCGCGGCGAACACCGTTTCGGGATCGGTTCCCGTCGCCAAGCACAGGCCGGCGGCGACCAAAGCGTTGGAGACCTGGAAATCGCCCGGCAGCGGCAACAGCAGCGGATGCGCACGCCCGCAGTGCTCGACGACGACGCGCGACGTGAAACCGTCGCGCTCGGCGTCGACCAGCCGCAGAGCGCCGCCGCGCCGCCCGACCACAGAGAGCGGCAGACCGCGCGCACGCGCTGCTTCGACCACCCGCGGCGCGACGTCGCTGTCGCCATCGATCACCGCCGGCGCGCCGTTCGGCAGCAGTTCGCGGAACAGGCGCAGCTTGGCGTCGAGATAGGCTTCCTTCGTCTCGTGATAGTCGAGGTGGTCGCGCGACAGATTGGTGAAGGCGCCGGCGGTCAGCCGAACGCCGTCGAGTCGCTTCTGGTCGAGGCCATGCGAGGAGGCCTCGAGCGCGAGATGGGTGACGCCGGCGCCGGCGAGCCTGTCGAGCGTCTGGTGCAACGCGACCGTGTCGGGCGTCGTCAGCGAACCGTAGACCTCGAGCGGGCGCGAGACGACGCCGAGCGTGCCGAGCGAAGCCGCCTCGCGGCCGGCCGCCGCCCAGATTTGCCGCGTGAAAGCGGCGACCGAAGTCTTGCCGCTGGTGCCAGTGACGGCGACGATGCAGTCAGGCTGGCGCGGATAGAAGCGCGCCGCCGCCTTGGCGAGCGCCGCGCGCGCGTCGACGACCTTGACGAACGGAGCGCCGACCGCTGGCGCGCGCTCGCCAACGATGACCGCCGCGCCCTTCGTGAGCGCATCGGCGACGAAGGCGAGGCCGTCCTGCTTGGCGCCGGCGAGGGCGAAAAAGGCGTCGCCCGGCCGCACTTTTCGACTGTCGGCGGTCAGGCCGCCGATCGGACGCTCGGCCAAGCCAGCTTCGCCAGGTCCGAGGTCGAGAATTTCGTCGAGCCGTTTCACTCTTTGCCCATCCGATCGGCGTCGCCGCCCAACCCCAACCGCGCCAGGATCGGGAACGGCTGGTCGGGGAAGTGGTCAGCCGGCGGCACGCCCTCGAGCGGCTCCACGCGCGCAATAAGCCGTCCCGTGGTTCGGCCGGCGTTGTGCGCGGCGGTGTGAAAGCCGCCATCCTCGGGCAACGCTTGCGGTTCGTCGTACATCGCGAGATAGAGATATTTCGGCTTGTCGGCGGGCGTGATGGCCATGAAGGTCGTGAACACCTTGTCGTGGGAATAGTGACCGTTGACGATCTTGTCTGCAGTGCCGGTTTTGCCGCCGACATAGTAGCCAGCGACGTTGGCGAATCCCGCCGAACCGTGGGTCGCGTTGGAGCGCATGAGATAGCGCATCGACTCGGAGGTCTGCGCGCTGACGACGCGATGGGCGACCGCCGCGGCCTCGGCTTCGCTGCGCAGCAGGAAAGTCGGCGTGATCAGATTGCCGCCGTTGACCAAGGCGGCGACCGCCATCAGCGCCTGAATCGGGGCGACGTTGAGGCCCTGACCGAAGGCGATGGTCATGGTGTTCAGTTCGCCCCAGCGCTTGGGCACGAGCGGCTCGGCGCTTTCGGGCAATTCGGTGCGCAACCGATCGAGCTGTCCCATCTTCTTCAAGAACGCCTGATGCCCTTCGACGCCGACCATCAGGGCCATGCGCGCAGCGCCGATGTTCGAGGAATGGGTGAAGACCTCGGGGACGCTGAGCATACGATGTGTGGCGTCGAAGTCGTGAATCGTGAAACGTCCGTAGCGCAAGCTCTGGCGTGCGTCGATGCGCGTGTTCAGGGTCACCTTGCCCGATTCGAGCGCCATCGCGATCGAAAGAGCCTTGAAGGTCGAGCCCATCTCATAGACGCCGACGTTGACGCGATTGATCCGTTGCGGATCCTTGATGAAATCGCTGGGATCGTTCGGATCAAAATCCGGCAACGATTCCAGCGCAATGACTTCTCCAGTTGTGACGTCGAGGATCGCCCCCGCGGCCGCCTTGGCTTTGAAGCGCTCCATGCCGGCGGTTAGTTCGTCGCGCAAGGCGTGGGTCGCCTTGAGGTCGAGCGAAAGCCTGACCGGCTTCAGCGCCGTGGAGTCGAGGACGAATCCCGGGACGTGCGGATCGGTGAGGCTCTGCTGGTCGAGATATTTCTCCATCCCGGCGATGCCGATGTTGTCCGTGTCGACGAAGCCGATCACATGGGCGCCGATCGGCCCATTGGGATAGACGCGCTTGTTCTCCGGCAGGAAGCCGACGCCCGGCAGGCCAAGATGGAAGATCTCCTCCTGCTCCTTGGCGGTGACCTGGCGCTTGACCCAGACGAAGCCCTTCTTCGATCCGAGTCGCTCGCGCAGTTCCTTGGCGTCGACGTCGGGCAGGACGGCGGTGATCAGCTCGACCGCCTCGTCCTTGTCGAGGATGCGGCGCGGCTCGGCGAAAACCGACATCGTCTTGACGTCGGTCGCCAGGATCTCGCCGTTGCGGTCGAGAAGGTCGGGTCGCGCACCAGAGACCGCCTGGTCAGCCGCGACCTTGAGGGTCTGCGGCGGATCGTGCGAGACGCCGAGCGCGATCAGCTTAACGCCGACGCCAAGATAGGCGACCGCCATCGCCAGGGCGATGAGGCGGATGCGGCCGGCGCTCTTATCGAGGCGAGCCGAAAACAGCCGGCGCACCAGGCCTCCGAGGCTCACGAAGAGCCCGGCGGGCGCCGCCTCCGCCTGATGCGCGGCGATCTCGTCGGCTTCGGGACCCGGCGTCTCGATCATGGACTACCTCACCGCGGGCGTTGCGCCGGTGACGCCGGCGCTCGGCGTCGCCGATTCGCCCAGCAGGCCGAGCGACTCGAGTTTGCGGCCAATCGAGTCGACCTTCGGCGCCTGGTCGGGCAGGTCGTCGGCCTTGACGATCTGGTTGAGCGCCAACGGCTGCATGTCGAGCTGAGCGTCGGCGAGCGCCTGCAAGCGATCGGGGCGCGTCAGGTGCGCGAATTCGGCGCGCAGCAGATTGATCGCGTCGCGCTCCTTGGCGATCTGGTGGCGCGTTTTGACGATCTGTTCGGAAGCGTAGATCGTCTGGTACTTGACCGAATAGACGTAGGCCGCCGAACCGATCAGCGCGGCGATGGCGATGACGTGCAAAAGGCGCCACATCAGCCCCTCCTCGGCCGCGACGGCGCTCTCGTCAACGCTTCAATCTCGGCGTCGCGTCCCAGCGACGGCACATTGGTGCGCTCGGCGAAGCGCAGCTTGGCCGAGCGGGCGCGCGGATTGGCGGCGAGCTCCGCATCGCCTGGCGTGACTGGCTGGCCGGCCGCGAGGCGGAAGGTCGCGGGCTGCGGCGCCGGCTCGCCCGGCAACAGGCGCGAAGCGGCGCGGCCCCGCCCGCCGCGCCGGGCGAAGAACTGCTTGACGATGCGATCCTCGAGCGAATGGAACGTAACGACCGCGAGCCGGCCGCCCGGCGAGAGAATCCGCTCGGCCGCTTCGAGGCCGCCGAGCAGTTGGCCGAGCTCGTCATTGACC
>Ga0181520_10005446_pt1 | contig 20318 bp, 10 predicted proteins | sample PEATcosm2014_Bin_29_FD_132451 | JGI IMG/M metagenome (GOLD analysis project Ga0181520, IMG submission 132451) | Peatland microbial communities from MTU Mesocosm Facility, Houghton, MI, USA - PEATcosm2014_Bin02_30_metaG | ecosystem: Environmental > Terrestrial > Soil > Wetlands > Peat | place... | reverse complement strand
GACGCAAGCCGAACCACGGAAACCGGCCCCCAGGATTGCGCCCGGTTGCGTTCCTGGCGGCCTGGTCGATACGTTAGACTCCAAGAGCAACCGGCCCACCCAGGGGCGTTTACGGGGGTTGTGCGAGGTGTGAGTCTGGGCAAGACGAAATTGCGGAACGGTGCGATGATTTGCAAAAGTGGTGAGAATTGAAACGGGGTAGTTGACAATCTGGCGACTAACGAGTAGGATACAACCGATGAAACGAAAGTACACTCCACTGACAGAACAGTTGCGGCACGCGGTCTTGAACTGTGGGCAGACACAATACGCCCTCTGCAAGGCTACGGGTATCGACAAAACCGCCATGTCCCGATTCATCAATGGCGAGCGCGGTGTTTCGATGCAAGTCTTGGACAAGCTGGGCGAATACCTCGGGTTGCGAATCGTGACCGACAAGCCCAAGAGCAAGGCAAAGAAAGGCGGGTGACGCATGGCGAGCATATCACGCGACCCCAACGGCCGGCGGACAATTCAATTTGTCGGCGGCGATGGCAAGCGGCGGTCGATCCGGCTGGGCAAGTGTTCACAGAAAACGGCCGAAGCGGTTCGGGTGAAAGTGGAACACCTGGCAGCGGCCGTCAACCACGGGACTGCCTTGGATGATGAAACCGGCCGATGGGTGGCGGCGCTCGATTCCGTCATGCACGAACGGCTAGCAGCGGTTGGGCTGGTCAAGGGGCGAGAGCCGGCCCCCGTGGCAACCGTCGGGGGATTTTTGGTTGAATATGTCGCCCGGCGAGTGGACGTGAAACCGGCGACAAAAGAAGTCTGGTCGCAAACGACACGGAACCTTTTGGAGTGCTACGGGGCGCAATGTGACCTGCGGACGATTGATGAAACGGCGGCCGAAGATTTCAAGCTGTTCCTGTTGAAAGCGGCGCTCTCCCCGACTACGGTTTCCAAGCGGCTGCAATTCGCCCGGCAGTTCTTCAAGGCGGCATACAGGCGGAAGTTGATCCCCAGCAACCCGTTTGCCGACGTGGCGAGCGCGGCGGGTGCCACCACCGACCGGCAGCGATTCATTACGCGAGAGGAAACCGGCCGGCTGTTGGAAGCCTGCCCCAATGTCGATTGGCGGGTTATCGTGGCCCTCTGTCGATTTGGCGGCCTGCGCAGCCCGAGTGAAGTCTTATCGTTACGGTGGCAAGACGTGAATTGGGGGGGGCAGCGGGTGCGGGTGCGGTCGCCCAAGACGGAACGGCACGCGGGAAAGGCGAGCCGGGAAGTACCCTTGTTCCCCGAAGTGGCGGCGGTGCTGACGGAAGCCTTCGAGGCAGCCCCCGAAGGCGCGGTGTACGTGGTGGCCGACAACACCTACCGCGAAGCGGCCGACACCGCGGGCGGCTGGCGGAACTGCAACCTGCGGACCCAGTTTGGCCGAATTATCGAACGGGCTGGGCTTGAACCGTGGCCCCGCCTGTTCCACAACCTGAGGGCGTCCAGGGAAACGGAACTGGCCCAAGAATATCCCGTTCACGTCGTCACGCGCTGGCTGGGCAACAGCCCGAAGATTGCCTTGAAACACTACCTAATGACGACGGAAGCGGACTTCCAAAAAGCGGTGCGGAATCCGGTGCAGTTTGGTGCGGATTCCGGTGCAGCAACCGGCGGCAACGAATCGCAGACTTCCGCAAGAAACGACATAAGCCCCAGCAACACAGGGGCTTATACCACGGGATGCGAGAGCTTGCCAACGCCTGCAAAATACATTAGCGGAGAGGACAGGATTCGAACCTGCGGACCAGTTTCCCGGTCACCGATTTAGCAAACCGGCGCTTTCGACCACTCAGCCACCTCTCCAAGTCCTTGCAACCCAAGGACTACTGACTTCGCCCGCCTGACGGCCCGCTCGATTTGCAGCCCCGACGCGGGGCCCGCACGGCGCAGGAAGTCTATGGCTAAGAATACCACAAAGGACCCGAGCGGCAAGCCCCGCAAGCCATATTGGGTTGCCAGCCGACCGCGATGGGCCAAACTATCGGTTTTTTTCACAAATTCGACTTACTTTCCAAAGCCGATCCTTCCGCCGGCACGCTGGCCCCACTGCCCCGCTTGCTCCATGCGGACGGCTTCCTGGAAATCCTGCCGCTTGACCGGCCCGCGCTGGTCGCGGTGCAAGGGACAAAAAAACGCTAAGGACCTCTAACACAACGAGGAACTTAATGTACTCCTCTCGCTCCGCGAGAGGGACGCTGTGCTCGAATTGGCCTCACGCGGAGCGTGAGGAGTACGTTTAGGCACGGGAACCGCCCCGAGGGTTCGTCATGCGACCGTTCTACCCTGTGTTACCCTGCCGGGCGTTCCGCATGCCGCAATCCGCGATGAACCCAGTTTCGCCCCAGCCAAAGACCGATCGGCGACGTCATGGCGATGCAGGCGTAGATGAGCCAGAGCGTGCCGGTGTGCATCTGCGCCGGCGGGGAATGCTTCGGGCAAAAGGTGGCCAGCAGGTAGCCGGAATAGAGGCCCGTCGTCCCCTTGGCCAGCAACCACGGCACCTGGGCCAGTCCCATGTATTGGGCGACGCGCCCGGCGGGGGCCAGCTCGCTGGCATACTCCAGGAAGCGGGCCGACCAGAGCGCCTCGCCAATCGAAAACACCACGAAGTAGGTGATCAGCAACGTCAAGTTGGGACCGAAGCCGAGCAGGAACGTGGGCGCGGCCGAGACGAACGAACCGACGATCATCATCGTGTAGACGTGAAATCGCTGCGTGAACATGGTGGCCAGCGGCACCCCAAAGAAGATAATGAGCGGATTGATCCAGTTGACCAGCCATTCCATCTTGTCTCCGACCGCCGACGGATAGGAGCGGAGGATGTACTCCGGCATGGTCAGCCATTGATGGGCGAACAACGTCCGCACCGGCAAGAGCATGAAGATGAAGAACAGGAACCGCGAGTTGCCGAACGGCCCCTCGGAAAAATAGCTCCAGCAGCGGGCGGCCAGACCCGGTCTCGGTCCGCTGGGGGTCGCGGGCTGGACTTCGGGCCGCAAGCGGCCCGCTTCCTCTTCGCTTGTCATGAGCGTTAGAAACATGAGCAACGTCAGCCCGGTGATGCCGCAGCAGAGCCAGTTCACCGCGTTCACGCCGCTGCCGGAGAACGAGGCGAGCCAGTGGAGGATCGGCTTGCCCACTTCCGCCGTGTCGCGCCCGTCCAAGATGGCCTGCACCCCCGGGCGGACCCAAGCCGACAGCGTGCCGATCACCACGATTCCGAGGTTCATCAGCGCGTAGATCATGGCGTAGCCCATGGAACTGCTTTTCTCATCGGTGAACTGCTTGACCCCCGAGTAGCAGGTGGGCATGAGGATTCCCTCGCCGGCAGCCACCATTAGGAGCGAAAGCACGGCGACGGCCGCAGCCGCCAGGCCGGAGATGCCGGGAAGCAGGCAGTAGATGGCCCTGCCGACCGTGCTAATGAGCAAGGCCGTAGCGATGGCCCGCCGCAGCCCGAAGGACTCGGCAAAGCTGCCCACGCCCAGCATGAAGAGCGTCACGAGCATGGTGAACAGGCTGACCGTCATGGTCGCATAGGCATCCGGCCAGTGCAGGTCGGTGCTGAAGAAGGTGGTCATCAGCGTCAGGATGCCGAAGTAGGCAATCGAGTCGACGACGAAGGCCCCGATCACGTACCACAGGCCGGCCGGCGCGCCGGCCAGCTCGCTGAGCGGCCGAACGAATTGGCTGAATAACTCACGAAACCGCGTCCACATGCGTCTTCTCCGGGAGGCAAACTATTTCCATTATGGGGCGTTGGGGCGGCAGTTGGATTGTTGGGGCGGCAGTTGAACTGCCGTCCCCGGCGTCGCTGCAAAACAGGGGCGGCAGTACAACTGCCACCCCAACGTGGTGGCCCCCGGGACCGCAGTCCCGGGGCGTTTTCACGGCTCCTCAATCGCTGGAGGGATCAGGCGATTCATTCGTGCCCGGCGCCGTTGGTCGTGTCGGCGGTGATGCGGCCTCGGCGCACCGCGGCCCGCAGCGCCTGGTAATCCTCTTCCGTCTGGTCGGCATAGCGGACCGCGAACGACGTGATGGCATCGTCGAACGCCTCGCCCTTGCCCAGGTAACCGGCGATCATGGCCGCATCGCCGGAACGTGCATGGGCCCGGGCCAACACCCAGCCGCAAAGTTCCGCATACTCGACGAGGTCCGTGCCGGTCATCGTCGCCAGGTTGGCCGACCCCTTCATGTCGCGAAGCTGGCGAACGTAATAGCAATGTTCTCCGTCACTCGACCAACCGAGGAAGATGTCGCTGGCCGCCTGCATCAGACGCTGGCCCGCGACCACTCGCCGCCCGTGGTTGCGATATCCGCTGGGACCGGCGTGCGGCTCCAGCACGGAAGGCTGCGCCTCCTTGATCTGGAGGAACAGAGGATCCTCACTGTGGCTGGCGTCGAAGAGCATGATATAGCACCGAGTGCCGACGCTGCCGACGCCGACCACCTTGAGGGCGGCGTCCACGAAGCGATAGCGTTCGACCAGCGCGCGGTGCTCGTCAGAAAGCGACTTGTAATATCCGCGGAAGACCCGCCGCAGCCCCTCGTTGACACGCTCGTCGCGGACGTGAGAAACCAGCGGCCGCGTCTCGACAATCCGCAAGTGCCCGTTGCTCATGGTCGTTAGTTTGGAGAGGGCTTGCAGGCTGGTCCGCCGGCGGGCCTTGCTCAAGTCCCGCGATAACTCCTTGCGCGACCGGCGGCTGACCACGTCGAGCACGGCTTGCGCGTCAACATACGAATACCAGATGTCGAGCAAACGCATGCAACTGTAGTCGCCGATCCTTTGGCGATACGATCGCGCGGCGGCCCGGGCGGCATCCTCGCAGTCCCGCTCGCGGATGTCATGCGAGCGGCCGGCCACGACGCAACTGGCGGCCAGCCGCTTGAGGTCCCACTCCCAGGGACCCGGCAACGTCTCGTCGAAATCGTTGAGGTCGAAGAGCAGGTTTCGCTCGGGGCTGGCGTAGACGCCGAAGTTCATCAGGTGGGCGTCGCCACAAGCCTGCACCCGAATGCCACTGACCGGAGTGGCGGCCAGATCGTGGGCCATGACGATCGGGCTGCCCCGCAGAAACGCGAACGGCGAGGCCAGCATCCGCCCGTAGCGTATCGGCACCAGTTCTTGCAGGCGCGTGCGGTTCGACTGTTCGAGGAGTTCAAGCGGATCGGCTCGGTGCGCGGAAGGCTTCCAGGGGGCGTGCAACGACCGCGGAGCCTGAGAGCGGCGGCTTTTGCCCAGTTCCATCCGCTCTTTCGGCATCGGCAAGGGCGGTTCGACCGGAATCGGTTCGAGCGGAGCAGCAGCCCCCTCATCGCCCGCCTCGATATCATTGGCGGTTAACATGGCCAGGCCCCTCCCTAACACAGCGTGGGTGATGGTTGTCATGCGCCACAGGCCATGATTCTAGCAGAAATCCCGGTTTCTAGAAAAAGGGGGACGGTCCCCATTTGCCGGGAAGATTATCGGCGGGAAAATCGGCGTGGCAACTGGAATCGGCCCGCCCGCTTCGTTACCATGGGTGCAGTTGCCGCTCGGAGCTTGCGAGCGGGCTCCCCCGTGAACGTACCGGATGACAAGGAGAACGACCGATGCCACGATTCCTTTCTTTCGCTTTGTTGTGGGCCGTGCTCGTCCCGGCGATTTGCCGCGGCGCCGAGGGAGTCCCGCCGTTGGCCGAACGGGCGGCCTGGTTCCAACACGATCGCTTCGGACTGTTCATCCATTTCGGCGTCTTTTCGCAAATCGGCAAGGGCGAATGGATCCGCGAGTCCGGCCAGATACCGTTGGCGGAATATAACAAGCTGCTCCCCCAGTTCAATCCCAGCAAATTCAACGCTGCCGAGTGGGTGGGGCTGGCCAAGCGAGCCGGACAAAAGTATCTCGTGCTGATCACCAAGCATCACGACGGCTTTTGCCTGTTCGATTCCCGGCTCACCGACTACACGGTGATGCACACGCCTTTCAAGCGGGACGTGGTCCGCGAGATCGCCGACGAGTGTCATCGCCAAGGGCTCCGCTTGGGGCTCTATTACTCGATCATGGATTGGCATCATCCCGATTATCTGCCCCGGCGGCCGTGGGAAAAGGATCGTTCCGCCAAAGGGGCCAAGTACGACCGCTACCTCGACTACATGCGCAGCCAACTCCGCGAACTGCTGAGCAATTACGGCAAGGTCGATGTCCTCTGGTTCGACGGCGGTTGGGAGCATACGAGCCCTGAAGACAACAAGAAGCACCAGGCCATGATCGACATGGCTCGGCACCTGCAACCGGAGATCCTGGTGAACGATCGGGCCAACATCGGGGGCGATTTCGGCACCCCGGAACAATTCATTCCCGCCACCGGCGTGAAGGACAAGGACGGGCGGCCCATGGTTTGGGAGGCCTGCCTCACGCTGAGCACCGGCCACGGCTCCTTCGCTCCCGTCGCCTGGTGGGGCTACGACCGGAACGAAACCGTGTTCAAACCGACCTCAGAAGTGCTGCAAGAGCTGGTGAACGTGGCGAGCAAAGGCGGCAATCTCCTCTTGAACATCGGCCCCATGCCCAACGGCCGCATCCGGGCGGAAGAGGTCCAGTGCCTGACGCAGATCGGGCCGTGGATGGCGAAATATGGCGAGTCGATTTACGGCAACCAGGCCAGCCCCTTCCGGCTTTTGAAATTCTTCGGGCGGGTTACGCAAAAGGAAAACCGTTTGTTCGTACACGTGTTCGATTGGCCGGCGGACCGACGGTTGGCCTTGCCGGGTCTGAAAACACCCGTCAGCAAGGCGTATCTGCTGGGCGACGCGGCCACCACCATCGCCGCGGAACAGCAGCCCGCGGCGGACGAGGTCGTGCTCAGTCTTCCCGAACAGGCCCCGGACCCGATCGATAGCGTGATCGTGGTCGAGCTCGGCGGGCCGGTGAACGTGGTCCCGGTCGAGATTGCTCCAGCCGCCGACGGCGCCATCGATCTGCCTTCGGCCTATGCCGAGATTCAGGCCCAGCACGGTCAGCGGGCGAAACTCCTCTCGCGCAAAGGCCGGGTCTACATCGGCAATTGGTCGAACCCGAACGACGTCGCCGTTTGGAACTTCCAACTCGCCGCGGCGGGGAGCTACGGCGTGCGGATCGACGGCAAGCCCGCCTCGCAGAAGGCCGTCGGCCAGCAGGTTCGCATCTCGTCGGGCACGGAGAAGGTCGTCGGCAAAATCACGGCCGACGGCGTAGAATTCGATCGGCCCTTGAAGCTCGCCGGCGGTAAGGTCACGGTTCGGGTAGAACTGATCGACGCCCAGCGGACCGGCCCGGCGATTTTGGATCTTTTCGGCGTGAAGTTGATACCGCGGAAGTAGCCGGACGACGCGATCGCGCGGCGGCATTTTATAAATGGTTTTTCGCAACCGCGGTGGGGTGCCACGTCGCGGGAGCCGGTTGGTCTATTGTGGTTGCGCCTGCGGCCGCCCCAGGAGGCTGCCGCAAAGCTCTGCGGCGATGTTGCAACCAGGGAAAGCAGGCCCGTTTACGGCCCTGAAAACAATCCGGCCTACGCCCACAAAATAACGCAGGATGCGCCACGAGGACGGCAACTATCGTCGTATAGGGTACCAGAGCGACCACTCCTTAGCCAATTCTCCCGTGGAGAACACCAATGCGGATCCGAGCGACCATGCTACTGGTGGTTTGCGCATTATGCGTCCAAACCGCCCTCGCCCAGACCAAAGACCTCGACATTCCCTATCAGAAATTCGTGCTCGCTAACGGCCTGACCGTGATCGTTCACGAGGACCACAAGGCGCCCATCGTGGCCGTGAACGTGTGGTACCACGTGGGCTCGAAGAACGAAACGCCGGGCAAGACGGGATTCGCCCATCTGTTCGAACACCTGATGTTCGGCGGCAGCGAGCACGCCAAGGGACGCTATATCGACGCCATGGAGCGAATCGGCGCCACCGCGCTGAACGGCACCACGGGCGAGGACCGGACCAACTACTTCGAGAACGTGCCGACGTCGGCCCTGGATTACACGCTGTGGATGGAATCCGATCGCATGGGACACCTGCTGGGCTCGTTGGACCAGCGGACGCTCGACCTGCAGCGCGGTGTGGTGCAAAACGAGAAGCGGCAGGACGAGAACGGGCCCTACGGCATCGTCGAAGAGTTGATCACGAAGAATACGTACCCGGCGGGGCATCCCTACTCGTGGACCGTGATCGGCGAGATGGCCGACCTCGATGCGGCGTCGATGAAGGACGTGCGGCAGTGGTTCAAGACGTACTACGGGCCGTCGAACGTCGTCCTGGTGCTGGCCGGCGACATCGACGCCAAGACGGCCAGGGAGAAGGTGGAAAAGTATTTCGGCGACATCCCGCCCGGCCCGCCCGTGGCCCGCCAGCGGGTGTGGATCGCCAAGATGACGGGCACGCATCGGCAAGTGGCGCAGGACCGCGTCCCGCAGGCCCGGCTGCACAAGGTATGGAACATTCCGCAATACGGCAGCGCCGACGCGGATTACCTCAAGTTGGTGGGCGATTGCTTGAGTTGGGGGAAGACCTCGCGTCTCTACAAACGGCTGGTCTACGACGATCAAATCGCCACCAGCGTGAGCGCCTCGGCCTCCGCGAACGAAATCGGCGGGCAGTTCTACCTGACGGCCACGGCCAGCCCGGGTAAGGACCTGGCAGTGGTGGAAAAGGAAGCGGATGAAGAACTGGCGCGCTTCCTCAAGGACGGGCCCACGGCCGACGAACTGCAACGGGCCAAGACGCGGTACGAGGCCGTCCTGATCCGCGGCATGGAACGCATCGGCGGCTTCGGCGGCAAAGCCGATCGCTTGGCGCAGAATGAAACGTTTTTGGGAAATCCCGCCGCCTATAAGATTTCGCTCCGGCGCGTGCGTGCGGCCACGGCCGACGAGTTGCGCCGGGCGGCGAATCGTTGGCTCTCCGACGGCGTGTTCGTGCTCGAAGTGCATCCCTTCCCCAAGTATCAGGCGGCGGCCGCCGGCGCCGACCGTTCGAAGGCCCCCGCAACCGGCACGCCCCCCGGCCTGCGACTCCCCAAGCTGGAGCGGGCAACGCTCCCCTGTGGGCTGAAGGTGATTCTTGCCGAGCGCCACGAAGTTCCCATGGTGGATTTCTGGACGGTCGTCGATGCGGGTTACGCCGCCGATCAGTTTGCGGCCCCCGGAACCGCCGCGATGACGACGGCGCTGATGAGCGACGGCACGACGAGCCGCAATGCCCTGCAAATCAGCGACCAACTGGCCCTCCTGGGGGCGCAGTTCGGGGCCTATTCGAACCTTGACGCGTCGCTAACCTACTTTTCCGCGCTGCAGTCGCGTCTGGAGCCGTCGCTGGATCTGTATGCCGACCTGCTCTTGCACCCCTCGTTCCCCGAGGCCGACTTCCGGCGGCAGCAAAAGCAGCACCTTGCCGAGATCAAGCTCGAAGAGAGCATGCCCTCGCAGATGGTGCTTCGCGTCCTGCCAGGCCTGATTTACGGCCCGGGCCATCCCTATGCGACTCCGCTCACCACTTCGGGAACGAGCGAGAGCATCGCCAAGATGACCCGCGGCGATCTGGCCCGCTTCTACCGCACCTGGTTCCGGTCGAACAACACCACGCTCATCGTGGTGGGCGATACCACGCTGGCCGAAATCGGGCCCCTGCTGGAAAAACGCCTGGCCGCCATGAAGCCGGGGCCAGTGCCGAAAAAGTCCATCAAGCCGGTCTCGCTGCCGGCAAAGTCGCTGGTCTATCTGATCGACAAGCCGGGCGCCCTGCAATCGGTGATCGTGGCCGGCAGCGTCGCTCCGCCGGCGGGCAGCCCGCAGGAGATCGCCATCGAGGCGATGAACAACGGACTGGGCGGCATGTTCTCCTCCCGCATCAATCTCAATCTCCGAGAAGACAAGCATTGGTCCTACGGCGCCGGCAGCCGGCTGGTCAAGGCCCGCGGCCAGTGTCCCTTCTTCACGATGACCGCGGTGCAGTCGGACAAGACCAAGGAATCGATGCTGGAAATCGGCAAGGAGTTGCACCAGATTCTCGGCCGTCGCCCGCTCACGACCGGGGAACTCAAGGATATCCAGGCCCACGAAACCTTGAGTTTGCCGGGCTCCCGGGAAACGCTGACCTCGGTGGGACAGTCGATCATCGATCTCATACGGTTCGGACTGCCCGACGATTACTACGAAACGTACGCGGGGAAGGTCCGCGCACTGACGACGGGCGCCGTCAACGCCGCCGCGAAGCTGGTGGTTCACCCCGACCAGATGATCTGGGTCGTGGTCGGCGATCGCGCAAAGATCGAGGCGGGCGTCAAAGAACTCCGCCTGGGCGAGCTCCGTTTCCTGAGCCCCGACGGCAAGCCGCTGTGAATGGCGACCCGAGAAACCTAACTCATCACGGGCATTTTGCCGCCGCGACCAGTTCGAAGGGGGCCGACAGCAAATCCCGGCTGTTTGGGCCGACCAGGACGCGATACTTCCCCGGCTCGGTACCCCACGTCATATCGCCGCGGAGGGAACGCAACTCCTCCTGGCCGATGGAAAACGTCACCGCGCGGCTTTCGCCTGCCCGCAGCTCGATCCGGCGGAAGCCCTTCAGCTCGCGGACCGGTCGGGTCACGCTGCCGACAAGATTTTGAATGTAGAGCTGTACGACCTCGGCCCCGTCGCAACTGCCCGTGTTGCGAACGGTCGCGGTCGCCGTGAGTTGCTCGCCGGGGCGAAGTCGCTCCGCGCTGAGCTTGAGATCGGAGTAGGCGAAGGTCGTGTAGCTCAAACCGAATCCGAAGGGGTAGAGCGGATCGTTCGCGCAATCGAGGTACCGCGACACGTATTCCTCGCCCGGTTTCGCCGGATCCATCGGCCGGCCCGTCCGCTTCATGCCGTAATAGATCGGCGTCTGCCCGAGGCAGCGCGGAAAAGTGACCGGCAGCTTGCCTGAGGGGACCCGCTTGCCGAATAACATGTCGGCCACGGCCCGGGCGCCTTCGGAACCGGGATACCAGGCTTCGAGGATGGCATCGGCCAGGGTCGATTCCTTCTCCAGCGCCAGCGGGCGTCCGTTCATCAGCACGAGCACCAAGGGCTTGCCGGCGGCGGCGATGGCCTCGACCAGCTCGCTCTGCACGCCCGGCAGTCCGATGCGGGTTCGGCTGGCCGCCTCGCCGCTCATGTCCTGGCTTTCGCCCAGCACCATGACGACCACTTCCGCTTGGCTTGCCGCCTTAACCGCCGCGGCGAAACCCGAGCGGTCGCGGGAATCAACGTCGCAACCGCGGGCGAAGCTGACGCGGCCGCCCCCGTTCGTCCTGGTAACGGCAGCCAACACGGGCTCCACCCTCTCGGCGTCGCCGTCGCCCGACCACGAACCGAGCAGGTCTTGCCGCGCCTGGGCCAGCGGGCCGATCAGGGCGATGCGGGCGCCCGGCTTCAGGGGCAGCGTGTGCTTGCCGTTCTTCAACAGGACCATCGACCGGCAGGCCATGTCATAGGTGGCCTCGCGGTGGGCTGCGGCGCCCAAGAGCCGCTTTTCGCGCTCCCGGTCGCAATAGCGATAGGGATCGTCGAACAGGCCCAGCATGAACTTCAGCCGCAGGATGCGCCGCACGGCCTCGTCGATTTGCGTCTGGGAAATCTTTCCCTCGGCGACCAATTGACCGAGGTAGCGGTCGTAGGCGCCGCTCTGCATGTCCATGTCGACGCCGGCCGCGAAAGCCTGCCGGGCCGCCTCCCGCTCATTCTCGGCCGTGCCGTGGGCGACCAACTCGTTGATGGCCGTGTAGTCGGAAACGACGAACATCGGGTGGGCCAGCGAGCGGCTTGGGCCAAAGAAGTCGCCCCGCCGGGTGGCCACCCGTTCGACCCGATGCGACATGGCCGCGAAGGCCGGCCCCGAACGGAACGTGTTGCGGCGATTCTCGAAAAAGAGCGCCCCGCTCGCTCGATCGCAGTCCACTTTGAGCGGACCGGCGTTCTCCGGATTCTGGGCCAGGGCGATCTCGAAGTAGGGGGCCAGCCGCAGCCGCCGCACGCCCGGGCCGCGATTGGTGACCGTCAACAGATAAACGCCGGCCGGCTCGTGCGGCGGCACGAACGCGGTCAGCTCGGTGGCGATCTCGGGCCGCTCCATGCGGAAGGTGGCCGTGCCGTCGACCCCGAATTCGGCCGAGTATGCCGCCTCGTTGTCCCGCAAGGGCAGATAGGTGGGCGAAAACCACTGGCCGCTTTCCGGGTCGTAGAGGTAAAAGGCCTCGGAGGGCAACTCGCTGGTCGCCGTGTCGGCCCAATCGGGCGTGATCCGGTTCTGCTGTGCATTGACGCTGGCCGACGAGTGCAGGCCGCGGTTGGTGACCGACAGCACGTGCCCCAGGGCGTTGGCCATCGCGTGATCGAAGGGGCGCGGCGTCAGCGGCGTGTGGACCCGCAGGCGGCGGCCGCCATCGGCAAACTCGCAGTACGGCTGCGGCGTGCCGGGCGGAATCCGGCCGTGCCCGATCCGCGGCTGCCTTGGCGCCGGCTCGTGCCAAGCCGCAGCGACCGAAGGCTGCACATAGCGCCGCACCCAATCGGCCGCTTCGTCCTTGTCGTCGGCACAGCCGATCAACAGCCGGAGCGATCCCGAGCCGCGGGCCTCCAGCGGGATATCCACCAGCAGGCTGCCGATCGGATCAAACGTAGGGCAGGCTTCCGCACGGTGCGGCTCGATAAAGCTGCTCGCATCGAAAGGCATTTCCAGGCAGCCGGGCGACCAGACACTCCCCGCGCGGCCGACAAAATCCAGCCGCGACGTGAGGAACCCCCGCGGCGGCCGGTCGGCGGCCAGAACGCCGAGTTTCTTCGTCGCTCGGTGCAAGGCCAGCACGGCGTTCAGCTCCGGCTCGTAGGACATCTCGGGGAAGAGCCGGTTGTACTGCGTATGGCCCCGGTCGGCGCCGGGCGTGGCGAGCACCCATTCCAGATATGGCACGACTCTGAGAACCCGGGGCCTGTTGCCCAGGTTTTCCAGCGTGATCTCCCATAGCTCGGCGGCGACGGCCCCAGCGTCATTCGGCAAGCGGATCGTCACGGTCGCCCGAATCTCGTGGGATTGGTTCGTGATCCGAATCGTGTGGCCGTCGCCCTCGATCCGGCTCTTAATGAAAAACTCTTCCGGATAGTTTCCCACCACGGGCCAGGCGGCCGATGTACTCCTTGCATTCTCTGTACTCCTCACGCTCCGCGTGAGGTCAGTTTGTCCTGGGTGTTCTGGCTCGGCGGAACCGGCGGGTTCCTCTCGCGGAGCGAGAGGAGTACATTCGGTCAGAAAGAGCGCGCAGCCCGCCGAATCGAGGGCTTCGTAAGATCGCCGCGTGACGTCGTACTCCGGTGAAGCGAGCCTGTTCTGCAGTTCGCCGCTGGCCTTGGCCGTCACGGCATAGAGTGCGCCCGCCAGCGTGTATTCTACCGGCCGGGCGGCCGTCGCGCGGCGAAGTGCAAAGGAAGCCAGCGACACCGCGGCGCCGGCCGCAATCGCCAGCCAAGCCAGTTGCGTCCCGGGCAAGGCCAGCAGTTCCTGAACGATGCCGTGCGACGATTGTTGTATCGCTTCGCCGTGCGTCCAGGCCCAGTCCCAGTCCGCGCCGGCCGGAATGTAGAAGGGAATCAACAGCGGCGCCCAGGTCGTGAATCGCTTGACGCCCTCGGGGATGAAGCGGGCCGTGGCCCAGGGCCGCACGAAACGGGCTGCCTTCTCGTCCAGCCGGTCCATGCCCAGAAAACTGAGATTCACCAGCGTGGCCACGCGGAGGCCTATGTGATCCAGCCAGATCAGCACGCAGAACAGGTCGTAGCCCAGCACCCAGGTGAAGACCCGCAAGCTCCACTCGCGAAACTGCTCCGGCTTCATGGTGAGGTCGTTGACGATGCAGAACCCGGTGTGGATGGCGCCGTCCTGGTTGTACCAGGTGGGCACCGGCATCTGCCGGAGGAAGGTGAAGATGATGGGAGCCATCCACAGGCCCCACCGCAGCACGTGTACGGTGCCGTCGGTCAACTCGGCCATTCCCTCGCGGCTGAACATGCGCCGCAGCGGCGCCGTCTTGCGTTGGAAGATCGCCAGCAGCAGCGAGCGGTTTACAGCGAACAGCCAGGCGGCGACGCCCCAACCGATCACGCCCTTGAGCGACTCGTTGAAGAGCAATTTCGCGCCGCCGGCGTAGGGGCCGAGCTGAATGCGACCCCATTTGCTCAGTAGCGGGTAGAAATCGTCGCCCACCGGCTTCAGCCCGAAGCTGTTGTAGAGCTGGAATTTTTTCAGCACGACCGGTACCTGAGACGTGTCGAGGTAGAAGCCCAGGCCCGCCCCGATAAAGCCGCCCAGCAGCGCTTCGACGAGGTAGGCCCGCCAAGAGCGAATGCGACCGCGGCTCCGCCCCACCAGGAGCGCGTCGCCCAGCAGGCTTACGCCGGCGTAGGCCAGCACGCCGACGGCGGTGCCAAGCTCGATTCGCCGGGCCGTGGCCAGGGCGAAGAAATCATGGCTGAGGGCGTACCATGCGCCCAGCCCGACGGCGATCCCCCGGACGTAAAAGAGCGGCGTGCGGTAGGCCCGGCCCGCTCGCCTGAAGAACGACTGGCTGCCGTTGAAACTCTCGATAAGGGTTTTCGACAGGGGGAAGGCGACTGCTCCGCCAATGGACAGCACCAGCCATGGCACGGCCCGGTAGGTTTCTTCAACAAGCGGCCAGTGGACCAGCGCGTGCAACAGGAAGAGGATCGTCACGAGGAGGCCGCTGAAGACCATTCCCTTGCCCAGGCCGCTACGGCCGTGTTGCCAGATCGAGTGGGCCGAAGGCGGCTCCCTTCGCATGCCGTCCAGCACGACGCCGGTCAGCATGAACACCAGCGCCCACAGCGCCCCTTGCGACAGCACAGTGGCCGCCAGGGCGACAACGGGCTGCAAGGCAACCGGCAGTGGCACCGCGCCCGAGCCGAGATCGGCAATCCAGGGCGCGGCGATCGCGGCCACGGCCATCAAGAGGAGATAGAGACGTGCTCGGCCACCTCGTACCAGTCGCCGTCCGCTGCCGAGACAAACTGCGCCGGCCACGAACGCATTGAAGCCGAACAAGAACAGTGCGCGACCAAGCGCCGTCGCCAAAGCGGACCAGTCGCCCAACCAACCGCACGCCACAAAATTGCCGAGCCCGCCGGCCAGACTGTCCGACTGGAGCGCCACAGTAAGTGTTGGCGTAGCCGAAGAGGGCTGCGGTAGCCGCCCCCAGCAGAAGCTGCCGGGGGCGGCGATGGAATGGAAACGCCGGCTAAAGAGCCACCCGCCGCCAAGTGAGCGTAGGCGACGTTGACGCGGTGTTCGCAGGCTACGGCCGAAGTTTGCGATTGTCTCGTCCCCCCCGTACAACCAACGGGAGTGGAATATGCAACAACGGCGGCACGGTACAAATCACGAATTCAACCGTCTCGGGCAATTCAGCCAGCGGCGTGGGCAGCATTTTCAGCGGCGGGGGCCTGTTGACCATATCGAATTCAACCATCTTAGGCAATTGGGCCACCAGCGGCGGCGGTATTGCCGCCAGCGGTGGCACCGTGGACGTAACGAATTCGATCCTATCAGGAAATGGGGCGGCGGGGGGCGGGCGGTGCTTGCATCTTATCAGGTAAGGCGACTTTCACCGATTCGACCATCTCGGGCAACTGGTCGAACGGCACCAACCACAACGCCTTCGGTACCGGGATTGAGAACTACGGCACGTTAACCGTGACAGACTGCGTCATCCGGGACAACTCGGCTTACTTCGGCGGCGGGGTTTACAACAGGGGAACGGCAGCGATCCAGAACTCAACCATCTGGAACAACTATGCATTTGCCAGTGGCGGAGGGCTGTACAACGCTACAGGTGGGACGCTGGTTGTCTCGAATTCGACCATTTCGAACAACTGGGCCGATTGCTCCGATGGTACCAACGAGGGTGGTGGCGGCATTTTCAATACGCAGGGAACGCTGACGGTTACAAATTCAACCGTCGCGAACAACCACGGTTGTTATAACGGCGGTGGGATCTACAACGATAATGGGCCTTTGACGGTCAAAAATTCTATTGTTGCCTCCAACGTTGCAAGATCTGGCCCGGATGTTGATGACGGCGCCATGACGGCCCAGGATGCCCTGTATAGCCTCATCGGCGTCTGGGACGACGCGCCGCTAGGCGACAGCAACAAGTCGGGTACGTCAAGCATGCCGCTCGACCCCGAGTTGGACGATTGGACCCAGTTCGACAATGGCACATGGGGGTACGATCTGCTGGCCGGTAGCCCGGCTGTCGATGCCGGGGACAACACGAATGCTTCCGTTACCGACCAGCGCGGCTTTGCCCGAATCGTCGACGGCAATGGAGAGGGCGTGTCCCAAATTGACATGGGAGCGATAGAGTACCTCTCCGACGCGGCTCTGCCGGTGCTGTCGATCGGCAACGTGACGCAGACCGAGGGGGACAGCGGGACGAAGACGTTCACGTTTACGGTAAGCCTGTCGGGGACGAACACGCTGGGCGCGAGCGTGAGCTACGCCACGGCGGACGGGACGGCCACGGCGGGCAGTGACTACGTGGCTAGCAACGGCATGCTGAGTTGGCCGGCGGGCGATACTTCACGCAAGACGATCAGCGTAACGGTCAATGGCGACACGACGGTCGAGCCGGACGAGGGCTTTACGGTAACGCTCTCGGTAGCGTCGGGCAACACCCAGATCATCACCCCCACGGCAACCGGGACGGTCCTCAATGACGACAACCAGCCACCCACAGTTGAAGCCAACCCGACCAGCGTGACGACGGATGCCGCTTTGGCGACGGCGGTGACGCTCACGGCGGCGGCCACGGGAACCCCGGCTCCGACGGTAACGTGGCAGATGAACACCGGCTCGGGATTCACCGATCTCAGCAATGGGGGAGTCTATGGCGGCGTCACCACGACCACGCTAACCGTTACCGGGGCTGCGTTGGCCATGAACGGCTATCAGTACCGTGCCGTCTTCACCAACGGCACGGCCCCCGACGCCACGACCGCGGCCGCGACCCTTACGGTGAACGCGGCTCTGGGGATCGCCCCAACCACGCTTCCTGCCGGCGTTGCCAATACTCTTTACCACCAAACAATCAGCGTCAGCGGGGGCACGACGCCCTATACTAGCTTTACGGTGAGCGGCTTCAGCGCCGGCGGCACGGGCCTGACCCTCAGCGAGATCACTGCCAATGCCCCGGACGGCAGCGGTACCCTTTCCAGCGCCACGGTGTACGCCCGCATCAGCGCCTCGGCCACGGCCAACGTCAGCGGCAATCTTACCCTCGCCGACGCCCTCCACAGCAGCGTCAACAAGTCCCTTGCGGTCAGCGGCACGGTGAATCCGGTGGTGACGACACCGCCGATCACTTGGTCCAATCCGGCGGACATCACCTACGGCAAGGCCCTGGGAGCCACGCAACTGGACGCCACGACCAGCGTGCCGGGCTGGTTTTCCCGCTGACAATCTCGTTTCGCAGGGCGTCCTGATGCCCGACACCCCCACGCGGACTTGGTTCGGGCGTCGTTTGCCACCTGAAGGCCATGCATTCCCTGTGGCTCCCGGGGTAGCGAGCTTGAAACGGGAAGAACAGGTGCGAAGTCAGGTAATCGTAGTAGCCCTGCAAAGTCTCGTTCCCGACTTCGGGTAGCGGACCATCATTGATCTGCAATTGTTCGAGATAGGGCTGGCTGTCATGCTACGCCCCTGTGGTGACTTCGGTATCCAGGATGACACGGCTGTCGGCGTCAACCCGCGTTGCCCCAGCGGAACGACGCCTATGCAGCCGACGCCGGCAGCTCCGGCCCCCGCGAAATCTGCGAGGGCCGGACCGGTTTGTCTGGCTACGGTGCGGTAAGCCACGCCAGGTTGAACCGAGCGAAGGCGATCTTCTCGTACGGATGCACCTTCCCGGTCTCGTAGACGACGCCGAGCGTACCGTCCTTCAGCAGCGCGACACTCGAGTAGGCCGCCGGGCCCGGCTGAATGGTCCGTCCGGCGGACCATGTCTTGCCGTCGTCGGTGCTGACTCTCACGGTAAAGTTGACCCGTCCCGACGCGTTTTCTCTGGGGTCCTTGGGGTTGGCGAACACCAACAGCGATTTGTGGCCGGCAGCGTCGGGCAGTGCGAGGCGGAGGATGCTCGCCTGGCAGACCGGTTCCGGCAGCGCGGGCTCGTCGAACTCCTTGAACCAGGTCTCGCCGCCGTCGCGGCTGAGAGCTACATATCGGCACGACTTGCCCCGATTGCTCCGGCAATTGAGCATCAACGCGCCGTCGAACAGCTCGACGGCCTGCGATTCATCGGTGGCGCCTTTGACCTGGGCGCCGCGCCGCCACGTCTGCCCGTGGTCGTCGCTGTAGACCACGCATGACGCCCCTTCGCCGTAGCCGGGGACGACCAACCGGCCGGTCCGCAGTTGCACGCCAACTCCCGGGCCGGCGATGAAACGCGGTATCGACTTGGTCAGGTTGCGGGGTGGCGCCCACGTCAGGCCCTCGTCATCGCTCCAGGTCAGCAGAACGCGGCCCTTGTACGGGTCCTTGATATGCTCCTTCAGTCCGCCGCGGACCTCGTAGCAGGGCAGCCAGATTCGCCCCGTGCTCTTGTCGAGCACCGGGCACGGGTTCATCACCGAATCACCTTTGCCTGGGAGCACCATTCGCATCGGCTCCCAATTCACTCCATAACCGAACACCCGCGGGTAGCCGTTGAGCATTTGCGGCGGCTTCTGAGGCCCGGTGTACACGCTCCGTTTCACGGTCAGATCGGTGGGATCGCCGTCATCTCCCATTCGCGCCTCGATGATGGCGAGGATCGTGCCGCTCGGGGCGACGATAAGCGAGGGGATGCGGTAGATGTTGACGTTATCGTGGCCGCTGATGAACAGATCCATGTCCGTCAACATCGGCTCCGCTGCGGAACCCCGCTGCAAGGCAAGCAGCAAGACCGCGAGACCAGCCGTGAACAACAAGTGCGTTTTCATGGGATGTCTCCTCCAATCAAGGCATTTCAGCCAGCGGCGGCACGGCGTGCAGTACTTGCCGTCGATGAGTGGCCGAGCCGTCCTCTCTTCGTTGATCCTCGGCGCAAGACCCCTGGTCATTGCTGCTTGAACCACCAGTCCGGCACATCGAGCTGCCAGACCTGACCGTTGCACGGCCAGGCATTGCCGCCGGCGACCCAAATCTTGCCGTCGAACACATAGGTCGAGTGTTCGTGACGCTTCGACCAGACCGTATCCGTCTTTACCTCCTTCCAATGGGCGCCGTCGCAGGAGTACCAGACGTCGTTCCAATTCTCTGTCTCATGGCTTCGCTACATTTCAAGAAAGGAAACGATCTCTGAGTTGCAGCGATGGGAGGAGAAACCTCCAAACGTCTCCGCAAAATCTACTAGCCGGTATTTCCCATTTGGACGCCGCTCGGATACACTCCGAACGGCAACTCCTCCCCATGTTAGCCAATCGCTGCGTGGAATGCCATTTGGCCCGCTGATTTTTCCGCCGAGAATCTGGTTTCACAGGCCGTAGTGATGCCCGATGGTCATAGCAGGTGCGGCCTTGACCGCTCATGGCTGCCTGTCTCAAGAAGTCAACCGTTTCTCGGTTGTCCTAACAATCCACCCGTTTTTCGGAACGCATCGAGCAGTTTCCTCAAACGGCATCTGTGAGCAATCTGGAACAGCCGCGGCCGGCGATCCCCCGGCCAGGGTGTCGGCAGGTGCTAACTACCGAACGATTCTCGATGTCGGGCATTCGGTACAGGTGCTGGTGTCACCAGCATTAGGCAGTGGTTCAGCGGCGGGAGGACGACCAGGGCGTTTCTCGGCCTGGGCACTCGTGGCGAAATATGTCGGAGGTCAATGCCGGATCGGCCACTCACTTCCTAGCCGGATATTCTAACGCCATCCGCCTCGCCTTTAATGGGCGGTAGACAAACTCATTGAGCTGCGCGATGGCGCCACGATCAGATTGGTCGCGGGCCACACGGACGTACGCTTGCAAGGCCCGGCGCGTTGCTTCCAGGGCAGTTTCAGTCTGCTGAAAAGTCTCTCGTCGATCTTCGCGCTGCTCCCCGATCGCGGCGCGGCGGAGGGCCTCCACGGCATTGAGATAGTCTACGGCAAACTCCAGGCGGCCTACCCAGTAATCAGCGTAGTTTCGTCCCGGTGCGGCAGCGTTCCTTCGGGCTCGCCGTGCTGCTTCGAGCGCCCGTTG
>Ga0181520_10005444_pt1 | contig 20332 bp, 20 predicted proteins | sample PEATcosm2014_Bin_29_FD_132451 | JGI IMG/M metagenome (GOLD analysis project Ga0181520, IMG submission 132451) | Peatland microbial communities from MTU Mesocosm Facility, Houghton, MI, USA - PEATcosm2014_Bin02_30_metaG | ecosystem: Environmental > Terrestrial > Soil > Wetlands > Peat | place... | reverse complement strand
GATACCACGGTCGGGACGGTGCCGGTGTACGAGGCGGTGCGCCGGGCGGGAAACGCTGCCGATGTGGATGCCGACCTGCTCTTTAAGGTCATCCGGGAGCACTGCAGGCAGGGCGTGGATTTCCTTACCCTCCACTGCGGGGTGAACCGGCAGGCGCTCGATGCCCTGAAGCTTGACCCACGCCTGATGGGGGTGGTGAGCCGGGGCGGGACATTCCACTGCGCCATGATGATGCTCCGGGACGAGGAGAACCCGCTTTTCTCCGAGTTTGACTACCTGCTGGAGATCCTCGCGGAGCACGATGTTACCATCAGCCTTGGGGAGGGGATGCGGCCCGGCTGCCTGCAGGACGCGGGAAAACTCGCGAAATCCGTGGAGTACGTCACGCTCGGGACGCTTGCACAGAGATCCCGTGCTGCGGGCGTCCAGCGGATGATCGAAGGGCCGGGGCATATGCCCTTTGACCAGGTGGGCTACAACGTGCGGATGGTAAAGGAGATCACCAATCGTGCGCCGCTCTACCTGCTCGGTCCCATCGTCACCGACATCGCGCCCGGCTACGATCATGTGGTCGCCGCCATCGGCGGGGCGGAGGCCTGCCGGAACGGGGCTGACTTCCTCTGCATGGTCTCTCCCAGCGAACACCTCGCTCTTCCGGACGTTGAGGATATCATCGAAGGAACCCGGATCGCAAAGATCGCAGCGCATGTAGGCGATACCGTCCGGCGGCACGAAGGATACCGGATGGAACGCGAGGTGCAGATGGCAGAGGCCCGGCACGATCTTGACTGGGACGCCCAGTTCCGGCTGGCACTCTATGGCGATCACGCAAAGGCGATCCACTGCCGTGACGGGGCGACCGACACCTGCTCGATGTGCGGGGACCTCTGTGCCATCAAAATGGTGCGGGAACTCTTCGAAGGCGCAGCCTCAAAGAAGAAAGAATAAGCCGATTTTTTCGCGTCCGGAAGGTACGCCGGACACATTTTTTACCAGTCAGAGGAATATAAGCGGGTGGAGCTCGGACTCCTGCCCGCAGCCGGATTTTATCCGCTGTATGATTGCCAGTTCGTTCCTGAGCCCGAGCTCGCGGCTGAACCGCTCGGCCTGTTCGAGCTTGTCAGCCGTGGACGCGTACCTGTTCGGAAAGGATTCCGGCGCTGCATGGAAGAGGAGCGCTTCTGAGAGGAATGTCTGGACAATGCCCCAGTGCGAGGAGATCTGGCAATAGATCTCAAACGCATTCTGGAATTTTGTGTCAAGGTCCCGGGGGAACGGTTTTTTGCACTTTTGGAATGCCACGCGTGCACATTCGCATTCCCCGATAAGGCAGTGGGCAAACCAGTTGACACTCCGCACCCTCTGGGCCACGGTCTTTGCCTCATCGTATGCTGCCGCCGCTTGTGCGCACGCTTTTTCTGCCTCCGCCGGGCCGGAAAAGAACGCCCGGGCCCGGAACAGCTCGGCCCGTTCGGGCAGGAGCATGACCAGGCCCCGCATCATCCCGTTGCGATAGATCTCTTCTGCCGTATCGTAGTACCCGGAGGCCTCGTCAGACTTCCCGGAAAGGCGGCATGCCGTCCCGGTCCTCCGCAGGATATCGGCCCGCAGCTCGGCGACATCCGGGTTGGTCCTGGCCGGGTCCGCTTTTCCGCAGAGCTCGAGCGCCTGGACAAACCGGGCCGGTGAGGACGTGGGTGCATAATCCCCGCAGAGCAGCTCGACCTCGCCGGCGCCAAGGAGCCCTTTTGCCCTGAGGAGGGGATCGGCATCCCGGATCCGGAGAAGTTCAAGATATGCCTCTTTGGCCCCGGTAAGGTCATTGAGGTGGAGCAGGATACGGCCTTTGGTGATCCGGGATTCCGACAAAAGGGCCGGAAGAGCCAGGCCCTGCTGTTCTGCCAGGGCCACACCCCGGACAAATGCCTCGTATGCCTCCTGGTACTGGTTGAGTATCGTGAAAAAATCCGCGTACCACAGAAAAAACCGGGCCTCCCGCTCTTCGACCGGCCCGGTGGCTACAAACCGCAGGAAGTTCCGGGCCACCATGCTGTCAATGTCGCTCTCCGGGATCTTTCCTGCATAGATGTCATCGTAGATCCCTTCGAGGTAGTCACCGATCGCATTGCTGTTCCCTAGGATCTTCTGGAATGCCGAGTACGCGGCTTCGATCTGGTGGCTCCGCTCTGTCCGTTCCCCTACCGCGGAGATAAATCTCGGGTGGGGAAGGGCGGCGTTCTCCCCGTCACCCATACGGCTGAGTTCGTGGAGCAGAACAGTCAGGTCAAGAAGGCCCTCGTGGGGCTTGTCCCGGCACTTGATAAGGATGTACTTGTTGAAGATCCACGGGCGGCGGATGTAATAGTAGGGATTAGTCCGCTCGCTTCCCGCCCGGGCAAGGATCCCCCGCCCGATCAGGAGTTCCAGCCTTTTCCTGAGGGCCGATTCGGTGATGGCCCGGTCTTTGTGACCCTCCTGTTCCCCCGCGGCCTCCGGTAAATTTACCCGCTCAAGGATCTGCCGGAGGTGCAGGGGACCATCGTACAGGGTGAGGAGGGTCTCTTTTGCAGCCCCCGAGAGATCAGGCTCTTCCTCTACCATCCTCCGGAATGTTGCCTGATCGGGATACATAGCACTAGTACCTGATTACGCAGAGGTTGTATAAAGCGCCATCCCGACCCTGGAAGTCCTGAATTTATAAGGGCGGACGGAAAAGATCCCGCATTTTCTTTCCAAACCACCCTCGTTTTTATATATTCACCTGCAAAATGCCTCCTTACTCAATCGCAGAGGTAAAGAAGATGGAGATCTCTCAAACAGTATCACAGGGAATCATCATCGTAACTCCCGCAGGATGGCTCGACACCGCCTCATCAGAGGAGTTTTTGAAGTACTGCACAGCCCTGCCGAAAGCCCCGGTTATTCTCGATCTTTCGGGTCTCAGCTACGTGAGCAGTATTGGTCTCCGGGCATTGCTCCAGTTCGGGAAGGAACAAAGACAACGGGGAGCAGATGTGGTTATTGCAGGAAGCAAAGGATTTGTCCATTCAGTGCTCCGGATGAGCGGATTTGATCAGCTCTTCCTGATGTACTCTTCCGCGGCCGATGCAATTCAGGCGATTGCAGGGCCGGCAACCAAAGTGCCCGATGCATGACCGTGGAGGGTGACCTCTTCCTCCACTTCAACTCTTTTGGCGACAACACCCCTATTCACGCCTTTTGGCCCGTCATCCCAACGTTGTTTTCCGGGACTTTTTTAGGCAACTGGAAAAGATCTCCCTTTTTTTTTCCAACTTCCCCGCCATTTTATATTCACCGGTAAGATGTTCCCTCGCAATAGTTCAGGTGATAGAAATGGAGATCCACCACGAAATATCCCGGGGAATCGTCATCGTAACGTTCTCCGGGTGGCTCGATACAACCTCGGCCGGGAAATTTTTGGAGTACTGTGTACTCCTGCCTCCGGCTACCCCGATCATTTTTGATCTTTCGGGACTCTCCTTTCTGAGCAGGACCGGCCTTCGTGCGCTGCTCCGGTTCAGGAATATGAGTGCTTCGACGGGATCTGTTGTGGTTATTGCGGGTAGCAGGGGTTTTGTCGATACTGCGCTGAAAATGAACCGGTTTAACCGGCTCTTTCCGATGTATCCATCTGTTGCCGATGCAATCCCGGCTATTGCAACGGCTGCGGCCCCGATTCCCCGTGTGTGGGGAGGTGCATGACCATGGATCATGACTTTCACGTCTCCGCCGGTGCCATTGGCGACAACACCCACATTCATCCCCTGGAGGCCGATGAGGCACAGGGGGTTTCCCAGCTGATGCACGAAGCATACCGCGACACGTATCCTGAAAAATTCCTCTACAGTCCGTCAGATCTCCTGAACAAGACGGAAAACGGGGAACTGTTTTCCGCTGTGGCAACCGACCCGGAAGGGCGGGTGATCGGACATGGGACACTGCGTGCTTATCCCGGTTTCCCGGAGATCGGGCTCCTTGGATCCCTTGTTGTCACACCGGCCTGCCGCAACCGCCATCTGGGGAGAGCCCTGGCGCGGTACCTGACAGCCTACGGTGAGAAGAGAGGTTTTTTTGCACTCACGGCAGGTGTCTTCCTGTCAAGCCTTCCCTCCCGGAAAACGTTTGGAGGACTGGGCTATACCCCGAGTGCCATTATACTTGGGGCATATCCTCAGGAGATATCGCTTGTGGGAATCGCAGAGCGCCTCAGCCAGCGTGAGAGCCTGGGCTTCTGCACCCGGCTGCGCTCTTCCGTTCAGTACGGACCGCAGTATCTCCCGGAATGCTATCGGGAAATGGTAGATGAGCTCTGCAGGGGACTTGGGATCCGGTATATCCCGGGTGCAGAGGAGGACTCCGGCCCGGGTCCAACGATCCTCGAGGAAGGCTTCAGTGATGAGAGCCGGGTCGGCCGGATCCTTGTACGGGGCAGCGGGTACAATTTCCGCCAGGCTGTTGCACAGACCCTCTGGAATCTCCGGGCCCGGGGTGCGCAGAGTATTTGGATGCATCTTGATGCAGGTGACCCCCGCACTCCTGCTGCAGCTATGGCAGCAGAAGATTCCGGCTTTGTCTTCTCCGGGATTCTTCCCGGGAAAAAAGGCCTGATCCTTCTCCACGAGTTCTCGCGGGAGAAGATCAGCTGCGATCAGATCCACCTGTCCGACCCGGCGGGATCGCGCCTCCTTGCCTACATAGGCTCGCAGAGAAAACCGGATCTCCAGAAACGCTGAAACCCGATTGGATTTACATCCCCTCCTTTTCACCCGCGAGACCGGCAAGCTTCGTGAGCGTGGTGATGTTCCGCATCGTCCCGTTTTTCAATAAAGGCGGCCATTTAAGTTTCGAGCGGCCCATGCCGTCAGGGTAGTAAACGTAGACTTCCCGTTTCCCGGCAGCAGCAATCTCCCGTCCCGGGATGACAAATTCTGCAAGAATATCCTTTCCAACAGGCACGGTAACGAGCATGACCCCCACTTGTGACGGAATTGCGTTCGGGAACGGGTTACTCCTGACGATTCCGTCAAGCTCCTCTGCGCTGCGGATGACAACCCGGATCTCCTTTCCGGTTGTTCCTGCCAGCACCTTTTCAAGCGCTGCCGCGAGTTCCCCTTCGGAGCGGTTGCTGGTAAAAAGGATATTTCCACTGTTAATATAGGTGCGGATTCCCGCGAGGCCGGCCCGCTCACCAATAACTGCCAACTCTTTTTTGGGAATAAGATTATTCCCGCCAACATTGATCCCGCGGGGGAATGCAACAAAAGTGGTCGTGGTCTTCCGCCCCTAATATTCGTTGTTGGTCCCGGTAGGATAACCGGTCTCCTGATCACTCCTTCTTGTTCTGCCCGGTCACAATGTCGGCGATCTCGCCTATGCTGACCGACACGGTGCGGGAGAAGGGCACCGGTTTTGTAATCATCAGGAATTTTATGACTGCTGTTCCCTCGATGGTCAGTTCAATTCCCCCGTGTGTGACAAAGGCGGCAAGTGCCCTGATAAGTGCAGCATTGTCCGAGCTGACCGGGACCCTGAGCACCGCGGATCCCCGTGCGGGAATCTTTGCGCTCCCGGTATTTCCTGTTGCGATCCGGTTGTCTGCCCCTCCTTTCGGATAGACCACCGTGAACAGGCACTCCTGGAGATCAGCCCCCAGAGGATTGGGGTTCTCCACCCGGATCGCCACTTCAAGCCCGATGCTTGAGAGGGAAACGTTCCGGAGCGATACGCCTTCAAGGGTCACCACCGGATCGGACAGGACAGGCATGAAAGGGATCTGTGGTGCGGGAGGGGATAATCCTGCCCGTGAGATTATGATCTGGTCCCGGTATGGTACACCGGGAGGTTCAACTATTCCCTGCCCGGGTCCGGTATTTCACCGCTACCATCTGTCCAATATTATAGGTTCCCGGTGCTAACCGTCACCGAAACCAACAAGCCGTGATCACTATGAACTACAGATTTTTCACGATCGCTTCCGTCGTGCTGCTGCTTGCCGTTGTCACTCTTGCAGGATGCACCTCGACAACGGGGGCAACGCAGGCTGGCGGAACCAGTACATCCTCCGGTAATCCGGGCCCCGGTGGAAGCAATGTGACCTCGATGCAGAACGGACCTCCAGCAGGTATGTCCTTTAACGGCACTGCGCCCGGTGGTGCAGGCCCGGGGGGTCAGCCCGGTCCCGGAGGCAACAGCACAACGATGGGTAATGCTCCATCAGGTAGTGCTCCATCAGGAGGCATGGGCGCCGGTGGATCCGGTGGGCCGGGCAGCAGCTCCGGCGCATCCGCGTACACCTTTAATGGTACCTACACGTTGAATGGCGGGACGGCGACAAAGACCGGCCAGACATACACATCCGCCACCAAAGATGTGTCCGGGGTCTATGTCACCAACAGCGGTGTCCTCACCCTGATCAATCCGACAATCACAACAAGCGGCGATTCATCGTCCAACGATGCCAGCAGTTTCTATGGCCTTAATGCCGCGGTCCTGGTCAACCGGGGCGGCACCATGACGATGAAGGGTGGCACGATCGCATCGACCGGATCGGGTGCGAACGGCGTGATCTCTACAGGTACCGGCTCCTCGGCCACGCTTTCGGATGTCACCATCACGACGTCCGGTGGCGGGTCACACGGGGTCATGGCAACTCTGGGAGGAAACATCGCCCTTACCGATGTCAATATTGCGACCACAGGCGAAAGCGGAGCCCCTCTTGCCACTGATCGGGGCGGCGGTGTGATCACGGTTACCCGGGGAACATTTGAGAGCACCGGTCTGCGCTCACCGGGCATCTACTCGACCGGCATCATTTCGGTTAAGGATGCAACCATTACCGCTGAACCCGGAGCAGCCGTCATTGAAGGATTTAATTCCATCAGCCTCGATAACACGTCCCTTAGCGGAGGGAGCAGCACGTCCGATTGCGTGATGATCTACCAGAGCATGTCCGGCGATGCGTCTGAGGGTACCGGGACCTTTACAATGAACGGTGGCTCACTGACCGCGACCGGAGGGCCTCTCTTCTTTGTCACCAACACCCACGGAGTCGTCAACCTCAAAGGTGCAACGGTCACCACATCGGGATCGCTTATCCGGGCCGCAGCGTCCCAGTGGGGCACCACCGGTGAGAACGGGGGCATCGTCACATTTTCCGCTGACGGCGAAACCCTAGCCGGGAACGTGACCGCCGACAGTATCAGCTCGATTGATGTCAACCTGGAAAACGGATCCACGCTGACCGGTGCGATCAACCCGGCAGCCCTGACACTCGATGCGACAAGCACGTGGACAGTTACCGGGGACTCGGTACTGACAAGTCTCTCAGATGCGGGCGGGATCTCCGGGACAAATATCACGAACATCAACGGGAACGGCCACATGGTGACCTATGATGCGAGCCTTGCCGCAAACAGTGCGCTTGACGGGAAGACGTACACGCTTTCAGGCAGCGGAATGCTCAAGCCGGCATAAACAAAAAACTTTAAACTTTTTTTGCAAGATCAGTCGAGGGGCTTACCGGTGAAAAATAAGATCTGATCTCTCATAAAAAGTTTTAAAAACAGAAAAAAAATCTGAAAAAAAGAGCAGATCTAATTCTTTGCGAGTTTCAGGATCCGGATCGCAAGGTGTGCCGCGTTATCCCCGTTATCAACACCCACGCACGCTACTGGCACACCTTTGGGCATCTGGACGATCGAGAGTAGGGCATCAAGGCCGTTCAAGGTCCCGCTGACCGGAACCCCAATCACCGGCTTGTCGGTCTTTGACGCGATGACCCCCGGCAGCGCGGCCGAGAGGCCGGCTATAGCGATATAGATCCCGCTCGGGCAATTTTTGATATAGGCATCCAGCTTGTCCGGGTCCCGGTGGGCAGAGATGACCTGGTAGTCCCAAGTGATCTTGTGCCCGTCAAGGACATTCTTTGCCTTGTCGGCAATTGCGGCATCGGATGCAGATCCGCAGATGATACTTACGTCTGCCATATTAAGCCATCCAAACTTATATCCCGTCTATATAAATATACTATTGGCAGATCCACATGGAAAAAGAATCACTCCTTATGCTTCCGGGCCCGGTACCGATGCCTGAACGGGTCAGGTTTGCAATGTCACGTCAGGCAATCAACCACCGGAGCGCCGAGTTTGGTGCGGTCTATGCAGACTGCGTCAGGGTTTTAAAGACCACGTTTGGGACCACCAACGATGTATTCGTGATCAGCGGGTCCGGCACGGCCGGCATGGAAGCCGCGGTCGCAAACTTCGGCCGGGACAAGGAGATCGCCTGTTTTGTGAACGGAAAGTTCGGCGAACGCCTCTATAAGATCAGCCAGCGTTACGGTAAAGCCCACGAGATCAAGTCAGAGTGGGGCACACCCCTTGACCTTGCGGCACTCGAAGCACAGCTCGAGGCGGGCGCACAGGTTGTCACCCTGGTTCACAACGAAACCTCGGCCGGGATCAAGAACCCGGCGGCAGAGATCGGGAAGCTCGCCCGCAAGCACGATGCGCTCTTTGTCATGGACGGCATCACTTCTGTCGGTGGCGACCTGGTCGAGGCCGACAAGTGGGGAGTTGACGTCGCGATTGTCGGCTCGCAGAAGTGCCTTGCCGCACCGGCCGGCCTTGCCGCAGTCTCCGTGAGTGCCCGGGCATGGGAGCGGCTCACCAAGAACCCGCCGTACTACCTCGATCTTGCGGCGTACAAGAAAAGCGCTGCCGGGAAACCGATGGAGACCCCGTATACCCCGGCGGTCCCATTGTTCCTCGCTCTCCGCGAGGCCTGCCTTATTGTTGAGGAAGAGGGGCTTGCCAACCGGATTGCCCGGCACCAGAAGATGGCAAAGGCCGTCCGCGCCGCAGCTCAGGCATGGGGACTCTCTCTCTTCCCGAAACTCGATGCAAAGCACGAGTACGCAACGACCGTTACAGCGGTCTCGTATCCTGATGGTATTAGTGACGATGCGGTCAGGGCGACCATCAAGAAGCTGGGCATCACCATTGCCGGTGGCCAGGACCACCTCAAGGGCAAGATCTTCCGTATCGGGACCATGGGCGCCGTGAGCGCACCCGAGATCCTTGCGACCCTTGCCGCAACCCAGCACGGCCTTGTAAAGGCCGGCTACAAGATCAAGGGCAACGGTGTCGAGGCTGCGGCCGAGGTGCTGGGATGAAGGTGGGTGTCGCTGACACCACTTTCTCACGCGTTAATATGGGAGCGATCGCTATCGACGAGCTCAAAAAGCACGCGAGCGTGGCGATCGAGCGGGTGACCGTACCGGGAATGAAGGACCTGCCGGTTGCCTGCAAGAAACTGATCGAAGAGCGCCGCTGCGATATTGTGATGGCTCTGGGGATGCCGGGGGGCAAGGAGAAGGACAAGACCTGTGCCCACGAGGCATCGCAGGGGCTCATCATGTGCCAGCTCATGACAAACCACCACATCATCGAGGTCTTCGTGCACGAGGACGAGGCAAAGGATGATGCGGAACTTGCATGGCTTGCCGAGCAGCGCACCCGGGAGCACGCGGTCAATGCCGTAAAACTCGTCCTCCACCCGGAGGCCCTAACGAAAGACGCCGGAACCGGCCAGCGTCAGGGATTTTCTGACGCCGGCCCTGCCCGGCGGTAGGGACCATTGACAGGTTTATGAACATTAAAACGAGATGATCAGGTATGTGCGATACCAAGCCGATAAAACTGGGATTCGTGGTCGCGGAGTTTAACCGTGACATCACCTACATGATGGAGATCGAAGCACGGGAGCATGCAGCGTTTTTGGGCGCTGAAGTAACCGAGTGTCTGTACGTGCCGGGTGCCTTTGACATGCCCCTTGCAATCAAGAAGATGCTTGCCGCAGGAAAAGTCGATGCAGTCGTCACCGTCGGCTGCGTGATCGAGGGAGCAACCCAGCATGACGAGATTGTCGTGCAACACGCGGCCCGCAAAATTATCGACCTCTCCCTGGAGTTCGGGAAGCCGGTCACGCTTGGCATCTCCGGGCCCGGCATGAGCCGTCTCGAAGCAAACGAGAGGATTGATTATGCAAAGCGCGCTGTTGAATCTGCAGTAAAGCTTGTCAAAAGATTGCAATGAAGCAGCTCTCGGAGAAGGTCGCGGCGATTGCCCCCTCCGCGACGATTGAGATCTCCAACAAGGCAAAGAAGATGCAGAGGGAGGGCATCGATGTCATCAGCCTCTCGATCGGTGAGCCCGATTTCGATACTCCAAAACACATCACGGACGCCTGCATCGACGCCCTCAAAAGGGGCGAAACGCATTATGCGCCAAGCGACGGCATCCCCGAACTGCTTTCTGCGATCAGCGAAAAGATCGCAAAAGAGAACCGGTTTGCCTGTGCGCCCGACCAGGTGATTGTCACCTGCGGCGCCAAGGACGCCATCTACGAAGGGATGGAAGCGGTGTTGAACCCCGGCGACGAAGTCCTGCTCCTCACGCCGGCCTGGGTCTCGTACGAGCCCTGCGTCCAGATGGCCGGAGGGAAGATCGTCAAGCATGCGGTCAACCAGGAGTCCTTCCAGCTCGACGATTCTCTTCTTGAAAAGGTCAATAAAAAGACCAAGATGATCGTGGTAAACTCGCCCTCGAACCCATCAGGTGCGGTGTTTGACAAGAAATCCATGAAACTTGCGGCCGATCTCTGCGAGGATCACGATCTCTATGCGATGTCTGATGAGATCTATGAGAAGCTGATCTATGGGAAAGAACACATCTCGCTTGCATCCCTTGGTGACATGGCGCAGAGGACGATCACGATTAACGGCTTCTCCAAGGCCTACGCAATGACCGGCTGGCGGCTCGGGTACGCGATCGCCCCAAAACCGATCATAAAAGCGATGTCCAAGGTGCAGCAGCACTCGGTCTCTCAGGCAACAACCTTTTCGATGTGGGGTGCGGTTGCGGCGCTCAAAGGCGACCAGCGCTGTGTCGAAGAGATGCGCACTGAGTTCGATAAGCGGCGCCAGTATATCATCAAGGAATTGGGACATATGGGCTACATCTGTGCTCCGGCCGACGGCGCTTTCTACGCGTTTGTAAAGGTAGCCGGTGACGATATGAAGATCGCAACAGACTGGCTCGAAAAGGCGCACGTGGCAGCAACCCCGGGCAGCTCGTTTGATGCGCCCGGCTGGATCCGGCTCTCGTATGCGGCATCGCTGGACCGGCTCAAAGAGGCAATGGGCCGGATCAAAAAGTTTGGCGGGAACTAGGATCCCGGCCAGCTGAAATATTTTTTTTTATTCGGTAGCATTCGGGTAATTTTTCCCGTTTTCAAAACTATTTTCGGACATTTCTTAATAAAGAAAAATTCCGTACTGTTTTTTCCAGAAACAGCTCCTTTCATGCCAACTCCACCCTCTTCGACAGGTAGATTAACTGATCACGTAAAACTTACATCAGAGTGCGCATGGACACGAAGCAGAAGATCATCATCGCCATTCTCATGCTCGGCACACTCATGGGATCGCTTGACTCGACCATCGTCATCCTTGCCTTTCCCACCATCTCTGATTCGCTTCATGCCGAATTTGTCACTACGCTCTGGATCATCCTGATCTACCTGCTGGTCGTAGCGATTTGTACCACCCAGCTTGGGCGGATCGGAGACATCTATGGCAGGAGCCGGATGTTCAATGCCGGTTTTGGCATTTTCACGGTCGGATCGCTTTTCTGCGGCCTCTCGCCGGGCATCTCATGGCTGATTGCCTCCCGGGGTGTTCAGGCTGTCGGGGGTGCGCTGATGCAGGCAAACAGCGGGGCGATTGTCGCAGATACGTTTCCGCCCAATGTCCGGGGGACGGCTTTCGGATACATCTCCCTTGGCTGGACGAGCGGAGCGATGCTGGGGATCGTGCTGGGTGGCATCATCACGACCTTTGTCGGGTGGGAGTACATCTTTTTTGTCAACATCCCTATCGGCATCATTGCAACAATCCTCGGATTCCGCTACCTGACCGACAACTCCCGTGTCCATGCAGAACTGGATCTTGTGGGCATGCTGCTCCTTGGTGCAGCGCTCACCTTCATCTCCTATGCCGGGGTGGATTTTGCAACTGAGGGCACCGCGTTTGCCAACATAGCCTCGTTGTGTATCGGCTTTGTCATCCTCCTTCTCTTTATCGTCTTCGAACGGCGGACCTCACATCCCATCATCGATTTTTCCGCACTGCGCAACCGGATTCTCCGGTATTCCATCATGGCAACGTTCTTTTTAAGCCTCGGGTACCTCTCCGTGGTCTTTTTGATCACCATGTATCTGCAGGGCATCCGTGCCTTATCCCCGCTGGATGCAGCGCTCCTTCTCACGCCGGGGTATGTGGTGGGAAGCCTGCTCTCCCCTCGCATGGGCAGGCTCTCCGACAAGTACGGGGCCCGGGTACTTGCGACCGCCGGTACCGCTGTGCTGATTGTCGCCACGCTCATCTACCTGGTATGCGGGATTGATACCCCTCTATGGGAAGTACTGGTGGCATCCGGCGTATCCGGTCTTGGCACTGCGATGTTTTTCCCGTCCAACAACAGTGCGGTCATGGCAAATGCCCCCCAAGGATCCTATGGCGGGATCTCGGGCATCCTGCGGACCATGCAGAATATCGGAATCCTGGGAAGTTTTGTGATCGCCATCACGGTCTCAGCTGCATCCATCCCCCGGGACGTGGCATTCGAGGTCTTTATCGGTACCACAAACCTTGTTGGCGGGGTTTCCGAGGCATTCATCAAGGGGATTGATGCCGCTTTATGGGTCTCGATCATGCTCATTGGTATTGCCGGGGCATTATCCTGGATGCGGGGCCGCGAGACCCGGGGATCGGCGCCCAGGCCGGAGGAGAAGCAGGATACCTGAAGAACAGAGATTTTTTCGATTTTAGCTCTTCTTTTTCCACCGGATTTTTGCAAATGTTGACGTGCCGGAGATAACAACGTCATTTCCCTCAGTGCGGGCGAGTCCCGAGAGATAATTTTCCAGCACCCGTTCCTGTGCCGGTGTAGTCACCCCAAACCGTTTTTTGAAAAACGCTGACATCTCCTCCCGGAAAGAAAACCGGTACTCCTTGTCCAGCGGGAGCATATTGACGTCCGCATAGATTCCCTCTTGGTACAGCACGTTCCAGAGGCAGTCTGCTTTTGGCCCGGAATAATAGGGCCTCCCGTGGAGTGGGATCATGAGGTCGGCATACATCCGCTCCCAGAAGGGGAGGTCCACGAACCAGTAGAGACAGACCTCGCCGCGTGAGACCGTATCCATCTTCCGGATCGCTTCCCGGATATCATGCATGGTAAGCGAAAGGGAAGCGATTACGAGATCGTACGGGCCTTCGATATCCCGGGTGGGATCCACCTCTTCCCAGGTCTTCCGGACACAGGTAATGTTGTTGATCCCCTCTTTTCCGGCTCGCTCCTCAAGCGCGGTAATCATTCCCGCCCCGGGTTCCACCGCGGTGATCTCCTTTACCTTAGGAGCGAGCGGGATTGCGAGTGTGCCCGGCCCGGCGCCGATATCCAGTACCCGGGTTGAGGAATTGACTACAAGATCGTCCAGGGTCATTCGGATACGCGTTTCAAATTCCCCAACGGACTGGGCCGCGTACCGGGTTGCATTCTCTTTTTTGTCCCAGTCGTGCGAGGTATCCAGAGCGATCCTTGCAGTTTCGTGCTGATCCTGCCGGGCCTTCCAGACCTCGTTCCAGTCAATATCGCCATACTCGCAACTGAGGGCAGGTTCTGCCATAAATACAAAGGGTACACCCTGCCGGTATTAGAAGTACGCACCGCAAAAAGAGGGCTATTCATGCCTCAGTGCGTCGATCGGGTTGAGGTTTGCCGCCTGCCATGCCGGGTACAGGCCGCAGAGAATGCAGATGATGATCCCAAAGCCAACTCCCTCCACCACGGAGAACACCGTGGGGAGCGTGAAGAGATACTGGGTGGTCTTGAGCATCAGCGCACTGATGGCATATCCCCCAAGAAGGCTGAGCGCCCCGCCGATCAGGCTGCCGGTCACACCAATGATTGCCGCCTCGTAGATGAACATGCTCATCACCTCCCGTTTCTGGGTGCCGATACTACGCATAATCCCGATCTCCTTGATCCGCTCGTTTACCGACATCATCATGATATTGAAGATGGAGACCCCGGCCACAAGCATGGAGATACCGCCGATGGCCGTGACAAAGGTGGTCACCATGCCAAAGGTATCCATGATGGTGGCAAGCGTTGCCTTACTGTCGATCACGGTCACTGACTTCTCCCTTGTATTCCGGTTAAGCTGGTTTTCGATCGTGGTCTTGACATCCGCAGTATCTCCGTTGGCGACCTTCACGACCACTTCGTTGTATTGGTACTGATCGTTGTACGTGCTCTCGAACCAGTCCTGAGTTACCACAATGGCGTTATCGGTACTGATATCAAAGCTCATGCCCCGCTCCTTGATTATGCCGGTGACCCGGAGCGTGCCGTACTGGCCATCATTCCCGACGGAAATTCGGGAACCGACCTTGACATTATGATCCGTTGCAAAGGTTGCCCCCACAAGGCATCCCGAGTTCCCGTTGCTGTAATCGCCAGCGGTGAGATCAGGAAGAAGATCTTTTGTCTGGTCGGGCGGGAGCCCGTAGATGGTAGCAACGATATTATCGCTTCCGACACCCATCGTCATATATTCGGAAGTTGAATGGACGGGAATTGCTATATTCGGGGCAACTGCCCGTTTGATCTGCTGGTACTCCTGTTCGGTCAGCATCAGGTTTGCCGAACTTGCACCTCCGCCAAAACCACTTCCTCCTGCATAGGGCATCACGATCACGCTGTCCCCAACTGAAGAGAGGCTCGAAGATACCGCTTGTACTATACTGTTCCCGAGGATTCCCATGGACGCAATCGCGACGACCCCGATGATGATCCCGAGCATTGCAAGGCTCGACCGGAGCATGTGGATCCGGATATTCCTTTTCGAGATCTCCCAGAAGATGGTGCTCACGATTCAATCCTCCCGTCTACGATCTGTATCGTCCGGTTCGTATAGCTGGCCACCCGGGGGTCATGCGTCACAACGATAATGGTAGTGCCGTTACGGTTGAGCTCTGCCATAAGCTCCATAATGCTTGCCCCGGTCTTTGAATCAAGGTTACCGGTAGGTTCATCGCATAAGAGAATATCCGGGTCATTAATGAGTGCCCGGGCGACAGCTACCCGCTGCTGCTGACCCCCGGAGAGTTCAAGGGGAGTATGGACATAGAGGTGCTCGTCGAGCTTGACGGCCCGTAGCACGGCAACCGCTTTCTTCTCATCAACCTTTGCCCGGGATTTGAGCATCTGGGGAAAATTCACGTTTTCGATGACATTTAAGAGCGGAAAGAGGTTGAAGTACTGGAAGATGAAGCCGATGTGATCCCGCCTGAGGTTGGTGAGTTCGACATCGGACATATCTCCGATTCGGATCCCCCCGATAAAGATATCTCCAGACGTCGGAGTATCGAGACAGCCCATCAGGTTGAGGAGGGTGGATTTTCCGGAGCCTGATGGCCCCATGATGGAAATGAATTCGCCCCGGTTTACCGCAAACGAGATATGGTTAAGGGCGGTAACATCCCCCGCTTTCAGGGGGTAGACCTTGACCACATCGTGGAATACAAGGACCGGCTGGTCCTCTCCGGGTAACGCCTCCGGTGTCACTGTGTCACTCTTTGTGCCTTCTCAGGTACACATACCATCCGCCCACAAAGATCACAGCGATAATGACGACCACCAGTACCGGGAGCATGCTTGGCTGTGAGTTAGGTTGTGCAGTGGTCTGGGTGAGATCGATATTCTGGACTGAGGAGAGGATATTGCCGTCACTGTCTTTGTATGATAACTGGAGGGGCACGCTTGTCGTGCCGTCCGGTACAGTAAAGGTGATCTCGAAACTGCCAAAGTCATCCGGCTTGAGTGTACCGATGACATAATTTCTGTCAGGTTCCTGTGGTATGGCAGGCGAAAGTGATGTAACGGTAACACCATTTGCGTTCGAGAGGCCGGCATTGGTTATATCTCCGGTAACGTCACAGGTTCCATTGGTGAGTGCAATAACAATATTGCTCATCACCGGGTCGGCCTGCATTTTATCCGTGGTAAATACCACCGGGATCTGCAGATCTACCGAATGATGATTGTCCCCGTTGTCGTACTTCACGGTTACATTAAGGGTGGTCTCGACGTTCGGTGTTACCGTGAAATTCACTACGGTACTCGCGCCGGAGGAAAGCACCCCGATATATTGCGTGGCGGGGAGGATGTCTGCCCCGCTTCCCCCATCTACATCAACGATGACGTTTTTCACATCATCCTCGCGGGGATTGGCAAGCTGGAGCGAGAGCGTGTTCTTGGTGGCCGGGGTGAATGCATCCGGCTTATCGATCAGGGTTGCAACAATGGGAGTATTATCCACCTTTACAAGTCCCCGGTAGTAAATACTGGTGGCATCACCGATATTAAGGGAAAACGTCGGGTAGTAACTGCCATCGGCGGACTGGGTAATTACCGAGAACGTGTATGTCCGTGTCTGGAGCGGGCCGACGGTTGATGAGGTGTCGTAGGACCCGCTGGTGAGCTGGAAATTATTATCGAAACCGAATGTAGCATGGTTGGCTACGATGCTCTGATTGGCATTCCCGTTGGTGACTGCAACTGTTACGGTCCCGGCATCCCCGGTAAAAAAGGAACCGGGATCATAGGTCACGTTGGAGACGTAGACATTGTTGGCGGCGGTAATCTCTGCGGATGTAGCCAGCGCTGTGGCCTCCCCCGTCAGAGCAAGCAGGGCAAGGGTGAGAAGGATAAGTCTGATCAGAATTTTCATTCAGGCACCTGCCAGGGAGTAGGCTTGGAAAACGATGAACAGGATTACCGGAATCATCACGCAGATCGCCGCATTCTTCAGTGACAGGTTCCGGGCCTGTTTCAGGCCGAAGATCCAGATGGATGCGCTCCAGAGCAGGAAAATAATCGAGACCACTGCAGTGATTTCGGTAAATGCCATCATCGCGGGATCGTGCATGAGTGCTGATGTGGCCTCCTTGATTACCTGCGGGTCCTGCATGGCGGCAGAAGTGAGGGGGGGGACGATCACTTTAGGGAGGTAGACCAGTGCTGCAATAACCGTTACCAGCATCCCGATAATCTGGGGGACAAACCCATACCCGACTACTTCGAGGCACCGGGAGAAACTGCCCGATCCTTTAAATGCCCGGGAAAGGAGGTAAAGAACTCCTGCCCATATCACCCAGGCAACAAATGTGCCGAAAAATGCTGCAATAACTGCGACTGCCATAATGAAAGGAGTCATTCCCTGCAGGACCGGCTCCATCATGCGGGCCGAAAGACTGCCTGCCAGGTAACCGGATACCGCCGCTATCGCGGCTCCCAGGAAAATAATAAGGCCCGGGAGCCTGAGTTCCTCTTTTTCACCAAGCGCCTGCCGGAAAAACCGTTCAGGATTTATCATCAGATCTTTTATGTTAATCCCCATCTTTCACATCCATAAACGAAGTATAAAATCAGGAACCCGTCCGCTCTTTGATCAGTACAGATCTATCGGCGAAATTTAATAGCCTTCTCCGGATAGTCCGGTAACTCACAGATCGGATATTCGTTATTTGGGCTATTGATCCTTTCTGTCTCAGGAAACCAGCCTTATTCTGGACTCCCGTTTTGACTGATAAAAAGTATATTTTAAAACATCGTACAACAAAAACATTCCACAATGTATATATTTATACAAAACAGAACAACCCGGCATGCAGACCAAGATCCTCCTTGACGAGGAGCAGATCCCCAAAAAGTGGTATAATGTCCAGGCCGACCTGCCCTCGCCGCTCGATCCTCCGCTCCACCCACAGACCCATAAACCGGTTGGGCCAGCGGACCTCTCCGCGATCTTTCCCATGGAACTGATCCGGCAGGAAGTGACGACCGATCGGTACGTGGATATTCCTGAAGAGGTGCGGGAAGTGTTCCGGCTCTACCGGCCAAGCCCGCTCTATCGTGCTCACCGGCTTGAGAAGGCCCTGAAAACCCCGGCAAAGATCTACTACAAGTGGGAGGGCGTGAGTCCGGCCGGGAGCCACAAGACCAACACATCGATCCCGCAGGCCTACTACAACATGAAGGCTGGCATCGAACGGATCGCGACAGAGACCGGTGCCGGACAGTGGGGTTCTGCCATGTCCTTTGCCACAATGCTCTACGATCTCGAGTGCACCGTGTACATGGTCCGGTCGAGTTACACACAGAAGCCGTACCGGAAATCCATGATGCAGGTCTGGGGTGCGGAGTGCATCCCGAGCCCGAGCACAAAGACAAAGTCCGGGCAGGCAGTTCTTGCAAAAGATCCCGACACTCCCGGTGCGCTTGGGATTGCGATCTCGGAAGCGGTCGAGGATGCGGCAAGCCACAGCAACACGAACTATGCGCTCGGCTCGGTCTTAAACCACGTCTGCCTCCACCAGACCGTGATCGGCCTTGAGTGCCGTGAGCAGCTGGCATCGGTCGATGCCTACCCTGACGTGGTGATCGGGTGCGTGGGTGGCGGCTCGAACTTTGCCGGCATCTCGTTCCCGTTTGCCGGGGACAAGCTTGTCGGGAAGCACAAGGACGTTGACATCCTCGGTGTTGAGCCGGCATCGTGCCCCAGCCTCACCAAGGGGCTGTACACCTACGACTTCGGCGACGAGGCGGGCTACACCCCGCTCATGAAGATGTTCACGCTCGGCCACGACTTTGTCCCGCCATCAATGCACGCCGGGGGCCTGCGCTACCACGGGGATTCGCCCATTGTGTCGAGGCTCGTCCATGACGGCGTGATGCGGGCTGTCGCCTATCACCAGAGCGAAGTATTCGAAGCAGCCCAGACCTTTGCCCGGGCCGAGGGCATCATCGTTGCCCCGGAGACCTCTCATGCAGTAAAGGGCGCGATCGATGAAGCGCTTGCCTGCAAAAAGACCGGTGAGGAAAAGACAATCCTCTTCAACTGCACCGGCCACGGCAACTTCGATATGAGCGCCTACGATGCATTCTACAGCGGGAATCTTGTGGACTACGAATACCCGGACAAACTGATCAAAGAGGCCCTCGGGCGTATCCCGAAGATCACATAAATACATCTTTTTCCTATGCCAGTCATCGGTTTTCTCGTAAATCCCGTCGCCGGTATGGGCGGGTCCGTAGGCCTCAAGGGCACGGACGGGAAGGCCAATGAGGCGCGGCTTCTTGGTGCAGTGCCGCGCGCAAAGAACCGGGCAGGGATTACTCTCGCATTACTCAAAAAGATCCCGGATCTCACGTTTCTTTCCAGTGGAGGGGAGATGGGCAAGGCCGTACTCGAACAGTGCGGGATCTCCCGCTACCGTGTTGTTTATGCCGCCCGGAGCGAGAGCACAGCAGAGGATACGCAGGAAGCCGTCCGTGCATTTATCGCACAAGGGGCGGACCTGATCCTCTTCTGCGGGGGAGACGGGACGGCACGGGATGTTTTTGCTGCTGCCGGCCGGGAGGTTCCGATCCTCGGGATCCCGGCGGGGGTGAAGATGTACTCCGCGGTCTTTGCAGTAGACCCGGCTGCGGCGGCGGGGGTTCTCGCGGGGCCGTACGGGATTACGGACGGAGAAGTAGTTGACGTGGACGAGACAGCGTACCGGGCCGGCACGCTCGCGACCCGGCTGTACGGTATTGCCCGGGTCCCGGCCTGGGCTGGTATGACCCAGCCGGCAAAGCAGGTTTTTGAAGAGGCAGACGAGGAGCGGGCAAAAGAGGAGATCGCCCGGTTCATAGTAGAAGTGATGCTGCCGGATACAATTTATATCCTTGGCGCGGGGACGACCACGGAGGCAATTGCCCGCCGGCTCGGGATAAAAAAGACGCTCCTGGGTGTGGATGCAGTACTGGACGGCAAAATTGTTGCCGCGGATGCGGATGAGAAAACACTCCTTTCCCTCACAGGAAAATACCCCGGTGCCCGGATCATCGTGAGTCCCATAGGAGCACAAGGGTTTATTCTCGGCCGGGGCAGCCAGCAGATCAGCCCTGCGGTTGTGCAAAATGTCGGGGTGTCCCAGGTAATCGTGATCGCAACGCCGCACAAACTGCGGGAAACCCCGGAACTTTATGTTGATTCGGGGGACCCAAAAATCGATACCGGTTTTGATGCATCTGTCCAGGTTATCTCCGGGTACCGGATCGCCCAGAGAAAGAAGATCCACCGGGCACTGTAACCAGGGCAGCCGGCTAAAAAAAAGCGAAGTATTTTTTTACAGTGG
>Ga0181520_10005443_pt1 | contig 20332 bp, 22 predicted proteins | sample PEATcosm2014_Bin_29_FD_132451 | JGI IMG/M metagenome (GOLD analysis project Ga0181520, IMG submission 132451) | Peatland microbial communities from MTU Mesocosm Facility, Houghton, MI, USA - PEATcosm2014_Bin02_30_metaG | ecosystem: Environmental > Terrestrial > Soil > Wetlands > Peat | place... | reverse complement strand
CCCGGACGTCTCCGTCTCGACAGACGACTCGCCCTCGCAGGACGAGGCTCAAGCCGGCGATGAGGCTCAGGTACCGCCCCCGGCCGCGACGGCGTCGCCCGCCTGAGCCAGGCTGCCCGCTCGTCTCCCAGGTTTGATCACGAGGCCTTGCGGGTTCTCATTTCAATGGGTGGTGCATGACAAGCAGCCGCGCGGCGAAACCAGACCCTTCGAGGAAGTTCTTCGCGGTTCTCATCCCCGGAAGGACGGGCACGTCGATACCCGTGGAACCGTGGCCTGCGGCCCATTCGGTCACCGCCCCGAGCAGCTTCTCGCCGACACCCACATCGCGCGCGGGCGGGTCGACGTAGAGGACCTCGACGGTCGAAAGCCGCGAGCCGCCCGACAGCTCCTCGAGGCGGGCTACCGCCAAGCCGACCGCCACTTCGTCGATCGTCCCGAGCAGGACGAGCCTGCGCTCGTCATGGACCATGGCGCCGAAGTGAGCCTCGAGAGGCTCCGAAAACGCCTCCTTGCGCATCTGGACGCTGCCACCGCGTTCAACAGCGAGAGCTTCCCAACAAGCTCGGTAGAGCTCCGCGAGATCCCGCACATCGCTTTCGGTGCCGACACGGGCCCCGATGTTCATGCCGTCGCTTTGCCGTTGCGTCTTGAAGGGCTCACGCCGTGGCGTTGTCGCGCTCGGAGCTCAGCTGAGCGATCCGATGCAGCACCGTGCGCCGGCGGCGAGTCGCCGACTCGTGCCTTCGCACTGCCTCGAGCTCGGCTGGCGTCAACGATGCCAACCTCTCTACGACCTGCGATGCCGCAAGGGTGTCGTAGGCCGGGATCGCAAGCTCACGAGGTGTCGTCTCAGGCTGAGGGTGCGCCGCCGTGTGCTCGTCGTGGTTGCCTGGAGCAGGCGGACCGCCTCGAGGGCTCACGACCTCGCTCGAAGCCGATGCGCGCCTTGTCCGGACCGCGGGCGCAGTGTCGCCTCCCGCGGGGCCCGGCTCGGGTGAGACCGCCTCGGGCCGACGAGACAGCGAGCCGAAAGGATCGCCCGAGAGCGTCTCCAAGCGCCGGCGAGCTCCCTCGACGGTGAACCTGCCGACCAAGCGCGCCACGGCGACGCGCTTTTCGACGCCCTCGCGCCCGCGTTGTGCGAGCCGGGGCAGCTCGTCGGCGAGTACGAGAGCGGCGCCCAGCGGCGCGTAGACAAAGGCGTCGAGCAGAGTCTCGTAAGCGGGGCGCTCTTCTGGCACGACCTGACGCTACCCCAGGCTCAGCGAGGCGCGCCCCGCCATCTCACACGCAGTCTCGGCAGAGAAGTCGCTTTTTGTCGGCGAGCTGTGTTTGGCTCTTGACAAGGAAGCAGGATCGGCAGACGAACTCCCCCGGTTGTTTTGGGAGCACGCGAAGTGAGCCCTCCCCGCGCTCTTCTGAGTCGGGTGCCTCCTCTTCCTCGTCCTCTTCGTCGTCGACAACGACCAGTCGTTCTTTCAAGATCACATCGAGGCTTGCCTCGATGTCGTCGTCGTCGAGGTCGTCGTCGTCTTCGTCCTCGCTCTCCATGGGCACGATCTCGACCTCGAGCCCCACGCCGCCAGAGCCCACGACCTCGTCGTCATCGTCAAGGTCGTCTACGAGCGCCACCTCACCGAGCTCCTCGTCGTCGTCCTCGAGCAGGTCCGCGTCAGCGAGATCCTCGAGGTCGGCCTCGTCCGCGTCAGGCACCTCGAGATCGTCGACCTCGATGGGCTCTTCCAGGTCTGCGGTGTCCTTGGTTTCCTTGCGCATCAACGTCCTTCAAGTCTTCGGAGCCAGTGCCACGCTCGCCGCGAACCCCCTGCAGAGGTCGCGGCCGGATGGACTATACGGCACCGATGCTTGGTTGCGGCGACTTCCGGCGAGATTTCCCCCCGCGATCGGCAACTTCGTGATCGGGCGGTAGGACCCAGGACGCCTTTGGGGCCACCCTTCTCGCCTGCCCGGGCGATACGCCGACATGAGGTGCCGACGGGGGCGTTCTCTACTCGACTCCTGGGTCCCCACCACTCGCAACACCCCCGAGGCTTTTCGAGCAACTCCCGGACGTTCCGTCGTTGCCCTTGGCTTGAGGGGACTCTCTAGTTATTACCACGGCGGGACTGCTAGTCAAGAGGAGATGAGAAGTCCCCCGTCACAGACCCGGCGTTCGGCACTCCCGTCTCTTTTCGGCGCGTTGCTCGGCCTCGAGACGGCCGAGACCGGTCCCGCCGTGGTCCACGAAGCTCATTGCGGCGGCGATGGAGCGGTGGCCCGCCTCCTCGGCTATGAGCCGGTGCATCTCTTGGGCGATCCTGCGATAGGCGGGATGGCCCTGGGGACCGGAGCGCAGTTCGAGGACGTGCATCGCCTCGCGGGCGTTCAGCTGCAAGACAAAGCGAATGTTGAAGGCCAGCGCCACTGCGTAGGCGCTCTGCTCGGGAAAGCAAGGGGCGAGGGCTTCGGCAAGGCTCCTCGAGCGTTCGAGCGACTCGAGGAATCGATCGGCGAATCCTGCCGCCTCGACGATCGCGGGCACCTCGAAGCCGAGCCCGGTACCGAGCGGCTGCCACTCGACCGTGAGCATGCGATGGCGCTGAAGGTCCCTGAAGGCTCCGTAGTCCGCCACGATGTCGAACCGGTAGGAAGTGCGCTCCAGGGCTCTTCCGGGGCGGTGGCGACGATTGGAGCGGGCTCCGACGTAGGCCTCGATGATGCTCCGGCGGTCCTCCGGTCCAAGAGCAGAGACGCGCCGTGCTATCTCGGACTCCGGCAGGTTCAAGTAGGGGTAGCACATGGCCTCGAGCACCTTGTCCTCGCCGAGCGGGTCGAAGTCCGTGAGGGTCACCGACGTCCCCGGTGTCGGGACGGCGGCCGGCCACAGCTCGTGCACCGCCGCGTCCATCTCGTCACGCCGGGCCTGCAGGTACTCGACCCACACTCCGCCCCGATCGGGCCGGTCGATCCTAGACAGGAACGACGGGATCACCTTTCTAAGCTCGACGAGGATGAGATCGGCGTAACGGCGCGACTCGGGCAGCGGATGGGCCAGCATCCGCAACAACAGCTGCTCATAGCTCTGCCCCGACCCGAAGATCCCGACGTTGGAGAGCGAGCCCGCAGGAAGCAGCCCTCGCAGGGCATCGAGGCAGCGTGCCCGGACAGCCTGTCGGTGGGCTAGCTCCGACACTCCCCCGCGCCTGGGGTTTTCCCGGGCGACGAAGGACTGCAGGGCGGGCAGGAGCTCTGCATATGTGTCGAACATCCGGTCCATCTCGCCCACGTAGCGGGCACCGAGCGGCGACTCGAGGACGGCCGGGTCGCGGTGATAGCGATAGTGCCCCGTGGGAAGGCGGCTGTCGTAGGGGATATAGCGCGTCGACTGCTCGAGGTAGGACATGAGACGCCCTCGCTCGAGGATCTTGGTCAACAGGTTCGAGGACTGCTCGCAGGCGAGATGGACCCCGCCCAGCTGTGCGACAGAGTCGTCCCCAAACTCGCTGAAGACCCTGGCGTAGAGCTCCTCGGCGCGCCGCAGGCCGACCGAGGCGTCGAGGCTTGTGTCGCCGGCCACGTCGAGCTCGTCGACGAACTCGTCCAGGAACAGCCGACGCAGGCTCTTGGAGGACCGCGAATACCGCGCGAACAAGGCGCCCTTGACGACCTCGGGCAGGTTCACGAGCGCGAACACAGGTCCGTCGAGATTCGTGAAGTACCTCCCGAGCAGCTCCCGCTCCTCGGCGGTGAACTGCTCAACGCCCGCGATAGACATGCCCAAACGACATTACGGTGCGGGTTGGCCCCCGGCGCGGATGGTTCCGTGATCCACGGGAATGGTGACCACCGACGATGCCGCGACCACGTCTCGCAGCAGGCGCTCGGCCGCGACCCGAGCAGTCTTGGCAGTCTCGGGCCTGGCCGCGACCATCGCCACCTGGCGGAGAAGGTCGATCACCTGTTTCACGTTGCGCACGAAGTCACCACCTGACATGAGTGGCGCGGACCTGCGTCCCCGCCGGCCCGAACCTGCGCCCGGCTGGAGGACCTGGCGCAGGTCTCGGCCCCGCGCCCATTCGTAGATGAGGGATGCGAACCCACTATCGATCCCGCGGGTCAGCGGCAGACGCGCGCTCATCTCCTCCTCGGACAATGCCTCGGAGACCATTTCGATCGCCTCCAGGCGTCTTGCCACCTTGGGATTGGGCGCGGGCAAAGGTGCCTCGCGCTCACGTCGTGCCTCGTAGCACATGGCCGAGGCCACCGCGGCCAGGCTCGCCGGGTCGAGGCCGTCGAGATGGCCAGCTTCGAGCGACTCGGCGATGAGCAGGTCGGCTTCGTGGTAAAGGCCGGCGAGGCGGCCCCCGGCCTCGGTTACCCTCCAGCGGTCGAGATAGCCGCGGCGTTCGAGGACCGAGAGGACCGAGTCGAGCTCGCCGACGAGATCCTCCTCTGTGAGGAACTGGGCGAACGACGAGCTCACGAGCGTGTAGGCCTCCTCGCGGCTATGACGACGCACGAGGTTGACCGCGAGGTTGTAGGTGGGCCGGAACGAGGAGGACAACGCCCGGGGGCGTCCACCTGCTATCCGGGCGACGTCGCCGAAGCTGTGGAACGGGGAGCACAGGACTGCCGCGTAACCGACGTCGTCGATCCCCCGCCGCCCCGCCCGGCCTGTGAGCTGTGTGTACTCCCCCGGTGTCAGCTCCTTATGACCCCCGCCGCCGAACTTGCTCACCTCTTCGATCACGACCGACCTCGCCGGCATGTTGATGCCGAGAGCGAGCGTTTCGGTGGCAAAGACGACCTTGACGAGTGCCTCGGCAAAGCACGCCTCGACGGCTTCGCGAAACGGCGGCACCATGCCCGCGTGGTGGGGCGCGACACCGGCCTCGAGGCCGGTCGCGAACACCGGGTATCCGAGGACGCCGAGATCGTCATCGGTCAGCGGATCGACGTACGACTCGACGATCGCCCGTATGCGGCCACGCTCTTCGGCCGTTGTCAGGTGCAGCCCGTCGTCGAGGCACTGCCGGACCGATTCGTCACATCCGGCTCGTGAGAACACGAAGTAGATAGCCGGCAGGAGCTCCTCTGCGGCGAGGCGGTCCACGACCTCGACGCGTCGGGGGCGGTACAGCTGCGGGCGCGCGGGCCGTGAGCGCCCGCCGGGGCCGGTCCTGCCTGCGCCGGTCGGCCCGGTCCCCAAGGCGCCGCCCCTCCGGCCGGGCCCGCTACGGGCCATCAGGCCGTCGAGCCTTATGGCCTCACGGTTGGGACGCCCGTCGACGAAGGTGGGCAGCAGGTGGAGGCTCTCTGCTGACCGGTCCCCGACGATGAAAAGATTTTTCAGCTCGACGGGACGAAGCGTCTCGATCACCACTCCCGTGGCACCGCGGACCTCGGATATCCAAGCTGCCAACTGGTCCGCATTCGCGACCGTCGCGGACAGGCACACGAGGGTCACATTCGACGGCGCCCCGAGGATGACCTCCTCCCAGACCCCGCCGCGGTAGGGGTCCTGGAGGTAGTGAACCTCGTCGAGCACCACGTAGCGCAGGTCTGCGAGGCGACCGGGCTCGGCGTGGATCATGTTGCGCAGCACCTCGGTCGTCATCACGACGATCGGCGCCTGACCGTTTATGGAGTTGTCCCCCGTCAACAGCCCCACCCGATCGGCGCCGTACCTGCGCCGGAAGTCGCCGTACTTCTGGTTGGACAGCGCCTTTATCGGCGTGGTGTAGAAGGCTCTGGCCCCTTCGGCGAGGGCGAGGTGGACGGCGTACTCAGCGACGACGGTCTTGCCCGAGCCGGTGGGGGCGCTGACGAGAACAGACTGGCCGTCGTCTAGCAGGTCGAGGGCGTCGAGCTGGAAGCGGTCGAGGCGGTAGGGGTGTTCGGCGACGAACTGCTCGCGGGAGGCGACGCGAGCACCTGGTTCCTTCATGCGCTCCTTAACGGGCTGCCACTCACTTGCCGAGCAGCTTGCCGATGATGATCGACGCCTCGTAGAACAACAACAGAGGGATCGCAAGGGCAAGCATCGAGAACGGGTCCGAGCTCGGGGTGACGATGGCGGCGAACAGGACCATTCCGATGATTGCCCAGCGCCGCCACTTGGACAGCTTCGCGGGCGTGAGCACTCCTGCGATCTCGAGCGCGACGAGCACGACCGGGAACTCGAAGGTCACCCCGAAAGCCACCATCAGCAGCAAGATCAGCTGCACGTAGGAGTTCGGCGACAAGATGGCGATGATGGTCTTGCTCGGACCGCTCACGTCCAGAAGAAAGCGCATGGCGTGGGGGAAGGTGAGGTACGCCACGTAGGAGCCGAGCGCGAACAGGCCGGCTGTGGCGAAGGTGAACGGCAGGGCGTACTTCTTCTCGTTCGCCTTGAGCCCCGGGGTCACGAACTGCCATAGCTGATAGAGCGTGATGGGCAGGGCTATGAGCAGGCCCCCGTACGCCGACACGTTGAGGCGCAGGGCGAAGCCCTGCAGCGGCTGGGTGACATAGAAGTCGCACTGGCGGTTCGTGTGAGTCACCGCCTGGCAATAAGGCGCCTGCAGCACGGCCAGGATCTGGTCGTAGAAAGCGTATGTGAGGGCGGCTCCGACCGCGACCGCAAAGATGCAGATGATGAGGCGCCGGCGCAGCTCTCCGAGATGCTCGCCGAGCGTCATCGCGTCCGGGCTCGGGCGCGGGCTCTCTTTTCTGGCGCGAAGCCTTGTGAGCCTCGCCGGTGCGGCCATCGCTCAGTTCATGCTCGGCTCGTCGACCACGAAGACCGTGTCGGCGCCAAGCGAACTCGCCCATGACGACGACGGCACAGAAGGGGGTCTGCGCGTCGAGGCCGAGCCCTGTCTTCCGAGGAGAGGCTGCCAGGTGGACCGGGTTGGCTCGCGAAGCCCCTGGGCCTGCCGGGAGACCCTCCTGCCCCGGCCCGGGCCGGCGTTCACGGCGCTGTACGCGGGCTCGGCGACGGCTTGCTCGGCCCCGGCGGCGGCCCCTGCGGCTGTGGTGTCCTGGCCCGAGACGAGCCCTGTCAGGTAGCCGGTTATCGCCCGCGACGGGCTGGTCGGGATGTTAGGCAGGTCGAGGTCGGGGACCGCCGCGCGGACCTCCTGCTCGAACTTCTCCCGCATCCGGTTCAGCTCGCGCCACATTCCCCCGAGCTGACGCGCTAGTCCGGGCAACCTCTCGGGCCCGACGACGATGAGCGCGATCACTAGGATGAGAAAGATCTTGGTCGGGTCGAGGCCGCCCATGGGGCCGATCCTAGTGTGATCTCGGCCCGGCGACCCGGCGGGACCGTGGGGCTCACGCTGCGGGCAGGCCGTGCGGGCGTCGCCGTCCTCACGGTCGCGGGGTCGATCGCCCCCTTGGCCGGCTCACAGCCTCGTGGACGCGGCGGCCTCAGAACCAGTGGAAGTAGGGGTGCCCGAAGCGCCACACGATCAGGAACACCCTCCCCACGACAAGTGAGCCCGGCAGTGTTCCCCAGACGCGGCTGTCGGCAGAGTCGCCACGGCAGTCCCCCATCACGAAGTAGTGCCCGGGCGGGATCTTGGTGCGCGGGATGTTCTCGGCACTCTCGCTGCAGATCCCCCTGAGAGGTGGCAACCACGGTTCGGCCAGCGGCCGGCCGTCTATGAGCACCGTGTTGCCCTTGGACGAGATCGTCTCGCCCGGCAGTCCGATCACACGTTTCACGAGGTCCTTGTCCTGGGTGCCGGTGTCGGCCGGGGGACGCTTGAAGACGATGATGTCCCCGCGGTGGATCGTGTAGCCCAGCTTGATGACCACGATGCGGTCGCCGATCTGCAAAGTCGGCAGCATCGAGCCCGACGGCACGAAGAACGCCTGGACCACAAAGGTGCGCAGCCCACCGGCGACGAGCACCGCGAAGACGACGACGACCACCCACTCGACGACGCGTCGAGTGTTGACCTGCCTCTTCTTCGATGGCGAGCTCGTTGGACGGCCCAGGCCGACCCGGGGTTCCGAGGGATCGTCGGGTGCCGGCGGTGGCCTCTCATCGACGACAGCGGGGAACTCCGGCACCGACGACGGGGAGGGTTGCCCTAGCTTGTCCGCGTTCATGAAGGCCTCTCGCGCGTCGGTCACTGGCCTGCAGCCTAAATCGACTCTATGAGCCGCTCGACGCGCTCATCGTGGGAGCGGAACGGGTCCTTCAAAAGCACCGTGCGCTGGGTCTGGTCGTTGAGCTTCAAGTGCACCCAGTCGACGGTGAAGTCGCGCCGTTTCTCCTTCGCCCTCTTGATGAATTCGCCCCGCAAACGCGCCCGGGTGGTCGCAGGGGGCGACTCCATGGCCTTGGTGATGGCCTCATCAGTCGTCGTGCGGTCCACAAGCCCTTTGGCCTGCAGCAGGTAGAACACCCCGCGATGGCGGTCGACGTCGTGGTACTGGAGGTCCAAGAGGGCAACTTTCGGATGCCCGAGGGGTAGCTCGTGGCGCTCCCTGTAAGCCTCGACGAGGCGGTGCTTGATCACCCAGTCGCATTCGCGCTCGAGACTGAGAGGGTCCTTCTCGATGGCCTCCATGCAGTGCTTCCACATCGAAAGGGCGCGCTCTTCCAGCGGGGGCAGGCCGCGCAGCTCGTGGTAGCGCAGCGCCCGGTCCAGGTACTCCCGTTGGATGTCGAGAGCACTGAGCTCGCGGCCGTTGGCGAGGCGCACCTCGCGCCGGCAGGTGATGTCATGGCTGATCTCTCGGATCGCCCTGATCGGGTCCTCCAGAGTGAGATCGCGGATCACCACGCTCGGGTCCTCGAGCATGCGCAGCAGGATGGCCGTGGACCCGATCTTGAGGAAGGTGGCGTACTCGCTCATGTTCGAGTCGCCGACGATGACGTGCAGTCGCCGGAAGCGTTCCGCGTCGGCGTGCGGCTCGTCGCGCGTGTTGATGATCGGCCGGCTACGCGTCGTCGCCGAGGAAACACCCTCCCAGATGTGCTCGGCCCGTTGGCTCAGGCAGAACGTGGCGCCGCGGGCCGTCTGCAGCACCTTGCCCGCGCCGGAGTAGATCTGCCGGCTCACGAAGAACGGTATGAGCACCTGGACGAAGTGCGAGAAGTCGTCACGGCGGCTCGTGAGGTAATTCTCGTGGCAGCCGTAGGAGTTGCCTGCGGAGTCGGTGTTGTTCTTGAACAGGTAGATCACCCCGCGGATGCCTTCTTCGCTCAAGCGGGACTCGGCGGAGGCGATGAGCCCCTCGAGAATCCGTTCTCCGGCCTTGTCATGGGCGACGAGGTCGTCGATCGAGTCACATTCCGGGGTGGCGTACTCGGGATGGCTGCCGACGTCGAGGTACAGCCTCGCCCCGTTCTCGAGAAAGACATTGCTCGAACGTCCCCAGCTCACGACGCGCCTGAACAGGTAACGGGCCACCTCATCGGGGCTCAAGCGGCGCTGGCCGCGCAGGGTGCAAGTGACGCCGTACTCGTTCTCGACCCCGAAGATCCTGCGGTCCACGACGGTCCACGGTAGCCTCGAAGTGGATGCAGCCATCCGACCGCATGATCCATCTGACGACCGTCGTGGGCTCGTTCCACGGCCACGTGCTCGCAGCACGACTGGGATCCGAAGGGATCCCGGTGGAGCTTCGCGGCCTGAGCGACGGCCCGTACCCGCTCGCGGCCAGCGTCGAAGTCTTCGTCCACGCCGATCAACTGGAGCTCGCCCAGGCGATCCTGCTCGGCGACGCCGTCGATGCGGCTTTCCACGAGCGCTACGACGGCCTAGGTCCGGACGATCCCGCCGTGCTCGACCTTCCCCCAATTGACCTCGCCGACACGGCCCGCCCACGGCGCGCCCGGACCGTCCTCGTGCTCGCCATGGTCGCCCTGGTCCTTCTCGTCGGCGTCGTGGCCTCGTTCCACTGAGGCTCGGGATACTCGGGCTCGAGCGATCCTCCGGGTGGCTTCGCGGCCTCGGTCTTCAGCGTTCGGCGCCGGGCCTCAGCTCCCCGTCAAGGCTCACCCGGTGCGACCCCTCCCGTCGCGCCCGTGGGCTCCTCTGGCGCCGCGTCCTTTCCGGCCGCGGGCTGCGGGGATGTGATCTCGATCCGCTCGCCGCGCGCCAGCAGCTCGGCCACCTCCCCGTCCTCGATGCGCCTGAAGGCCCGCCGCCAGGGCCCGTGCTCGAGGACCGCCACCTCGAGGTCGTCGGCCCGAAGTGTCCGTGTCGGGCCCGACAAGCTCGCGACCGACGCCACGACCGCCTCGTCCAGGGTCCATCCCTGCCGGAAGCTCGCGGCCATGCGATGGGTGATGGCGTCCGCCTCCCCGCCGAGCACCGTGAAGCGCTGCTCGTCAGCCACCGTGCCGTCGTAGGCGATGTGGAACAGCTGGTGGGCCGTGCCGAGCGGATCGAGCTCGGCGACGAGGATCTCCACCTCGAGGGGCTTCATCTCGTGGGTGAAAACCTGGCCTAGGTACTGGGCGTACACGTTTGCGAGCGAGCGGGCATCGACGTCCTCTCGCGAGTAGGCGTAGCCCTTGGTGTCGGCATGACGCACGCCCGCCACCCGGAGCTGGTCGAACTCGTTGTAACGGCCCACGCCGGCGAAGGCCACACGGTCGTATATCTCGCTGATCTTGTGAAGCGTGCTCGAAGGGTTCTCCGCCACGATGAGCACGCCTTTGTCGTAGGTGGTCCCGACAAGTGCGCGCCCTCTGGCGATCCCCTTCTGGGCGTATTCCGCGCGGTCCTTCATCACCTGCTCGGGGGCCACGTAGTAGGGCATCGTCATGAGGACGTGCCTACCTCTCCCCGCTCGTTGCGGTGCTGCAAGATGTCGCGGAAGTGCTCGGCGACCTCGGAGTCCTCGAGGCGGCGATAACCCTCGTGGTCGACCGTCGCGACCACAGGGTAGATCCCCCGCAGCGGGTCCGGACCACCTGTGGCGGTGTCCTCGTCAGCCGCCTCGTACAAGGCGGCCACGGCGAGATCCACCGCTTCGTCGCGTCCGAGGTTCTCGCGAAAGCCGAGCTTGACGGTGTTCTTCGCGTCACGCCCGCCAGAGCCGGTGGCATGGAACTCGGTCTCTTCGAAACGGCCACCGGTGACGTCGTAGGTGAAGATACGCCCCTTTTTCAAGCGCTGGTCGTAGCCCGCGAACAGCGGGATGACGACCAGGCCCTGCATCGCCATCTGCAGGTTCGCGCTGACCATCTGACCCAGCTGGTTCGCCTTGCCCTCCAGGCTCAAAGTGGTCCCTTCGACCTTCTCGTAATGCTCGAGCTGGGTCTGGAACAGGCGCACCATCTCGATGGCGCTGCCCGCGGCACCCGAGATGGCCACTGCGGAATGACGGTCGGCCGGGAAGACCTTCTCGATGCTGCGGTGCGCTATCACATTGCCCTCGGTGGCACGCCGGTCGCCCGCCACGACGACGCCGTTGTCGTAGCGCAGCGCGACGATGGTCGTACCGTGAGCCACCCCGGGGACCATCGGCGCCGGGAAGCCGACGGGCTGGCGCGCCGCGGGGGCCATGACTTCGGGGAGGATGCCTGAGGGCAGTTGTGTCGCCGGGTAGCGCGTCCGGCGGAGCAGGTCGACAAAGCTCGGTCCCGGGTCGCTGCCCGAGGGGAAAAGGGGCAGGCTCATATGCGCCACCTTTGTTGGGATGCGGCTCGGCTCACTCGCCGCCTTTTTGCACGTAGTTGCGGACGAACTCCTCGGCGTTGTTCTCCAGGACCTCGTCTATCTCGTCAAGCAGGTCGTCGATCTCGGCCTTCAGCTTGTCGCCGCGCTCGGTCGTGGCCGGCGCCTCGGTCTCGGTTTCGGCCGCCGCCGTCTCACGGCTCGCCGTCGGTCGCTTCTTCAGCTCGCGCTCTGCCATCACCGTTCCTTATGAGCCCAACCGCCTGAGCAGCTCTGCTGGAGTATTGCACCCCTCGAAGAGCGTATCGACATGGAGGGCGGTCCCCTTCAGCGGCTCCATCATCGGCACCCTGCGCAGGGAGTCCTCGCCGATGTCGAAAACGATCGAGTCCCAGTTGGCGGCGACGATGGCGGGCGCGAATCGCTGCAGGCAGCGCCCGCGGAAGTACGCCCGCGTGGTCGCGGGCGGTTCCGTGGTCGCCCGAGCGACCTCTCGGTCGTCGGTGAGCCGTTCCATCGACAGCCTGGCGAAGAGCGACTTGTGGGGTCGCAGGTCGTGGTACTGCAGGTCAAGCGCGGCGAGGCGAGAGTCCTCCCATTCGAGGCCGTGGCGCTCGCGGTAGGCCTCGACGAGGCGGAGCTTGGCCACCCAGTCGAGCTGGTTGGCCAGCGACTGCGGGTCGGCCTCGAGACCCTGCAGGACCGCTTCCCAGCGGTCCAGCACACGCCGGGCGACCTCCTCGTTGCCCAGAGCTTCGAACCCGCGTTCGGCGGTGTACTTGCGGGCGAGGTCGTAAAGCTGCCACTGCAGCTCGACGGCGGTCAGCTTCTCGCCGGAGGCGAGCTCCACGGTGGCTCGCAGCGTCGTGTCGCGCGAGACCGCCCGGATCGCGGCCACCGGCGCCGCCAACCTGAAGTCCCGGTTGGCGAGGAAGTCGTCCTCGATCATCGCGAGCACGAGCGCCGTGGCGCCGAGCTTCAGGAAGGTGGCCACCTCGGCCAGGTTGGCGTCACCGACTATCACGTGCAGCCGGCGGTACTTCTGGGCATCGGCGTGCGGCTCGTCGCGGGTGTTGATGATCGGCCGCTTGAGCGTCGTTTCGAGGCCGACCTCCTCTTCGAAGAAGTCGGCCCGCTGGCTGAGCTGGAACTCCGGTGCGTCGCCGGCGTAGGCGACCTCCTCACCGATCTTGCCCGCGCCCGTGTAGATCTGACGCGACACGAGGTGGGGGGTGAGCTCGCGGACGATCCTCGAGAACGGCAGGGCCCTGTCGAGAAGGTAGTTCTCGTGACAGCCATAGGAGTTGCCCTTGCCGTCCGAGTTGTTCTTGTAGATCACGATCTCCTCGCCCGGTGGCAGGAGACGGTTGGCGGCCTCCATCGAACGCTGCAGCACGAGCTCGCCCGCACGGTCGTGGACGAGCGCCTCGAGGGGGTTGGAGCACTCCGGGGTCGAGTACTCCGGGTGAGCGTGGTCGACGTAGTAGCGGGCGCCATTGGTTAGCACGGCATTGACGAGGTGGGTCTCGACCTCCGGTGGCATGGAGCCCTCACGGGCAAAGCCGCGCGCGTCGCGACCCGGGGACTCGTCCTCGAAGTCCCATCCGATCTTGCGGTCGAGCTCAGCGACGTAGGCGTTTATCAGGAGCGAGGACGCCGTCGTCGGGCTCGGGTCGCCCGTGGTGTCCACGTGGATCCCGTACTCGGTCTCAATTCCGCAGACCTTGGTTATCGCCACTCTCGGACGCTACCGCACCATCTCGGGTCGCCTGCAGCACCGCCGCCGGCCGGCAGCCGGCGCTGGGCGCGCCGCCCTGGTCAAAGCGGAAGCCACTGAGGCCGGCCGCCCTGGAAGCCTCACGTGCCGGACCGGCGCCGGCCGCTCAGAGGTACTGCCCGGTGCCGACCCGTTCGATGGCACGCCCCCCGCGCTCCTCTCCGCCTTGGCCCACGAGCGTGCGGATGTAGACGATGCGCTCGCCCTTCTTGCCAGAGATCTTCGCCCAGTCGTCCGGGTTGGTCGTGTTCGGCAGGTCTTCGCTCTCTTTGTACTCCTGCCTGATGGACTCGATCATGTCCGCGAGTCGGATCCCGTGGCCCTCCCTGGCGATCTCTCTTTTGATGGCGAGCTTCTTTGCCCGCCGGACGATGTTCTCGATCATCGCCCCCGAGGAGAAGTCCTTGAAGTACAAGGTCTCCTTGTCCCCGTTCTGATAGGTGACCTCGAGGAAGCGGTTCTCGTCGTCGGCCCGGTACATCTCGGTCACGGTCTGCTCGATCATGACGGTGACGGCCTTGTCAGGATCGCCACCACCGAGCGCGACGACGTCCGAGGCGTCGAGCGGCAGGCTGTTGATGAGGTAACGGGCGAAGACCTGTTGGGCTGCCGACTCGTCGGGCCGTTCGATCTTGATCTTCACGTCGAGGCGCCCGGGGCGCAGTATCGCCGGGTCGATCAGGTCCTCCCGGTTCGAGGCCCCGATCACGATGACGTTGCGGAGTGCCTCGACTCCGTCGATCTCGGCCAGGAGCTGGGGGACGACGGTCGACTCCATGTCGGAGGAGATGCCACTGCCGCGGGTGCGGAACAGAGAGTCCATCTCGTCGAAAAAGACGATGACAGGCACACCTTCTTCGGCCTTCTCCCTTGCGCGTTGGAACACGAGCCGGATCTGGCGCTCGGTCTCGCCCACGTACTTGTTCAGCAGCTCGGGGCCTTTTATGTTGAGGAAGTAGCTCGTGACCCGCGAGTTGCCCGTCTGCTCGGCGACCTTCTTCGCCAGCGAATTGGCCACCGCCTTGGCGATCAGGGTCTTGCCGCAGCCGGGAGGTCCGTAGAGCAGGATCCCCTTTGGCGCCTGCAAGCGGTACTGGGTGAACAGCTCCCGGTGGAGGTAAGGCAGCTCCACCGCGTCGGTGATTGCCTCGATCTGGCTGTCGAGCCCGCCGATGTCTGCGTAGGTGACGTCAGGCACCTCCTCGAGCACCACCTCTTCGAGCTCGGGACGGGGCAACTTCTCATAGAGCAGCATCGTGCGCGGGTCCAACAACAGCGAGTCACCTGCGCGCAGCTTGACGCCCTCCAGGTACTCGGAGATCTCGGCCACCTGCTCCTCGTCGGCCCTCCCGACGATCAGCACGCGGCGGCCGTCCTCGAGCACCTCGAGCACCGAGACGACTTCGCCGCCGAGCTCGGGGTCGCGCACGAGCACGACGTTGAGCGACTCGTTGAGGACGACCTCTTGTCCCTTGCGCAGCTCGTCGGCATCGAGCCCGGGATGGATGGCGACGCGCATCTTGCGTCCGCTCGAGATCACGTCCACGGTCCCGTCGTCGTTCCCGTTCAAGTACGTGCCGTAAGCCGAAGGAGGCTGGGTGAGCTTGTCCACCTCCTCGCGCAGGGCGGCGATGTGCTCCTTGGCCTGCTGGAGCGTGAAGGTCAGCTTCTCGTTCTGGGACACCGCGTGCGCGAGCTGGCCCTTTGTCTCGAGCAAGCGCTCTTCGAGAGTGCGCACTCTCCCGGGAGCCTCCTGGAGCCGGCGGCGGAGCTCGGTGATCTCGTCCTCTGCCTGCTCGGCTCGGCGGTGCAGTTCCGCCCGTTCCTGCTCATCTTCAGGGAACCCATCGTTTCCGTCACGTTCCACCGGCGTCACCACCTCCTCAAACGGCGCGATCTTCGCCCCCCGTCGGGACCCTACACCGGTACCGGGCGAGTTTGACACCACACGGGCCCCTCGTTACGTTGCGCCACGTGAGGCCGCAGAAACCCTAAGCTTGACCTGAGACGAGGGAGCGGCCGTGACTTGTTGTGGTCGACGCGCGGCAAATGCTCCGAGGAGATGAGTGGCTGATGAAGGTGTGGATTGACCAGGACCTCTGCACGGGAGACGGTCTCTGCGAGGAGATCTGTCCCGCCGTGTTCACTCTCCTCGACGACGGTCTGGCCTATGTCAAGCAGGGCGACACAGTCCTCAACGATCCGGGCGGCTCCTCTCAGATGGCCGGCGTCGCCTCCGAGCTAGAGGACGCGGTCACAGAGGCCGCCGAAGAGTGTCCGGGAGAGTGCATCTTCATCGTCACCGAGTAGGCCGGGAGCCTGTTCGCCCAACTTCCAGGCACTGAATCGCCGTCGCGGGCGCCCTCGGCGCTCACTTTGCCAAAAGGCGCGCGGAGGTGATGAAGCCGGTGTGCGCCACCATCCTGTGGTCGGGACGGACCGAGCGCCCCTCGATGTGCCAGGTCCGGCGCAGGATCTCGAAGGTCTCGGCCATGGCGAATCCGCTGTGCTCGAGGGCCGAGCGCAGCTCCGCGGTCTGGTTGATTGTCGGAAGGTAGGCCAAGAAGATCCCACCGGGCGCGAGCGCCCTCTGGGCGTGAGCGACAACCTGCCACGGCTCGGCCAGGTCGAGCACGACCCGGTCGAGGCCTTCGGCGTCGATGCCCAAGTAGACGTCGCGCTCCAGCACCGAATATGACTGGTCTTCGCCGAGGAAGGCCTCGACGTTCGCGCGGGCGCGCTCGGCGAAGTCCGCTCTCAGCTCGTAGCCGGTGATGACGGCGCCCGCGCGCAACATCGCCATCGAGAGCGCACCCGAGCCCACCCCGGCCTCGAGCACACGGGCTCCGGGGAAGATGTCCGCGGCGATCAAGATGGCGCCGAGGTCCTTCGGGTAGATCACCTGAGCGCCCCGCGGCATGCCGACCACGACGTCTGCAAGGGTGGGGCGCAGCACCAAATAGCGCGCCGAGCTCGTGACGCGGCCGTCACGCTGGTGTGCCTCGACCTCCTCTCCCTCCTGGCGGCCGATCAGGCTGTCGTGCTCCACGACGCCGGCGTGGGACTGGAACGAGCGGCCCGGTTGCAGCGTGACGAGATACCGGCGGTCCTTTCGGTCCACCAATAGGACGCGTTCACCTGCTGCCAGACTCCGGTCCGAAGCCCGAGGCGCCCAGGGGCTCAAGCCGGCTCCCCTTCATCCCCTTCCGACAGGCGGCCAACTGGCGCTTCGCCGGGGCCCGACCGCCCCGCCCCGTTGGCCTTGGATGCCGTCATCTTGGCCTGCTGCTTGGCGGCCTTGTGCCTCGCGCGGGCATAGCGCCTGCTCGCTTCGCGTTTCGCCTGCTCCTTCGCCTTGCGTTGCTCGGCCTTGGCCGCCCTGCGGGCAACCTTGCGCCTGGCGCGCCTTGACCGCGGGGGCGCAGGGACATGGCTGACGACGATCGACTCACCGAGCCGGAGTTCTTGGACGCTCACCACAGGAGAAGGCTTTCGGGCCAGGAAGCGCACCAGCCACGCGATGGCACCGATCGAGAGCCAGACATTGCTTCCCTCGATGAGGCCCGCTCGAATGCCGCGCCTTATGAGATCACGCGCCCAGCGGTCGAGATACCTATGCACGACAGCCCCGGTCCCCGCCGTGCACAGTCAGACGCGACGGATCTCGAGCACAGAAGCGCGCCGGGCGCCACGTCGCCGGCCCAGCAGGTAGACGGCCGCCACCGCGATCACGCCGGCCGCCACCATGGCACCGATCGCCGGCGGGGCGGCGTCGCTCGCAAGGGACTGGGCGTTGCTGCCGAGCTCGCGAAGCTTGTCCTCCACGTCAGAAAGCTTCACGCGGCCCGGGTCCTCACTCGCCAGCAGCAACTGCCGGGCCAGGCGGATGCTCATCACCGTTCCTCCGATCGCCTCATCGTCCTAGTCTCGTTTCGCCGCGGCCCTGCCGCGAGACCGTAGGAGCGCGAACCCGAAGCCGCCCACCACCAAAAGACCGAGGATCCCGGTGATCGGGTACGGCACCCACGACCAGTTGCCCGCGAAGGCCGCGCCCGTCTCGGTCTGAAGCACCCGGAGCACTCCGAGAAGCAGCAGGACGGTACCGATGCCGAGCAGGGTCGCAGCGGCGCACCCGAACAGCAATGTGCGCCCGATGGTCCTGACGGGCGTGACCGTCTCCTGGATCACGTAGCGACGCAGGAGATCGAGGAGCTCGGTCCCATCCTTGCGTGGACTGGCGTGCTTGCCGTCACCTTTTCCCGACATGAAACCGCAGGCTATCGGGCCGGCCGGCACATCGCTAGCCGTCCTGGCGGCTGAGGCCGGAACTGTCTGCTCCACTGCAGCGATCTCCTCGCCCGGCTCCCCGGCGCGGCGCGGCCTGGTCGCGCGATGCCGGCGGCGTCAGGGCTCGAGCGCGGCCCGGAAGAACTCGCGCAGGTGCGCGAGCCGTCGGTCGAGTTCGCCTCGTCCGAGCGGGTCCGTCTTCAGCAGCGCCTCCAAAAAGGGGATGTCGCTGAAGTAGGTGAGCAGGGCGCCGTAGCCGGTGAGGACGAGCTGCTCGGCGTCATGGGACCGGAAGCGGCCCTCGGACATCTCCCGCTCGAAGAAGGCGACCGCCCGCTCAAGCATCGGCCGGAGCGCGATACCGAGCTCCGCGGCCATCCGGCCACCGCCCTCGAGCGCCTCGCGGCGAACCAGGCGCACGAACTCCGGACTCTCGGCGAAGAAGCGGAAACCGGTCGTGAGCACCCGGTCGACTTGCTCCCAGCCGTCGCGCGGCCGGTCGGTCGCCTCAGCCACGCGAACCAGCCAATCGGCGAACGAAGCCTCCACCACCTCGCGGTAGAGCGCCTCCTTGGAGGCGAAATGGTGCAGCAGGCTGGGCCGGCGTATCCCCACGAGCTGCGCGATGTCGTTGAGCGAGGTCCCCTCGAAGCCGTGCTCGGCGAAACACCACAGGGCGGCGTCGAGGATCGCCTGGCGTGTCGGCACCCCGGGCCGCCGGGCCAGGTGCGCGGGCAGCACCGTTCGGGACCCAGGCCCGGTCCCCCGCGCGGTCAGGTCAGTGGGGCTCGACATCTGCCAAGCCTACCTACCAGACGGTAGGTGCCGACTGATACCCTTCACGAGTGCCAGAACCTCTCCTCGCGGTGATCGTGGGACTGGCGGTCAGTCAGTTCGCGCTCTTCTGCACGACCGTCTACCTTCATCGGGCGCTGTCGCACAGGGCGATCACCCTGCGGCCGTCGGTCAAAGCGGTCTTCCGGGTGCTCATATGGCTCATGACGGGCATCCGTCCCCGCCAGTGGGTTGCCGTCCACCGACGCCACCACGCTTTCACCGACGTCCCCGGTGACCCCCATTCGCCGGTGCTGCTCGGGTTCTGGCGGGTGCAACTGACCAATGCCGCCCTTTACCGCAGGGTTGCGCGGGACGGTCAGACGACCGAGCGCTACGCCAAGGACCTCCCGGCGGACCGGTGGGACAAGCTCGTTTTCGACCACGCCTTCATCGGACTCGGCATCGGCATCGCCGCGCTGTGCCTCGCGCTCGGGTGGCGCATGGGTCTTCTCGCCGCCGCGGTGCACGCGGTGAGCTATCTGGCGCTCAACGCGGCCGTCAACGCCGTCGGCCACAGCTTCGGGACCAAGAGCTATCCCAACACCGCCTTCAACAACCAGTGGCTCGCATTTGTGACCGGTGGAGAAGGCTTGCACAACAACCATCACGCCGCCCCCACCTCCGCGAAACTGGCACTGGGTCGTCACGAGATCGACCCCGCCTGGTGGGTGATCCGGCTCATGGTGCGTACCAGGATGGTGACCGTGCGGCTGAGCGAGGCGCACTTCGTGCAGAGGTCTACTCCGTCCACGATCGGCTGACCCCGCGGCCTGCCCGCCGTGAATAGTCTAAGGGTCAATGCCTGAATCCGATCTGGAACAACTCTGCGTCAACGTCGTCCGCGGCCTTGCCATGGACGGTCCCCAACGCGCTAACAGCGGTCACCCGGGTACGGCGATGGCGCTGGCTCCTCTCGCCCACGTCCTGTTCTCGCGCGTGATGAGTCACGACCCGAGCTGGCCCGAATGGCCAGACCGGGACCGGTTCATCCTGTCCAACGGCCACGCCTCGATCCTTTTGTACTCGATGCTCTTGCTCAATGGCTACGGGCTCGACATCAAGGACCTGAGGGAGTTCCGCCAGTGGGGATCGCGCACTCCCGGACATCCCGAGGTTCATGCCCTCCCCGGCGTCGAGGTGACAACGGGGCCGTTGGGCCAGGGGTTCGCCAACGGCGTGGGCATGGCCGTCGCCGAGCGCTTCCTGCGTGCCCGCTTCGGGCCGGGCTCGATCGACCACCACATCTTTGTGATCTGCGGCGACGGCGACCTGATGGAGGGCGTGAGCCACGAGGCAGCCTCGCTCGCGGGCCATCTCGGGCTGGGCCGGCTCGTGTACGTCTTCGACGACAACCACATCACCATCGACGGACCCACGGACCTCGCCTGTTCCGACGACGTCGTCAGGCGCTTCGAGGCCTACGGCTGGCACGTGGAGACCCTCGGCGAGGTGGCGAACGACCTCGACGCCCTCGAGGCGGGGCTTCGCCGCGCCATGGCCGAGGCGGACCGCCCGTCGCTGCTCGTGCTCCGCAGTCACATCGGCTGGCCCTCGCCGCACCGCACCGACACCAAAGAGGCCCACGGGGACCCGCTCGGTGCCGAGGAGATCCGCCTCACAAAAGCGCTGCTCGGGCTTCCCATCGACCAGGACTTCTATGTCCCCGACGAGGTTCCCGCCTTCTACGCGCGCTGCGCGCGCCGTGGCCGAGCCGCGCGCGAGGCCTGGGAGGGGCGCCAGGCGGTTTCCCTCGCGGACCACGAGAAGTTCGAGGCCTGCCTTCGTGGTCGCGGCCTGG
>Ga0181520_10005442_pt1 | contig 20335 bp, 11 predicted proteins | sample PEATcosm2014_Bin_29_FD_132451 | JGI IMG/M metagenome (GOLD analysis project Ga0181520, IMG submission 132451) | Peatland microbial communities from MTU Mesocosm Facility, Houghton, MI, USA - PEATcosm2014_Bin02_30_metaG | ecosystem: Environmental > Terrestrial > Soil > Wetlands > Peat | place... | reverse complement strand
GACAAGGCGATGATCGAATACTACAAGACCATCGGCCAGGCCACGGACTTGCCGCTGATCGTGCAGAGCCAGGGCGATATGAGCGTGGACCTGATCGTCGAATTAGCCAAGCAGGTTCCCACCATGCGCTGCGTCAAGGATGAGGCCGGCAACCCGCTGGCCCGCATCGCGCAGATCCGTCAGCGCACCAATGACAAACTGGCGGTGTTTTCAGGCAATGGCGTACGAACCATGATCGACGAGATGCGGCTGGGCTTTTCGGGTCATTGCCCCACCACCGTGCTCTCCGACTTCTACGCCGCCACGTTCGATCTCTGGCACGCCGGCAAGCAGCGGGAAGCGTTTGATATGTTCGGCCGGATCCAGGCGTTCAACTCGATTACCGGCGCCTCGGGTTATCTCATGGTGGTGCGCGGGGTGTTCAGGGAGAACACGAAAACACGCGCCATGAGCATGGCGAGCGGCGGCCGTGGCGGAGCGGAACCGGGCGGCGGAGGAGGTCGAGGCCCCGCGCGCCCGCTCGACGAGGCCGGCAAGCAGGCCGTCCGCGACGCCTGGGACGAATTCATGAAGCCCTACCTGCGCGGATAGGGCGGGCGCAACTCAGAACGTCGCGATCGGGTTCACCGGGCCGCCGGTGGCGCCAGGCACGCGTAGCGGGTTCATGGTCAACAGGAAGGTCCACCGGTGGCGCTGGGCGGCGGCCTCGCTCACCGCTTCCAGGTCCGCGTTATCGATCAGCGGCAAGCCCAAAGTCATCAGCGCCATCTGGTGAATCGGCTGGTTGACGCCTTCGACGCGCGAGGGCCGCACGTCCTGCACCACGTCGCTGCCGAGTACCGAAACGCCGCGCTCGCGCAGCCATTTCACGCACGAAGCGTACAATCCCGGCGTCGCCCGGTTGAGATCCAGCGGGCCTTTTTCGCGCACGCGCACCCACCGTCCGGTGCGGACCAGCGCGGCGTCGCCCGGTCCCACGCGGAAGCCGGCCTTTTTCTCCCAGGCCTCCAGGTCTTCCACGTAAATCGGCTCGTCGTCTCCCAGATAAGAAACCCCTTTCAACTTCGGCATGTCGAACAGCATGCCACGGGTGAGAATTCCGTCCTTCATTGACATGACGTCGTCCTTGCCCGCACCCCGGTCGGTGTAGCTCGACTGCGGAAACCCGTTGTAGATCTGGCCCTTATAGAACAAGTGGCTGGGAGCATCCAGGTGAGTGGTGTTGTTGCCGTGATAGGAAACCGCGATGGTGTCCACCACGTATCCCGCCAGTTGGCGCGGTTCCGGCCCTGGAGGCCGGCTGGTGAGAGTCCACGTGTTGCGATTGGCGGCTCCGCCGCCCTGGCCGCCGGCCGCGGGAGGAGTGCCGGCTACGCCTGGCGCACTCGGGGCAGGCGCACCAACAGCCGCCGGGGGATTGCCGCCGCCACGCGGTCCGCCCATCATCATGGGCAGCGGCCCTCCAGTCGGACCTTCCTTCGGCAGATCGGCATCGAGCGCCATGGATACGCTGACGCCATCGCGCACCAGGGCCGCCGCGGCCTTGCGCGTGGCGGGCGTAATCAAATTGACGGTCCCCGCCTGGTCGTCCTTCCCCCACCTTCCCCAGTTGGAGAGTTCGGTCATCCACCGGTCCACGTCTTCCTTGGTCAGATTGCGGGGATACTTCTCGCCTTCGGCGACCGCCTGGCGCGCGGCGGCCGCGTAACCGGCAGCCGCTAGCAACGTTCTTCTCGTGATTGGCTCCATGACGAAATCCTCTTTTCGGGGCTGGTGGATTACAAGCGCCGCCGCCCCAGCGGCGCGGTTGACGTCTTAAGACCCGCGGAGGGGTCCACCCAAAGCCAGGCAGCCGCTCCGGCAAGGCACAAGGCGGTCGTCGTCAGGAATGAAGCCGGCCACCCGAAATGCGCGGCGATCAGCGGCGTGAGCGAGGCCGTTGCCACACCGCCCAATTGCGCGCCCATGTTCATCACGCCGGAAGCCGACCCGGCGGAGCTGCCCGCCAGATCGGCGGTCACCGACCAGAACGAGCTCTGCGCCAGGTACAGCGCTCCGGCCCCGCCGGCTAGAATCAGGCTGGCGAGTTGCGGGTTCTTTGCCAGCATTCCGAGCGCAATGAAGCACCCGGAAAGGGTCATTGTGGCGGCCGCAAATAAGCAGCGGCCCACGCGCTTCCCGCGGCGTTTGGTGAGACCGTCGCTGATCCAGCCCCCGAACGTGGATCCGAGCGCCATCGCGATAAACGGGAGCATGCCATAATAGGCGCTCGACTTCAGGTCCATGCCACGAATTCGGCTCAGGTAGATGAAGAACCAAGTGAAGTAGATGTAGGCGGCGTATCCGTATGCGAAGTAGCTGGCGGCGATCGCCAGCAAATCGCGGCTGCCGAGAATGCTTCCCCACGGCGCCGCGACCGATCGCGTCATATCCGGCAAGCCCGAGCGGATGTGCGCGGCCTCCGCCGGCTCTACCCAGGGATGGTCCTGGGGCCGGTCGCGTGCGATCGCGAACCAGATCGCCGCGGTCGCCAGTCCCAGCAGGGTGCTCGCCCGGAAGGCCCATCGCCATCCGTAGTGAATCAGCATATAGGTGCTCAGCGGAGGCGCCAGGCCCGCTCCCACGCCGATCCCCGCGAAAATCCACCCGTTCGCCAGCCCGCGTTCCTGGGAAGGTATCCAGAAAGCCACCACCCGGTTGCAGGCCGGGAGAACCACGGCCTCGCCCAACCCCAGCAGAAACCGGACCGCCAGCAGCACAACTAGCATGCCCGAAATCCCCGAGGGCACAAACGCCGTGAGGGCGGTGAACAAGGCCCACCAAACGGTCCCCACAGCGATGACCTTGTGCGGCCCGTAGCGGTCCGCCAGCCGGCCGCCGGGTGCCTGAAAGAGGGCGTATCCCAGGACAAATGCACTGAACACCCAGCCTAGTTGCACGTGGGTCAGGTGGAAATCACGCTCGATTGAGCTGCCCGCGATCGAAATATTCACGCGGTCCAGATAAGCCACCGCGCTGATCGCGAACATCCACGCCACCAGCACCCAGCGGATTCTGCCGCGAAACAATGCCTTTATCATGGAGGTGCGCCGGCGGGCGACGTCAGTCACTGTGCAGATCGGCAGCGATCTGATCGGCCGTCACCGGAGAGGTTGCTGGAATCGCTATACCTTTCCCACAGGCTCGCCGGTCGAAATGCCCAGCGCCTTGGCCACGCCTTCGCCGTAGGCCGGATCGGCCTTCGTGCAGTTGCCCGTGTAGAACTTCATCGCGAAGCCGCGGATATCGCGCTCGGCATCGGCCGCGCCACGCTCGCCGGCCACTGTCGAGAAGCGGGTGAAGAGTTCGGTCGTCTTGCCGATTGCGGAGAGAATCTTGGCCTTGGTGAAGCGGGTGACGGTGAAGGTGCCGTACGCGCCCGAGCCCTTGGCGTGCATGCGACGCTCAGGGATCAGCTCCCGATCGAAGTGGGCGAGTTTCTCCAGGAACCATACATCCTGCAACAGCGCCGGGCCGCGAGGTCCCGTGGTCATCACGTTCTGGTTGTCAACGACGGGCGCACCCGCGTTGGTGGTCAGCTTCTTTTCGGACATATCCTTCTCCTTTCCTGGCGTAGTGTTTGCAGACCCAGGCTACCACCCCTTGAACCTGGTGCGCACAGCGTAAAGGCAAGTGCGCGCGGGAATAAACAGAGTCTGCCTGTCTTTGCCGCCGAACACCAATTGGAGTGGCCGCTCCGGGACGTCGATGGTATCGATCAGCTTGCCCGCGGGATTGTACACGTAGACCTGGCCGGCGGCGAGATACACGTTGCCTTGGGCGTCGGTGGTGACTGCTTCGCCACCCTGGTTGACGAAGAGTTTCCGGCACGGCATGCTGCCATCGGGTTGAACTGTCCCGACCCAGGTCGTCATCTGGGCTTCGTCGGTGATATAGAACGGTCTTCCAGCAACGGCGCGGGCGAGCCCGAACCCCCGAAGCAGAGCGCTGCTCTTGATGCCCCACGATGTCGCACCGTTGACGAAATCCTGGCCGGCGGGAATGAAGGTTGTGCCATCCGGGGAGACGTACTGCCGATAGGGCTGCTGGAGCGTCACGGCGTTGACGCGCCAATCGCCCACCGGCAGCACGGCAGTCATGCCAGGCCGCGGCGCCACGGATTCCGGCTGCAAGATGGCGATCGCGTCATCCGGCGATCCCGGCTTGAAGGAGTAAACCGTCCCGTTGCCGGCATATGAAATCACCATCAGGTTGCCGACCCGATCGAAGGCCAGATTGATCGGGTCCAAGGGATTGTCGCGCACGGTGGAGAGCTGACGGCTGGCCGCCGACCAGCGGTAGATGCGCTGCCAATGGGCGTCCACAAAGTAGAAGTCGCCGGCGGGATCGGCCGCTCCGCCGGAGATGTTGAAGAAGCCTCCGGCAAGTTTCTCCAGCCTGGCGCCGGCCGCAAGCACCGGCGATGGCGCCTTGGCGGAAGCCGCTGGCGCGTTGCCGGACAGGTTCAGCCAGGCAAACTCCCGCTGGCGAATCGCAGCGTTGTGGGTAGCATCGTAAACCGCATCGTCGAATGAAACTTTGCTGTTGCTGTAACAATGGACGTTGCGGAACCGGATGTTCTTCGAGCGCGAGACCTTGATGGCCCAGGGGAACGGCTGAAAGGAGCTGATCACGCGATAGATATGGAAGTTGGAGAGAGTGATGTTGCTGGAGCCATCGATTTCGAGTGGCAGCGCGAAGCCACCCTCGCCGCGCTCCTCCTCGGTTTGCAGCGCATAGATCTGCCAGTTGGAGGCGTTGTGCAGTTGCACTTCGTGGCGTACGTGATGTTCACTCGACAGTTGGTAGACCCGCCCGGGAGTCGAGGTGTCGGACACCAGCATGCCGGCCTGAGCGAAGGTACTGGGAGTCCAGATATCGAAAAACGTGCCGCCTCCGCCATCCGTCACCCACAGGCTGGGATACTGTGCGTCCCAGCGGCGATTGAGGTCGGGATCGGCGGTGTGGGTATTGTTGTAGGGATTGTCGCGGCTCCCGTCGAGTTTGCTGGTGCCGTGGCCGCCCAAAAAACGGACGTCGTTCATCATCGAACTCGGGCCGGCCATCCATTTAGCGGCAACCGCACGCGGGTTGATGCCGTTGGTGTAAAGCCCGATCCCAATCAGGATGTTAGTGCCGCCCTTGGGCGCCTCGATCAACGGTTTGGGCGAGCCGATACCCTGAAACGCGGTAGTCGAATCGAGCAGGTCGATCTGGGTGGCGCTGGGGTGCAGGCCGATTAGGACAGTGTCCGGCCGGAGCGTAATGGTGTCGCTGACAACGTATCTGCCCGTCGGAAGGTAAATGGTGCGGTGTTCGGCAATCGCTCTGCGGAAGACCTCGGTATCATCCGTAGATCCGTCGCCCTTGGCGCCCAGGGAGCGAATATTCACCCATGTGTCGGGTGCCGGCAGATCGGGAAGATCGGATTCCATGGGAGCGGGCAAGGCGCTGAGAGCCGTGGTCTCAAAAATGTCTTTGATTTGCGGAACGGCGCCGATGTCGGTGTAGCTGAGCCCGTGTGAGAATACCTTCACGTCATAGATGGGCGCCGGTCCGGCGGCTTTTCTGCCGCTTTCGCGGAAGAAGGCAAACCTGGGCACGTGACTGCAAACCACGTTTTCCATGTTGATTTCGGTGCGGGGGCTGTTTTCGAGACTGATGATCACTGCGGGACCCGAGATGTCCGTCATGCGGGCGTCCTTCACCCAGATCTCGTCCGGGAAACCCGGTTCGATGGCGATTGCCGTGGGAACGTTGCGGAACCGCGGCCGAATGAGGGTGAGGCCGGCAGCGCCTTCCTGGATGGCGGCGTCGCGCTGCCCTTCAAACGTGGCGTCCACCAGCGTGAACTGCCAGCCGGGCGAAGGCGTGCGCGTCCAGATGCCGTAGCGGCCGCCGTAAAAGTGTACATCCTCGGCTACGTTTCCGCCCTCGTGAATGCCTGCCAGGCCGGAACCGATGTGAAAGTCCATGTGCGCCAGGAAGCAGTGCTGGGCGTAGTGCGCGCGTATGCCGACCGCGCCGGGATTACCGTCTTTAATCTCCAGATCGATATTGCTCAAGGCCGAATAGAAGGTGCCCGGCCCGGCATCCGGAGCCTGGTCGCCGGCGCCTCTGCCGGGCGGTTGGCCGCCTGGAGCGCCGGGGCCACCGCGCCCGCCGCGTCCTGCGCCGGGGCGCCAGCCTGCGAACAACACCATGTGCTTCTCGTTGTCCTTGTCCTGGTAACCGGGAGTGTTTTCGCCCAGCACCAACACCGGGCGATTGGCCCCGTACCCGATCACGCGGATGCCGGGCCAGATGTAGATCGTTTTGGACAGGCGGTATCGGCCTTCGGGAACGAAGACGATGCCTTGATTGGTGGTCTCCTGGACCTTATTGATCGCCTGCTGAAGCGCGTCAGTGTCATCGGCAATGCCGTCGCCGCGCACCGCGAAATCGTTCCGCGCCAAGTAGACCGCTTTGGGGTCGTCCAGACGGACGGTGTAATAAGACGCTCCCCACAACGGCGTGGCTGCCACAACCGCGGCAAGGAACGGGACAACTCGTTTCAGCATCAATGATCTCCAACGCGACTGAGAATAGGGTTGGCAGGCGAAAGCGCCTGCCCCACTCGCCCGCAAGATCGAGACGCAATGGGGCACACCCACATCATTTCCCGGCCAGATCGAGGCTGCGCAGCAGATAGGCGGGCGTGCAACTCCACGCGTGGCAGTAGCTGTTGACCAGCGTGCTGCCGTAGGGCGAGAGGTCGGCATTCGCCGGGTCGTAAACTTCCCAGAAAGTGTCGGCGCCAGCCTTCACCATGCCGCCCCAATATGTTTCAACCAATTGTCGCGCTTCCTGTTTCAGCCCGCACCGCAACATGGCTTCGGCGACATAGTGATAAAGATATGGCGCCCCGGGGCGCACTGCATCGGTCTGTACCGCGATGGCGCGAAACGCTTGTGCGGCCTCCTCGTTGGTGGCAATGCCACTCAGCGCCATCCACGCCTGCGAAGCCCAGGAGACCTGGCGCTTCGGGCCGCTCACAAACACTCTTTGCGATGGGTCATGGAAGGCGCTGCGCGCCGCGGCGGTCATACGGGCGATCAACTGTTCGTACGCGGCGGCGTCACTCTCCGCCCCGCAGTGGCGCGCGAGTCCGACCGCCCGCCGGAGCGAGAACACAAAAACTCCATGCATTGCGGCAGCGCGATCGAGCGAGTCGCTCCAATCGATGAAGACCCAACTGCGTGGCGGGGCAGCGAAAATACCGTTCGGCCCAACATAGGCGGAGAGCAGGTCCATCTGTTTCCGCACCGCGGGCCACAGATCGACTGCGGTATTCCAGTCGCCGGTGGCCTTGGCATAGTCCAGCACTGCCGCTGCATACAACGCGGCGTAGTCGATGATGTACTCGTGCCCGCGATGAGGCTCGGGATCTTCGAACACGCAGGCGGGCACCAGGCCGTCCTCGCGCGGGAATGCGGCGAACAGGTATAGACACCGCTTGACCAGATCGTTGCTGCGGAAGGTCGCATAATTCGTCAGGGCCTGCAAGCGAAGATCGCCGATCCACAGACGCCGGTCGCGCTTGGGACCGTCCTCGAACACGGTCTGCATGCAGTCGCGCAAAGTGGCGATACTGACTCTGTCGATCTGCCGCAACAGCGCCGGCACGGTCTCCGGCAGGGGCGGTGGATCGGCTCCCGCGGAAGACAGCGCCGTCGCTTTCATCTGCCCGATGCGCACGGCGTAGTTCGGAGAGGTATCGACAATCTCCAGCTTCACGTAGCGGAACGCGTACCGGCGCGGCATCTCGACGATTGCAGGCAGCACGTCGATGTTGATCACCTCGTCCTGCAGCCAAGCCCGGCTGAGACCGCCGTGGTATGGGTCGAGCGGTTGCGCGACTTCGGCCGGGACTTCCCCGAAAGTCAGCTTCAGCCGGGCGGGTGAATCGACGCCGCGGCCCTCGCCCGTGATCGAAAATGAAAAGTAGCCCGTCAGATGGCGGCCGAAGTCGACGACGGCAGAGTCGCCGCGGCGCAGCAGGCGCTCGCTCAGTGCTTCGATCGGAGAGACCCGCTCGACGCGCCAGCGGAGGAACTCAGCGCTGTCGGCGACCATCTTAACGATGCCGGTCGGCGAGACGGACGCCCGATTCAGCTTGGGCTTCAACCTCTCTGCAATGGCAAGCCAGCGTTGCTCGTTCGATGAGCCAGAAGATGCGGCAAGCGCCGGAGACATCGCCGCGCAAGTCGCAGCTTTGACAAAATCACGACGATTCAAAGTAAGTGCCCCCTTCGGAAAACGCGAGCCGTTAACAGGTTGATGATAGCTGGAAGCGGCGCCTTCCTCAATCGTCGGCGGGACCGCCTTTACGGTGGAAGCGGTCAGAAAGGCGCCCGCCGATATCTACGTCCGGTCGGCCACACTTAACGGCAAGCCGCTGGAGCGCGCGTGGATTACTCACGACGAGATCGTGAACGGCGGGGTGCTGCAGTTTCGCCTGGGATCGCAACCGAACGAAAGGTGGGGTGTTTCAGGGCTGGGAAACTCGCCGCAGTAATTCAAGGGATCTCGGCACTATCGAATCGCAAGACGAGCGACCGCCGCAGCAGCTATACTGATCCGGTGCCGCAATCCCTCACCGTCGAACAAGCCATAGCGTTGGCGCGCGATGTGGCGCGGTCGGGCGATCTGACGGGCGCTGCTCAGATTTGCGTCAAGATTCTGCAGGCCATACCGGACCAGCCGCAGGCGCTGCACCTGGTTGGGCTGGCCGCCTGGCAGGACGGTCATCCGGGCGAGGCGATGGAGTTGCTACGCAGGGCCCTGCGAAGCGATCCTCACTGCGCGGTGGCGTCGAACGATCTCGGCAATCTGCTGGCGATGCAGGGCATGTTCGCCGAAGCAGCCGCCAGTTACCGCCAGGCGATTGAGGAAGCGCCGGACTTCGCCGAGGCGCATAACAATCTGGGCAATCTGCTGCAGATAACGGGCTCACTCGAAGAGGCGGCGGCCCGCTATCGCACGGCGGTGGGCCTGCGGCCCAGCTACGCCGAGGCCTTCCGCAACCTGGGCAGCGCATTGCGCCGGCTTGGAAGGCCGGACGAGGCTGCGACGGCGCTCCGTTCGGCGATTGAGATCGATCCGGAGTTCGCCGCGGCAAAATCCCAGTTGGTCTACCTGTTGAAAGAGCTTTGCGATTGGACCCAGTTGGACGACCTGACGGCGGAACTCATCCAGATTGTCGAGGCGGGCTCCGCGGCGGTAAATCCGTTCGTGTTTCTGAGCCTGGACACCACGCCGCGCCAGCAGTGGCTTTGCGCGAAACGTTGGGCGGCCGAGCAATTGGGCGCTACGGCCGAACGGCCCTCGGCGTCCCAAGGCAAGGACCGCATTACGGTCGGCTATCTGTCGGCGGACTTTCAGGAGCACGCCACCGCGCACCTGACGGCGGAACTGTTTCGATTGCACGATCGTGGGCGGTTCCGAGTGATTGGGTATTCCTACGGGCGGGACGATGGTAGTGCGGCCCGCCTCCAGTTGCGGGAATCGTTTGACGAGTTCGTGGATCTGCTCGATAGTTCGCACTCCGAATCCGCAGCCAGGATACGGGCGGACGGGGTGGACATCCTAGTGGACCTGAAAGGCTACACGACCGATGCGCGGCCGGAGATACTGGCGCTCCGTCCGGCCCCGATTCAGGTGAGCTACCTCGGATATCCCGGCACGATGGGAAGCGACAAGCTGGACTATGTGCTGGTCGACCGGCAGGTGGTCCCGGCGGACGAGCAGCCGTACTTTACCGAGCGACTCGTGCACCTACCGGATTGCTACCAGGTGAACGACCGGCGGCGGCCGATCTCATCGCACACACCAGAGCGGGCGGAGTGCGGACTGCCGGAAGAGGCGTTCGTGTTCTGCTGCTTCAGTTCCGCATACAAGATCACGGCGCCGATATTCGATATCTGGATGCGGCTGCTCGGCGCTGTGCCGGGAAGCATATTGTGGTTGCTCGCGTCCGACGCGACGGCGGCCAAGAATCTGCGGCGCGAGGCGGAATTGAGACTCGCCGGAGGGGCCGCGCGATTGGTGTTCGCGCCGTCGCTGCCGAATCCGGAACACCTGGCTCGCTTCCGCGTCGCCGACCTGTTTCTCGACACACTTCCCTACAACGCGCATACACTCGCGAGCGATGCGCTTTGGGGAGGATGCCCGGTGATCACGTGCGCGGGCCGGGCGTTCCCGGGGCGTGTGGCGGCGAGCCTGCTGCGTGCGGCCGGACTGACGGAACTGGTGACCCAACGACCAGCGGAGTACGAGGCACTGGCGTTCGAGCTTGCGAGTGATCCGCTCCGCTTGCGGGCGATCCGCGAAAAGCTGCATGCCAACCGGCTTACTACGGCGCTGTTCGACAGCCGCCGGTTCACGCGTCACATCGAAAGCGCGTTCGAAAGCATGTGGCGGATGCACCTGGCCGGGGAATCGCCGCGGCCTTTCGCAGTGGCTTCGATCGGTTAAAAGGTGGCGGTGGCCGCAGCCGAACTGCCCTGCGAGTTGGTAAGCGCCACCGATACAGATGCGAGCGGGTTCGTGCCGTTCTGTATGGTGAACGGAATTTCGAGCGAAAACATGCTGCCGAACGGAGCCGACGTGGAACTCTGATACCACGTGGTGAAAATCTGGCTCAACGATACGGTTGTACTGTTGCTGGCCAGGGTGACGCCGGCAGCGGGCGTAAACGTAATCGCCGCGGACACCATGTCGCGCGTCGTCGAGTAGCCCACCACAAGGAGGTTGAAGCCTCCAGTGGTGGGGGTGACGATTGCGCTGGTGATCACGGGCGCGCTCTTGGCTATAAGCAGAACTTGCGTGGGCGCCGGCGCCGGGGTGATATCGACTCCCGCCGCCGTGAGCGTCAACGTGAGGGTGATGGTGCCGGCAACCGTGCCGGTTTGCACACTGGGAGTGCCGCCGGGGAATTGCGCCAGGCTGGAGCCTGCCGGGATCTGAAACGCAACGGTGCGGCCGCCCGTGGTGAACTGCACGTTGGGATCATCCGGGCCGGAGGTGGGCGCGAATGTCAGAGTGATGGTGCCCTGAATGGCTATCGGATAGGTGCTGCCGGCGCTCACGCCCAAGCCCAACTGTGTAGCTGCTGCGGGCGTAGCGGGCAGACCCAAAATCGTCATGGGCGGCGCCGCCGCCACACCCACCGTGATGGTGAAAGACTGCGTGGCAGTGAGTGGCTGGCCGGTTTGCGTGCTGGTGACCTCGACCGTAAAGGTGGATGTCCCCACCGCGGTTGGCGTGCCCGACAAAATTCCGCCGGCGGACAGCGTCATGTCGGCGGGCAGGGTTCCGGAGGCCAACGAGAATGTGTAAGTGCCGGTGCCATATCCGCCGGAGCCGGTGAGCGTCGCCGAATAGGGAACACCCACCGTACCGCTGCCTGGGGTACCGCTGATAGTTAGGGCAACCGCCGCGACTGTTACCGTGAAAGACTGTGTTGCGCTGAGCGGCTGGAGGTTGGCAACCGCGCTGGTCAGGGTGCTGGTGACCTGCGCCATGAAGGTGAATGTCCCCGCTCCAGTTGGTGTGCCCGACAGAGTTCCGCCGGCAGATAACGTAAGGCCGGTCGGCAGAGCCCCGGAGACTAGCGAGAATGTGTAAGTGCCGGTTCCATATCCGCCCGTGGCACCGAGTGTCGCCGAATACGGAACACCCGCGGTTGCGGCGCCCAAGCTGCCGGTAATGGTCAGCGAACCAACCGCGTTGATCACTATGCTGATGGCTTGGGTCGCCGTCTGCACGCCGATGGTGGGGACCTGGCTGGAGACCTGGACAGTGAAATTAAAGGTGCCCGAAGCAGTCGGAGTTCCGCTGAGCACGCCTGCGGCGGAGAACGTCAGACCCGGAGGCGGCGCACCGGTCGCCACCGACCATGTGTAAGTCGAAGTGCCCGCGCCTCCGGTGGCTGCGAACAGCTGGGAGTAAGCGACCCCCACGGTTCCCGAATTCGCGGCCGCGGTGGTGATCGCGAGCACCGGATAGATCACGACCGTGTAAGACTGGGTTGCAGTGAGTGGCGAGAGGACGAAGAGAGGGTTGGTGGAGGCACTGGCTACCTGCACCGTGAAGTTGGATGTCCCCGCCGCCGTTGGCGTGCCCGCGAGAGTTCCGCTGGCAGACAACGCAAGGCCGGGCGGTAGAGTTCCGGAGGCTAGCGAGAATGTGTATGCGCCGGCTGCATATCCGCCGAAGCCGGTGAGCGTCCCCGAATACGGAACACCCACCGTGCCGCCGCTAAGGATGCCGGCAATGCTGAGGGAAGGAACCGTGGCGATCGCAACGTTGAAACCTTGGCTCGCCGTCTGCGTACCGATAGTGGGGATCTGGCTGGAAACCTGGACCGAGAAAGTGAAACTCCCCGCAGCCGTGGGAGTCCCGCTGAGGACGCCCGCGGCAGAGAGTGTCAACCCCGGAGGCAGCGTGCCGCCTGCCAAAGACCATGTGTAAGTGGAAACGCCGGCGCCTCCCGTGGCTGCAAACGCCTGGTAGTAGGCACCGCCCACAGCACCCGGACTGGCGGTCGCCGTGGTAATCGCAAGAACCGGATAAATCACTACCGTAACCGACTGTGTTCCGGTGAGTGGCGGGAAGTTGGCAACCAGGCTGGGGTAGGTGTTGGTGACCTGCACTATGAAGGTGGATGTGCCCGCCGCTGTTGGCGTACCAGACAGAATTCCGCCGCCAGACAAAGTGAGGCCCGCCGGCGGAGTCCCGGAGACCAGCGAGAATGTGTAAGCACCCGTTCCATATCCGCCGGAGCCTATAAGCGTGGACGAATAGGGAACACCCACCGTGCCACCGCTCAAGCTGCCGGCGATGGTAAGCGAAGGAGTCGCGGTGATAACAACGGTGAACCATTGGCTCGCCGTCTGCGCACCGACAGTGGGAATCTGGCTGGAGACCTGGACGTAGATAGAGAAGCTTCCCGCAGCCGTCGGGGTCCCGCTGAGCACGCCGGCGGCAGAGAGTGTCAGACCTGGAGGCGGCGTACCACCTGCGAAAGACCATGTGTAAGTCGAAGGGCCCGCGCCGCCGGTTGCCGTGAAGGTTTGTGAGTAAGCGGCACCCACGGCCCCCGGACTGGCGGTCGCCGTGGTGATGGTGGGAAGCGGATAAACCACCACGGTGAACGACTGTGTTCCGGTGACTGACAGGAAGCTGGAGCTGAGCGTGCTGGTGGCCTGCACTGTGAAGGTGAAGCTTCCCGCTGCCGTCAGGGTGCCCGACAGAGTTCCCGCGGCAGACAGAGTAGTGCCAGATGGCGGCGTCCCGGAGGTCGCCGAGAATGTGTAAGTGCCGGGTCCGTATCCGCCGGTGGCGCCGAGAGTTGCCGAATAGGCAGCGCCGACCATACCGCCGTTCAAGGTGCCGGCGATGGTGATTGAAGGAGAAGCGATCACAACGCTGAACCCTTGGGTTGCCGCTACCGCCCCGAGAGCGGGGACCTGGCTGGAAACCTGGACCTGGAAAGGGAAAGTGCCCGCGATCGTCGGGGTTCCACTGAGCACGCCCGCGGCAGAAAGTGCCAGCCCTGGCGGAGGCAGTGTATCGCCTGCCATAGACCAGGTGTAGGTCGAAGGTCCCGCACCTCCGGTCGCGGTGAACGTTTGGGAGTAAGCGGTACCCACAATCCCTGGACTGGCGGTCACCGTCGTGATCGCGAGACCCGGATAAATGACCACAGTGAACGGCTGTGTTGCTGTGATTGGCAGGAAGCTAGAGGTGAGTGTGCTGGCGACCTGCACTGTGAAGGTAAAGCTCCCCACCGCCGTCAGCGTGCCCGACAGAGTTCCGCCGGCAGACAAAGTGGTGCCGGATGGTGGAGCCCCAGAAGTCACCGAGAACGTATAGGTGCCTGCTCCATATCCGCCGGTGGCGCCCAGCGTCGCCGAATACGCACCGCCGACTATGCCGCTGCTCAAGCCGCCGGCAATGGCGAGGGCAGGAGGCGCGGCGATCACAACGGTGAACGATTGGCTGGCCGTTACAGTCCCGACAGCGGGGATCAGGCTAGAAACCTGGACGGAGAAAGTGAAAGTGCCCGCAGTCGTCGGGGTGCCGCTGAGCACGCCCGCGGAAGAAAGTGTGAGACCTGGGGGCTGCGTGCTCGTCGTCAAAGACCAGGTGTAGGTCGAAGGGCCCGCGCCCCCGGTTGCGGTGAACGTTTGGGAGTAAGCAGTACCCACAGTCCCTGGACTCGCGGTCAGCGGTGTGATCGCGAGAACCGGATAAACCACCACCGTGAACGACTGCGGTGAAATAAGTGGTTGGAAGTTGGTGCCAACAATCGGGTAGGTGCTGGTGACCTGTACTGTGAAGGTGAATGTACCCACTGCCGTCAGCGTGCCCGACAGAGTACCGCCGGCAGACAAGTTAGTGCCGGACGGCGGAGTCCCAGAGGTCACCGCGAATGTGTAGGTGCCTGCTCCATATCCACCCGTGGCGCCGAGCGTCGCCGAATAGGCGCCGCCGACTGTACCACCGGCCAAGGTGCCGGTAATGGTGAGCGGAGGAATCGGAGCGATCACAACGGTGAACGATTGGACTGCCTCCGCCGTCCCGAAGTTGGGGATGGGGCTGAACACCTGGACCTGGAAATTATAGGTTCCAGGGGTGGTCGGGATTCCGCTGAGCACGCCCGCGGCAGAAAGTGACAGACCCGGAGGCGGCTGAGCGGTCGACAAAGACCACGTATAAGTTGCTGCGCCCGCGCCCCCGGTTGCCGCAAACGTTTGGGAGTAAGGAACACTCACAGTCCCGGGACTCGCGTTAGGCGTGGTGATTGCGAGGGCCGGATAGATCACTATCGTATAAGCCTGTGTTCCCGTCAGCGTCGGTTGGGGAACATTGTTAATAGTAATGTTGCTGTCGACCTCCGCCGTGAAGGTGAATGTTCCCACTGCCGTCAGCGTGCCCGACAGAGTTCCATTTGCAGACAACGTAAGGCCCGACGGCGGAGTCCCGGAGAGTACGGAGAATGTGTAAGTGCCTGCTCCATACCCGAGGGTGGCTGTGAGGGTCTGGGAATATGCGGAGCCGATAATCCCGTTCGGAAGACTGGTCTGTGTGATTACCGGGTTGGGCTGTACCCCCCATAGCGCAAGCCCACATGACAACAGGCAGACAGGAAGAAGAATCAGGCGTCTCATCGCCGGCCCTCCGGAAGTGCGGCCGCTTTAACGGGCGGCGGCACAGCCACGATGCGCGGCGCGGCATTCGCGTCGAGCACCTGGACCGGCCCGGCGGCAGGTTCCGTCAGACGGAATGTGGCGGCGCCCGCCAGCCGGAACAAGCCCGTCGGCGCGCAGGCGCAATCGATTGTCGTCGCTGCACCGCCACTGCGATCGAAGATGAACACGGTGCCATTGCCGCCGGCGGCGAATACGCGCTGGCCGGTCGCATCAGTGTCCGCGGCAACCAGTCCCTGAACTCCATTAAGCTCCGAGGCGACTACCTGGAGCACCGCCGCGCCGGCCGGGTCGGCAATCTGATACACCGTCGCGGCGAGAGTGTCGGTGACCAGCGCTTGCTGGGCGGCGTTGAAAAGCCGCACGGAAGCAACGCTGCGGAACGAGGCCACCAGGCTTGGCGCCGAGTGTATCGGAATACGATAAAGGGAGACCGACTCCGCCTGGCCCGCGGCCATCAGGAGAAAGCTGCCGCTATCATCCACGGCCATGGCCGTGACCGGAGACGGCAGACTGGATACGTCGATTTCCTGGGGCGCGCCCGGGGCGGCAGGCAGGCCGGTGATAATCTGTACACGGCCGGCTGCGTAATAGAGGGCTGCAGCGCTTCCGCCCGTGCTGAAGACCATGCTGTCCGGCGCAGGCTGAACGCCATCGAGCGAGGCCGCCACCCAATCGCTGCCGGCCGCGTGGATCAGCGCAACCGACGAATTCCTCGCGTCCACCACCAGGGCGGCGTCCTGCGCGGGTGAGATTTCAGCACGCGAAATCGTGAAGCCCACGGCCAGCGGTTCGCCGGTAGTCGCTGCACCCGGAATGCCGCTGATGGGACGCAAGCCCCCAGCCGCACGGTCGAAGACCAAACCCAGGCGCGGACCGCCGAGGGTGGTCACGGCGCTGCTCCCGGCAAGCGCGAAGCCTGCGGATACAACTGCTGTCAACGTCCGCACTAACAAGCTTGATGTCATGTCGATCACCTTTTCCGGCTAGTGCGGGGCGCCCACGGTGGGCGTCCCGGCGGTGATTGTCGTGGGAGACGAGCCGCCGCGAGTGGCGGCCACCAAGCCCCCTGCCACGCCCGCCGCCGCGATCAGGATAATCGCCAGAACCTTCCCGGAGACCCCAGCGCCACCGGCCGATGCGCCCGCCGCGGCGTTCTGCTGGTGGATCATGGTTTCGGCGTTCAGGTTCCTGAGTCTCGCGACAACGCGGATTTGCACGTCGCCGGCCACCTTATTGGGTACCATTCCACGCGCTATAGCGTGCCCGGTGTCGTCGGTCATTACGGTAAGGCTGCGGGTGCCATTCGAGAAAACACCACTGGCGCCGTGTTCGGGCAGGAAGAACGTAACCGCCACTCCGGCGACCGGCTTGTGGTTCTCGTCATCCACCTGCACCATGGCCTCTCTCGCCACGCGCTGGCGGATATTGTTGATCGATCCTTCACCCTCGAGAATCGAAATCTCCAGTTTCATGGGTCCCTGTTCCTGGGCCCTGACTGGGACAGGCCATGTCTGAATTAGGACAACCTCCGCGAGCAGCACACACAAGGCGCGCGCCGCCGCTCCGATTCGCACTTTTGTCCTCATCCTCGAAATGATAGACGGTTTGTGGCAGAATTGGAAGCATAATATCGGCGGGGATGCCGCGGAGGTGCTACATGCCGGTCGAAAAGACGCTCTTCTGCTCAATCTTGGGAGTGGCGGCTCTGTTTGCCCAAGCTGCCACGCAAGAGCCCGCCAAAGAGCTATCCGCCCGCGATTTGTTCTATGCGCCAACGCCGCCGGCGCAGAAGACTGCGGGCCCGGCGAAGCAAGCTGCGCCGAAAAGGTCCGTGCCGGCCGGTGAGGCTCCTCACCCAGCCGCCGTGGAACCGCCCGCTGCTCCGCCCGCGCAGCACGATGCCCTCCAACCGGTCTCTACCGGCGGCGCGCAGATCATCCGCACCGCGTACACGGGCAAACCGCTGGGGCTGCGCTACAGCATCTTGCGCAACAATGGAGACGAATACCGGGAGGTTGCGCCGGACACCGTCTTCCACTCCGGCGACCGGATTCGCGTCGCCATTGAGGTGAACGATGCCGGTTACCTGTACATTGCGATGAAGGGCGCCAGCGGCACCTGGAAGATTCTTTTCCCGACCGCGGAGGTCGCCGGCGGAAACAATCGTGTCGAAAGCGGCCAACAGTACACCATTCCGTCCCCGCCAGGCCGGTTCGCGTTCGACCAGCAACCGGGCGAGGAGCAGCTTTTCATCGTACTTTCGCGGCGACCAGAGCCCAGCCTGGAGCAGTTGATCTACTCGCTCGGCAGAGGAAACGTCTCTCCCACCAGCACGCCGTCCAAGTCCGCCGAGCAGCCTAAGCTTCTCTCGGCGCAAGCCGGCCCAATCGGCGATCCCCTTGTCGGCCGCCTGCGCAGCGAGGTTTACGCGCGGGACCTGGTCTTCGAGAAGGTGGACGAAAACACGCCAGGCGAGAAAAAAGAGAATGCCGTTTATGTGCTCAACCGCACAGGCAGCCCCGACTCACGCTTGGTGGCGGACTTTGTCTTGAAGCATCAGTAAGGCAAGTGTGAAGCGAGGCGGAGGTCGCCCATGAAGCTGAGAACCTCGTTGTTTCCGACGCTCGCGGCGATACTCGCCATGGCGCCGGCCGGTTCCGCGTCCGGCCAGAGCAAGAGCCTCGAGCGGGGGCCGCGCCGCATGGAGCTCACACTGGAGCGCCAGGAGAACGGCGCCTGGCGAGCGGTGGACCCCGGCCTGGTGTTTTCGCAAGGCGACCGCGTCCGTTTCCGGTTCCACACCAACTTCGACGGATATCTGTATGTCATGAACCAAGCAACCTCGGGCAATTACGAGATTCTCTTTCCGCGCGAGGACACCGGGGAACAGAATCGCATCGAGGCCGCGAAGGAATACGTGGTGCCTGCCGTCCAGGGCTGGTTCCGTGTAAGTGGGCCGCCCGGCCAGGACGTCATGTACTGGATGGTTACGCCGCTCGCGCTCGGAGCGCAACCGAAATATCAGCCGTTGCCCCCGCCACCGAGGCCGGGCACGGTGCCGCCGCGTCTGACACCTCGGTGCGACGATACGATCTTCAAGGCGCGCGGCGAATGCGTGGACGGCTCGGCCGGAGCCAAGGGAGTGCGCCCGGAGGAGAAACTGCCGGACAATCTGAGCGGGGTGCCCGGCGCAAGCTCCCGCCAGTTGATGTTCATCCGCGACAAGGATGTTTCGGTGGTGGCATCGCCCGAGCCGCTCACCGCACCGGTGATCTACGAGTTTCGGCTGGCGCACCAGTGAATGTCATGAAACTCGCCCGCACTCTCCCGATTCTGGCGGCCGTGGCAGCGGCGTTGGCCGCGCAGACGCCGCCCGAAAAGCAGCAGCGCGATCTCAAATACGAAAGCGGCGCGCCACCCGTCAAGCCGACTCCAACCGCCGTCGCCATTCCACGCTCGTACGCGCTGGTGCTCGGCATAGCCAATTACAAGAACCTGGCCGCCAAAGACCAGTTGCAGTTTTCCGAGCGCGATGCAGAGTCGATTTACTCTATTCTGATCAGCCCGGAAGGCGGCAATTTCCACGCCGAGAACGTGCACAAGCTGACCGGCCCGCGCGCCACCCTGGCCAACATGCGTCACGAACTGGAAGATTGGCTGCCAGCGACTGCGCGCGACGACGATCGGGTGCTGATTTACTTCGCCGGCCATGGGTTCGTTTTCGACGGCCGAGCCTATCTCGCGCCATACGATCTGGACCCCGGCAACATCGCCGCTACCGGTTACCCCATGGATACGCTGGGCTCGGTGATCGGCAGGCGCATCAAGGCCAAGTGGAAGGTCCTGATCACCGACGCCTGCCACAGCGGCGCCATCACGCCGGAAGCGGACCGTGCCGCGGTCAGCCGCAGCCTGCTCGATCTCAGTTCCTCGTTGTTCTCGCTCACCGCCAGCCGTGATCGCGAGCGCTCCTTCGAGAGCGCCGACTGGGGCGGCGGCCATGGCATCTTCACTTATTACGTCGTCAAGGGCTTGGAGGGCGCGGCCGACGAATCGCACGACGGCATCGTGACCGCCGACGAACTCGCCGAGTACGTCCGCCGCAACGTGCGCGAAGTGACCAACGGGCAGCAGAACCCCACTTCGGAGCGCGGCAGTTTCGATCCCAACATGCTGCTCGCGTATCTCCCCTCGGGAGCCGCGCCCGGTGCGCCTCCGCCACCCAAGAATGGCGCGCTTATCTTCGAGACCAACATGGACGGCGTGGAAGTTTTCGTGGACGGCAAGTCCGCCGGGGTGGTCAACAAGGGCATGCCGCTGCGTTTGCCCGGCCTTCAGCCCGGCGTCCACACGGTGAAGGGCGTGCACATGGGCTACGAGCCCGATGGCCCACGGGAGGAAACCGTATACCCGGGGCAGGAGTCCACCGTCACGCTGAAGATCCTGATCCCCCGCCGCCGTGCGCGTGCCGCGGTCGAGCAGTTCGACAAGGGTTTGGATCTTTACAACAAAGGAACGCCTGAGAACTATCGCAAGTCCGTCGAGTGCTTCCAGGCAGCGCTGGCGGCCGACGCTAACTACAGCCAGGCGGCACTCTACCTGGGCCGCGTCTACCGCGATCTTTTTCAAGAGGACGAAGCCGAGAAAGCCCTGCGGCGGGCCATCGCAATCGATCCGGACTACCTGGAAGCGCGCGCCACCTTGGGCGGCATGCTGCTCGATAAGGGCGCGCTCGACGAATCTATTCTCCAGTTAAACACCGTGGTGCAGCGCGACCGGACCGACGCGCTCGCCTGGTATCTGCTCGCCCAGGCGTTGCGCATGAAGGAGCTCTACCCGGATTCCATCGAAGCGGCGCGCAACGCGATTCGGCTCACGCCTAACAACGCCGAGGCGCACTTCTGGCTGGCGGAAAGCCTGCGCCTCAGCGGCAAGTATCAGGAGGCCACCGATTCCTATCAGCAGTACCTGAAGCTCAGCGATTTCGACAGCCGGCTGGCGGGCAAGATGAACTATTACGTGCTCGGCTATCTGATCGG
>Ga0181520_10005441_pt1 | contig 20337 bp, 13 predicted proteins | sample PEATcosm2014_Bin_29_FD_132451 | JGI IMG/M metagenome (GOLD analysis project Ga0181520, IMG submission 132451) | Peatland microbial communities from MTU Mesocosm Facility, Houghton, MI, USA - PEATcosm2014_Bin02_30_metaG | ecosystem: Environmental > Terrestrial > Soil > Wetlands > Peat | place... | reverse complement strand
GCAGGAACGGCGGGGACGGCAACGGCAGGAAGGGCAACGGCAGGAACGGCGGGGACGGCAACGGCAGGAAGGGCAACGGCAGGAACGGCGGGGACGGCAGCTCTCCCCTGCGTGTCATTTGATCCGGGACGGGTGATATGAGCACCGATGCTACGGTCGCGCCCGAGTTTGGTTCATTGCTTTGGCCTTATCTCGACGGGCTTGCGGCGAGGCTTTTTGCGCGGAATCGGGAATTGCGCTCGGCTGTGCGGACGGCTGAGGACTGGTGGCAGCGGCGGGGTGAGCTTCGGGCCGCGTTTGTGCAGGCTCTCGGGGCGTTCCCTGACCGCACGCCGCTGAATGCCAAGGTCGTGGGGGTGCTGGAAAGCCCGGGCTTCGTCATCGAGAAGATCGTCTTCGAGAGTCGGCCGGGCTTCTATGTCACCGCGAATCTATATCGGCCTGATGAGATGCGGGCCGCTGTACCCGGTGTTTTGGTGCCGTGCGGGCATAGTGAAAACGGCAAGGCCTACGCGATGTATCAGGCGGCGTGCATCGGGTTCGCACTGAAAGGGTATGTCGCGCTCATCTACGACCCCCTCGGCCAGGGCGAGCGGAAGCAGTACTGGGACCCGGTGGAGGGGCGCTCGGCCATCGGGCACAGTTGTCCCGAGCACTGCCAGGCGGACAATCTTTGCAGGCTGACGGGGATGAACGTCGCGCAGTACATGGTCTGGGATAGCATTCGCGCCATCGACTACCTGCTGACGCGCGAGGAGGTCGACCCGGCGCGCATCGGCTGCACGGGCTGCTCCGGCGGGGGCACGAACACCTCGTATGTGGCCGCGCTCGACGAGCGCATCCAGGTGGCTGCGCCGGTCTGCTACGTCACCACGCTACAGGCCCGCGAGCAGACCCTCATGATCGCCGACGGCGAGCAGAATCTCGAAGCCCAGGTCCTCGCCGGTCTCGACCACCACGAATACGGCATGATGGCCGCGCCACGAGCCATCCAGGTTCAGGCCGCCGAGCAGGACTTCTTCCCGCTGGCAGGCGCGCGAGAATCGGCGGCGGCGACAGCGGCGCTGTACGAGACGCTGGGGATACTGGAGCGCGCATCGCTGGCGGTCCTCCCCGGCGAGCATGGCTTTTCCGCCGAGGCGCGCAACTCCGTCTACGCGTGGTTCGACCGCTGGTTCGGCGTTGAGAGTGCACCGATCCCCAACCCAGAGCAGTTCGTCCGGCCTGACGAGGCGCTGTACTGCACGCCGACGGGGCAGCTCGCAACATCATTGCGCGGGGAGACGGTCTTCTCGCTGAACGCCCGGCGGGCGCTTGAGATCATCCCGCCGGAGCCGCTGCTTGCGGATGCCGCCTCAGCCCGCGCGTATCAGGGGCGAATCATCGAGGCTGCAAAGCGCCTCACGGCCTACGAGCCGCCAGAGCAGGCCGACTTTCGGGTGCTGGGCGAGGAGGATCGCGGGACTTACCGGCGGCTGCGGCTTGCGATCGGCGTCGGCGAAGGCCTGGAGATTCCGGCATACGCGCTGATTCCCGCGCAGACATCGGCGAATAGACGGCCGATTGTGTACGCGGGCGACGAGGGAGCGGCCACCGCGACGCATCTGCTCAGTCCCCTCGCGGCGTTGTGCGCCGAGGAGTCGGTGGTCATCCTCGCGGTCGATGTCCGGGGGATGGGGGAGAGCGCAGACCCACAGCTCGATGCCTTCCGGGATGCCGACGAGGCGATGCGTCGGCTGCTGGGCGGCGAGGCGTATGCCGACTACCACTGCCGAATCATCGGCAAGCCGCTGCTGGGGCAGAGGGTTGCGGATCTGGTGGCGGCGGCGAACGGCGCCTCACCCCCGGCCCCTCTCCTGACCGCGCTGTGCGCGTCCAGGAGAGGGGAGAACGGCGGACGGCTTCCTACCCCCTCGGCCGCCTGCGGCGGCCACTCCCCCTCCCTTGTAGGGAGGGGGGAGAACGGCATCTCACCCCTTGCCCTCCTCCCTCGGAGGGAGGGGGGGAACGGCGGACGGCAGCGGCAGGGGGCGGATGATCGGGTGGAGTTGATCGGGTCCGGGAGGTGCGGGGTTGTTGCTCTCCACGCGGCGGCCATTTGCGAGCGGTTCGCCAGTGTGACCGTGCAGCGCAGTTTGTGGAGTTACAGACTCGCAACTCAAACGAAGCTCTATGTGCTGCCGCACGGGGCCGATACGCTGCATGGAGTTATAGGGGAATACGACCTGCCGGACCTCGCCGCAGCCATCGCGCCGAGGCAAGTGCGGATCGAGGCCCCGGTGGACGCGATGGGCAGATCGCTTTGCGCCCCCGAACTTCCAGCGGCACACGCCTCGGACTACCGGATCGCGCAGCAGGTGCACAGTCTGGTCGGGGGTCGCTTCGGAGTGTGGGCGGCGGCCCGGCTGGGGAGCCGAGAGGTGGGGTAGGGGTGCGGGCTGGCGTGGGTGAATCGCCGTTTCCGTGTCCCCTCGCTACAAGGGACGGGCAGCGCGCACAGCGCGCTGGCCGCGCACAGCGCGGCAGGGGTAGGAAGGTGTCCGTGTCCGCCTGCTGATTGTAGGTAGGACTGCCGCAAGCATGGCATCAGGGAACGGAGCAGGACACAGGATGGATGGGACTTGGGGGATCGTTCCGTAGCAGCATAGCCCCGACGGCCTGTCGTTTGGCCGTTGAATGAGGCCTGACTACCGCCGATCACGTACCAGTGCCGCGCCGCTTTTCCAACCGGCAGACGAAGCGCCTGGAATCTTGTCTGAGGCTGACCGTCAAGATGAAAGGCGAACGGCGTTGAACCACAGAGACACAGAGGGCACAGAGAACGGCTGGAAAACGGCCGGCCTGCCCCACGATAGGCGTTAAGGGACGTTGCCGTTCTCTGTGTCTCTGCGGTCCATCGCCGTCCATCTCCGCAGGGCACCTTATTGCCGAGCAGGGCCGCGCAACCGGCACAGTAATACTACCTACACTTGAAAGACGCACCCAAGGTGTCCCTCCGGGTTGCGCTGAGGCGCGGCCTATGCTACGATGGAACCCGGTTGCAGGGACGCTGGGCCCCGCATGACGGGCTGCGCAACACGGCGCCTGGCTCCGACAACGGGGGCACGCTGAAGGAATGCGACCATGTTTGATGATGTGATCCGCCGAATTGCGTTGGGGCACCGTCTCGGTATCGCCGACTGCGAAGCGCTTTACGAGCACGATGACTTCGAGACTGTACGTGCTCTGGCTAACGATGCGCGCCGGCGGCGCGTGGGGGACTTCGTGCGGGTGTGTGCGCGCCGGGAGATCACTTTTACGACCGGCTGCGCCAACTCGTGCCTGCGCTGCAGCCGATCCGAAGAGCGGCGGCATTTCGGCCTCATGGTGCGGCCGGTGGATGAGGTCGTCCGCCTGGCCTCGGAGGCCGAAGCGGCGGGCTATGGGCACATCCGCCTCGTCGGCGGCGCGAATCCCGAGCTGCCATACGAATACTACATCGACCTCGTCCACGGGCTGCGAGCGCTCGGAGACCGCCTGCACATCCAGGCGTTCGCACCGGCGCAGCTAGCCCAGATCGCCGCCACCGGCGGAGTATCGCTGGCGGAGGCGCTCAGCGACCTGAAGGCCGCCGGCGTCGACTCGCTGCCAGGCGACGGGGCCGAGGTCTTCGCCCCGCGTGTGCGGCAGGTTGTATGCCCCTCGAAGGTCTCCGGTGGAACATGGCTGACGGTCATGCGAGAGGGCAATGAGTGCGGCATCGCGGGCGAGGCGACGATGACCTACAGCCATCTCGAGACCACGCGCGAGAAGGCCGAACATCTGGTGCGCATCCGGGACTTGCAGGATGACACCGAGGGCCTCCTGGCCTACTCGCCGCTTCCGGTCGCCAACGGGTCGGGCGAGAACGGCGGCGGGCACGATCTCGGCGATACGCTGCGAGAGATCAGCGTCGGGCGTCTGATGCTCGACAACGTGGCTCACATCCGGTACATGTGGGAGAGTGCCGGGGTGGCGGGCTGTCGGGCCGCGCTCACCGCGGGGGCCGATGAGGTGTGCATCACCGTCTCAGACCTGCGCGACGGCGGCTACCCGGAGGAGGTTTCTGTAGCGGCAAGCGTCGCGGCGGAACTGGGCATGACCGTGCGGACCCCCGAGAGGTACCAGTGCGTGGCAAACCTGGAGACCGTGGGGTGCGGGTAGAGCGAGGATGGCTGCGCCATCTTCAGATCCCTAACCTGGCGCAGTCGGAACCGGGAAAGAATCGACCACGAAGACACAAGAACACTAGACGGCCACATCACTTCGCTGGAAACCCCACTGTCGTTTCGTGTTTTCGCGTCTTCGTGATCCATGTCGCCGGTCCCCTGCCGTGATCCGATGCTACTGCAGGCAGATCGAATTCGCGAATGCTATTCCTCCGCCACCACATAGTCCCGCAGTAGCGCCACCAGCGCCTCTTCCACCTCGACATCCACCACCACGCCATCTGCAACGTACTCCTCCTCATGGACGTGTCCGCGCTCGCGGCATTTCTGCAGGAGGCCCAGTTTGCTGTACGGAAGCTGCAATGTCAGCGGGATTAGGCGGGCGAAAAGATGCGCCATCAGGTACTCGCGCAGCGCGTCCAGCCCGTCGCCGGTCAGCGCCGAGATCGGCAGCGCGCCGCGGAATTCGCTGAGCAGATCCGCCTGGCGCTCGGGGTCGGTGACCCAATCCCACTTGTTGAGCAGGATCAGCGTCTGCTTCTCGGGCACGCCGAGATCGTACAGCACCTCGTCGGTCGAGCTGACTTCTCGGCGGACGTGGGTGTCCGAAGCGTCGCAGACGTGCAGCAGGAAGTCGGCGTCAATGACCTCTTCGAGGGTCGCGCGGAATGCCGTGACGAGATGATGCGGCAGGTCGTGGATGAAGCCGACGGTATCGCTGACCAGTATCTCGTTGCCCTTGCCCAGGTCGATCTTGCGAACGGTAGGGTCGAGGGTCTCGAAGAGGCGGTCGTTGACGCTGACCTCCACGCTGCCCGCGAGAGCGTTGAGCAGTGTGGACTTGCCGGCGTTGGTGTAGCCGACGAGGCTGACGGTGGGCAGCCCGGACTTGCGGCGGCTCTGGCGCTCGATCTCGCGGCGCTCGCGGACCTCCTGCAGACGCTCGCGCAACACGGTGATGCGCTGGCGAAGGCGTCTCCGGTCGGTTTCGAGCTTCGTTTCGCCGGGGCCGCGCACACCGACCCCCCCGGCCCCTCCCCCGGTGCCCCCGCCTCCGCCCCCGATGCGGTCCATCATCTTGCCGCGACCGGTCAAACGCGGCAGCAGGTACGAAAGTTGCGCCAGCTCGACCTGCAACTTGCCCTCGCTCGTCTTCGCGTGCTGGGAGAAGATGTCGAGGATCAACTCGGTGCGGTCGAGGATCTTGCAGTCGAACTGATCGACGAGGTTGCGCACCTGGGCCGGGCTGAGGTCGCCGTCGAAGAGGATGACGTCAGCGCCCAAAGAGAGCGCCTCGGCTTTCAACTCCTCCACTTTTCCCTTGCCGATATAGGTCCGGCGGTCGGCGTTCTTGCGCGACTGCACGAAAAAGCCCACCGGCTCGCAGCCGGCGGCGATGGCGAGATCGGCCATTTCCTGCATCGAGCGGGCGCCCTCGCCTTCGAGATGCTGCAAGCCGACGATGACCGCGCGCTCCGCTTCGTGCCGCAACCGCTCCAAACCAACCGCGATTTCTACCATCAAGTTGACCTCAGCGCAAGAGTTACCGGGTACGGACGGCGGGAACCACAGAGACGTCGCGACGGCTGTCGCCGCCGACACAGAGGACGGCGCATGGCAACGGCTTGCCGACGTCAGAGGGGTTGGGCGGCGCGGCGCACAGGACGCCCACAAGTGGAAACACGGCGGCCTTGGCGACCGCCGTGCATAGGTCCCCGCACTATAGATGCGTCGCCCTCAGTGCGTCTCGCTCGTCGGCTCGACCACGACCGTGCCAGGCGCGTCGGAGGCCACCAGCTTCGGCAGTTGGGCGGCTGGCATCAACTTCACGTGTCCGTCGACATATAGCACGTTGCAGCCGCCCATGTGCGCCTGCGGCACCTTCGTGGATACCGCATTGATGTCCATCATCAGCCACGTGGTTGAGGGGTTCGCGACGGCGTCGATCTCCTTGCCGTCGAGGGCATCGTTGTAGACATAGCAGAACTGGCGCTGCTGGATCGCCGCCGGAGCTGCCGGGCAGATGAACACGCTCGCCGGGCAGCCGTAGACGCGCAGGATGCTGGCGATGTTGCGCTGGTCGGGAACCGGCGGATTCGCCGGCGGGTAGAACCACGCCTTGGGGAGCGGCTCGCCGGCGGCAGTCATAAGCTGGATCGATGTGTATATCTGCTTCAGGTTGTTCGCGCAGGCGACCTGATTGGCCTTGTCCTTGACACCGGTAAACGCGGCGCTGCCCAATCCGGTCAACAGGCCGGTAACGGCCAGGAGTTCGGCGAGCGCGAACCCGGCTCCCTTGTGTCGATTGAGCGTAGTCATCGAGAATCCCCTTCCTCCTCGCCTCCGGGGCATACGACACGATGTCGATACAGGGCACCGTATGCTCTTTCCTCACTGCGTTAGATCATGGTACGCCGGAATCGTTGCGGGGTCAACGGATTCATGCGGCCACGGCTTCCTACCCCTCCCTATCATTACTACGCCACTTTGAGAACCGGCAGACGAAGCGCTCGGAATCTTGTCAGAGACTGACCGTGTCCCAAGATGAAGCGCGAACGGCATTGAACCACAGTCGCCATGCCGGGTTCCGGCGCTCTGGAACGATGGAAATGACGGCGATGGCGGGCGAGGACGCCCGCCCCACGCGCGACAAGATTGTCGCGCCCACTCCATTCTAGAAGCACGGCAGCTCACGGTCGAGCAGGGCCGCACAACCGGCATAGTAATACTAATAGACGAGCGTAGATGCGAAAACGGCGGTGGAGGTGACATATAGCGCACGCACCCTTGGGCTTCTTGGCATGGCCGACGCCGCTCCTATTTCACCGTAAAGGCGGTGGTCGCCGTTGTGCCGGTTGCTACATCGCGCGCGGTGAGCGTCCATCGCCCGGCCGGATCGTTGAGTGCGAGATCGAACTTGCCCGTGGCTCGCCCCTCCTTGCCGAGGACATTTGCCTCATAGACCGTCTCGTGTCCGGTGGCCTGAGACTTCCACGACGCGCGGATGTGGAAGATGTGAGTCCCCGGTTTCGCTCCGGCTGCGATCACCGTGACGGCGTAGTCGAGCGCAGCTCCGAGCTTCGCCTGCGGCGGCGTCCACAGCTTTAGTCCGTCGACGCGGTACGGCAGCAGGGCGTAGAGCTTCGCGATGCCGGGGTCAATTGTTGTCTGCAGCGTGGCGATGAGGCCGAGGTATTTGCCTGCGCGGACATCGTAGACGTGCGCCGAATGCGGGAAACTGATCGCAGTCGTCTTGCCCTCCGGCACGGTGGCCTGCAGGTTCGTATACTCAGTCGAATCGCGGGGCAAGCTCTGGATGAGACCGACGTATTCGGCGGCCCCGTTGCGGAAGCGGCTGATCTCCAGGTGCGGGAGTTCGGGCGTGGTCGTCAGGGACGGCCGCACACGGGCCATGCCGAAAACACTCGTGACGAAGCTCCTCAATTCGCCGCCCGCCGCCCAGCCCCCGAAGTCGCCCTGCTTCGCGCCGGATTGCTCGGCCAGCGCGTACCCGCTGAGCGACAGGTTCAGCAGGATCGCCTGGCCCTTGCCGACGTTCCTGCCGATGATGACCGGGACGTTGCCGACGCGGGTCCAGGGCGAGCCCGTCGTCGCCGTGACGCCGCCATCCATCACCACGCCGCGCAGTGTGCTCGTCGGGCTGAGTTTCAGGTCGCCCACGGCTCGCGCGAACTTCGCGGTGTCGAGCTTTACGCCGAACAGGTCGTCGAGGGCGCCTGCGGAGTAAGGCTTCCCGTGCTCGTCGCAGACTCCGGGGCGCAGGTCGGCGATCACCGTGCCGCCGTCGGCGGCGAAGCGCCCGATTGCGGTCACCTCCGCCGTCGAGAGCGCCTGGCAGCAGGGAAGCATGAGCACCTTGAACTCGTCCGTGGTGACCTTCCCCTGCGCGAGTTGCTCGTAGGAGACGACCTTGCACTCCAGGCCGATGTCGTGGATCACCTGCACGAGGTCGTTGAGGGTCGTGTCCATCGGGGGCATACCGTCGGTGAACTGCGCGGCATGGACGCTCGATGCCGACCACAGCAGCGCGATCCCGTCGTGCCGGCGCTCCGAGGTGAGCAGGAGTTTGCCCGGCCCGGCCTTGATCTCATTGACCTCGGCGCAGTTCGTTTTGTAGAAGGGGTACAGAGACAGGTCGTACCCCATCACCCCGCCGGCAGTGCCGTAGCCCATCCAGACCCAAAGCGAGTTGCTGCCTTTGAACAGCGCTCGCCAGGGGAACCAGTGCATGTAGGCGTCGTTGCGGCAGTTGGGATACCCGCCATACCAGCCGGCCCCGAGCAGCATGTCCGGCGGCGCGAAGTCCCGGACAGCGTTCGTCAGGAAGTCGCGGTAGTAGATGTTGTTGAAGTCCATCACCTGCGAGAGCTTCCAGTAATCGTCGGCGTGGAAGCTGCCGACCTCGGTGTCGGAGCCCTCGTAGCCGACGCGAGCCTTCGGCACAACCCCCCGAATGACATCGCGGCTGTAGCCATAGATGCCGGCGTAGACGCTCTCCATGTGCCGCCGGTGATCGACCCACTGCGGGAGATGGCCGGTGGCTTTCGCTTGCTCGAGCGTGATCGGCACGATCTCATCCCAGGTCTTATAGGACGTGCCCCACTCGGCGTTCACCTTGTCGAGAGTGCCGTATTCCTTCTGCGCGAAAGCGCGGAAATCGGCATTGCAGGTCGGCGACATGCACAGGTCCCAGTTCCCGTTCACGAACATGCACTCATCGCCAAGGCTGAAGTCGAGCGTCGAATACGGAGCCACTGTTTGCGCGGCTTTGGTGAGGGTGTCCTTCACCTCGGCGCGGTACTTGGGGTCGGTAAGGCACGGATCGCGGACGAGGTCGCCCGGCAAGCGAGTCGTCTTGGGCTGATACCAGTCGGTCTTATTGTCCGTGAAGCGGGTCGCCATCGGGATGTGCCAGAGATTGGCGGCGGGGACCATCTCCGTGAAGTTCGTGTACTGGGTGTCAACGCCGGCATTGCGGAACTCCCGCAGGACATACGGGCTGATGAAGTCGTTGCCCGGGCTGGTCCACATCACGTGCCGCATGTCCTGCGTGTCTGGGTAGAGATCGGTGACCGAGTACGGGGCCTCCTTGATGTCCAGCACGTCCTTGCCGGACACGAGCGAAGCTTCGACGCGGCACACGATGGCGTGCGGCGGGAGCGGCTTGATGCTGAACGGGGTCTGTGGGGCGGCAGGTCCCTGCCACTGGCCGATGAGGCGGTCGAGGTTGTCATACACACAGACCTGGAGTGCCTGGCTGGCGGCGGGGCTGGTCACGGTCGCGATGCCGACAAGCGGCTCGGTCTTCGAGAACGCGGACTTCGCGAGGGAGAGCTTCGCGATGGCGCTGGTGGAGGTGACCTCGAGGCCCACGGAGCCGAAGGAGACGGTGGGGGCATCCGCCTCGACCGGAGCAGCGCCTGCCAGTGCCACGGCACTCGCCGGAAACAGCGTCAGGTCGACGAAGTAGGAACCCGCCGGCAGTCGGGGTAAGCTCGGTACGACCGGCGCGGGCGTTCCGGCTGTTAGGGAGACCCGACCCGCGCCCGCCGCCCACGTTCGATTGACCCGGTTCCTCACGGTGCAGACCCAGCCACAGTCGCCATCCGTCGCGCTGGAGAGGGCAAAGGTCACGGCGCCCTTCAGTTGGTCTCTGGCGGCGGTCACCAGCGCTGCATCCGCATGGATCGAGATCGGCGGCTCCTTCTTCGCGCCCCAGAGGATCGCCCTGATGGCGAGCGCGAGGTAGTAGTCATAATCGAGCTGCCCGGTGCGCATCGGCCCCTGCGGCGGCGGGGTGACGGCCTGGGTGATCGGGATGCCGCCCAGGTTCAGTAAGGCGACGCGCCCCTGGCCGAAGGTGGTCGTCTGGAACACGCCACGCGCGAAGGCGTCAGCCGTGGCGCAGTTCCTGAATTGCGGGAGCGAGGCGTACGGGAACGCATCCGTGAGGGCGCCGGGGATTGGGCCGGGGTTCTCGAAGCCGGGGTTCGGCAGCAGGTTCGTGTCGTCGCCTGTTTTGGTCAGGCTCACGTCGTCATACCAGACGGTGCCGACGCTCGCGTTCAGCAGATAGACGCCCATCTCCGTCTTGTCGCCGCTGTCGAAGTCCACCTCGGTGCGCTTCCAGGTATCGGTCGGAGGGGTGGGGACAGGAACACCGATCGGGTACAGGTGGAGCAGCGGCTGGCAGTCGGGCGTCGTCTTGTACCAGGCGGAGAAGTGGTACTTCGTGTGTGGTTCGATCTTGATCGGGGCTTTCAGGTAGCCGCCGCGCGGGGCCTCCTTGCTGCCCATCTTCACCTCGCGGCCCGTGATGCGGATGGAGCACTGCCCGGAATGCTTCTCAGTCGTGTCCACGGAGCCGACGAAGTCTCCGATGCCGAAGTAGTCCGCGATTCCTTGCGCCGCGCCGGACCAGTTCACGTAGTCCCAGCCGAACTGCGCGTTCTGCAGGATGCGGTCGATGTACACATCGTGCCCGTTGGGCATGTACCCGACCAGGCCGGCGCCCGCCTTGACCTTCTTGAGAATCTCGTACCGGCAATCGAGCGGGAACTCGTCCCACTTGATGTTCCCAACCACGATGACGTCATAGTCGGACTTGAGGTCCTCGCGAAGCTGCTTCGCCATCTCGTCTGAGGAATTGCCTTCGACGAGCCGCCAGCCCATGTCCACGCCGATGCCGGTTTCACCGAACTTGGTCGGGTCCTCGGCGCAGAAGACGGTGTATTTCATCTGCAGTCGCTCGGCGAGTTCGATCACCTCGCGCTGGTTCTGGCGGTGGACCAGGAAGAGCGCGTTGATCGGCCCGCGGGCATAAGGCTTCGCCCAGGGGATGTGGGGAGTGACCACCTCCTCGGAGGGCGTGTAGAAGGCGCGGTCGTAGTGAGTGCGCACGGGGGCGGCGAAGCCCAAAGAGGCGCTGACCAGCAGAACGGCAATCGCAAGAGATCCTATCGGGCGCATCGGAAACCACCTTGTCTGGCTGGCAATCGGAGAGTGATGCGGGGGAGAGGCGCTAAGAGACTTCGCCACTCACACGATCTTCCCTGCCGGCTTCTACATCCCAGGGGAACCGTAAAGCTCTTCCAGCCCTATCAGGGTCACGTCCCCCTCGTTCTGTCTCTCCCGCAGGGCCTTGGTGAAGCCCGAGCGTGAGAAGAGTACGTACCGTGGCGCCATTCGCCACGGCTCCGGCAGTAACACTGCTTTTCGCTGGAGGTCCTCCAACACGCTCTCTCCCACCGGCCGGCGCGTCCACTTGCACTCTCCTATCGTGTGCGTGCCGTCCAGATTCCGGCACAGCACGTCTATCTCTGCATCCCGATGCCAGAATCGCCCCACCTCGCCGTCCGGCAGGGCCCCCAGTCGTTCTTCCGCGTATCGGCGCACATACTCCCGGCACACATCCTCGAACGCCAGCCCAAGATACTCGTCCAGGTATGGCGCAACTCGCTGCATCCATACCTGTTCCGCCTTACCGATCTCCAGGAGGCTCTTGTTCGGCAGCACGAAGCGATACCAAAAGCGTAGGAAGCTGTCGCGGAGGAAGTAACGCCCCGTGGAGCGCTTCTTCGCTGTGCGGTCGGTGAGAGAGATGACACGCTCGATCAGGCGCAGGTTCTCCAGGGTTGCCAGGTAGGGGCTGGGGGTAGTTGTGGCACCGCCGATGCGTTGCGCGATCTCGTTGTGTCGGGTCAGGCCCGCGGCAATCGCGTCCAGGATGCTGCTGTAGGTGCCGGGGTCCTGCAGCTCGCTGCGCAGTAGGTAGCTAGGCTCATCGTAGAGCAGCCCCTGGGGCCGGAAGATGTGCTCTTGCACGTTCGCGGCCAGCGATAGACGATCGCTGAACTGCACCTGATACATCGGCATTCCGCCCAGGACACCATACACTCGCAGCCAATCCGTGGGTGAGTACCGGGGCAGGAATTCGGCGCAGTCGCGGTACGTCAGCGGTTGGAGTTCCTGTTGGGCAGTGCGACGGCCGAACAGTGGGGAGCGCTCGGCGAGGACTTCCTGCTCCATGAAGCTCACCGAAGAGCCACACAGGACCAGCATCAGCCGACTGTGCTTGCCGTGCTGGTCCCAGAAACGCTGCAGCAGCGAGGGCAGCGCCTTGTTGCCCGCGCACAGATAGGGGAACTCATCGAGGACGACGATCAAGCGCTCACTCGCGGCGCGCTGGGCGAGATACTCCAGCGGCGCTTCCCAGTCGGCGAATTCAGCCCGAACGAGGATGCTATCCCCCAGCGCCTCGCCGATCTCCTGCAGGAAGTAACGCAGGTTGTCGCGGTCGGCCAACTGCGCTGCCTGGAAGTAGACATGGGGCTTGTTCTCGCAGAAGGCGCGCAACAGCTCCGTCTTACCGACGCGACGGCGGCCGTAGAGGACATACAGTTGTGCCGTGTCTCTACTCCAGAGATCCTCCAGGGCACGCAGTTCACTGATGCGGTTGACGAAACGAGAGACCGATGCAGTCACAGATTATCTAATCCTAATTAGTCTAATGCTAATTAGATTATAATACAAAAATCAACTCTGAAACAACCGTGTGCTTCAGAACGGACGCAGCCATGACAACCTAGCTACACCTAACCTTCGACACAGCGACGTGGAGACCTCTGGGGAGGTGACAGCGGCGTGCGCGCTGAAATGCGGCGCACGCCATCATGGACACGCTACCGCTGGACTTCACCCAGGACCCACCCGAGAAGCCGAAACGCCCGCGCCCGAAACGCATTCGCTCGCGCGAGGTCGACTTGGTCACCGGGAAAACGTTCCGCAAGCCCGACGAGCCCCAGGCGCTGCTGCGGTCGCCGGAGGAGCGTGTCTGCGGCTTCTGCGGGCACCGCGAGACCGTGCTGGGGGATGCGGCAGTGTGCGCGCAGTGCGGGTCGGTGATCGTCAGAGGGGCGTAGGATACCACCGTCTGCTCCCCTCTCTACGCGTGGAGAGGGGGGCGAGGTCGCTGTCACTTCTCCGCCAGCTCGTACCAGAACGAATCCCCCTCACCGATCTGGACTTCGACCGCGCCGGTGCCCACGGGCAGCGTCGTCCCCTGTTGCCGTTTCCCGTTGGCGAGCAGGGGGAACACCTGCAGCGGACCAGCCCCCTCGGCGCGCTTGATGAGCACGCTTCCCCGCACCGGCTCCAGCAGGATCGGCCCTTGCCCGTGGCTCTTGAGCGCGTTGCGGCCGGCGTTGTAGACCGTGCCGGAGTTCTCGGCGCGGGCGTTTGCAGTGATGAGCAGATGCCGCGATTCCGGGATCGGCTTGCCGTCGAGCGATGACACCCAGATCGCCGCGAAAGGCGTGCGCGAGGCGATCGTGCAGTGCTTGAAGGCAATCTGGCCGCACTTGCCGGGGAAGCCGGCGACGGCGGCGGTGCAGTCGGTGTCGAGGGTGATGAGGCCGCGCGCGCGATCCCATTTCAAGCCGTCCTCGCCCATTACCGCGGGGGCTTCGGAGGCCGGAAGCGCCGGCGTGCTTGCCTGCGCGCCGAGGACCGTCTCGATGCGGGCGCTGTAGGCCTCCTGCGGCGGGACCTGCCAGGCTACGGGCTTGCCGGTCAGCGTCGAGGCGTTGCGCGCGAAGATGTCCTTCTCGGTCATCGCGGTGCGGATGACGCGCTCGGCCGCCGGCAGGTCGCGGCGATAGAACAGCAGCGCCGCCGCGGGCCACTGGGCCATCACCGAGGGCTTGTTGCCGATGTCGAAGTTGCCGGACATGACGTCCGCCCACTGCGTGCCGGTGAAGTCGAAGCGGATCATCGCGTCCCAGTCCTGCAGATTGGCGTAAGCGGCGGCGATCAGCGGCCCCTCGGCCATGTACTCGTTCGTCCAACACAGGCACCACTCGGTCACGACCAGCGGCTTGCCAACGATCTTGGTATCCGCAATCTCCTGCACCAGACCCTCCTCGAACGGGCTGCGGACCTGCGGGCGGTTGTCGAAGGCGGCGTCGGCTCCGTAGGACCCCTCCGGGTGATCCCAGTAGTAGTGCCGGTCGATGTAATCCATCTGGCTGTTAGAGTAGATGTCGGGGGCCATGTTCTCCCAGTGATTGCTGCCCGTGATGGGCACTTTGACCCCGATGTCCCGCAGGACGGCCTTCATCTGGAGGAAGTAATCGGTCTGCACCTTGTAGAGCGCACGCAATGTCGGCTCGTCGAAAGGCATCTTCGCCGGGTCGGCCCTCGGGTCGATGCGCTTGCAGATCCCCTGAAGCTCGGGCATGTACGAAGCCGGCACGCGGTCGTACCAGGGCTCATAGAAGAGCGAATCCTCGTTGATGACCTCCATCATCGCGATGACCGGGTCCTCGAACCACCGCAGCTTCGTGTAAGGGTTTTCGTGAGTCATAACCTGGCGCATGTATTTCTGCTCGAGAGCGATGATGCGCGGGTTGAAATGGGCCACGATCTTCGCGCCGCTGTCGATGTCGTCGCCGTCGCGCACCTGGTCGCCGGGCTTGAACTTGCGGTTGACGAGGAAGTCGAGGTAGACGTAGATGCCGCGCTGCTTGAACTGGGCGAGCAGGTAGTCGAGCTTGTCGAGGCTTGCGGCGGAAAGGTGCTGGGTGTCGTCGGGCTTCGGGTCGAAGATGTTCGGGTCCGACCAGTCGGCATCGAGGTGGTGCAGGCGGACGATGTTCACCCCATATTTGGCAAGCCGCGCGGCGATCTTCTCGGCGTCTTCGTGGCTGCAATATGGGGCCGGAGCCACGAAGTCCACCCCCCAGAACCGGGCGCGGGTGCCGTCCTCGAAGTACAGGTGGCCGTCGGGCCTGGTGGTGAGGAAGCCGTGCTTCCCCGCCGGAGCGTCCAGCAGGAAGCTGACATCGGTGGCGGCCGGGGTCTTGTAGTCGTCGGCAACCGGCTTGAAGGGATGCCAGTCGCGCGTGTCGGTGCGGCTCTCGGTGGCGCGAACCGGACGCGGTCCGGTGAACTTCGTCGCCGTAAGCTGCAGATCGTCGACCCACATGGCTCCGGTGCAGTTCTGCAAGCCGACCATGACGGCGATGCGGGCGGCAGTCGGCGGGATCTCGATCTGCTCGGTGAAGTGCTCCCAGCCGAAGGTCCCCGTCCACGGACCGACGGTGAACCAGTCCCCGGTTTCTCCGCCGGTGTCGTCGTAGAAGCCGACCTGCACGAGCGCCGCGTCTTCTTTTCCGTCCCCGCGCTTCACGTTTTTCAGCCGGATCCACCCGGTGAGTTCGATCTGCTGCACCTTGGCCCCGGACAGCATCAGGTACTGGGTCGCCAGATTCCAGTTGTCCGAGTTGTTGAGGATGCGCAGCGCATGCTTGCCCGAATGCGCCTCGGTCACCAGGCTGCAGCCTTCGGCGAGCGCCCAGTCGACCGGGAGGCCGATCTTGGTGATCTCGAAACCGGGATTGTTGAGGAGATTGGATGGGTTGTCGGCCAGGGAGGGAAAGGCCGCGAGGGAGAGGAGGACGGCTAAGAGGCACCTTACCCCCTCGGCCGCCTGCGGCGGCCACGTCCCTCTCCACGAGGTGGCAGGACGGCACCTCACCCCCCGGCCCCCTCTCCACTTTGTGGAGAGGGGGAGAACGTCAACGTCAACGTCAACGGCGGACGGCGAAACAGCTTTGCGGAGATTCGTGACTTGCATGATGACACCTGTTTCGACGCGCCCCCCTGTCGGACCTTGTGGAGAAAGCGTCGGGGCAGCAGGTGTCCGGTCCTCTCAGCGGGAAGAAGCCACGGGCGATGTGGTGCGAAACAGCCCAAAGCGCCGTGTGGCCGGGGAGGCGGAGATTGCCTGTAGGATGCCTGGAAGGGCGTGTTCGACTGTAGGGAGCCGCCGATGCCTGTGTGCTATCCCGTGAACCTGGTGCTGGAGGGGCAAGACTGCCTCGTCGTGGGGGGCGGGCGGACCGCCGAGCGCAAGGTGTTGTCGCTGCTGGAGGCACGGGCGAGGGTGCGGGTTATCGCGACCGAGGCGACGGAGGACCTCGCGGCGTTGGCGGAGGCGGGACAGGTCGAACTGAGCCTGCGGGAGGCGCGCGAGGACGACCTCGCAGGCGCGCTCGTGGTCATCATTGCGACGAACGATACCGAGTTGAACCGGCGGCTCGCCGAGAGGGCACGAGCGGCGGGGCAGCTCGTAAACGTGGTTGATGTGCCGGAGTTGTGCAGTTTCTATGTGCCGGGTTCCGTGCGCCGGGGACCGCTGCTCTTCACCGTCGGCAGCGACGGCGAGGCCCCGGCGCTGACGAAGCGGCTGCGCCAGGAGATTGAAGCGCACTTCGGGCCGGAATACGGCGAGTTCGCCGAAATGCTGGGGGCGATGCGCGATGAGGTGAAAGCCCGGTACGCCACGCAGCCGCAGCGCCAGGCGGTGTGGGAGAGGGTGCTGTCCTCGCAAGCCCTGGAACTGCTCAAAGCAGGGAAGAGGGCGGAGGCGCAGGCGCTTGTCGAGGCGTTGGTCAGAGAGGATTGATGAGCCGATGTTCCCGATTATCAGGCCGCGGCGCTTGCGGCAGAATGCGAACTTGCGTCGCCTCGTGCGCGAGACACGCGTCAGCGTCGATGACCTCGTGTACCCGCTGTTCGTGACCCACGGCAGCGGCAGCGTCTGCGAGATCGGCGCAATGCCCGGCAACTGCCAGTGGTCGGTGGACCGACTGCAGCCGGAAATCGAGGAGATCGCCGCTCTCGGCATCCCGGCGGTGCTGCTGTTCGGCATCCCGGAGAGCAAGGACGAGGTCGGCTCGGGTGCTTACGACCCGGACGGGATCGTGCAGCGGGCCGTGAGGGAGATCAAGCGCGTTGCGCCGGAGCTTCTCGTCATCACCGATGTCTGCCTATGCGAGTACACCAGTCACGGCCACTGCGGGGTCCTTGAAGAAGGCTGCGTGTGCAATGACCCGACGTTGGAACTGCTCACCCGCACCGCGGTCTCACACGCGGACGCCGGGGCGGACATCGTGGCTCCCTCGGACATGATGGACGGTCGCGTGGCGGCGATTCGCGAGGGGCTCGACGGTGCGGGGCACGCGGACACGGTCATCATGTCGTATGCGGTGAAGTACGCCTCGGCCTTCTACGGACCATTCCGGGAAGCCGCCGGCTCGGCCCCGCAGTTCGGCGACCGCCGAGCGTACCAGATGGACCCGCCGAATGTTCGCGAGGCCCTGCGCGAGGCGCGGCTGGACATCGAGGAAGGCGCGGACATCATCATGGTGAAGCCGGCGCTGGCGTACCTCGATGTGCTGACGAAGGTTGCGGCGGAGTGTCCGGTGCCGATGGCGGCATACAACGTCAGCGGCGAGTTCTCAATGGTCAAGGCAGCGGCGAAGGCTGGCTGGATCGACGAGCGGCGCGTGGCGCTGGAGATACTGACCGCGATCAAGCGCGCCGGGGCGGACATCATCATCACCTACCACGCGAAGGAGGCGGTCCGCTGGCTGGCGGAGGGAAACGGCGATTAGCCACGAAGACGCGAAAGCACGAAACGTCGTAAGGCCTGTACGAAGTTATGCCGTTTTTCGTGTCTTCGTGTCTTAGTGGTTACCCTGCCGTTCGCCAACCAGCGGGCCTACAAACCGCTTGATCATCTCCTGGAACACAACTCGTCAGTGCAACCTGTTCTGCAAGCACTGCTACCGCGCGTCCGATGCCGAGCGCGATCCGAATGAATTGAGCACCGAAGAGGGCTTTGCGCTCATCGACGAGATCGCGAAGGCGGGCTTCCGCATCCTGGTGCTTTCGGGCGGAGAGCCGCTCATGCGCGCGGACATCTATGACCTCGTGGCTCGCGGGAAGCAGGACGGCCTGCGCGTTGTACTCGGCACGAACGGGACGCTGATCGACCGTGACGCGGCGGCGCGGCTGAAAGATGCCGGCGTCGCTCGCGTCGGCATCAGCCTCGACAGCATGATCCCCGAGCGGCACGACGAGTTCCGGGCATGCCGGGGGGCGTGGGAGAGGTCGGTCGAGGGGATGCGCATCTGCCGGGAGGTCGGGCTGCCCTTCCAGCTTCACACGACCGTCACCGAGCGCAATTATGACGAGATCGTGCAGATGACCGATCTCGCGGTGGAACTCGGCGCGGCAGGGCACCACATCTTCTTCCTCGTGCCGACGGGGCGCGGGAAGGACCTGGCCGAGGAGTCACTGCAGGCCGCGCAATATGAGCGGTTGCTGCGCAAGATCCTCGACAAGCAGCAGGATGTCGAGATCGAATTGAAGCCCACCTGCGCGCCACAGTTCATGCGGATCGCAAAGCAGAAGGGCCTGCAGATGCGGTTCACGAAGGGGTGCCTCGCGGGCACCTCGTACTGCGTCATCATCCCGAACGGGGACGTGCAGCCGTGCCCGTATCTGCCGATCCCGGTCGGGAATGTGCGCGAGACGCCGTTCTCGCAGATATGGGCGAATGCGGAGTTGTTCGAGACGCTGCGGCGCAACGACTTGTCGGGCAAGTGCGGCGAATGCGACTGCAAGGACATCTGCGGTGGCTGTCGCGCGAGGGCGTATTATTATTCCGATGGCGATTTCATGGCGGAAGAGCCGTGGTGCGCATACAGGAGTGCGATATGATGGGAGAAATGCGGCAACGACTGCTACCTGCCGTCCTCTGTCGGGGGAAAGTGGGAGTGGGAACGGTGAACGGCCCTACCCCGTCCCGGCCGCGGCTTGGCGGGCGAGACGCCCGCCCCACGCGCTATCTCCGAGGCGGGCAGAGGCAAGCGAGGGTTCCGCTGGCCTGGGCGGCGGTGCTGTTGAGCCTGCTGATCGGCGGCATCGCCTGGGGCGCGGATGCGCCCATGACCTACATTGCATACCGCAACCCGGTCGCGCCGGTGATGGATGGCGTGATTGCCGGCGATCCGGGATGGGCGAACATCCCCGGAGCCACGGGCTATCATCAGCTCGGCGACGGCTATACGAACGCGAAGCAGACCGCCGCCTACGTGACCTGGGATGCGGAAGCGCTGTACGTGGGCATTGTCGCGGAAGAACCTGACATCGCCAAAGTCCACGGCACGATGCCCGAGGGCGGTGACTGCTGGCTCGATGACGGAGTCGAGATCTTCATCCAGGCGCCGGGCCGCGAACCGTGCCAGTTCATCGTGACGAACTCCGGCGCGCGGGCCTCGGGGGCGGGGAACCCCGGCTTGAGCGGTTGGACGGCGAAGACCTCACGCACCGCGGACAGCTACAGCGTCGAGATCAGGATCGGCTTCGTTCTCTTCGGGGCAACGCCGAAGCCGGGGGACGAGTGGCACGCGAACTACTGCCGGAACATTTTCACAATGGACTCCGGCGGCGACCGCTTCACCTCATGGGCCCCGTTGCAGGCCAGATTCCTGGAGCCGGAGGGCTTCCCCGTGCTGCGGTTCGAGGCGAAGGCCCTCGATGAGACGGGCTGCCGGCAAGCCGAAGCCGCGCTGAACGGGGGGTACCGGGACAGCCTCATGCAGGGGCTTGCGGGCCTGGCGAAGGAAGCGGATGACTACCTGCCGGTGCTGACGAAAGCGGCGCAAAGCCCGGCGAACCGGGCGCTCGCAGGGGAGTTGAAGACGCGGTGGGTGCAGGCGCTGGAGTTGCAGAAGGCTGCCGCGCAGGCCCCGCTTCCACAGGTGCGCAAGGTCCTGCGGACTGCGGAGGAACTGCGGAAGCAGTCGTACGAGTTGAAGTACCGGATGCTGATCGAGGAGTTGTTTGAAGGGTAGAGGACGGCGGCCCCTCAGCCTGTCAGTGGCCCCGACAATCTTGTCGGGGACGGCTCGGGACGGCATAAAACCACGAAGTCACAAAAGCACTATACGGCCAAACCGCCTCCTCGAAATATACATTGCCGTTTCGTGCCCTCGTGTCTTCGTGGTTAGAATCGTTGGTCCATCCCCTACGAGGAGTTGTTTGATGGGTAGAGGACGGCGGCTCTTCAGTTCATCAGTGGCCCCGACAATCCTGTCGGGGACGGTTCAGCGGCTCTTCCTCAATGTGTGTGGGTAGATGCCATGAACTGGTCTTGGCGAGGGGGATAGCCGACTGCTCCGGGTAAGCCGTTGCCGTTGCGTCCGCCAGGACGCCCGGCGCGAAGCGCCCCTCAGCCGGATGCTTCAGCGTCCGGTTCAGGGCCGGTAGTTAGGGCCGT
>Ga0181520_10005440_pt1 | contig 20338 bp, 16 predicted proteins | sample PEATcosm2014_Bin_29_FD_132451 | JGI IMG/M metagenome (GOLD analysis project Ga0181520, IMG submission 132451) | Peatland microbial communities from MTU Mesocosm Facility, Houghton, MI, USA - PEATcosm2014_Bin02_30_metaG | ecosystem: Environmental > Terrestrial > Soil > Wetlands > Peat | place... | reverse complement strand
GACGGCCAACCACCTCTGGCAGTCCACGGCCTTCGCCGCGGTCGCCGTACTGCTGGCCCTGGCCCTCAGAGCCAATCACGCCCGCGCGCGCTACTGGCTATGGCTGGCCGCGTCCGTCAAGTTCCTGGTCCCCTGGGCCGCGCTGGCCGCCATCGGCGCCGCCCTGGGACGTTGGCTCATACCCGCCGCGCCGGCCCAGCCTTTCCCGTTCGTCATAGAGCAAATCGTCCAGCCCTTCACGCACACACCGTACCCATCCTTCCCGGCGCTGCCGTCCGCGCCGCCCGCGGCCAGCCTCCTTCCGACTCTGCTCCTGTCCCTCTGGCTCTGCGGCTTCCTCGCCGTCCTCCTCTACGCATGGACCCGCTGGCGCCGCGTCGCCGCCGTCGTCCGTTCCGCCACCCCGCTGACCGAAGGCCGCGAACTGAAAGCCCTGCGTTCCGTCTACAAGAAGTCCAGTCAGAAAGACTCGCGCCGGTCCTGGTGGGGCAGGCGCTTTCGCCTGCCTTCTTCTGTTCTTTCCGTGGTTTCCTCCACCGCCCAACTCGAGCCCGGCGTATTCGGCATCTTCCGCCCCGTCCTCTTCCTCCCCGCCGGCATCGCACACCGCCTCGAAGACGCCGAACTCGAAGCCATCCTCGCTCACGAACTCTGCCACATCCGCCGCCGCGATAACCTCCTCGCAACCCTCCACCTGCTAGTCGAATCCCTCTTCTGGTTCCACCCCCTGGTCTGGTGGCTAGGCGCCCGCCTGGAAGAAGAACGCGAGCGCGCCTGCGACGAGGAAGTGGTGCGGATGGGCGGCGAGCCCCAAATCTACGCCGAAAGCATCCTGAAAGTCGTCGAGTTCTACCTGGCCTCCCCCGTACCCTGCGCCGCCGGCGTCACCGGTGGAGACCTGAAGAAACGAATCGAGGGCATCATGACGAATCGACTCACCCGCAAATTGAGCCACGGAAAGAAGGTACTCCTGGCCGCCGCCGCTGTCGTGGCCATAGCGGTTCCCATTGCAGTCGGCCTGATCGATGCGCCGCGAAGCAGTGCTCAAACGCCCCCCGGAGTCGCCGTCCCATCGGCGCCGCCGGCCCAGGCCGCCCAATCCGCTGCACCGCCCGCCGCCGTGACAAATCAGCGCCCTGCCCAGAGCGCGGACGCGGCCCCGCCCAAAGTCCACGCGCCGCTTTCGTTTGAAGTGGCTTCGGTCAAGATCCCTGCGCCGGGCGCGGCTGCCGGAGGCGGAATCTTCGGATGCTCAGGAGGCCCCGGAAGCGGCGACCCCATCCGCTGGACCTGCCGTAGCGCGAGGCTGGGAAGTCTGATTCTTTCGGCCTATAACCTCAAGTCGTACCAGTTCCCTCGCGACCTAATCGTATCCATCCCGTCTCGCCCTCAGGGCGACGAGTTCGACATCGATGCCAAGGTCCCCGCAGGAGCCACCCCCGAGCAGTTCCGGCAGATGCAGCAGAATCTGCTCAAAGAACGGTTGAAACTCGCCTTGCACTTTGAGAAGAAGGAAATCGACGGGTGCGAACTGACCGTCGCCAAAAACGGCTTGAAAATGAAGGAATCCCAGCCTCCTTCAGACAGCGCGCAGGCCACGCCCCCTCCGGCTCCACCGGGTCCACCTGCCAGGGATCGCGACGGATATCCGGTGCTCCCCGCCCACCCCGGCCTTGGGCTAATCATGACGGGTGATGGCCACGTGCGCATGGCCGGCCAGAATGTCCCGATGTGGCAACTGGTATCTCTGCTCGAGGGCCAGGCGAGGGGCCCTGTAAGCGACGCCACTGGACTCTCGGGCAACTACGATGTGACCCTGTCGTGGTTATTCGGCCCCGCGTTGCAGACGGAGGCGTCAGCGGGCGGCGCGCCGTCCGCGCCCGAACCGGATTCTCTCTCGTCACTGTTTGCGGCAATTCAGGATCAGCTAGGCCTGAAGCTTCAGCGCAAGAAAGTCATGGTCGACTTCGCCGTGATCGACCACGTCGAAAAGAAGCCGACGGAGAATTGACGAGCACACAGATGGCGCGTGATTCGCGTCCATCGGTCACTCGAACTCTTAAAAAAGTAACTCCCTTTCCTTCCCACAACTTACCCCTTCCCACATCTCAGGCCCTACCGACCCCCATGCCATTCTGGAATCGGAAGGTCATTCAGAGAATCCCATGACAAACTCACAACATTACGTTTCCCCAGAGCAATTCGCAGCCAATCGCGCCAACGCCGCCGGTTCCACCGGCCCGCGCACCCCCGATGGCAAAGCCCGTTCCGCTCAGAACGCGCGCAAACACGGCTTCGCCGCAGCCGCCTACACCGTCCCTCGACTCGAAGACATCGACGAGGTCGCCGAGCTCAGGGAAAGCGTTATCGATCTCTATAAGCCCGCGAACGCCCAGGAACTCTTCGCCGTCGAGCGCATTGCCGTCACCCAACAATCGATGAATCGCGCCGCCCGCCTGGAAGCCGGGACGCTCACCACCTGTCTCAACGACGTCCTCAACCTCCGCGAACGTCCCCTAATGGAGATGGACCCGGAAATGTACGGCGGCGGCGAACCCGGCAAGCAGCAAGTCAAAAACTACCTCCTGGCCGAAGGATTCCGCCGCAGCGTCGGCGCCTGCAACGTCATCCACCTCTGCATGCGCTACAACGCCCAAGCCGAGCGTCTCTACCGCCGCGCCGTCCAGGATTTCGAGCGAATTAAGTCCCTCCGCAGCCCTCTTGAAGGCTCCGAACCCCCAGTAGCCCAAACGAACCCAATTCCCCCCGAACCCACACAAACCGAACCACTTACCCATTCCGAACCAGCCCCCGAAACCACCCCCGCCGCCGCCCAAAACACCTCCGAACCCTCCGAAACCCCCGACGGCTCCCACACCTCCCATTACAACGGCTGCATTTGCGATTTATGCCTCGCCGATCGGGCGAAAAAGGCGCTCCTGGCCGAAAACTCCCGGCCGAAATCTGATGTTTGATGCTTCTTAGCGCAAAACTACTTCGCCATGGCCGTCTGCCCGGCGTGAACCGGCGAAAGCCACCCGAAGCGGTCCGGCTTCGACCCGTGTATGATGCCGAAGAACTCCTTCTGCAGTTGCTCCGCCACCGGCCCGCGCCGTCCCTTGCCCACCGTGATGCGGTCCACCGACCGTATCGGCGTAATCTCCGCGGCCGTGCCGGAGAAGAACACTTCATCGGCGATGTACAGCAGTTCCCGCGGCACAATCGTCTCTACCACCGGGATTCCCAAAGCCCCCGCCAGCGCAATCACACTGTCGCGCGTGATGCCCGGCAGCACCGACGCGCCCAGCGGCGGCGTCAGAATCTTGCCGTCCTGCACCACGAAGATGTTCTCGCCCGATCCCTCGCAAACGTACCCCGCCGCGTCCAGCGCAATGCCCTCGCTGTACCCGTTGACCAGCGCTTCCATCTTGATCAGTTGCGAGTTCATGTAGTTCGCGCCCGCCTTGGCCAGCGCCGGCAGCGTATTCGGCGCCAGCCGCGTCCAACTGGAGACGCACACGTCCACGCCTTCCGCCGCCGCTTCGTCCCCCAGGTACTTGCCCCATTCCCAGCACGCGATGTACACGTCGATCGGGTTCTTCAATCCGTTCACCCCAATCTCCCCGTACCCGCGCAGCACGATCGGCCGCAGGTAGCACGCCTCCATCTTGTTCACGCGCACCAGTTCCTTCATCGCCTCGGCCAGCGTGGCCGCCGTGTAGCCGACTTCCTCCATCCGGTAAATCTTGGCCGAATTCAGCATGCGCCGGACATGCTCGTGCAGACGGAAAATGGCCGGCCCCGCGGGCGTCGAATAGCACCGGATCCCTTCGAATACCGACGTGCCGTAGTTCACCACGTGCGAGAGCACGTGTATCGTCGCTTCGTCCCAGCGGATGAACCGCCCGTTATGCCAAATCTTCTCAGTCGGCGTCATACCCACCAATTATAGCCCGAGCGCTTCATTACGCTAAAATAGACGAGTTTGGACAAAATGCGAAACGTCATCATCCTCGGCTCCCAATGGGGCGACGAAGGCAAGGGTAAAGTCGTCGACCTGCTTTCGGAACGCTTCGATATCGTCGCCCGCTATCAGGGCGGCCATAACGCCGGCCATACCGTCTTCATCGGCGACAAGAAGTTCGTGCTCAAGCTCATTCCGAGCGGCATCCTGAGGCCTGGCAAGATTGCGGTCATCGGAAACGGCCTGGTGATCGATCCGGCCGCCCTGCTCGTCGAGATCGACGCGCTCGAATCCGCCGGCGTGCCCGTCGCCCGCCGCCTCTTCATCGGCAACCGCGCTCACGTGCTCTTCCCGGCCCACCGCATGATGGAGAGGATGTCGGAAGGCCGCCCCGGCCGCGTCTCCATCGGCACCACCGCACGCGGCATCGGCCCCTGCTATGAGGATAAGGTCGCCCGTCGCGGCGTCCGCATCGCCGACCTCCTGAACACCGCCGTCTTCCGCGCCCAGTACGATTCCGTCATGCAGGAGAAAGTCGCCATCGCCCGCGCCCTCGGCATCTACGACGAGGATTTGGATTTGCCCCGCATCCGCGACCAGTACGAAGCCTTCGCCGATCGCATACGTCCCATGGTCTGCGATACCGCCGCCCTCCTCAACGCCGCCATCCGCGCCGGCAAGTCCGTCATGTTCGAAGGCGCTCAGGGAACCATGCTCGATATCGACCATGGCACCTACCCGTTCGTCACTTCGTCGAGCGCCAGCGCCGGCGGAGCCTGCACCGGCACGGGAGTTCCGCCCACCCGCATCAACGGCGTCATCGGCGTTTCCAAAGCCTATATCACGCGCGTCGGCGGCGGTCCCTTCCCCACCGAAGCCCTCGACGCGGTCGGCGACAGCATCCGCCGGCGCGGCAACGAGTTCGGCGCCGTCACCGGCCGCCCCCGCCGCTGTGGATGGTTCGATGCGCCGCTGCTCCGCTATACCGCCGAGATCAACGGCTTCGACAGCATGGTGGTCACCAAGCTCGACGTGCTCGACGACCTCGCCCAAATCCCCGTCTGCGTAGCCTATCGCCGCTGTGGACGCGAGCTCACCGAAATGCCCTCCACCGTGGCCGAAATCGAAACCGTCGAACCCGTCTACGAATCCGTCCCAGGCTGGCAAACCTCCACCTTCGGCATCGACGCATACGACCAACTCCCCGCCAAAGCCAAAGACTACCTAACCTTCCTCGAGACCCACATGGGCGTGGAAGTAGGCTGCATCTCCACCGGCCCCGAGCGCAACCAAACCATAATCCGCCAAGGCTCCCGCCTGGAGAACCTGATCTCCTGATGGTGCTTTCCTCTGCGCCCTATGACTTTCTAAGGCGGATTTCTCTGCGTCGGGGTGCCCGCTGCTCTTGCGGGCCCGTCTCCGCGTCAAAAGCTCTTCCTCTTTTCCTCCTCTTCTTACTCCCAGCCCTCCTCCCAGCCCAGGACGCCAAAGACATCGTCCAGCGCGCCATCCAGGTCAACGATCGTAACGAGGAAATCGCCCGCAACTACACCTACCTGGAGCGTCAGGACGTGCGGATGCTTGACGGCGCCGGCCGCGTCACGGACCGCAAGATCGAAACCTGGGACGTCACGCTCCTGGAGGGATCGCCGTACCGCCGCTTAGTCGCGCGCAACGACCAGCCCTTGCCACCCGACGAGCAGCGCAAGGAAGACGAGCGCCTCCGCAAGAGCAACGAAGAACGAGCCAAGGAAACCGAAGAGCAGCGTCAGCAGCGCATCGCCGACGCGCAAAAGCGGCGCGACGAGCGGCGGCGCGAACCCCTGAAGGAATTGCTCCAGGGGTTCGACCTTCGCCTGGCGGGTGAAGCAGCCGTCGACGGGCACGACGCGTGGATCGTGGATGCCACGCCGCGTCCCGGCTTCAAGGGCGCTACGGCCGTGTCACGCGCCATCTTCCCCAAAGTCCATGGCCGTTTCTGGATCGAGAAGGCGGGCTACCACCCCGTGCGGGTGGAAATCGATACGCTCGATACCATCTCACTCGGCTTGTTTCTCCTGCGCCTTTCCAAGGGGAGCCGGGTAGTCATCGAAATGACGGAAGTCAATAACGAGGTATGGCTGCCCAAGCGAGTGACCTTGATAGCCGGCGCGCGTGTCCTTCTCGTGAAGGGGATGCACGTCGATATGCAATTCGACTTCAGCGCCTACAAGAAATTCCAGGCCGACTCGCGAATTCTATCCACTGGAGAAGTGAAATGACCTGGCTCCGCGCCCCGATTCCGCGACGCGTTTCCGAGCCGCGAACGTCAGAGAGCGGTTCTTCCTCCCTCAAATCTCCAGCTTCCCCTTATAAACCATGTCCTCCAGGAAAAACGACTCGCCGAATTTCAACCGCCCGATCTGCGCTTCGAAATCCACGCGCCTGTTTTCCGGCGTAATGACCGGCTTCTTCTTACCCCTGGCGAACAGGTAAACGAAAACCGGCCCGCTGTCGCGCTGCAACACCAGGACGCTCGTCGGGAGCAGGTCCTTCTCCCCGTCGCGCCTGAGAGTAGCTGAGTGTCTCAACTTGATGGCCAGACTTTTCGATTCCACGTCCACCATGTGCGTCGTAACGCCGTATACCGCCAGGGCGTAATAGCCGTCGTCCACCGTGGGCGCGCTGGGGTCGCGCGCTTTCATCACGGCTTCGTGAATAGGAAGGGCGCTTTCCCACCGAAGCGTTAGCATGGGCGCCTGCTCGGCCGGGGTCTGGCGAGGCGGGGCGCCTGGAGAGATGGGTCCACCTTGGGGATATGTGGTTGGCCGGGGATTTGGGGGATAGGCCACGGGGGGATAACCGCCGGGATAGCCGTATACGCCGCCGGTCCGCATGGGGGGACCCGTCAGCACGCGTCTGGGCGCGGGTGGCGTGACGCGCTCCACCGCCGGCTTGACGGACTTCGCCCACGGCGAGTCTGTCAGGATCAGCTTGGTATCGCCATCGTTCCAATCGGTAACCGGCTTGTCTTTCCAGGGTTGGTCCGCTGCCATTAGCAGGACCACGGAAAGGGGTAGAAAGGATAACTGCCACATGCGCAACATAACGGTAAATTCTTGCCCTCGCTACATTAAACGCGGCCACGCGCCGGTGAGTTACACCGCATCGCGCAGGCTCACCACGGTTTCCAGGTGGTAAGTCTGCGGAAACAGATCGACCAGGGTCATCTTCTCGATCTGGTAGCCGGCCCCCAGCAGGGCTGCCAAATCGCGAGCCAGGGTGGCCGGATCGCACGCTACGATGGTCACGCCGTGCGGACGCAGATCGATCAGCCTCTGCACTACGGCCTTGCCCAGACCGGCGCGGGGCGGATCGAGAAGCACGAAATCCGGAGCGCGTTCCAGGGCATCGAGGTACGCCTCCGCCGTGCGCCGCTCCACGCGCAGGTTGGCGAGTCCGGCGCGCTCGGCGTTGAAGGCCAGGTCCCCCGCCGCCGCCGAGCCCGATTCCACCGCGGTCGCCTGGCCGAAACGCCGGGCCAGCTCCATCGAGAACAGTCCCACGCCCGCGTACACATCGAGCGCCGTCTCGCCCCCGGCGCCTTCGAGAGCAATTTCCACCAACCTGTCCGCCAGGTATCGGTTCACCTGGAAGAACGCGTTGCGGCTCACGCGGAAACGGTCCTGGTAATCGAGCGCGCCCGCCACCAGCCCCGGAATCGTCTCCGCGCACCAGTCGAAGAAGCGGCGCGCCACCGGGCGTTCCGTTTCGAGCACGTTCAGTTGCACCTGCCGTTCGTCGGTGAAAACTTCGACCGACCGTACGAATCGCGGCCATCGGGAACCTCGCAGCATTCCCGCCAGCGCGCCGATCGTCTCGTTGATTTTCGGCGAAGCGATGGGGCAGCTATCGATCGCGCAGAGCTTGTGCGAGCGCGCCTCGCGATAGCCGATGCGCCCATTTTCAATGTGAAGCTGCGCGCGGTTCCGGTAGCCCCAAGGCTCCGCCGTCGCCACCGCGATCTCCTCTGGCGGCTCGATCTTTCCGACGCGGCGCAGTTCCTCCGCCAGGATGGCACACTTCGCTTCCACCTGAAAATCGTACCCGGCGTGCTGATAGTGGCATCCGCCGCAGCGGCCGAAATACGGACACCGCGGCGCGACGCGTTGCGGGGATGGCTCAAGCACCGCGAGCGTCCGCGCGTGGATCAGCCCCGGCTTTTCCCGCTCCGCCGCCGCGCGGATGCGCTCACCCGGCAGCGCGAATGGCGTCAGCGTCACCTGCCCATCCAGGCGCGCCAACGCGTCGCCGCCGTAGACCAGCTTCTCCACCGTTACTTCGAAATTGCTTACGATAGTAGTTCACCCCGCCCCTTACCATGAGAACACGAGTCTTCTCCGGAATGCAGCCCTCCGGGAATCTGCACATTGGAAACTATCTGGGCGCGCTCCAGAATTGGGTGCGCATTCAGCGCGATTACGAGTGCATCTTCTGCATCGTCGATCTGCATGCGATCACCCTGCCGCAGGACCCTGCCCAACTGCGCGCGAAGATCCATGAGATCGCCGCGCTTTATCTGGCCGCGGGCATCGATCCCAAGGCCTGCTCCATCATGGTGCAGTCGGCCGTGCCGGCGCACGCCGAACTGGCCTGGATGCTCACCTGCGTGACGCCGGTGGGCTGGCTGGAACGAATGACCCAGTACAAGGCCAAGTCGGCCAAGCAGGAATCCGTCGGTGACGGACTGCTGCAATACCCCGTGCTGATGGCGGCCGACATCCTGCTCTACCAGGCCGGCATCGTGCCGGTTGGCGAGGACCAGGCGCAGCATCTGGAGCTGACGCGCGATATCGCGCAGCGGTTCAATTCGCTGTACGGCGAAACTTTCGTCGTGCCGGGAACCAGTCTGCCCGCCGTGGGCGCGCGCGTCATGGGCCTGGATGACCCGACGCAGAAAATGAGCAAGTCGGAAACCGCCGCCAACCACGCCGTGGCATTGCTCGATCCGCCGGATAAGATCCGCAAGACCATCATGCGGGCCACTACCGATTCCAACCCGGCGGTGGATTTTGACACCGCCGGACCGGGAGTGCTCAACCTGCTTTCGATCTACCAGGGTTTCTCCGGCGCCTCGGACAGCGAAATGAAGAGCCACTTCACCGGCCTGCGCTACGGCGACCTGAAGAGAGAGGTGGCCGCCATGGTGATCTCGCAGTTGGAGCCGTTCCAGGAGCGTTACCGGCGGATTGTCTCCGAGCCGGGCTACCTGGCCGGCGTATTGCGCGAAGGCGCCGAGCGCGTGGCCCCCATCGCCAACGAAACCGTGCGCCTGGTGAAGGAGCGCATGGGCCTATGGGTGTAGGATGGCCAAGCCGGGGCGACGCGAGCACACGCCGTCCGATGAGATTGCCCGCTTCACGGACCGCGACGGCCAGCGGAACGTGTTCCACCGCTATCTGAACTTCCCAACCGAGCCGCCGGTGCTGATGTTCTACGGCGTTGGCGGGGCCGGGAAGACGTGGCTGCTGAAGAAGCTCCGGCTGGAGATGCCGGCGGACGTGCCTGCCGCGTATCTGGATTTAGACGCTCAGGCAGGCGGGCAAAAGTTCGCGCTAGACCCAGCGGCGGGGCTGTGCGAGATCCGGCAACAGATCGGCCGGGATGCCCCGCGCTTCGACCTGGCGTTCGCCATGCTCCGCCACAAACAGGGGGCGGCGGAGGAACCGGGCTTGCGGGGGCACGGGGCGCTGAACCTCGCCATGGAGATCGCGGCGGACGCGGTGCAAGGGGCGGCGAAGTTCGTACCGGGCGTCGGCGCGGCGCTGAACAGGCTGAGACCGCAGGTTCTGAAGCGCATTAAGGGATCGAGCTTCGAGCGATTCCTGGCGAGAGACGAGGCCGGCCAGTTCGTGCTCGAACTGCGGGCGAAGACCAGCCAGGAGATCGGCGAAAACCTGGTGGACTATCTGGCGGCCGATCTGCGCGAGAGCCTGACGCCGAACCTGGGACGGGCCGTGCAGGCGGTCCTCTTCTTCGACACGTTCGAGGCCGCCGGCGCCGGAATGCAGAACACGGAAGACCGGCGGTCTCTGGAGAAATGGATCCGGGACGTCGCCGCGAATTTCGATTTCGCATTGACCGTGATTGCGGGGCAGAACCGGCTAGATTGGGAAGAGGCCGAGCCCGATTGGGCGGAGAACCTGGATCAACAGTTGGTTGGCGGGCTCTCCGAAAGCGACGCGCGACAGTTCCTGCGGAACTGCGAAATCGACGGCGCGGAACTCCAGGATGCGATTCTGGCGACGGCGCGCGAGACGGACGGGGGCGGGTACCATTGCTTCAGCCTCGGCCTCTGCGCCGATATCGTCTACGCGGAGCGGCGAAGCGGCCACGAACCGCAGCCGGAAACTCTGCGACTCCGCCCGCAAGACTGGGAAGCCCTGGCGCGGCGGTTCCTAAGATCCCTGGCCTCGGACGGTGAGCGGCGGTGGATCGAGCGGCTGGCGCTGACGCCGCGTTTCGACGAGCAGGCCGGGCGGGCGGCATTCTCCGCCGATCCCAGCGCGGCGCAGGATGCCGAATGGGAGGGTCTCGGCGACTACAGCTTCATCGATCCGCTGCCCGGGACGGGCGGCTGGCATGCGATTCGGGCTCAGATGCGATGGGCGTTGGAGAACCAGCCCACGGCTCAGGCGCGCGTCGAGAAAGACCACGGGTGGTGGCGGGAGTACTGGACGGCGCGGTCCGCCTCCGCAGTGGACGATGCGGCGTCTCTCGCGTGGTATCACCTGTATCGCGTGGCGCCGGACGAGGCATTGTCGGATTGGGTCGGGCTGGCCCAGGCGGCCCGTGGGGCCGTTCCGCCACGGATGCAGGAGCACTACGGGCTGCTGCGGTGGTGGGAGCCGGTGGGGCTGCTGGACTCACCGCTCTCTTCCGCGGGAGCCGCCCGGGCGTGCAACGACTTGGCATGGGAGCTTTGGAGCGCCTCGCTCGGGGACCGTACGGCGAGCCTGCGCCGGGCGATGGAATGCTACAAGGCGGCGCTGCGCATCCGCACAGAGGGGGATTTCCCCAGGGAATGGGCCGTGACGCAGAACAACCTGGGGATCGCGTGGTGGGATTTGCCGAGCGGCGACCGGGACGCGAACTTGCGCCGGGCGATCGAATGCTACGGGGCTGCGTTGCGCGTTAGCACCCAGGAGGCTTTCCCGCAGGATTGGGCCGGGTTGCAGAACAACCTGGGCCTCGCGTGGGGGGATCTGACGTACGACGACCGGGACGCGAACTTGCACCGGGCGATCGAATGCTACGAGGCGGCTTTGCGCGTCCTCACCGAAGAGGCTTTCCCACGGGATTGGGCCATGACGCAGAACAACCTGGGGAACGCATTGGGGGGCCTGCCGAGCGGCGATAGGGACGCGAACTTGCGCCGGGCCATTGAATGCTACGAGGCGGCGCTGCGCGTCCGTACCGAGGGGGCTTTCCCGCAGGATTGGGCCATGACGCAGAACAACCTGGGGATCGCGTGGTGGGGTTTGCCGGGCGGCGACCGGGAAGCGAACGTGCGCCGGGCTATCGAGTGCTTCGAAGCGGCGCTGCGCGTCCGCACCGAGGGGGATTTCCCACGGGATTGGGCCGGGACGCAGAACAACCTTGGGACCGCGTGGTGGGATTTGCGGAGCGGCGACCGGGACGCGAGCTTGCGCCGGGCGATTGCATGCTACGAGGCGGCGCTGCGCGTCTTCACCGAAAGGGCTTTCGCCCAGGACCACGCGAAGACCACGGAGAACCTGCGGATCGCCCGCGAGGAGCTCGAGCGGCTCGAGTAGGGTCGGGCATGCCCGACCCCTACTGTCAGTCGTCGCCGGAGATTTGGACCAGCGAATCGTTTACCACGGCTTCGGCTTCCTCGGCGGTGAAGGTCTCGACTTTCGCGGAGATGTTCATGGAGCAGAACTTGGGGCCGCACATGGAGCAGAAGTGGGCGTCTTTGAAGCCTTCCTCGGGGAGGGTTTCGTCGTGCATGGAGCGCGCCGTCTCCGGATCGAGCGAGAGGGCGAACTGGCGGTTCCAGTCGAAGCGGTAACGGGCGCGGGAAAGGTCGTCGTCGCGGTCGCGGACGCCGGGACGATGGCGGGCGATGTCGGCGGCGTGGGCGGCGATCTTGTAGGCCATGATGCCAGCCTTGACGTCGTCGCGGTTGGGCAGGCCAAGGTGTTCCTTGGGCGTCACGTAGCACAGCATCGAGGCGCCGTACCAGCCGATCAAGGCCGCGCCGATGGCCGAGGTGATGTGATCGTAACCGGGCGCGAAATCGGTCACCAGCGGGCCGAGCGTGTAGAACGGGGCCTCGTAGCAGAGTTCCTCTTCCTTGCGGACCTGCATCTCGATCTGGTCCATGGGGATGTGGCCGGGGCCTTCAATCATGGTCTGGACGTCGTAGGTCCACGCGATTTTGGTCAGCTCGCCCAGGGTTTTCAACTCGGCGAACTGGGCTTCGTCGCTGGCGTCGGCCAGGCTGCCGGGGCGCAGGCCGTCCCCTAGAGAGAAACTGACGTCGTGCTTTTGAAAGATCTTGCAGATGTCCTCGAAGCACTCGTAGAGGAAATTCTGGCGATGGTTCTTGACCATCCATTCGGCCAGGATGGAACCGCCGCGGCTGACGATGCCGGTGATGCGTTTGGTGGTCAACGGAATGTGCTGCACCAGCACGCCGGCATGGATGGTCATGTAGTCCACGCCCTGTTCGGCCTGCTCTTCGATGACGTCGAGCATGACCCGCTTGTTGAGGTCTTCGACGCGGCGCACGCGAGAGAGAGCTTCGTAGATGGGGACGGTACCGATGGGAACGGGCGAAGCGTTGAGAATGGCCTGGCGGATGGCGGGAATATCGCCGCCGGTGGAAAGGTCCATCACCGTATCGGCGCCGTATTTGACGGAATCGCGGAGCTTGTCGGTCTCCTCCTCAATGTTGGAGGTGACGGCGGAATTGCCGATGTTGGAATTGATTTTGCACCGGGAGGCCACGCCGATGCACATGGGCTCGAGGTTCGGATGGTTGACGTTGGCGGGGATGATCATGCGGCCGCGCGCCACTTCCGCGCGAACCAGCTCCGGGGGAAGACCCTCGCGCTCGCCGATGAAGCGCATTTCCTCCGTGACCACGCCCTGGCGGGCATAGTGCATTTGCGTGCGGACTTGATGATTTTTTCTCTGAGCGACCCACTCTGTGCGCATGACGGACTCCTATTGGCCGCGGACGGGACGTACCCAAGAGCGTCCCGTCCGCGCCGGACTGAGGAATGCTATTTCTTCTTCTTGGGTTTTTTGACTTCTTTTTTGGGGCTCTTATCCTTGGCCATGGAGATCCTCCCTTACGTTGAGATTATACCTGTAACGGTGAGGGTGGCGCGGAGGTTTTGCGCGATGGGGATTGGCAAGCGAGAGCGCCGGGATCGTTCTCTGACGTTCGCGGCTCGGATGCGCGGCGGCACGGGTGCGAGAGTGTGGGGCGAAAGCGCCCGGACCGCTCTCTGACGTTCGCGGCTCGGATGCGCGTGCGGCACGGGTGCGAGAGTGTGGGGGGGTAGAGGGATTGGCAGGCGAAAGCGCCTGCCCCACCTGGCAGGCTGAAAGCATGGCGGAGAACCTGCTCTACGAGGAGAGGGCGCAGGCTACTATGTGCTGGGCTAGGTCTCGCGTGGAGCAGGGTTGGTGGCTGGGGTCGGTCCAGGACATCAGCTTGGTGAGGTCGTCCGGGAGCGGCGAAAGACCGGTCATGAGGGCATTCAGGACGCGAAGGGCAACCTGGACCTGCTCGGTCCGCAGCTTTGCACGAACGAGGTACGAAGAAGTTGGGGCCGCCACGGGAGTTGGTCGACGGACCGGCGGAGGCGGGACGGGGGGCTTGACAGGAACTACGGGGATGGCGCGCTGCGGGCGTATGACGACAGGGGGGACTAAGCGCATTTGGCTCCAATCGTAGGGGAGTTCCTTGCCGCAGTCGAGACAGACGATGTACGTCCGGCCGGTCGTGACCGGGAATGTGGTCCGCCGGTGATGACAGACAAGCACCGCATTGAGAACCGCCTGGAACATAAGTTGGCCTCGCCTGCGGAATCTATCGGCTGAAAAGCGGAAGCTCTATACGGCCAGGATTCTTTCGATGACCTCGATGTTCTTGAGGGCTTCCTCAAGGGGGACGGGAACCTGCGCATCCTCCTGAATGGCGCGCGAAAAGGCGTTGGCCTGGAGGGTGTACTGGTCGCTGGCGGGGAACTCGACGGTTTCCACGGCGCCAGAACCATCGTCGATGCGGAGGAAGCTGGGCCGGTCCGGAGGGGTGTTGAAGGGCATCTCCAATTCCATGCGGGCTTTGGTTCCGAAGAACTGCATGGTCTGATAGGGGACAAGCTGGGTGCCGCAGGTGAAGATGGACTGGCCGGAGGGGAACTCGAGCACGGCGGAAGCCAGGCGGTCGATGCGCGTGGCGGGATCGCGCTCGACGGCGGCGGACACGCGGACCGGCTCCTCTCCGAACATCCAGCGGGAGATGAAGATGGGATAACAGCCAATGTCCATGACGCCGCCGCCGCCATATTCGAGGACGTTGCGAACGTTCGACGGATCGTCATTGTAGTAGCTGAAGAACCCCAGGATGGAACGGAGGCGGCCGATGCGTCCAGAGCGCGCCAGCTCGCGCGCGCGCAGCCAGCGGGGCTGGGTGGCCACCATGAAGGCTTCGCCGATTTTGACGCCGGCGCGGTCGCGTGCGGCGATCAAATCGCGGCATTCGGCGGCGGTCAGCGAGATGGGCTTTTCGCAGAGCACGTGCTTGCCGGCCTGGGCGGCGCGGATGGACCACGGCACGTGCAGATGGTTGGGGAGGGGGTTGTAGATGGCGTCGATAGCGGGATCGGCCAGCAGTTCCTCGTACGACCCATAGGCTTTCGGGATGCCGAGGGCGAGGGCGGCATTTTCGGCTTTGAGGGGATCGCGCGAGGCGATGGCGGCGATTTCGGCGCGGGCGCACGCCTGCATGGCGGGGATCACCTTAGTGACGGCGATGTTCGCGACGCCCAGGACGCCCCAACGGATTCGTTTGTTCATAGGATTCTCGGTAAGAACCAGTGTACTTTGACGCGTCGATTGGTACACTACCTCCGATGGTACGTTGTTCGAGTTGCGCAACGGAAAATCCCCCGAGCAGCCGTTTCTGCGGGAACTGCGCGGCGCCGCTGCCGGCGGCGAACCCGGAGACCGAGACAGTGGCGCTGCCGGCGCGGGGCAGCCGGCCATCGGCGCCGTCGGCGACTTCGAGCGCTGCGGACGAGGGACGTTTCCCGCCGGGGACGCTGCTGCTCGACCGTTACCGGATCGTCGCGCTGGTGGGAAAGGGCGGGATGGGCGAGGTGTACCGGGCCACGGACCTCAAATTGGGCCAATCGGTGGCGTTGAAGTTCCTGCCGGAGGACGCCATTCGGGACGAGGGCGCGCTGGCGCGGTTCCACGACGAGGTACGGATTGCGCGCCAGGTGTCGCATCCGAACGTGTGCCGGGTGTACGATATCGGCGAAATCGAGGGACAGCGCTTTCTTTCGATGGAGTATGTGGACGGCGAGGATCTGGCTTCGCTGCTGCGGCGCATCGGACGGGTGCCCGCCGATAAAGCACTGGAAATCGCGCGCAAGATCTGCGCCGGGCTGGCGGCGGCGCACGACAAGGGCGTGCTGCACCGGGACCTGAAGCCGGCGAACGTGATGCTGGACGGGCGCGGCAACGTGCTGATCGCGGATTTTGGGCTGGCGGCCATCGGCGGGCAGGTGGAGGCCCACGAGATCCGACACGGTACGCCGGCCTACATGGCGCCCGAACAACTGGCGGGGAAAGAGGTCACGGTCAAGAGCGATATCTACGCGCTGGGGTTGCTGCTTTACGAGATCTTCACGGGGAAGCGGGCGTTCGAAGCGGGCAGCCTGGCGGAGTTGATCAAGCTGGAGGAGGGCACAGCGCCGGCCAGCCTGGTCACGGTGGTGAAGGACATCGATCCGGCGATTGAGCGCGTGATTCTGCGGTGCCTGGCGCCGGACCCGCGCAACCGGCCGGCTTCGGCGCTGGCGGTGGCGGCGGCGCTGCCGGGCGGCGATCCGGTGGCGGCGGCGCTGGCAGCCGGGGAAACCCCTTCGCCCGACATGGTGGCGGCCTCCGGCGAAACCGAGGGGCTGAAGCCAAGAACGGCGGTGCTGCTACTGGCCGGCGCGATTGCGGGCTTGATCGGGGTGGCGGTGCTCACCCCCAGAATGACCCTGCTGGAGAAGATTCCCTTCGAGACGCCGCCCGAGGCGTTGGCCGTGAAGGCGCACGACCTGGCTCGGGCTCTGGGATACACGGAGCGGGCCATAGGCGCGGCCGCCGGATACGCAACCGATAAAGAGTATACGGACTGGCTTAAGAAATCCGACCCTTCCCGCGCGCGCTGGGCCAATGTGGGCGCCGGCCAGCCCGCAATCGTCTATTTCTGGTATCGCCAGAGCCCGCGCTATTTCGATCCCGGATACGACCTGTCGGTTTCCGAGGACCGTCCGGCCATGCAGGTCTCGGGCGAGGCGGAAATTTCGCTGGACACCGCCGGGCGCCTGATCCTCTTCAAGGCCGTACCTCCGCAGAAGGAGGAAGCGAAAGGGCCACCGCCCGCGACGGATTGGACGGCGCTGTTCGCGGCGGCGGGACTGGACGCAACCAAATTGCAACCGGCCGATCCGCAATGGAGTCCGCTGGCGGGATTCGATGCGCGCGCAGCGTGGACCGGGGCATATCCCAACGCGCCGAAGATTCCGCTGCGCGTGGAAGCCGCTTCCTGGCGGGGCAAACCGGTCTTCTTCAAGCTGATTTCGCCGTGGACCCGACCTGGCCGCATGCAGGAGGCGGAGGCCAGCGCCGAAGCCCGCGCCCGCGAAACCCTGGTGGATACGGTGGTGTGCATCCTGGTGTTGGCCGCAGCCTGGATGGCGCGCCGCAATACCCGCCTGAAGCGCAGCGACACGCGCGGAGCCGCGCGCCTGGCCGGGTTTATCTTCGCGGCGTTCACGCTTCAGGATTTCCTGTCCATGTACTACCTGCCGAATGGCGATGAGCTTGGGCTGACGATCGATGCTCTGAGTGAGGCGCTGTTTCAGGCCGCCGTGGTGTGGCTGCTGTACCTGGCCGTGGAGCCGTTCGTTCGCCGGCACTGGCCGCAGACCATCGTTTCCTGGAGCCGCATCCTGGGCGGTAAGCTGCGCGACCCGCTGGTGGGCGCGGATATCCTGATCGGCGTGGCCTTCGGGCTCTTTTGGAGCGTCCTCCTGCTGCTGATGTTTCTCTTCGATCAAACACGCGGAGGCGCGCCCCATGCGGGGGGCGTGGATTCGCTGATGGGAATGCGCTACCTGGCGGCGGGATTCCTGGGGCAACTGGCCGGCTCCGTGGGGTCCGCGTTCGGCTGTTTCCTGCTGATGTTCCTGCTTCGCGTGATTCTGCGATTGCAGTGGCTGGCGGCGGCGGCGTTTGTGGCGCTCTGGGTTGTCTACCAGACTTTGGCTATGGGCGAGCTTTGGGTGGCGCCGTTCGAGGTGGTTGTCTACGCGGTGTTCGCGCTGCTGATCTTGCGCTACGGCATTGTGCCGCTGATTGTGAGCATCCTGACGGCCGATTGCCTGCTGAACGCCCCGATCACTTTAGACTTCTCGTCCTGGTACATTGCCAGTTCGCTGGTAAGCCTGCTGGTGTTTCTGGGGATTGCGATCTACGGCTTCCGCTGCACGATGGCGGGCAGGCGGCTTTTCGAATTGGAGTAGACACGGCCCTGCTCGAACGCAAGGCCGATTGACAATCGGCCGCAGGTTGGCAACCTGCCCCACTACTGGCGGATGGCTTCGATATCGATGGTGAGCTTGACCTCATCGCCAATCAGGACTCCGCCGGCTTCGAGCGCGGCGTTGTATGTGAGGCCGAAATCTTTTCGGCTGAGTTTGCCGGTGGCCGTGGCGCCGATTCGGAGGTTGCCCCAGGGGTCCTTGTGCTCCGGGGTGGGACCTTCCACGTCAAGCGAGACTTCGCGGGTCACGCCATGGATGGTGAGATCGCCCTTCAACTTCCACTCGCCGCCGTGGGCGGAGACCTCTTTGCTGTGGAAGACGATGAGCGGGAATTTTTCGACCTCGAAGAAGTCGGCGCTCTTGAGATGCGCGTCGCGCTGAGGTTCGCGCGTGTTGATGGAGGCGACCTCGATGCTGGCGTCGGCCTTGGAGTTGGCGGGGTTGCCGGCGTCGTAAATCACGGCGCCGGAAACCTTGCCGAATTCGCCGCGCACGTTGGAGATCATCATGTGGCGGATGCTGAAGTGCGCGGAGGTATGAGCGGGATCGATTTGATACGTTACTTGAGACATTGCAGATTCTCCTTTTTCCTTTTCGATTACTGCGCGGATTCGGCGGGGCGGGGCATGGGTGCGCCCCAGCGGCCGCCATAGGCCCACTCGGTGGATGGCCGGCGCGCGCGGGGGGCGGTTTCACGAGCGCGCAACTCGGGACTCAAATCGGCGGGATCGCCCGGATAACCCAAGGCCAGCGCGGCGACCGGTTCGTAGCCCTCGGGAATGCTCAGCAGGAGACGGGCGCGGTCGCGGTCGAAGCCTCCCATCTGGTGAACCGCGAGACCGAGCGCCGTGGCCTGGAGCGTGAGCAGCGCGACGGCCTGGCCGGTATCGTAGAACGCGCTGGCATTGGGAGCGGCATTGTGGGTGAAGGCGGTTTTGGCGGCGACGACCATCAGTACCGGGGCGCGCAAGGCCCAAGCGGCGTTGAATGGAACCAGGGTAGAGCCGATGCGGGCGTGGCCTTCGGGATCGTCCCGGCGGTTCGCGAGGACGAAGCGCCAGGGCTGCTCGTTCATGGAGGACGGGGCCCAGCGCGCGGCTTCGAGCAGGACGTTGAGGCGCTCGCGAGACACGGGCGCGGCGGAGAAGGCGCGGGGGCTCCAGCGTTCACGGATGAGTTCATGGACGCCGGGCCCGGCCTGGGCCGGATTCCCCAGGCTGGGAAGCGGCGCGGCTTCCGGCGCAACGGACATCGTTTCCACAGTTGTTGTTATCACGATTATATCCTCTAAGAAAACAGATGCTACTCCTCGCGAAGCGATTCCAGAATTTCGATCAACTGGGCGAGCTTCTTCGGTCCCACGCGCCGAAACTGGCGCTTGAGAAGCTTGGCCAGGGGCTTATCGATGGCGTCGACGAGTTTCAGGCCGTCCGGGGTGATGCGGCTGATGACCACGCGCCGGTCCTCGACGCTTCGCTCCCGGCGAATGAGCTTGCGGGCCTCGATGCGGTCGAACAGGCGGGTGATATCGGGGTCGGCGGTGACCATGCGTTCCGAAGCGCGGGAGCAGGTGACGCCGCCGGCGCCGGCGCCGCGCAAGATGCGCAGGATATTGTACTGGGTGGGCGTGAGCTGGAATTGCTTGAAGAACTCGGTTTGGCGCTGGAGGAGGAACTCGTGGGTGCGGACGAGGTTGAGGAGGGCTTCTTCCTCGGGGAGGGCGAAGGGCTTGTTCTGGTGGATCTCGGCGGCTAGTTTCGCACTCACGATTTCATGATAGTGCGTTGTAACGACTATTGTCAAGAGGAGGGATTCAGGATTGGGGAGGGCGAGTGGGGGATCCTAATCGCTCCCACGCTCCACAGCATCAGCAACAAGACGAGGATTGTCCGCGCCGCTTCGACCCACGGCAATGCGTAGCCGGGGACTGAGGTAGTGTAGCCATTCGGCAGGGTTAGGAGCGAGGCAATCGCCAGCGGTTTGCAAAGGCTGATGCCCACCTTGCGGCGTGAGGCGATCCAGAAGAGAAGGAAGCCGACCAGTGGGCAAGTCAGGTGGACCGTTGTAGCGTAAAAGTGCCCGAAGTCACGAATGTGGCTCAGGGGCTGCCATCCGTGGGCGTAACTCCATAGGCGTTCCGTTGCCAGCAGGATGTGCCGGAAGAATCCCTGGTAGGTCCAAATTGGCAAAGGCGGATCGAAGTTCAGGGCGGAGAAGACCATGCCGTGCGTGAAGAGCGCCGCGACGGTTGCAGAGGTTACGAGCGATCGGGAACTGCGCATGAAGTTCTTATCGGCTCTTTTGGGGGGAGGCTTGGGTTTATTTCCGGCGGGTCGGCGACCGGCAGGGGCACCGCTCTCTTACGTTCGCGGCTCGGATGTGCGCTTGCGGATCGGATGTGCGGGCGCGGATCGGATGTGCGGGCGCGGCTCGGATTTGCGCTGGGGGCGCGTCGGGGCGGTGGCTGGGCGCGTCTGCTGTGGCTCCGGGGCTAATCTGAGCCTCATCGCGACGGATGCCCGCTCCCCCAGCG
>Ga0181520_10005439_pt1 | contig 20340 bp, 17 predicted proteins | sample PEATcosm2014_Bin_29_FD_132451 | JGI IMG/M metagenome (GOLD analysis project Ga0181520, IMG submission 132451) | Peatland microbial communities from MTU Mesocosm Facility, Houghton, MI, USA - PEATcosm2014_Bin02_30_metaG | ecosystem: Environmental > Terrestrial > Soil > Wetlands > Peat | place... | reverse complement strand
TCGCGTCGGTGCAGGGCGGGGTGCGGCCGAAGTGGTCGCAGGGTTCGAGATTGACGACCATCGTCGCGCCGGCCGGGTCCTCGCCGCGGGCGCGGCAGTCGTCGAGCGCGGCGCGTTCGGCGTGCGCCTGCCCGACGCGGGCATGATGCCCTTCGCCGATCACGCGGCCATTCTTTAGAATTACGCACCCGACCAGCGGATTGGGGCTGGTCCAACCCCGGCCGCGGGCCGCCAGGCGCAACGCGCGGCGCATAGCTTGCGCAACCAGTTCGGCCTCGGGCGCGGCGTCATCGTTCATTCAGAATCTCTTTGAGTTCCGACATGAAATCGTCGACGTCTTTGAACGAGCGGTAGACGGACGCGAAGCGCACGTAGGCGACGGGGTTCAAATCCCGCAGTTGCTTGACGACGTATTCGCCGATCTCGGCGCTGGAGATTTCGCGTTCGCCCGATTCGGAGAAATGCCGCTCGATGTCGGTGACGAGTTCCTCCATCCGGTCGATGGAGATGGGCAGTTTCTCGCAGGCGCGGCTGATGCCGTTGAAGATTTTCTGGCGTTCGAATGGCTCGCGGCGGCCGTCCTTTTTCACGACGTGCGGCAGGTTTTCCTCGATGCGTTCATAGGTCGTGAACCGCCGGGCGCACTTGAGGCATTCGCGCCGGCGGCGGATCACGTTTCCTTCCTTGCGGAAACGCGAATCCATCACTTTGCTTTGATCGGAACCGCAATACGGACAACGCATCGGCATGCTCCTTAAATGGGGAAAGCACGAACAAGAAACAGAGAAGTTGGCCGGTCGCCCCGGGCCTTTTTCCTTTTTCCTTTTTACTTCTTCCCTTCTTCCAGGGCGGCGATCTTCGCCACTCGTTTCGCGTGCCGCCCACCGTCAAAAGGCGTCTCCAGAAAGATGCGCACGATATCCCGCGCGAGGTCGGGCCCGAGCACGCGCCCGCCGAGCGCCAGCACATTGGCGTCGTTGTGCCGCCGCGCCATCCGCGCCATGTACTCGTTGGTGCATAGGGCGCACCGCACGCCGGGGACCTTGTTGGCGACGATGCTCATGCCGATGCCCGAGCCGCAGACCAGCACGCCGAACTCGGCCTCGCCGCCGGCGACCATTTCGGCCGTCAGTTTGCCGAAGTCGGGATAATCGACGCTTTCGTCCGTGTGCGTGCCGAGATCCGTCACCTCGCCGCCGAACTCGACGATGTAGTCTTTCAGCATTTCCTTGAGCGCCAACCCGCCATGGTCGCAACCGATGACGATTTTCATTTTCTGTTCTCCCGTCGCCAACCCTGGAATTTACCACATATTATAGCCCGCAGGCTCCACCAGCGCAATATTTGGTGTAGGTCGCGCGTGATGTCAATTGGTTAACCGCTTGGCGGCGACGCCGCGGTCACGCGATCCGGATCGCCTCGGCGACCGCCGCGGCGAGACCCGGCGCGCCGGCGGCGGCGCGGGCGAGCACGTCGGCGTGCGTCAGGCGCTCGCGCCGCGAGCCGTCGTCGCCCTTGTTGACGACCAGCGCCAGCGCCGCGACTTCGAGGCCGGCGTAGCGGGCGTAAAGCGCCTCGGGGACGGTGCTCATGCAGACCGCGTCGGCGCCGAGCGTGCGGAGCAGGCGGACCTCGGCGGGCGTTTCGTAGTTTGGGCCGGGCATCGCCGCGAGCACGCCGAGGTGCAAGCGCACGTCCAACGGCTCGAGCGCGCGACGCAACGGCTCGTATAGGTCGGAGCGGTACAACCCGGCGAGATCGACGAACGGCGTGGCCTCGCCCGGGGCGAACGGGTTGGCGTCGCGGGCCATGGCAAAGAGCGGATTGGGCTGCGTCAGGTTGATGTGGTCGGCAACCAGCAGCAGATCGCCCGGTTCATAGGCGGGATTGATGGCGCCCACCGAACTGGTCAGCGCCATCAGCCGCGCGCCAAGGCCCGCCGCAAGCTGCACCGGCAGCGTGACCTGCGCGCCCGACGCGCCTTCATACAAATGAAACCGGCCTGCGAACACCGCCGTGCGTTTGCCGCCCATGCGGCCGACGACCAGCTTGCCCGGATGGCCCGGAATGATCGTCGGCGGGAAACCGTCGATCGCGGCGTACGGCAGTTCGCGTTCGACCTCCAACTGCGCGGCGACGCCGGCCAGGCCGCTGCCCGCGAGCACCGCCGCGTCGATCGCGTCGACGCCGTGGCGGGCGAGGCTCGCCAGAATCCGCTCGCGGTCGGGGTGGTGCAGTGTCAAACGGGGGGCCGCCGGGGTCATCGCGTCGCCGGCGCGGCGTTCATTGAAAGAGGCCGAGCAAGTCGTCCGCGCGGGCGCCGAATTCGCCGTGCGGGTCGAGCTGCTTGACGTGCTTCCACAATTCCGCCGCCTGCGATTTCTTGCCGATCTTGAAGTAGACCAGCCCGAGGTCGAGCATCGCGTCGGGGAAAAGCGGCTTCAGTTCCAGCGCCCGTTCGAGCACGCCGCGCGCGTCCTCGAAACGTTCGAGCGCGAGGTAGACCTTGCCGAGGTTGCCGTAGGCCATGAAATACAGGCGGTCATAGTCGATGCACATGCGCAACGTCTGTTCGGCCTTCAGGTAGTCGCGTTTCTTGTAATAGCAGTAGCCGAGGGCGTTCAGCGTTTGCGCGCGATTGCGATACAGATCGTTGTCGAGGGCCTTCTTGAATTCCTCGATCGCCGGGTCGAACCGGCCTTGCGTCAGAAAAAGATGACCCAGATTGTGATGCGCATCGGAGTGGTGGGGATCCAGTTCGATCGCCTTTTGAAAATGCGTAATGGCCTTGTCGAATTTTTCCTTGGAATAATAAACGAGGCCCAGCGCGTTTTCGATTTCCGGGTCGAACGGATTGAGAGCGGTCGCCTTCAGCAATTGGTCGAGCGCGCCGGTGGCGTCGCCGCCGTTCATGTACGCCACGGCCATTTCGAAGTAGCCGGTGGCTTTCTTCTGGTCGTCATCGCTCACCTTGTTCTTCGAGCATGCGGTCGCGAACAGGCCGACGGCGAGCAGAAAAATCACGGACAGGCGGAACAAACGCATCAAAATTGACCCCGGCTAATGCCGGTCGGAACTGTTAGCATCGCCTACGTGGAGTGTCAAGGTAACGATTGCCAATTGCCGATTGCGGATCGCGGATTTTTTCGGCGCAGACATGCAGCACAATCCGCAATCCACAATCCGAAATCGGCAATATTCGTTATCGGCCCGGCCAACGTTTGATGATTTCCGCCGCCACCGGCAGCGGCAGGCGATCGCCGGCTTTCATTTCATCCGCCGCCTTCTTGCCGGCGGCCGACGGCACGATCAGGATCGGCCCGAGCTTGCCCTTCTTGATCTGCACGTAGGCCTGACCGATCAACAGGCCTTCGCCGTCGGTCGCGCAACTGGTCACCCAACCGAAGCACGCGCCGGTGGCGTCGATGATCGGGTCGCCGGCCTTCAGCGGCCGGGCGCCCTTTGTCGGGACCTTGAAGCGCACGACCTTCATCTCGCGTTTGGCGGTCTTGGCGCGATACGCCGCTTTGCCGACGAAGAACGGCTTGTGCATCTTGACGAACGTCGCGAAGCCGGCGCTCGTCGGCATGATGTCGTGCGGCCCGGCGAGTTCGTGGCCGTAGAGCGGCAGCCCGGCCTCCAGACGCAGCGAATCGCGCGCGCCCAAGCCGATTGGTTTCACGCCGAGGTCGGCGCCGGCGGCGAGGATCGCGCGCCAAAGGTCCGGCGCTTGGTCGGGGTGGACGAAGATTTCGAAGCTAAGCGGCTCGCCCGTGTAGCCCGTGCGCGAAAGGCCGACGTCGAGGCCGGCGATCCGCGCGTACATGCAGTGGAACCGTTTGAGCGCTTGCAGCTTCGCGCGGTCGCGTTCGTCGACCAGCTTGAGCAACGTCGGGCGCGACTGCGGGCCCTGCAGCGCCACGTCGACGCGCCGCTCGTCGCCCCAGCGCGCGTCCTTCAAGTTGCGCAATATCGCCGGCTTGGCGAGACCGCGCTGCGGGGCCGCCTCGTCGAGCAGCGCGCGTCCTTCGTTCACCGCGCACAGCCACGCCCAATCCTTGGCCTCGTTGGCGGCGTTGACGACGATCAGGTACCGCTGCGCTTCGAAACGATAGACGAGCAGGTCGTCGAGCAGATTGGCGGCGTGGTCGAAGAAGTGGTTGTACTGGGATTCGCCGACCGTCAAATCGCCGACGTAATTGCCGCACACGAGATCGACGAAGTTTCGCGCCTGCGGACCGCAAACGTCAAAGCAGCCCATGTGCGTCACGTCGAAAATGCCCGCCGCTTTGCGCACGGCGTTGTGCTCTTCGATCGTCGATGTATACCGCACGGGCATCTCGTGGCCGGCGAAGGGGACGATTTTCGCGCCGAGCTTCTGATGTTCCGCGAATAGCGTCGTCCGCTTGAGCGGCTCTTCCTTTTCCTCCCAAACAAAAGGCGTCTTTTTCGGCGCCGGCGCCTTTTTGCACAGCGCCGCCTGGCCGATGAAATACGGCCGCGCCAAGTCGATGCGGTCGAGCAGTTCGGCGCCCGAGCGGCCGATCAGCGCCGGGTCGGGGTTTGGCAGTTTGGCGTCTTGTTCGCGGCAGAAATCGCAGTCGGCGTTGAGTTGCTCGACAATCACCGGGCCTTCGATTTTCGCGGTGACGTCGTTCGGCTCAAACAGCGTGTAGCCATCAGCCAGACCGCGCAGCCACCGCAGCAGCGCCTTGAGATTCGCGACCGGCGCCTTCAGCAGATAGCCGTCGCGGCGCGATTCGCCCTTGACCGGCAACGTGGTGACGACCAGCGGCGAAATGACCTTGCCGGCGCCATCGAGCGCGACGGTCTCGATCATGTCGCCCTCGCCCAGCTCGCTGAGATCGGCGGCCACGACATCTTGCAGAAATGCGCGCGCTTTGGGGCCGAGGATCTTGAACAAATGCGAGCCCTCGGCGCGGTCGAGGTACGGGTAATCCGGGTAGCCCGACAGCTTGGGCGCCGTGACCGCCAGCTTGCGGCAGAACGCGTCCACGTCTTCGCTGACCGCGTTCAGTACGGCCGGATCGATCTTGCCGCGCGGCAACGGGCGCGTCTCGCCGTCGTACGCGAACGGCTCGACGGCGACGAGGATGCGCTGGATCAGCCGCGCCACCTCGCGTGCTTCCGCCTCGCCGGCGCCGCGCTGCGTGATCCACGGCGTGCCCAGTCGCAGGCCGGTCGCCAGCGGCGTCTCTTTGTCGCCGGGAATCGTGTTCTTGTTGAGGATGATGCCGGCCATTTCGAGAATCTGCGCCGCCGGATCGCCGTACAGCATCGCGCCGTTTTTCTTCGCGAACGGTTTGAGGTCGATCAGCAACTTGTGCGTATCGGTGCCGCCGTACGCGAGCCGCACGCCGAGTTTCTGGAATTCGTCGACCATCGCCTTGGCGTTGGCGGCGATCTGCCGCTGCACTTGTTTGAACGCGTCGGTCTGCGCCAGCTTGAACGCCACGGCAAGCGCCGCGATCGTATTCATGTGCGGGCCGCCCTGCTCGCCGGGGAAGACGGCCGCGTCGATCTTCTTCGCCCTTTCCTCGTCGTGGGTCAGGATCACCGCGCTGCGCGGGCCCATTAGCGTCTTGTGCGTGGTGAAGGTGACAACGTCGCACCAGTCGATCGGGTTCGGGTAAAGGCCGGCGATCACCAGGCCGGCCGGATGCGCGATGTCGGCCATCAGAATCGCGCCGACCTCATCGGCGATCGCGCGGAATTTCGCGAAGTCGGGCGCCCACGGATACGACGTGTAGCCGGCGATGATCATCTTCGGCTTGGTTTCCTTCGCCAGCTTCATGATCGCGTCGTAGTCGAGCAGTTCGGTTTTCGGATCGACGCTGTAGGCGACGATGTTGTAGCGCTTGCCCGTCATGTGGAATTTGCTGCCGTGCGACAGGTGGCCGCCTTCCATTAGCGACAACCCCATCACCGTGCCGCCCATCGGCACGAACGCCTCGTAGACGGCGATGTTCGCGGCGGCGCCCGAGAGCGGCTGGACGTTCGCGTAAATCTTCTCTGCCGGCGTCTTCGCTGTGGCGAAACATTCCGCGGCGCGGCGGCGGCACAGCGACTCGATCAAGTTGACGTAGGCGTTACCCTTGTAAAACCGGCGGTCGCCGTAACGGCGATACGCGGCCAGGCGCTGCGGCAAGTCGGCCAGATCGGCCGTGCTCATCAGCGTGTTTTCGCTGGGCGGGTAGCCCTCCGCGTAGAGGTTGGTGAACGAACTGTCGAGAACTTTGCGCACCGGCCACGCGCAAATGCTTTCCGACGGGATGAGGATGATGTGCCGCGCCTGCCGCTCGTCCTCGCGGGCGATCAGGTCGGCGATCAGCGGGTCGGCGGCCGTGAGGTCGTCGTCAAAAAGAAAGTCGCACGGATTCTTCTTCGGCATCGCTCCACCTCGCGTGGCGCCCGCAAAATCGGCGCATTTTACAAACAGCGCCGTTCTTAACACCACGACCGGGGAAAGTCAATTTTCAAGGGAACCCTAAACACAGAGGCCACACAGGAAAGCACGAAAGCCCGTCATTCCGAATTTCTCTGTGTCCTCTGCGCCCTCTGTGGTGAAATCCTGCGGTCCGCTCCACGCGCCGGTTTGACACGCCGCGGGCGAGGCGGTATCAACCATGGGCGGAGAAGCCGTCATGAACGAACTGCTCGAAATCAAAACCGCGCGGCTGCTGTTGCGGCCATTCACTCTGGCCGACGCCGTCGATGTGCGGAAGCTGGCCGGCGACAAAGAGATCGCCGCCAACGCGCTCAGCATCCCCTACCCGTATGAAACGAACATGGCCGAGGAATGGATCGCCAAGCACCCCGAATGGCGCGCGCGCGGCGAGCAGATCATCTTCGCGACCGTGCGCGCCGCCGACCGGCTTTTGCTCGGCGCGGTGGGCCTGACCGTGAGCCAACGCCATCAGAGCGCCGAACTGGGGTACTGGATTGGTCGCGCCTATTGGGGGCAGGGCTACGCCTCCGAAGCCGTGGCCGCGGCGATGCGGCATGCGTTCGGAGCGCTGGCGATCAATCGCGTCCACGCCGCCTGCCTGACGCGCAATCCGGCGTCGGCGCGCGTGCTGGAAAAGGCGGGGATGGCCCACGAAGGCACGCGCCGCCAGCACGTGCGGCACTGGGGCGTCTTCGAAGACATCGAAGAATACGGCATCTTGCGGAGCGATTATGAAAAAACAAGCCGGCCGCAGGAATAGATGCGCGGGGCGGCGCCGTCGCCCGCGTCCGGACCGCGGCACGCCTCGCCGGCGGCCGAAGTCGCCCGGTGGGAAAAGCTATTCGTCCTGGCCGCCTGCCTGGTAGCGGGCCTGCGCGTCTTCGTTTTCAACGCCGCCTGGCCGTTTTTCAACAACAACGACGAACGCGCGCATTTCGACCTGATTTACAAATATTCTACCGGCTGGCGGCCGCAATTCGATTCGCGGACGGGCTTCAACGACAACTACAGTCCGCAATCGGCGTTCGACATTTTCTATTTCGGGTCGCTCGAATTTTATTTCCCGCCGGCCGCGTACGCCGGCGGCCGCACGCCGCCGCCGGTGTGGCAGTGGCCGCGCGACCAGGCCGCGGCGTACGTGCGCCAGGAGGTCCACGCCCTGACGGCTCAAGCCAATCACGAAGCGCTGGCGCCGCCGCTTTATTATCTCGTCGCCGGGGCATGGCGCGATCTCGGAGTCGCGCTCGGTCGGCGCGGCCTGGCGCTTTTGTATTGGATCAAATGGCTGAACGTGTTCGTGTATATGGCGTTGGTCGCACTGGCTTGGCGGTTTTGCCGCATGGCGTTTCCCGACGGCAACTATCTACGGCTGGCCGTGCCGCTGGCGCTGGTCACCCTGCCGCAGAGCCTGTACTACTCAATCACCAACGACGTGCCGTCGCCGCTGGTTTTTCTTGCGGCGCTGACGATGCTCGGCGAGTTGTCGTTCGCTGAGAAATCCTGGCGTTACCACGCCGGCGCGGGGCTGCTCGCGGCGGCGGCGTTTCTGGTCAAGGAATCGAATATCGCAATTCTGGCGGCGGCGGCGGTCGTCGGCGCGCGCGGGGCGTGGCGGGCGACGTGCGCGAAAACCTGGCGGCGCGACGGGCCGCGGCTGGCGGCGCTGGGCCTGGGCGCGGCCCTGCCGGTCGCGGCGTGGCTGGCCTATAACCGCGTGGTGTTTGGCGTGTGGCTGATCGCCGAGGAGAAGGCGCGGATGCTGACATGGCTGCCGCGGCCGGCGAGCCAATGGCTGCACCATCCGATTTTCACGCTCGTAGGGTTGTGGTCGTTCTTCGGATTCCTACTCGAAACATTCTGGCGCGGTGAAATGAAATGGCATCGCGCGTTCGTTTCCTTCGCGCCGGCCGATTGGTTCTTTATCATTTCGTCGATCGTCTTCGCCGCGGCCGCGCTGGTCGGGCTGATCGGCGCGCGGCGGACGGAAAACCCGCGCGCCGTCTACACGATGAAGCTTCTTTGGTTGGCGATCGCGGTGTCCGTGGCGGCGCTCGTGTTCAAGTCGATCTCGGTCGATTTCAATCAATCGTGGTATCCGTCGCGCGCCTTTCCGTATCTCGCTTCGGGTCGGTTGGTTGCCGGCCTGCTCGTGCCGTTCCTGACGATTTACGTTTATGGCTTGGAAAAACTACTGTCGCCGTTCCGCCGTTATATCCACCCTCTCTGGGTCGTCGCGCTCATCGCCGCGGGGATGTTCGCCTCCGAGGTCATCGCGAACCGCGAAGTCTTCGCCAGCCAGTACAATTGGTGGCACATGCCGCGCTGACGCGCGGCTGATCTTTAAGATCTTTGACAGGATCAACGGGATCAAGGGGATCAGCGCGGCTATCTGTTCGAAGCGTTCGCGCCGCGACAAAATATGACGAGCGTATTGGTCGGGTCACATTGTTCACTGTTCATTGTTCACTGTTCACTGTTCGCTGCTCGCTGATCCCGTTGATCCTGTTGATCCGTCAAAAAAACGTCCATTGCCCGCGGATATTCGCTCAATGCTTGAAGCTGCGCTGCCCGGTGAAGGCCATCGCGGCGCCGTACTCGTTGCAGGCTTCGATCGCTTGATAGTCGTTGATCGAGCCGCCGGGTTGAATGACCGCCGCGACGCCTTCGCGCAGACCCACCTCGATGCCGTCGCGGAAAGGGAAAAAAGCATCTGAGACCATCACGCTGCCGGGCAGGCCGCCCTTCTTTTCTTTGACCTCTTCCTCGATCGCCCGTTGGTGGTCTTCATCGGCCAGCGCGCTGAAGATGACGCCGTGGCGTTCGAAGGCGAAGCGGTCGCACAATTTGCGATAGGCCTTGTCGCGAGCGATTTCGGCGACGCCGACGCGGTCCTGTTCGCCCGTGCCGATGCCGACGGTCACGCCGTCTTTGACGTAAATCACCGAGTTGGACGTTACGCCCGCCTCGACGACCCAGCCGAACAACATGTCGGCGAATTCCCAATCGGTCGGCGCGCGTTCGACGCGGTAGGTTTTGCCCTTGTAGACGGTTTCGGCGAGCAGCAGGTCTTCCGGCCGGCGGGCGGCCGGCGAGAACGACACCTGCGCAATGACGCCGCCGTCGATCAGCGATTTGAAGTCGAGGAAGCGTTCGGGCGCGAATGTCTCCAGCCGCGTCATGTTGCCGATTTTCATGATCCGCAGGTTTTTGCGGCGGGCGAGCGTTTCGACCGCGCCATCCTCGAATTCCGGCGCGATGACCACCTCGGCGTAGCGTTCGGCGATGGCCTCGGCGGTCGCGACGTCGACGGGCCGGTTGAGCGCGATGCAGCCGCCGAACGCGGCGACGTGATCCGCGAGATCGGCCTTGAGATACGCTTCGACGAGTCGGTCGGCGATAGCGACGCCCGACGGGTTGTTGTGCTTCATGATCGCGACGGCCGGCCGGTCGGCGAGATAACGCAAGATGTTGAGCGCGTTGTCGGCGTCGGTCAGGTTGATCTTGCCGGGATGCTTGCCGAATTGCAGCAACTCGGCGTCGGACACGAGGTAGCGGCCCGGCGCGATGGTCGTCACTTCGCCGAGCGTCAGGTTGCCGTTGGTCAGGCGATAGAGCGCGGCTTCCTGGCCGGGGTTTTCGCCGTAGCGCAGGCCGAGCCGCTCGCCGTCGATTTCCCAGGCGACCTTCTCGTATTGCAGCGACGTGCGCTCGCCGTCGTCGTCGATGAACGCGATTTCCATGCGCGGCGGAAAGTGGTCGTTCACGATCGTGTGATACATCTTTTTGAGGTCGTCGGGCATCGGCGGCTCCTACCGGTTGCGCAACTTGTAGACGTTCGGGACGGCTTCCGCGTACTGCTTCGCCAGGTAGGCGGAAATGGCGGCGTCGTAGCTCGCCGTAAGGGCGAACGCCTTGCGCGCGTACGCGAAGCGCTCGGCGAGGGTGAGGGCGCCGCCCCCGGCGCGCAGTTGGTCGAGCAGATGGGGATAATCGTCGGGATCGACGACGGACGCCACGCGGAGGAAGTTTTTCGCCGAGGCGCGGACCATCGTCGGCCCGCCGATATCAATATTCGCGCGGGCGTGCTCGACCGTCGCGTCCGGCTGCGCGACCGTCGCCGCGAACGGGTACAGATTGACGACGATCAGGTCGAACGGCAAGGCGCCGGTGCGCTGCAAGTCCGCCTGGTGGCTGTCGTTGTACGTCTCGGTGAGCAGGCTCAGATAGACCTTGAAGTCGAGCGTCTTCACCAGGCCGCCTTGCGTTTCCGGCTGGCCGGTGTAAGCGGAAATCTGGCTCAGATGCGTTTTCGCCCGCTGGCCGAGGATCCCCACGAGTTGCGCGTGCGTGCCGCCGGTCGAATAAAAATGGATATCCGGAATAATATCGAGCAGGCCCGGAATCAACGTTTCCATGCCGCGCTTGTCCGACACGCTCACCAACGCACGCTTGATCGCCACGCGGTCGTCCGCCTCGCGCACAATGTTCACCGCCATCGCCGCCCCCTTTTTCTCAGCCGCCGTAAATCTTCGTCAGTTCGCTGTCCTCGATGCCGAACGAATGCTCCGGCCCCGGGTATTTCCGCGCCTTCACCTCGTCGATGTACTGCTGCACCGCGAGCCGAATCGCCGGCCCCAATTGCGCGAATTTCTTCAAAAACTTCGGCGAGAAGCTCTCGTTGAAGCCGAGCATGTCGTGGAGCACAAGCACCTGGCCGTCGCAATGCGGCCCCGCGCCGATGCCGATCACCGGAATGTCGATTGCCGCCGCGACCTTCGCCGCCACACGGTCGGGCACGAGTTCCAGCACCAGCATCCACGCGCCGGCCGTCGCGATCTCGCGCGCCTCGTCGAGGATTTTCTGCGCCGAATCGGCCGTGCGGCCCTGGACGCGATGGCCGCCGACCATGTCCGCCGTCTGCGGCAGCAGGCCGAGGTGGCCGACCACCGGCACGCCGGCCTCGACCAGCGCGCGGATGACGCCGATCATCTTGCCGCCGCCTTCGAGCTTGACCGCGTCGCAACCGCCTTCTTTCAAGAACCGCACGCCGTTGGCGATCGCCTGCTCGGGCGAAATGTTGTAACTGCCGAACGGCATGTCGCCGATCAGCATCGCGTGACGTACGCCGCGCCGCACCGCCCGGACGAGCACGAGCATCTCGTCCATCGTCACGGGCACGGTGTCGTCGTAGCCGAGCACGACGTTCGCGGCGCTGTCGCCGACGAGAATCGTGTCGACGCCGGTCTCGTCGAGCAGCCGCGCCATGGGGAAGTCGTAGCAGGTGAGCATGGTGATCGGCTCGCCCGCGGCCTTCTTCTTGCGCAACGCCAGAAGGTCGAATTTTTTTTGCGCCATCGGTTCGCCTCGCAACGCCCGTGGAAGGCGACGCCGACCCGCCGGGCCGCGGCCCGCCGGGCGTTCCGGACGCCGGCTTCTGGTTTGGTTGGGACCCGCAATCGCAGAGCCGACTTTAACCGGAAACATTTCGGCAACGCAAGTCAGTCGCCGGCGGCCGGGTCCCGTTTGTTCTTTTCGAGCGATGCGTAGGCGTTGTGATTGTGAATGGATTCGAAGTTCTCGGCCTCGATGCTGTACCAGGTGATGTCCGGATGCGCGTCGAGGCGCTGGGCGATGTTGCGCACCACGTCTTCGACGAACACGGGGTTGGCGTAGGCGCGCTCGGTGACGAACTTTTCGTCCTCGCGCTTGAGCAGCGAGTAGACGGCGCTCGACGCCGATTGCTCGGCGATGTCGACAATCTCTTCGATCCAGACCATGCCGCGGAAGCGGAAACCGATGGTCGCCACACCGCGCTGGTTGTGCGCGCCAACGTCGCTGATTTCCTTGGAGCAGGGGCAGAGCGTCGACACCGGCGTCGTCACGTAGATGACCATATCCTGCCGCTCGTGCTGCAGCGAGCCGACAATCCGGCAGCGGTATTCCATCAGCCCGCGCGCTTTGGAAACGGGCGCTTCCTTCTCGACGAAATAGGGAAACTCGACTTCGACGTGCGCCGATTCCGCTTCGAGCCTCTCGCGAATCGCCTGGAGCATTTCGAACAGGCCGTCGACTGATATCTCGCCGCGCCGGTCGTTGAGCACCTCGACGAAGCGGCTCATGTGCGCGCCCTTGAAGCCGTGCGGCAGGTTCACGTACATGTTGAACGAGCCGACCGTATGCTGTTCTCCCTTCGCCCGGTCGAGCAGCCGGATCGGGTAGCGGATGTCCTTTACGCCCACTTTATCAATGGGGATATTGCGGTCGTCGGGCCGGTTTGCGACGTCGGGCAGGTCGTTCTTGTTCATGCCCCGCCTCGCCCCCGCCGCTCGGCCGCGGCCAGCGTGTTTTTCATCAGCATCGTGAGCGTCAGCGGGCCGACGCCGCCGGGCACGGGCGTGATCTTGCCGGCGACGGCGAGGGCGGCTTCGAAATCGACGTCGCCGACCAGTTTCGCCTTGCCGCTCGCGGTCGTGCCGATGCGGTTGACGCCGACGTCGATGACCGTCGCGCCGGGGCGGATCATGTCGGCGGTGATCGCCTTGGGGCGGCCGGCGGCGACGATCAAGATCTCGGCGCGGCGGGTGTGCGCCGCGAGGTCGCGCGTTCGGGTGTGGCAGATGGTGACGGTGGCGTCGGCGTGCGGGGCCTTCTGCGCGAGCAGCACGGCGACCGGCTTGCCGACGAGGTTCGAACGGCCAACCACGACCACGTCGGCGCCGGCGATGGGCGTGCCGGCGCGCACGAGCATTTCCTGGATGCCGGCCGGCGTGCAAGGCGGGAAAATCGCCTGGCCGAGCAGCAACCGGCCGTGGTTGATCGGGTGGACGCCGTCGACATCTTTGTCCGGGTCGATGGCGCAGATCACCTCGCGCTCGTCGAGCGGCTTGGGCAAGGGCAACTGGACGAGAATGCCATGTACCGCGTCGTCAGCATTGAACGCGCGTACGAGCGCAATCAGTTCGGCTTGCGGTACGTCCGCCGGCAGGTGGCGCTGGAACGAATTCATGCCAAGTTCGACGCAGGTGCGGTTTTTGCCGGCGACATACGAAACCGAACCGGGGTCGTCGCCAACCAGGATCGTCGCCAATCCGGGGGCGAAGCCGCGTGCGGCCTTGAAGCGGGCGATTGCCGCGGCCAGTTCGGCGCGGATGGCGGCCGCGATTTCCTTGCCGCTAATGATCTGGGCGGTCATAACCTGCCTCCTGGTTCGGACTAACGGCGATCGAGCGAGGCTGCCGTATACCACGAAAAATCGCGTGGCTCAAAGGCGGCCGGAAGCTTTTTCCGCGGTTTTCGGCCGCGCAACCTTGCAAACGCCCCGAAAAGATTTATTTAATAGATGAAAGTCATTGAAAAAATCCCGGAACGTGTGCTTCCGAGCAAGAATTAGCCGCTGGGCGACCATGTTGTAATGAGGAGAAGTGCCAATGCCCGCTAAAAAGAAGTCCACCCCGGCCAGAGAGCCGGCGACAAAACCGAACGCCGCCGAAGATTTAACCGCCATTGATGACGAGTGCGGTTGTCGCACCCACGACGTGATGGTCGTCGGCATCGGGACGATTGGCGAGCCGTTGACGCGGCTGCTGCTCGAACATCGCGACGATCTGGGCATCGGCCACGTGTCGTTCGCCAAGTTCAACCCGACCGACCTGGGCGCGGTCAAGTTGCTGAAAGAGGCCGGCGGGCGATTCGTCATCTGGCGCGACACGGAGGCGCACTTCGAACCGGTGTTCAAGCAAGCCGGCCTGACGGTCGACGGCTACATCGAAGACACCATGAAGACGTCGTGCGTCATCGCCGACTGCACCAACATCGGCAACAAACTGAAGGAAGACTACTATTCGCGATCGAGTTACCCGATCGGCTTCCTGGCGCAGGGCAGCGAAGAGGGCTTCGGCCAGCCGTACGCGTTCGGCGTCAACGATTCGACGTTGATGCCTGGCGAGCAAAAATATCTGCAAGTCGTCTCCTGCAATACGCACAACATCCTGGCCGTGTTGCGTCTGGCGCAAAGCGTCGGCGACGAAATCCTCGACAGCGATTTCGTGCTGATGCGCCGCATGAACGACATCAGCCAGACCTCCTCGGCCATCGCCTCGCCGAGCGTCGACAAGGTCAAGGCCGAGAAATACCCGGGCTACGGCAGCCACCAGGCGTTCGACGCCGCACGCGTCATGCGCACCATGGGCGTCGATCTGCAAGGGCGCATCCACTCGACCGCCCTCAAGCTCGATAACCAGCTCATGCACCTCAACCGCTTCTACGTCAAAGTGGGCCGCAAGGTCGCGCTGGGCGATGTCGTCGAGGCGATCAAGGCCGACCCGCTGCTGGCGCTGAGCCAACTGCGCGACATGAACCTCGTCTTCTCGAAGGGCCGCGATCACGGCTTCCACGGACGTATCTTCAATCAGGCCGTTATCATCGCCGATTCGCTTGAAGTCTCGCCTGACGGCCACGATATCTACGGCGCCTGTTTCACGCCGCAGGACGGCAACAGCCTGCTGAGCAGCGTTGCCGCGATCACGTGGTTCTTCAACCCGACGAGTTATCGTGAAAAGCTCCAGGTTTTCCACAAATATCTGGATCGCTTCCATACGATCTATGCCTGACGCTGCCGGCACGCACGCGGTTTCAGCCTGAAGCGGGCGCCCCTGAGGCATTTCGATAGCTTACATCCGGATTTTCCCGATATGGCTAAAGCTGCGCGATTGGCATGATGCAGTCGGAGAGCCGAGAATGAAGCCTTGTGAAAGAATTTACCAGAAAGCGTCAGGTGTGCGCCATGAGTGAATTCCCTTGCGACGAATTTCGCCCGGAGACCGCCAGGCTCGATGTGACGCGGGGCCGGCTTGTGCACCACGACAAACCGGCGATCTTGGTCGTTGACGGCAGCGCGGCGTGGCGGATCAAGATCGCGCAATGTTTGGAAAATATCGGTTGGCGCGTCTTTCTCGCGCCGGACGGCGGGCGGGGCATCGAGTTGTTCCGCGCGGCGGACGACGCGGTCGCGGCGGCCATTTTGGATTACCACTTGCCCGATCTCGACGGCTACCGCGTGCTGTTCGAACTGCGCCGCATCCGCGCCGGCCTGCCGGTGGTGATCTGCGCCAACCACGACGCCAACGAACTGTCGAAACGATATCCCGACGAAAGCATCGTGTACTGCCTGCCCAAGCCGTTCACCTGCGATCAACTGGCGACGGCGATTCGCGCGGCCGGCTGCCGGCGGCGGGGCCACGTCCGGCGCCCGGCGTAAAAAATTCTATTTCGCGTTTCGATTTTCCACTTCGGCGGCATACGTCGGCGACGGCCGGGGCGCGCCGCCCTTGATTGCGGCGATCAGCGCATCGGGCGGGCCGTCTTTTGGCAGGTAGGCGACGGCGCCGGCGGCGGTCATCGCCTTTTCCATTTCCGCGGCCGTGTACATCGACAGGCCGACCACGCGGCATTGCGGTTGCTCGGCGGTGATGATCCGCGTGGCCTCGATCCCGTTCATCCGCGGCATAGTGATATCCATGACCATCACGTCGGGGTGCAGCTTTCGCGCCATCTCCACCGCCTGCAACCCGTCTTGGGCCTGGCCGACGACGGTGATGTCGGGCGTGTCCGCCAGAAGCCGCGCAAAACCCTCGCGGACCATGCGGTGATCGTCGACGATGACGGCGCGAATCGTCGACCCGGCCGGCGACGCTGGTTTCGCCACGCTCGTCGCGGGCGCTGGTTCCACGCGCGGTTCCAACTGCCGCGGCGCATACAACGTGATGTTTGCGCCTTTGCCCGGCGCCGCGTCGATTTCGACGCTGCCGCCGATTCGCTCCAGTTTTTCGCGCAGGCTGGCAATGCCGAAACCGCCGGTCGGTCTCCCGAGGGCCCGCGGCGCGGCCGGATCGAAACCCGCGCCGTGGTCGGTCACAGTAATTCTGAGCAGTTCGTCGCCCGCTTCCTCCAGCGCCAGTTCCGCCTGGCGGACGCCGGCGTGTTCGGCGACGTTCGACAGCAACTCGCGCGCCGCCTGGAACAGCAACAGCCGCGCGCCGGGCGACGCTTCGACCCGGTCGTTGATTTGCAGTTCGACCTCCAGCCCGAGCCTGGCCTTCACCCATTGCGCGAGCCAGCGCAGGCTCGCCGGCAGCCCGCCCTCGAGAATCGGCGGCGAAAGCTCGGCGGTCAGCGAGCGTGAGGCATCGAGCGCCTTGTTCAAATGGTCCTTGATTTTGTCCATCGTCGGCCGATCGTCGGCGCGCACCGCCTCGATGCTCAGGGTCGCAAAGAGGATTTTGGCGGCGACCAGCAATTGTTGCAGGTTGTCGTGAAGAATTTGCGCCAGGCGCCGGCGCTCGCGTTCTTCGGCTTGCACCAGTTCGACGGTCATGGCCCGCAGTTGCTCCGCGACGCGCTGGCGTTGGGTCACGTCGCGGGTCGAGGCCTGCAGTTCGACGACGGCGCCGCTCTCCGCGTCGCGAATGGCGTGGCTGGTCGTCTCGAGCCAGACGTATTCGCCGTCCTTGCGCCGGTGGCGATAGGTGTCGGTGCGGGCGATGGGCGTATCGAGAATGGCGGTGTGCGAATCGGTGATCGCCGGCACATCGTCCGGGTGGAAAAAGTCGTACTCCGATTGCCCGATCAGGTCTTCGGGCTCGCTCCCGAGCAGGCTGCGGCAGGCGGGCGAGACATATAAGTAGACGCCCTCGGGCGTCAGCCGCGAAATCATGTCCGTGGAACTTTCGGCGAGAAACCGGAACCGGGCCTCGCTCTGGCGGATCTCGTCTTCGGCGTGTTTGCGTTCGACGTTTTCCTCGAGCAAACGGCGATTGGCGCTGGCCAACTCGGCGGTGCGTTCAGCGACGCGTTGTTCCAGCGTTTCGTTGAATTGCTGCTGCGTCTCCCGCCAGCGCCGTTTCTCGGTGACATCGTCGAGAAACAGGTATGCGCCGCGGGGCCGGGCGGCGCCTTCGGCGAACAGCGGCCGGGCGCTCATGTCGATCCAGCGGTATTGGCCGTCGCGCGGATTGAACATGCCGATCGTGACGGTCGGCGTCGGCCGGCCGGTGCGCAACGCCGCCTCGGACGGCCGATCGAGGAACGGCAATGGCGAGCCGTCCTCGCGGCGCGGCGGATTCTTTTCGTCGTACGACGCGCCGGCGGCCAACTCCGTCAGACTCCGCCCGAGGATTTCTTCCGCGGCGGGATTGAGCGAAACGACCTTTCCGCCCGCATCGAATTCGACGACGCCCTGCGGCATGGACTCGAGTAGCAAGCGGCACTTGCGCTCGGAAACCCTCAACTCTTCGTCAACTACGGGCGGCTTCGGCCCGCCGGCGCCTCGCGGTTTTGGCAATCAACCTCCGATCGCGCCGCACGGGCGCGTCCTGCCTGCGATTCTTGAAAATAATTTAAGCACGGCCGGCGGCGAGGAAACCGGGGCCGCGGATGACGAAGCCGCCGATCGACCGGCGCGGCGACCGCCAGTCCCGCCCGCCGGATTTGCCGAGCCGCGAGCGTCGTCTTATCTTGCCGGCATAGGAGGACTCACAGTGCAGACGATTACTCCCTTTCTTTGGTTCGACGGCAAAGCCGAAGAGGCCGCGAAGTTCTATACTTCCATTTTCAAGCGTTCGAAGATCACCTCCGTGTCGCGTTACGGCGAGGCCGGACCCGGGCCGAAGGGCGCCGCGATGTCCGTCACCTTTCAGCTCGACGGGCGCGAATTCGTGGCGTTGAACGGCGGCCCCCAGTTCACGTTCTCGCCGGCCATCTCGTTTTTCGTGAATTGCCGGACGCAGCGGGAAATCGACGACCTGTGGCGGAAGCTGTCGCGCGGCGGCAAGAAGCTGCAATGCGGCTGGCTCACGGACAAGTTCGGCGTGACGTGGCAAATCGTTCCGGAGATCCTGGGCAAGCTGTTGCAAAGCAAAGACGCCAAGAAATCGGCGAATGTCATGAAGGCCATGTTGAAGATGATCAGGCTTGACATCAAGAAATTGAAGAAAGCGTACGAACGCGGATGAGTTCCTGGGGCGTTGCCCCAGGCTGGGTTAGTGCGGGCCGTTGGCCCTGCAGCATGTCCGGAGCCGCGCGGCCGCGAAGTCTGCCGGCGTCTCAACCTTTCAGTCTTCCAGCCTTACAGCCTGTTTCCTTGCCCGCTCCGTTGCGCTATGATTCATTCGTTGTCTTTTCCACGGAGGCGCGGCATGAAACGGCGTTGGGAATTCATCGCTTTGTTGGCCCTGTTGACCGCGGTCTGCGCGGCGCTCGCCGCGGCCTGCGGCTCTTCATCCTCCAGTTCGAGCGCCTCCAGCGCGGACGACGACGCCTCGCCCAGCGACGACGACGTCTCGCCGGCCGACGACGATGACGATTCCAGCCCGGCGGCGCCGGTGACGCCGCACCGCGAGGACCGCGGCAAGTACGCCGTGGTCTGGCTGGCCGGCACGCCCTACGAGATGGGCCATCAGCACGGCGTGATGCTGCACGACGAACTCGCCGCCGGCATCGACTGGCTCAATTCGATGGACCTCGTGCAGATTCTGGTCCCGATCGCCAGAGCGCTCGGGCTGCTGCAAATGGCCGAAGACAACACCTACACCGACATCGTGCAGGAGTGCCAGGGTCTGGTCGATGCGGCGGGCGACGTCGGCTGGACGATGGATGTCTGCCTGCTGCTCAATTTCGGCGACGTGCTGATCGAGTTCCTCACCGATGGCATTCCGCCCGCGACCGACGTGCCGCTCGAACCCGCGTGCACGCAGGCGGTCGCGACGGGCGCGGCGACGAAGGACGGCCGGCTGTATCACATGCGCAGCCTCGATTGGGGGAATATCCCGTACCTGCTCGACTACCCGGTCATTTTCGTGCGGCAGCCGAGCGACGGCATCCCGCACGTGTATATCGGCTTCCCGGGCAACCTCAGCCCGTACAACGGCATCAACGCGGCGGGCCTGTCGATCGCGTCGAATCAGGCCGAGCCGCACGATCAAAGCCAGCACTCGCGCACCGGCCGCAGCAACGTGCAAATGCTAGGTCAGTTGCTCAAGCTGGCGCACAATATTGACGAGGCGCAGCAAATGATCGAGACCACGCCGCACATGGCGTGCATCAACATCGTCGTCGCCGACGGCAACGCCCGCGAGGCTGCCGCGTTCGAAATCACCTCGAAGCAGCTCGGCATTCGCGAGTTGACGGACGACACGGTGTGGGAGACCAATCACTTTGTCGCGTCGAACATGCAAAACGCCGACAAGCAGCCGCGCGATCCGTCGAGTCTGCTGCGCTACGATCGCGTTTCGCAGTTGGTTCCGCGCGATGGCAAGGATTCCATTTTCGGCAAGATCGATCCGGCGGCGTTCGTCGGCGTCTTGCGCGACCGCGTCAATCCGTACAACGACACGGTCAGCCCGCCGGTGTTCGACAACGGCGGCATGAGCATCGCGACGAACGCGGCGATCTACCAAATCGTCTTCGACCCCGAAGCGCTGAACTTCTGGGTCGCCGCCGGCGGCGTTCCCGTGCCGTCGCAGCCGTTCGAAGGTTTTTCGTTGAGCGAGCTGCTGGATTGGCCGAACTCGACGCCGGTCGTTCCGGGCGTGATCCAGTGATGATTTAAACCGAAGTTCCCGGAAGTATTAAGGCGTTGAACCGAGATATCTCTTTGCTAAGGCAGGAGATTTTCCTGCAAGAATCGCGCTAAATGTACCCATGTATTTGAAATATTTCTCTTGATTTCATTGAAGATGTATGCTATTTAGTTACCATGTACATTGAAACAGTCCCCAATCGCAATTCCCCGCCGGCCATCCTGCTGCGCGAAGCGTGGCGCGAGGACGGCAAGATCAAGAAACGCACCGTCGCCAATCTCACGCATTGGCCGGCGG
>Ga0181520_10005438_pt1 | contig 20340 bp, 15 predicted proteins | sample PEATcosm2014_Bin_29_FD_132451 | JGI IMG/M metagenome (GOLD analysis project Ga0181520, IMG submission 132451) | Peatland microbial communities from MTU Mesocosm Facility, Houghton, MI, USA - PEATcosm2014_Bin02_30_metaG | ecosystem: Environmental > Terrestrial > Soil > Wetlands > Peat | place... | reverse complement strand
TTACAGACCAAGCGCCCGGCCAGCACGCATGGACAGTTCCGTCACGCCAGGTTGACAGACCGAGGTACGCTCCTGGTGGCCCATATGGACCTGAACAAGGTTGTCGAATATGACTTCAATGGAAATGAGTTGTGGTCTTTTCCGGCGGTCGGCCTGTGGGGTGTAACTCCGCTTTCCAACGGAAACATTTTGATCACGGATAAGCAACGTGTCCGCGAAGTCACGCGATGAGGAGACTCTGTCGGGGCTTTTTCACCCTCCGACGCGCCCGGATATGTGTTCACGAATCTTCAACAGGCCTGGCGGCTTCCGAACGGCGACACAGTCGTAAACAATTGGGCAAACGAATGGAGCAATTCGCCGGAAAATATGTTAGGCACCATCCAGGCTATCGAAATAACCCCTGCGAAGCGGGTCGTGTGGGCTCTGCAGTCATGGACTGCTCCCGAGAATCTGGGACCGGCGACCACAATGCACTTTCTGGACTCCCCGTCGGCTCCGGAAGATGCTCATTTCGGGACGATTCGATGAACGCGTTGAGGGTCGAATGATGTGACTCGCTCAATAGTACGAAACACAACATTCGCGACTAGCCGGCACACAGGAAACGGGACCATGTTTCAACGAATGCTTCGACTCTCTCTATCGATCACACTGGTGTATTTCTGCGGATGTGCCGCTTCCTCCGTTGTAAGGAATCGACATAACTCACCGGCCCTCACTCCCGCTGCCGTGGCTTACCTGCAACATTCGGCCGAAGCGGTGCGAACGTTGCAGGCGTGGTACACGCCCTCCACTGGTCTCTACCAAACGACCGGATGGTGGAATTCGGCAAACTCGATCACATTGCTGGTCGACTATACGCGTGTGAGCGGGTCGATGCAATACACGAGCGTATTTGCGAATACTTTTACTACAGCGCAGAAGACTAACCCGGGATTCCTCAATAAGTACTACGACGATGAAGGTTGGTGGGCTTTAGCCTGGATCGATGCATATGACCTCGCCCGCGATAAAAACTACCTTTCCATGGCCGAATCGATATTTGCCGACATGACTGGGGCGTGGGATACCTCGTGCGGAGGGGGCATCTGGTGGAGTAAGGACAGGAACTATAAGAACGCAATTGCCAACGAGCTATTTCTTTCCGTAGCGGCTCACCTTGCAAACCGGACCTCGGGTTCTACGCGCAGGCAGTACCTGAACTGGGCTAAGCGGGAATGGAAGTGGTTCGATGCCTCGGGTATGATTAACGCGAAGAACTTAGTCAACGATGGATTGGAGAAGCCGGCGGTTATAGGAGTGGGTTGTACCAACAATGGCCGGACTACTTGGACTTATAACCAGGGTGTCATATTGGGCGGGCTCGTTGAGTTATCAAAGGCAGACCACGACCCCGGCCTGAGGCTGGTCGCTCAGAAACTTGCTGCTGCTGGCATTACTCAACTCGCCGATGAGAATGAAATCCTGCATGACCCATGCGAGCCTAGGTGTGGCGCCGATGGGGTTCAATTTAAGGGGATCTTCATTCGCAATCTTGCCCTGCTCGATAAGGCAGACCCTCAGACTGCATACGAATCTTTCATTGTGAGAAATGCCGATACGCTGTGGAGCGATGCTCGGGGACCTGACTTCCAGCTGGGGGAACGCTGGTCAGGCCCCTTCCACTCAGCCAGCGCTGCCAGCCAGACCTCGGCATTGGACGTTCTCGTGGCTGCTGATACGCTTTATACCAGTAACAAGATGAAAGCTCCGTAGCCAAGAGACAGTGTCCTGATGATCGTAGAGAAGTTCAAATTGCGCCCTATTTTGCGTCTGGGTTATAGGTCTTGACAACGATGTCAAATCTACGCAATAATTTCCTAAAATCGTAGCAGATCATTCGTCCTCACGCTGCGATATCCCATTGACTGTCTTGTTCTTGAAAGAGCAAATTTGTGTGCCGATCTCTAAGGGGCGCCCCGAGCGGCTGCTTCTACTGATTACTCTCACTTTACTAAGGGAATGGCAGAAGAGCTAATTAAGGTCGATAACTATGAGGACGGTAGCTTTCAATCGCTCTGAGTACCAGCGGGTTACCTAAATGGCTGCTGGTTACGATATATCGCCGCAGGCGGGCCGCAGCCGCACAGAGCGCGCAAGCACGCGAGTAGTTACGCATTTGCGTACGCTCATCGACACTGGGGAATTGCAACCGGGCGATCAAATCCCTCCTGAGCGTGCGTTGGCCCGCAGGCTGAATGTGAGCCGACAAAGCCTGCGAGCTGGAATCGCGTTTTTAGGAATGGTTGGCGTCCTGAAGATCTGCCATGGTATTGGGACATATGTGTTGTTTGGGACGCAGGAGCTGCCATCCGATTCCACATTCACGTCAGGCGAGCAGCACCGGCCTGTCTCCTCGCAGCTATTTGAAGCGTGTTGTGTGATTGAAGGGGCTATCGCCGGGCTCGCGGCGGAGCGGTCTTCAAACCGCTATATGACTGAGCTAGCCGACGAAGTTGTAGAGATGTATGCGGCCTTCAACGATCCCCAGAAATACTCCGTTCATGACGTCCGCTTCCATCGGATAATCTCTCGAGCTGCCGGCAATCCGATTCTAGATGCTCTCCTCGAAACACTTGCTGTCAATTTCCATAACAGCCAGCCGCAGCAGGCACAGCCGTCTCAAGACCTTAGACAGTCCGCTGAGATGCATCATGAGATTTACCGTGCAGTTCGGTCACGGAACCCAATTCGGGCAAAGAATCTTATGGAGCGGCATTTGCGAGAACACTTCCCCTATATGGACAACTGCGGCTGATGTATCCAGTTACCAGAATGGCAATCAGAACAATTTTCCAGCAGTCTCAAGACCTACGTCATTCGTAATGACGGTGCAAAGCCATCGCTCCCACTTCGATCATCGATCCAAACAATAGCCGCGCCACACTAACAATGAAGCGGCTACAAAAGATTGCGCAGGAAACAGCATTAATTCGGCGTAGCGGGTTTGGTGAAATCTTGCAGATCAAACACCTTGAAATCCGCCCCGGGCACTTTGATTTGCAGTATCAGAGCAACATGAACGGTCTCCTGAAAATAAGGGACATGAATCGTATGTAGTCCTTCTCCCAGCATCACTGTGGCGCTGTCACCCAATTTTGTGTGCACACCGTCCAAGTCAGCGATTTCCTTGTCATCAATCCATAGCTCCGAGCCGTCATCTGAAGCAATCTTAAAGTGGTAGAGGCCTGGAACCGTGATCCAAAACTCGCCAAAGTAATCAATTCCAAACCATTCGGGTCTCGAAGTAATGCCCGGAAGACCGTCGGGAACAAACTCATAGGGAACATTCAATAAGTGCGTGTATAGCGCCCCAATTGACTCCATGCTGCCAAAGTCAGGAAGATTTCGGGTTCCAGTCGGAAGCTCATAGACGTCTCCGCAAAGACAGTCTGCCTCCCTCACAACCGATCCGAATGTGCCGTGTATTGCATTCTTTGCTTGAGCTGCTTTCAATTCGGTCTTCGTCAATTGGATCGGCGCGGAGATGGCAGTAGAGACGTCGATCGATCCAACATTCTCCGTCTCACGGTCGCGCACAACAATACGTGCGACAGCTGGATCTCCGGTTCGAGATAGTTCCAGCAGGTTCGAATATCCCTTGGCCAATACCTGCTCGTAGTCTTTCAAACTAAGGATTTGCTCTGCCGATGTATGGAGGTACTGAAGCGGTTTTCCCTCTTTGCTGAAAGTGCATGCTCCATAGTCCAGTTGAACCCGTCGCAGCTTATCCGGCATTGAAGTAAATGCCAGAGAATCGGACAGGATGACAAGCTCATATCTTAGAGGGTCTGTGCTCTTGGTTTGGATCAGATGGGCGTTTAAGGCAATTGAGGGCGGCGTTTCCGAGTGGAAGCAGGCCGCGCGCCGTAATTCTTCCGCATCAGAGGAAGAGTTGCCGCGGATGCGAGGTTTTTCAGATACATTCATTTCGCCTACATAATACTGATGCCGATATGAAAGCGCGACATCTGGACGGTTGGCGCGAATGAGAAGCTCGTGATAGCCGCTTGCCCAGCCCTCGGGACTTGGCTGGTACGTAATGCGATAGTGGAATCTTGTAGCAATTGCGCACGTTCCACTCAATGCGATGTGAAAACCGCCTGAAGGCTGGTCAGCCTGGGCGTCTTGCAATGCCGGGTCGACGATACGCGCCGACGAAATTCTTACCGGAATCTTCTTCGATCGCTTCCCTATCTCGTAAACGCTGAAGTCGCTTTCGTTCAGATCTTTGACGGGGCGTTGGTGTCGATCCAAAGCTACCACGTCAACCACAACTTCGCGCGCCGTAACGCGGAGAATGAAGTCTCCTGTGTGATTATCCGGTGACTGCTCCGCAGCTGGCGCGTCCTGCGGCTGCAGGGTTTGGCACAAGCCCAATTTGCTCCATACGATCAGAAGAATCGAATATGAGCAGATCGAACAAAGCAGCTTGCTCCTCAATGCCATCCTCCCCAAACCAAATTCTTCGGCTTCATTCTGCGCCGACTCACTCCGCTGCGAAGACCCTGTATGAACCGGGATTGAGTGGCATTTCAAAGACGGTTGCTCCGTCCCGCTCGGCTCCGGTCAACAATTGCCCACTCTGCAGATCACGCAGCTTGGTGATGCGTCTGTCGGTGACGACGACTGCTCGCATCGGTTCCTGCCGGAACGATTCAACAATAAACTTATCATTGTCGTAAACATATAGGGCGACCTGGCTGGGAGTGTCCAGCCGCACGAACATGTCGTTCGCGAGCACATTGCGAATTTCACTCAACACTGGTTGGGGATAACATAGAAGGTCGCCCTGCGCATTGGGAATTGTCAGAACGTACAAGAGGCCCCTGGAGTATCTCGTCTTCAGCAGCACAGGATCGCCCGAGGTCTTGGACCCCGAGGTGTAGGCGGTGATATCAGCGCCAGCATCGTTGGTGAAGAAGGTGATCTGCGGAAGCAGGATTTCAGAGTCGGATTTGACCGCGACGAATTTGCGCTCGGCCATGAATTCGTGCGTTGATACGGTGCTACCCGTGTAGATCAGGTCTGCTATATCTTCAATGCCTTTGCCCTGAAGAGCCTTGAGCAGGCCCGAGGTGATTACGACTGTCTTTCCGTCGGTCAACTGCTTCTTGATCTTGGAGACGATCGTCGGATCGAAACTTGCCTGCTCCGTTAGCAGCACGGTCTGCGCGTCGGCCGGAAACTCAGGAACGATGTCCATCGGTATGCCGACCATCCCCAGATAGCTTTGCAGATAATCCTCACCCGAGGAATGAAATGGCTTATAACTCTTAACACCGACGGGATTGCCGAGTTTGCCGATAAACTGGTCCACTTGTTCGAACACAGGGCCGGCGATGCGTCCCAGCCTCGAATCGGGAACCATCGTTCCATCGGCTCGCATGGAAGGTTCGTACTGGGAGTAGATGGGCCAGAGCGTAATCTCCGGTAGTTTGGCGAAGAGCGTAATCCAGAGTTGCTCGGCATACCGGTTGGGAATGCCGCTGTCGCCGGCGTCGACCCAGCCGCCCCGATCATTGTGGTTGAGGTTGGACAGGTATCGAGCGATCGAGTAGCCGTGGTACTGCTGGATCTGCATGGGATTGTTGATGGGATCGCGGGTCTCGGTGCCGGTGTAGATCCCGTCAAAATACTTCGGCTGCGTTTCGAGGTTGAAGCCTGTCTCCTGGTAATGGTCATACCACTGTGGGTACTTGATAATGACCTTGACCTTTGGATTGACCGCTTTGGCCGCCGCAACCAGCTCTCGTCCGACCTTATCCATCAGCGCCAGCCTGTACTGGCTCCAGCTCTGGCTGCCCTTGGCGGTGATGGCTTCGTCGGTCTTGCAGTTAGTAAAGCCCCAATCGTCGAAGAGAATCTCATCGAAGTTTCTGGCAGTAAACTGGATAATATCGATCGCCTTTTGCAGTTGCTTCGGATCGGAATAGCAATACGTGACGCCATTGCGTTCGTCCACTGTCCAGGTGATGCCGCCTGATACTGTGAGCCCTTTGCTCAGGAAAAATTTCCTTCCGGCATCCAGGCTCGCCTGATCGGCAACAATCATGTCCCGGCTGGTCTCGAGATAGATCTTGTCGTACTTGACGTACTTCGACATTGCTTCCCAGCGGCTCTCCAGATACGCGGGGTCATTCATCAGCACCACATCGCGTACCGTGGCGTAGGTGGCCACATCGAAGTTCTTGTAGTTGTTCCCACTTGCGAAGGCGCAGATTGTAACCAGGAATGGAATGGAGATTGCAGCTTTCAGATACCGGTTCATGTTTCCTCCTGAGCATGAGTGCGTAGTCCGAGAAACGCCGACTACTTTGTAGTAATCACCAATTCCTTGCCCGCCTCAAGGTCACTGTGATTCACAAAGTAGCCATCAATTTTCTTGCCGCCATAGGTGATGCTGGTGATCCGAAGGCCCGAATTCCTCTTCAGAATCGTCAGGGTCTTTCCCTCATTCAACTTGAAGCTAATCCTCTGAAATAGCGGTACCGACACAATGTACCTGGGGTCTGCGGGCGAATAGGGGTATAGGCCGATTGCGTTGAATACATACCACGAAGACATCTCTCCGGCGTCGTCCATTCCCGACAACGCCATGCCCAGGTCGCCCATCCCGTAGAAGCGGCTCATGATGGTATTCAAGATAGCCTGGGATTTTTCCTGCTTGCCGACAAAGTAATAGAGATAAGCGAAGCCGTGATCCGGCTGGTTTCCCTGGCAATATTGTCCAATGAACGAGTTAATGTTCTCAGCGATGTAGTTGGGATTCCAGGGGATAGTGAAAAGAGAGTCGAGATGCTGTTCAAAGTCGGCCTTGCTCTTGTAGAGACCGATGAGCCCCTCGGTATCGTGAGGCGCAAAGAAGGAAGATTCCCAGGCGTTGGCCTCGCGGTACATGTACTCGTAGTAGGGATACTCCGGATTAAAGTTCTTCACCCATTCGCCGTTGTCCAGGCGGCCCCGCATCAATTCAGTCGAAGGATCGAACATGTTCTTATAGTTCTTCGAACGCTTCATCAACATGTCATAGTTCGGCTGGTCGCCAAGTTCCTTCGCCAGCAATGCGACTGAGTAATCGTCGTAGGCGTATTCAAGCGTCTTGGTGACTCCCGCCTTCCCTTTTGTTTCGACCACGGGATTGGCCACGTCGGGATCGGAGATGTACCCCTTTTCCATGTACTCGCGAATAAAGGGCCGCGTACCTCCTTCCAATGTGGCATTTCGCAGAAGCAAATTGTAGGCGCTCCTAATGTCATAGCCGCGCAGGCCGCGAAGGTAAGAGCCGGCGATAAAGGCCGCAGCATGGTCTCCGTGGAAAAAGGTTGGGATGAAGCCGGTCTTCTCGCCGCGGTCGATCAGCGAACGAATCACATCGATGGTTACAACGGGAGAAATCATGCCCAGCAGAACCAGTTTGTTCCGGTAGTCGTCCCATAGGGAGGGCAGCGTGTAGTATTGAAAGTCCGCCTTGACCACTGCTCCCTTGGCGTCGGTGTATTCGCCATTTATATCGCTTCTCAGCGCCGGCCAGAGGAACGACCGATAGAAGCAAGAGTAGAAGAGTTCCTTCTGCCGCTCGGTTCCGCCCGAAATCTGAATCTTAGATAGGAGCTTTTCCCAGCTCGCCGACGCCTCAGCCTTAACCGTCTCGAAGCTCTTGTCCCCAAGCTCCTTTTCGAGATTCTCCTTAGCGTTTTCGGTGCTGACGAACGACAGCCCAATCTTGATCTCCACTGGCTTGTTGCCATCGATGAAGTCGACAACTGGCAGGTCGGCTGTCGCTCTCTTTAGCATCTCGATGCCCTCGATCTTGTAGTTAGACACCGCATAGAAATATACTTTTCGCTTGCCACCTGATAGCCCTTGAAGGCGTTATGTCCGTCCTGCTCAAACTTCCAGTCACGGATTCGCTCGTTCGAGACGGCAAGATTCACAATCAGCTTCTTGGGTTGACTATTGTCTTTATAGGTATAGCGGTGGTATCCGGTCCGCAGAGTCGAGGTCAACTCGGCGTTGATGCCATATCGCTCCAGATAGACCTGGTAGTAGCCGGGATGCGTCGATTCGTTCTTATGGCTGAAGGTTGAACCATAATCGGACGGATTCACACTCCCGCTCACCGGGAGCACGGGGATATTGCAGAGATTCCAGTGGCCTTTGTTGGTGTGGGCGAACGCGTAAATCTGAGGGTTCTCATACTCGTATCCGGCGCCGCTGCCGAATCTGGTGATCGGGCTCAGCTGCACCATTGCGTTGGGTACGGATGCACCTGGAAAGACAAGTCCAGCCCATACCCGCCACGGTGGCTTGAATCCGATGTCCGCCGGATTGGTCAGCGGGGCGGTCCCCAGGAAGGTGTTGACGTAGTCCACCGGCCGCTTCTGAGCCTGGAGACTCAAGACCATAGAGGCCAGAATCAGAATCAAGATCGTGCAGTTTTTCTTCATTGGGATGACGCCTCGTTTCCTGGGTAAAATCAGAAGTTAGGACAACGTTGTCATATGTCGTCGCAGAATACGCTACACCCTGCGCCCGCAAGAGACAACCGGGTTGGATCTGGCGTGGATGTGTCTCTGCTACGCCTGAGGATGACGAGGGCCCGAGATCGGGTCAGGCCGGCACACTCTCGGCGCGATTGCGGAGGTCTGGCACGTCATTAAAGGAGTTGACCAGCCAGGTGCGTACCGATTGCCGTTCAAGTACAGCAGGTTGCCGGCAACCGCTTCCAGTACTGGTCAGTCAGTCTTACCGTGATGGCAACTTTCCAAAGTACAGGCTGATGTGGCCCTTATACTCCACTTTGGCTATCGCGGGCTGCCCCATGGGGCCCATGGATTGCGGGCCGCCGAACTTGTTGCCGATGGCCGGGATGGCGTGCAGGAAGGAAACTCCGGCATTCGGAAATGGTACGGCAACTTGTCCCAGCAAGTTTGAGGAGGGAGTCTTCGGCGTAAAGATCTGCACGTAGATTGGAGAGTCGCGCTGCTGGTCCAGCATCGCGGTGATCGGGCCTTCGGAGGTATTAAGCTGTAGCCAGCGCACACCTGAGTAGAACCCCTTGAAAATAGGGTAGTCGAAGTGCTCGCCGGGCTTGAGGTCGTCCGGATCCCCGACAATTGAGTTGTTATAAGGCCTGTTCCAAACGTCGAGAGTACCGCCGGCGAGACGATTCTGGTAGACCGAAGCGGGGCCATCGCCAAGGAATCGCATGCCTTTGACATCGCCTTCGGGATAGTCGAATCCGACGCCGAAGTACTCCTGGGCACCACTCCTGCTGTAGATGTAATCGATGGACAACCAACCGTTGGACCTAAGACGGTAAGTGAGCGATTTCATGGGGCCATCGAAAGCCGCAGAGATTTCCAGATCATCGCCGTCGATTACATGACTTAGAGACGTCATCTTGGAGTCCGGTGCAATCGCAGATGGCGGGGGAGGCGGAAGCGGTGGCGTTTGCCTGCGCACAGCAGCGGACCTGGGCCCCATTGCCACAACGCGAGGACCGTTGGCCAGCGAGAACGAACTACCCTTCCGGGAGACAGAGATGAGCAAGCCGGTGGTCTTGCTGATCTGTAACGACAGATCGCCCGCTGCCGCAGTGAGTGTGTCGCTGGTCTCGGTCACAGCGGGTTTTACCCGGCCAACGGATTGCTTCATCTTGTCCAGTCGGCTTTCGAGATCGTCGACAGGCCAGACATAAGTCTGAATCACGCGGCCTGTCGAGTCCTTGATGATGAGTCGGGTGGCATCGGCTGTCTTCTTCCCCTTGCTGCCTGAGTCTGAAGCAGGCGGTCCCCACCCATCCCAGCTTGCCGTCGCCCCCGGAGCAAGCGAGCGGCCGTGATCGGTTCGCGACGCGAGCACCACCGAACCCGAATCTGCGTCATTGGGTCGGTGAAAGGCGATCGTCTGCCATTCGTAGCTGCATTGGTCCGCGTTGAGGAAGCCGTAACGGTTCGATACTGTGTAGGAACGCGAGTTGCCCTCAAGCGGCTTCACAATGATCGGCGACCACAGCTGCTTCACGGTGTAGAAGCTCGCTTCCCGCTCGCGATACGGGCCAACAATGCCATCGGGGGCATAATTACCCTGAGAGTCGAGAATGCCTCCCTTGTCCACGCGCTTCACATCTTCATCCAAAAGCGCCCAGATGATTCCACCGCCTCCGGACTTGCTTTTGAGAATGGCATCCCAATAGTCCTGCATTCCTGCTCCCGCCCCGCCATCATAGTTGCCGTGCAGCATTTCCGTGGGCAACAGGACTGGATCTTGGGCGAGCTTCTGCTGCAGCCCTTCATACGTGGGGTAGTGCTTGGTATCGGCGATCCCCGGAGGAAAGGCTGCCCATGGGTGTAGGACCGTGCGCTTTTGCGGATCGTACTTTGCGAACTCGCCATCGAGATCGAAGTTGAACCCGCCTTCGTTGCCATTGTCCCAGAAGAGGATCGAGGGATGGTTTACGTCGTGCTCCACCATCTCCTTAACCAGCTTCTTGCCAATGTCGGTATCGTAATTCGCGTGCCAGCCGGTGAGTTCATCGAATACGTATAGGCCGAGTTCGTCGCACGCATCGAGGAAGTGGCGGTCCGGCGGATAGTGGGTGGACCGGACTGCGTTGCCATTCATCTCCTTGATGAGGTTGATGTCGTCTCTGGAAATCTGTTCGGACAGCGTGCGGCCGGAGTCGGGCCAGAATGAGTGGCGCGCAAAACCCTTGAGAAAGACTCTATTGCCGTTGACGAACAGGCCTTGTCCGGGGCGAACTTCGATGGTGCGGAACCCGAACTTCTGATGCACTGTGTGCACGACGGCATCCCCTAATTTCAATCGCACTTCGAGCTGGTAGAGATTCGGCGTCTCTGCCGTCCAGAGTCTGGGATTGACAATCTTTCCGGCAAGGTGTGCTTCTTGGTTCAGCGCTACATCTTTCGCTATCACCTGATCGCCGACACGCTTGCCGCTCAAATCGAGCACTTGCATCTCCACAGAGGCTGCGGGGCCGCTCGAAGCTGCCGTGCGCAGATCGGAGAGGCTTACGTTGACATCGAGGGAGCCGGTCGCAGTCGCGTTGATGGCCAGGTGATCGATGAATGTCTTGGGGACGGCCTCGAGGTAAACGGGCCGGAAGATGCCGCCGTAATTCCAGTAATCTCCTCGACGCTCGGCGTGATTAGCCGATTCATTACTGGATTCATCATCGACATCGACCTGGATCTCATTCTGCTGGCCGGCGGTTTTGAGCAGATTCGTGATGTCGTACTTGAAGGCGTAATAGCCGCCCTGGTGAAGATGGCCAGCCGATTGACCGTTGATTGTGACCCGCGTGTCGGTCATTGCGCCTTCGAAGTTGACGAAAACGGCTTTCTCTCGCCAGGTCGCAGGCGTAGTGAATGACCGCTTGTAGGTACAGTGAACACGTGGCCAACCACCAGGAGGCGTGATTCTGCCATACGTGTAAATGCCGAAGCCTTGCAGCTCCCAATTGGACGGGACACCGATCGTGGACCACTTGTTGGCGTTTCGGCCATTGTCGCAAATCAATTGCCACTGGACGGGATCGTCCTTGCCGAGGCCGGATAGATACTGAGTTTCAGTCTCAGCAGCTCTTCCTACCGAAGCCAGAAGAAGGATGAAGAGAACTGCATAGGGACCAAACGAACTCATTAGGAGCCTCCCAACAGACATAAATCTCGATCAAATACGGACGACATGTTGCCGTCTGCTGCGAAGAAGCTCCTCCAAGTAGAGCGAAGACGCATACCGAGCAAATACCTGTGAAGCATTTCCTGCTGCATAATGCTTTCTTCTCCTAATACTAGCCGGGCGCTCGGCGACCGACCATTGGAAATTCCATTCAGCGTGTGCGCACTTGCTTCCGAATCAGGCATGATGATATCGGGGCCAGTTGATCTCGTTGACGGGTTCTGTTCACCGGTTACGGCAGCAGCCAAATATCGAGCAGTTTGAGCTAAGCGACCAGTCGGATATCCGAACAGCGCAGTTCGTAAACAATGCGAGACGAAGCATGGCGTCAAATGATTTGGCCCCAGCGCTCCCTGCCGGAGTGTCGTGACCGTCAATGGTGGTTAGAAAGCCATTTTGAAACCGAGTTGGCGTCTTGAGAACGTCCCCAGCTTCGTCCGGCCTCTGGAGTCTCCGGGGCCCTTGTCTTTTCGAGGTAAACGCAACACTCTCTTTTATTACGAGTCGAAAGAGTATACAATTATGACATCGTTGTCAATATCTATGTTTTGCTGTATGCTTGCTCTGCCACAAACATCGATGGCGAACGTTCGTTGATCGTCACTCTGGTTTTCTCTCGAATTCCAGTGCGACATTGCCGAAGCGCTGAGTGCCAGTTCCGCGCACGTCTACCCGAAGTTAGCGAAAGAGAGCTTTATGAATCGACGGCAATTCACAATCGGGACATTGGCGGTTTTGGCGGGCGGAGTTCGAGAAGCAAATAGCTCTACCGGTGCATTCGGCCTGCCCGGTTCGGCCCTCCTGAAAGCAGAGGAAATGAACGTCCCTCGCGTGGCCCTTGTGACTGGCCGCCCCCCTGAGGGTGAGCGGGCTCTTGTCAGTGCCGCCGTGGAGGATGCCATAGTCGACGTAAAACGCAAGATTCGGAATCCACAGCTAGTCGCACTGTTTGAGAATTGCTATCCGAATACGCTCGACACGACAGTGCGGCTCTCAGTACGAAACGGGAAGCCCGATTCATTTATCGTGACTGGCGACATTCCTGCGATGTGGTTGCGGGATTCCAGCGCTCAGGTGCTGCCGTACGCACATCTAGCGCCGAAGGACAAAAAGCTCCAGTTGCTTTTCAGAGGGCTCATTCATAGACAGGCGGACTGCATACTCCTGGATTCCTATGCCAACGCATTCTACGCAACCAACATAACGGGTGTCTTCTCCACGGACTTAACCGACATGCGGCCTGGCGTACACGAACGCAAATGGGAGGTCGATTCACTGTGTTATCCCATACGCCTTGCGTACAATTACTGGAGTGCAACTGGCGACTCTGAACCTCTGGATGAGAGCTGGCATACGGCTGCGCGGCGCATAGTGGGCACTTTTCGCGAACAGCAGCGCCTCAAGAACGATGGCCCTTACCGTTTTCAAAGACTCACTCAGATGTTCTACGATAATGCCCCCAACCGCGGCCTCGGCAATCCGACGCGAAAGATCGGCTTGCTGCACTCGGCTTTTCGTCCATCAGATGATGCTTGCCTGTTCCCGTTTCTCATTCCCTCGAACCTGTTTGCAGTCGTTTCTCTCCGCCAACTCCAGCATCTTTCTGTGGCCGTATTCCGGGATCAGGATTTGGCCGACGATGCCGCGCGGCTGGCGGACCAATTGGATGCCGCGATCGCGAACTATGCCATCGTGAATCACGCCGTGCATGGCAAGATTTATGCATTTGAGATTGACGGCTTCGGAAATTCTCTGATGATGGACGACGCCAACGCTCCAAGCCTGCTTTCCCTGCCCTATCTGGGCTGCTGCAAACTCGAAGACGCCACTTACCAGCGGACACGGGCGTTTGCCCTCAGCAAGGACAATCCATACTTCATCCAAGGCGTCGCAGAGGGTATCGGCAGTCCACACGTGGGTCCAGACATGATATGGCCACTATCGATCATCATGCGCGCCTTGACAAGCCGCGATTCAAACGAGATTTCGCATTGCTTGCGCATGCTTCTGGACACGAACGCTGGAACGGGCTTCATGCACGAGTCCTTCGATGCCAACAACCCAAGCAAATACACACGCGCGTGGTTTGCATGGTGCAATTCTCTTTTCGGCGAGCTTGTAGTTCGTCTCGCCGCTTCTCATCCAAAGATTTTGGAAATGAGCTAAGGGAGCAATTCCTCGCTGGCCCCTTGGCTTCGCAGTGCATCATCCATTTGCAGAATTCGAAGAGCACAACCTAGGTAAGGCAACGGAGGAAATAAGACCATGAGTCCAAAATGTTCTCGACGGAGTGTATTGAAAGGCGCCGGTGTTTCGGCTGCACTGCTTGGCCTGCCCGGTGGGGCGGTTCGCTTGAGCGCGACCGAAATCGTCACCCGCTACGATTTCAAGCCCACATCAAGGAACGCGCCCGTGGGCGAATCACGGGGCATCTACCCGGGGCGTGTGGTATGGGTGCATGATCCCGAAGCTGCGCGATGGAGTGGACACGTCGCTCAAGACAGCGGGCATTGGTGGGCGGATACAAGCACCGATCAGCACCGCGTGGATGCGATGCTCTCAGAATCACTGCGCGGCCTGACCGGTGCCAAGAGTGACGAAGCAGCATGGGCAAAGATATTCGGCCATTACAACCAACGCGCCCATGGAACCGGTCGTGGTTATTTGCCCGGCGAAGCAATTGCTGTGAAGGTGAATCTGAACAGCAGCTATGCCGCAGCTCCGGCCAATTGTGTGAATGTTTCTCCGCAGGTAGCGCTCGCCATGGTGAGGCAACTGGTGCACAGGGCGAAGGTGCGCCCCGGCGACATCATAGTGTACGACGCGCGCCGCAGCATTTATGCTGCCCTGCTGACAAAAATTTGGACCGAATTTCCGGATGTTCGCTTTGTGCAGTGGGAAATGCCCGCGGCGCCTCAACCCGTGAACCCGCATTACGGTGACTTCCGCGGACTTGAGGGCGCTCAATGGGTGGAGGGCATCAGCTACTCTGTCAACCAAAATGAGTACTATGACGCCAAGCTGATTCCGAAACAAATCAAGGACGCTGCTTATCTGGTGAACGTGGCGCTGCTCAAAGCGCATTCCTATCCGTACTCGAGCGAGGAAGGCGGGGATGAGGGCCAGACCGGTGTGACCATGACCGGCAAGAATCACTTTGGCTCAATCAAAGGCACGCCGGAGTTGCATGGAGCGATCAATACGAACCGGCAAGGCACGCCGCATGCTTATTCGCCGATTGTAGATCTGGCCGCCTCGCCCAACCTCGGCGCCAAGACAATTCTTTTCGTTCTGGATGGCTTGTACTGCGCCCGGCGGCATCAATCCTATCCCCTGCATTTTCCAAATGCGCCTTTCAACAACCGAGTAACGCCTTATGAGAACCCGGAATGGCCTTCGAGCCTCTTGGCTTCGCTGGATGGCGTGGCGCTGGATTCGGTGGGACTCGACATTCTGTATTCGCAGACAAAGAATAACGAGGACGAGCACGGCCACCCGCGCATCATGATCCGTGAGAATGCCGACGATTACCTGCAGGAGATGGCTTCGCCGCAAAATGCGCCATCGGGAACCGTCTACAAACAGGCAGGCAAGCCGGTTGCAAGCTTGGGTGTCTTTGAGCACTGGGATAGCGATGAGACGCGGCAGTATTCGCGGAACAAGGATTCGCGGAACGGAAAAGGGATTGAGCTGATTTACCTGCCCGCGCGATTATAACGCCCGGCTGTCTGCGATAACGCTTAATCAACACCAAAAACTTCTCCACGGCTGCAGTGATTCACCCATGGAGAATTGCTGCGGCTTCACTCTCAACCGATCATTCCATCCCTGAATTGCTGCCTCGATCCGCAGTTGGAGGTTAGGTGCGTCCCAGGCTTGTAAAGTCCGTGGCGGCCGCCACCAGAATGCGCAGCGAGTAGGAGAACTTCGTTGGATCGGACCACACAAATTATTTTTCAAGGGGTCGCGGTCCGCAACTGTTGGACCCTCCGCCCAACGTTCTCGCGGCAACTACAAGCACAGTCGCCTGAATCTCAGGCAGATTCACTGGGTATTCCACGCTGCTCAATTGCTCGTCGGTATAGGGAAGCGCGGATACCTGCATCATTGGGTCATTGCCGACCGCCAAAATTCCCGGCAATTTCTTGCCGCTCACCGCAGCCCAGCGAACATCCTCGTGGTTGCCGGCCTCCATCGGCTTGGCATAGGGCGTCAATTGCTCGCGTACCGAACTGGCACAAAGACCGATATCCGAGCCCCGGTCGCGATCGGAGTAGTTTTCCATGGGCCTCTGCCCAGGCAGGCGAACCGGTCGAGACGCTTTTCCAGAAGCAAGCGTACGCCGATCCTCGCCAGCGAAATGCGTTCACCCTCGGGCGCAAACGACTCCCTTACCTGGATGCTTCCGTCATTGTTCGCGGTGTAGACGGCCGTATTGGCCGCTCAAGCTTGCCCTGGATCGTCGACCATTCATCTAATTGCGGCTTGAGGTCTCGGATGCTTTAGCTATGTCGCTCTTTACACACTCGACCTGCGGTTTGCTAAAAGATGAAATTTACCGCAGTCGCCGGCAAAGTCTTTATCACTGGAACCGATACCGACACGCGCGCCGGGTCGAAGTCGTCGACCCAATGTGACTGGACAGGTTTAGCCAATGATTGTCTGTTCCTTGCAAGGTCCGATAGACCTTAGAGCAAATAGCCTCTGCCCGATCAAAGCGATTCGAGACTGACTCGCCTGGTCTCGGGATAGACGAAGAGAATAACGAAAAACTGAATTGCCATTACCCCGGACAATATCAAGAAGATTCCTTCACCCAGATCATGGGAGAACGAAGGAAAGACTCCTATTATGAAGGCATTCATTACCCAGTGAACGCTACTTCCCCAGCTCTGACCACGAGTACGCACCGCCACCGGAAATATCTCGCTTAGATAAACCCATATGACCGTGCCTTGCGAGAAGGCGAAGCAAGCGTTATAACAAACCAGAACGATGGGGACAGTCGCCGCCGGCCAATGAAAGGAATGAATAGCCGATAGCAGCGCCAGACACAGGGCGAGGCCTACGGTTCCGACGAGCAGAAGCGGCTTACGCCCGACTTTGTCGATGAGGCCCACCGCGAGAGCAGTAACTAATAGGCTCAGTGTCGAAACAAGGACAGCGTCTTTTCCACCATTCAGACGGCCAGACCCAAGGTCACGAAATACATCGAGGATGTAATAGAGAAGTACATTCACGCCTGTGAGCTGATTGAAGATTGCAACACTGGCAGCGAGAAGAAGCGGCCGGACATAGATCCGAGAGAAGAGACTTGAATGGTCCGCTGAAATCGATTCTTCAATAGATGCTGCAAGATTGGCGCGATCCGAATCCGAATTCTCCGAACCTAGAGCTTTCAGAACTGATGCTGCCTCGATGAAACGTCTCTTGCGTGCTAACCAGCGCGGGCTTGGAGAGGCCTGCAGGATCATTCCCGCGGATAGCAAAGCGAGAAGTGCTCCGGAACCAAACGAATACCGCCAAGCCGAGCCGTGCAGCAACGGCGACATGGATAGCAAATAGCCCAGAGCAAATCCGAGCACTACGCCGCCGCTAACGCTCAGTTGGAAGGTACCTACGATTCGTCCGCGCAGGTGGGAAAGAGCGATCTCAGCCAGATACATGGGTGCAGCCACAGAAATGAGACCGATTGCAACGCCACCAGCGAATCGAAATAGGGCAAATAAGATGAAATGAAAAGAGAGTGCAACTCCGAGAGATGCCAAGGAATAGAGCAAGCAGGAGAGAAGAAGGGTGTGGCGCCGATCTAACCTATCCCCGATCAGGCCTGAGGAGATTGACCCCGCAATCGTGCCGAAAAGAGCGGCTGACATGGCGATTCCAAGCAGTGGGGCCGAGAGTGCGTAATATGCCCTCAACTCCACCGTGGAACAGGAGATCGCCCCAATGTCATATCCGAACACGAGCCCGCAGAACGAGCCTGCGAATACTGAGATCGATAGTTGCCGATTCACTTTTTAACCAATTGAGGTAGCAACGATAGCATAGAACCTCAGGACTGATTTGGATGATTCAGGCTTATGAAACTTGTGGCAACTTGGATCCCCGTTTTCCGGTTCCTATGAACCTCCGTTGGCCCCGCCAGCTTGCCGCTACCCAATTCCACGAGATCTCCACGGTCGAAACACGAGCAGAGACAACGTTGTCACCCTTGCGAATATTGTTTATCCTCTCCTCCGAGACTGTCAACGGCGGGAGTGATCCCGTAGTCGAAGTCCCAAGGGTGATAGCGTCCCTGAGACCGAAATTTGTTTGGACGCGGCGCCCGGGTTCCCGCTCCACTAATGACTCAGCCGAGATCGCTTGTCAGAGATAATTGGGACTGACAGGATACCAATAGGTCAGGGCGTTTGAGCGGGCGCAAAGATGGAATCCTGATGGTCGCATTTAACCTTCCAGTGACCACAATCGCTGCAGGCATTCTAGATAAGGTTGATCGCAACCCGCTTCTGCTAGCCAGAGCGGCGAGCATGAGCGCCTCCTTTTCGTGCTGCCTGTGATTGAGTACATGGTTTGGCCCGTCGAAGCCGTATTCATGATTTGGCTTTGCTGCAACGTGTTTTTCGGCTTTTCCGAGGGCACGGTTGTCTGGCCCAATCTTGGCGAAATTCTCCCTCCTGAACCGTGCCCGGGGCTAGGGCTCCCGGGGTACCGCGCATTGGGAGGCCAATTCCATCGGGTTTTCCCCTCCATTCGCGAGGAGCCTGGGGGGGAAGCATTTGCGGGCTTCGCTGCTTGTATGGCCATATAGTGCTTAGTGATTTGTTCGTCTATCCAGAAACGAAAGACACCAGTTTGGAAATACCCGCTTCGAGCATCAGTAATTGGCTGGCGATGAGAGATAATAGATAAACGGTCTCCCAGAAAGGGTATAGCTTAGAAATTGATAGCGAAAAGCGGTTCCATAACCCTGGTTGATGTGGCGCGATTGGCTGGCGTATCCCTGAAGACAGCCTCGCGCGCTTTGAACGACTCCCCAGAGCTTCGTCCAGAAACCGGCGCTCGCGTGCGCGAAGCCATGGCGCGACTAGGCTATCAGCCGAACGAATTGGCCAGGGGATTGAAGGCGAAGCGTTCGGCTGCTATCGCGATGATCGTTCCAAATCTTGCTGACCCATTCACAGCCACGGCTGTACAGGCCGTTCAGGAAGTAGCCCGGGAGAATGGATACGCCGTAATTCTCGCCAGCTCTGGTGGAGATGTTGCACTCGAAGAATCGGAGCTTGAGATTATGCTCCGACGACAGATCGATGGTGTGGTCCTGATCGCGGCAAGCTGCGGCAAGAGCAACCTGAAGCTGCTGCTTGCAAAGAACGTGCCGATTGTCGTTTTTGACGAGCCACTCCGAGGTGGAGAGGTGGACACCATCACTGTGACCAACCGCAAGTCGGCCCGCGGTGCCACCGAGCATCTAATTGCTCACGGCTACAGCCGGATTCTTGCCGTGGGCGCTCGTCCGCGTTTATACACTTGCTCCGAGCGTCTCTCTGGTTATCGATCAGCGGTGAAAAGCGCGGGAATAGAGCCGGTCGAATTGTTGGTTGAGCACGAGAACGAGTTGACTCCGGAGCGTCTTTCGCCATTCCTATTCGGTCCGAAGCGCGTTGAAGCTATTTTTACCCTCAACTGGGTCTGTACTATGCGGGTCATGCGCGCGCTCAACACAGTAAAGAAGAAGATACTGACGGATTTTCCCCTCATTTCGTTCGACGATTTTGAGCTTGCCGAATTGATTCCCCCAGGCCTAACTGTGGTGCGCCAACCAGTGCATGAATTGGGACACCAGGCAGCTAAGACTCTTTTCGAGCGAATCGCCGGGACTGGAAAACAACCACCAAGGAAGATCATCCTCAATACTGAATTCATCGTTCGCGGATCCTGCGGATGCAAGCCAAAGGATAAGGGATAATACCCGTTTCCATTCGGGAGAACGACTTGTTTGGGAAAAGAGAATTGCTCGGTGATCAGGCTCAAGAGATGATTGCACTTTATCTCAAATGCAGCCCTGACGCCCCCCTTCCAATGTCTCCTTTCTGATATAGAGCCACTGCTCGGCCTCATGTGGTCAATGAACGTCATCTACACTTTGACAACGCTGTTATAGGTTCGCTGAATTTGCACGCCGCCTCGCGCAGGGCTGCCAATCGGTGCTAGGCACAAGGGCCGCAAGATGTCTTGCGGGAGTGCACGACATTTTCATTGGTCACTCGTCCGGCCGCGATGACAGCGTCGTCAAATAGTTGTCAACGTGCTCGTTCTTCTATGGTAGGCTGGCTTGCACAATGGATAAATTTCGCCGGAATCTGCTCAAATTTTCGCCACTCGCCGTTACGACCGCAGCTGTCATTGGACGCACTGCTCTTGCAGAAGCTCCATCAACCTTAGAGGCTCAATTGACTTTCAATGTGCGCACCTACGGAGCAAGTGGTGATGGTAAGACGATCGACACGCCGGCCATCAACCGCGCAATTGAAGCCGTCGCTGCAGCGGGTGGCGGCACGCTCGTTTTTCCTGCGGGAACATATCTAT
>Ga0181520_10005437_pt1 | contig 20349 bp, 22 predicted proteins | sample PEATcosm2014_Bin_29_FD_132451 | JGI IMG/M metagenome (GOLD analysis project Ga0181520, IMG submission 132451) | Peatland microbial communities from MTU Mesocosm Facility, Houghton, MI, USA - PEATcosm2014_Bin02_30_metaG | ecosystem: Environmental > Terrestrial > Soil > Wetlands > Peat | place... | reverse complement strand
CACGACGATGAAGCGGTTCACGATGTGCGCCGAGTGCGCTCGCGAGTATGGCGATCCGGCGAACCGCAGATTCCATGCGCAGCCCAATGCGTGTCCGGAGTGCGGGCCGCAACTGGAACTCTGGAGCATGGCGGGCGAGACGCTGGCGCGGCGCGAGAGCGCGTTGGAAGCGGCTGCCGAGGCGATACGCCAGGGCAACATCGTGGGCGTGAAGGGATTGGGCGGATTCCACCTGATGGTGGATGCACGCAACGAAGATGCGGTGCGGCGGCTGCGCGAGCGCAAGCATCGCGAGGAGAAGCCGTTTGCGTTGATGTTTCCGGCCGAGGCGGAGGTACTGCGCGAGTGCGAGCTGACCGCGCTGGAGGGTCGGCTGCTGCGCTCGGTGGAGTCACCGATTGTGCTGGTGCGGCGGCAGAGCGCAGAGGTTTCCGCGCTTGCGGCATCGGTCGCGCCTGGCAATCCGATGCTGGGTGTCATGCTTCCGTACACGCCGCTGCACCATCTGCTGATGCGCGCGCTGGGCTTTCCGGTGGTGGCCACCAGCGGCAACCTGAGCGATGAGCCGATCTGCACCGATGAACGCGAGGCGCCGGAACGCTTACAAAACATTGCAGACCTGCTGCTGGTGCATGACCGGCCGATTCTGCGTCACGTGGATGACTCGATTGTGCGCGTGATGGCCGGGCGTGAGATGGTGATGCGCCGCGCCCGCGGCTTTGCGCCGCTGCCGGTGTTGCTGAAGGAAGATATGCCAGCACTGCTCGGAGTGGGAGCGCACCAGAAGAACACGGTGGCGCTCGCCGTGGGCCGGCAGGTATTCCTGAGCCAGCACATTGGCGACCTGGAAACCGTGGAGGCCTCGGCGGCTTTTGAGCGCGTGGTGCAGAGCCTGCAAGGGCTCTACGAGGTAGTGCCGGAGGCGCTGGCCTGCGACCTGCATCCAAACTATATCTCGACCGAATATGCGCAGCGGGTGTGCGCGCAGCCGATCGGGGTGCAGCATCATTATGCGCACGTGCTGGCGTGCATGGCAGAGAATGAGTTGAAGGCTCCAGTGCTGGGCGTAGCGTGGGACGGCAGCGGCTGGGGTCCGGATGGAACGGTTTGGGGCGGCGAGTTTCTGAAGATCGACGAATGTGGATATATGCGCATGGCGCGCCTGCGCCCATTGCGGCTGGCAGGTGGCGAACGCGCGGTGCGCGAGCCCCGGCGGTGCGGGTTGGGAATGCTGTTTGAGGCGTTGGGCGAACCGGCGTTTGCGCGCGCGGAGCTGCTTCCGGTCCAGGCCTTCTCAGCCGCTGAGCGGAAGATTGTAGCGGCAATGCTGCGGCGGGGATTGAATAGTCCGTGGACTTCGAGCGCAGGACGGCTGTTTGACGCCATGGCCTCACTGATTGGGTTGCGTCAGGTTGCACGCTACGAAGGACAGGCGGCGATGGAGTTGGAATGGCTGGCCACGCGGAGCGACGACCGCGGCGTATACGGCTTTGCCCTCACCGGGCCGGCCAACGATGGGGCTCCGGCGGAGTTGGACTGGGCCCCCATGTTGCGCGGGGTGCTTGCGGATCAGGCCAGGGGCGCAAAGCAGGAAGCGATTGCGCGGCGCTTCCACAACACGCTGGCCGAGATGATCGCCCGCGTCGCAGGCCTCGAACCGGCAGTTCCGGTGGCGCTCAGTGGGGGATGCTTCCAGAACCGGCTGCTGACCGAGCTGACGGTGGCGCGGCTGGAGGCCGACGGCGTGAAAGTATATTGGCACCAGAGGGTACCTCCGAACGACGGAGGCATTGCGCTGGGACAGGTAGTGGCGGCAGCACGGCAACTGAGACTTGAGGAAAGCGCGAGGGTGAGGAAATGTGTTTAGCTGTGCCGGGAAAGATCATCAGCGTGAGCGGCGAAGATTTGGCACGACAGGCCCGCGTGGATTTTGGTGGAGTGTTGAAAGAAGTGAACCTGGCCTATGTGCCTGACGCCAAGATTGGTGAGTACGTATTGGTGCACGTGGGTTTCGCCATCAGCGTGGTGGACGAGGAAGAGGCGGGTAAGGTTTTCGGCTACTTGCGAGAGATGGGCGAACTCGGAGAGCTGGGAGAGCTGACGCCGGATCCAGGAGTGAAGCAGTGAAGTTTTCATCGGAGTATCGCGACGCAACTGCGGCGCAAGGCTATGCGCAGGAGATTCGGCGCATTACCACGCGGCCCTGGACGATCATGGAGATCTGCGGCGGACAGACCCACGCCATCGTAAAGTTTGGCCTGGATGAGTTGCTGCCAAAAGCGATAGAGCTGGTACACGGACCGGGCTGCCCGGTGTGCGTCACGCCGCTGGAGCTGATCGATAAGGCGGTGCAGATCGCGCAACGTAAGGATGTGATCTTCTGCTCGTTCGGAGACATGCTGCGCGTGCCGGGGAGCGACACCGATCTGTTCGGCATCAAGGCACGCGGCGGCGATGTGCGTATTCTGTATTCACCGCTCGATGCGCTGAAAATCGCGAAGGAAAATCCGGCGAAGGAGATCGTGTTCTTCGCCGTGGGCTTTGAAACCACGGCTCCGGCCCACGCCATGGCCGTGTTCCTGGCAAGACAACAGGGGATCAAGAACTTCTCGGTGCTGGTGTCGCATGTACTGGTGCCTCCGGCGATGGAGGCGATCCTCGGCTCGGAGACCAACCGCGTGCAGGGCTTCCTGGCCGCGGGACACGTCTGCGCCATCATGGGCTACGAGGAGTACATTCCGATTGCGGCTAAGTACAAGGTTCCCATTGTGGTGACGGGCTTTGAGCCGCTGGACATCCTGCAGGGCATTGCGATGTGCGTAGCGCAGCTGGAAGAGGGCCGCTACGTGGTGGAGAACCAGTACACGCGCGCGGTTCCCGAGGGCGGCAACCGTCCGGCGCAGCACTTTGTGAAGGAAGTGTTCTACGTGGTGAACCGCAAGTGGCGCGGCATTGGAGAGATCGGCGCCAGCGGCTTGAGCCTGCGTCCGGAGTACGCGGAGTTTGACGCCGAGCTGCGCTTCGATGTCGGCGGCTACACGGCCGAAGAGAGTCCGCTGTGCATCAGCGGCCTGATCATGCAGGGGCAGAAGAAGCCGCACGAGTGCGCGGCCTTCGGCAAACAGTGTACGCCGGAGAAACCGCTGGGCGCGCCCATGGTCTCCAACGAAGGCGCGTGCGCCGCATATTACCGCTACCGGCGCGCCGAGCTGGCCACCACAGGAAAGGTGTAAGCCATGGGCACGGTGAAAGACTTCACGCTGAGCTGCCCGCTGCCCATCTCCGACTATCCCACCGTGACCCTGGCGCACGGTGGCGGCGGCAAGCTGATGCATCAGCTGATTGAGAAGATGATTCTGCCGGCCTTCAACAGCCCGCTGCTGGAGACGCGGCACGATGGTGCGGTCTTCCAGCTGGGCGGCGCGCGGCTGGCCTTCACCACGGATTCCTATGTAGTGCATCCGCTGTTTTTTCCCGGCGGCGACATCGGCTCACTGGCGATCAACGGCACGGTGAACGATCTCTCGATGTGCGGCGCACGGCCGGTTTATTTGAGCTGCGGACTCATCCTGGAAGAAGGATTGCCGATGGAGACGCTCTGGGCTGTGGTGCAGAGCCTGAAGCAGTCGGCGGAGATCGCAGGCGTGCAACTGGTGACCGGCGATACCAAAGTGGTGGATCGTGGCAAAGGCGACGGCGTGTTCATCAACACGGCCGGTGTGGGAATTGTGGAGCACGGGTTGACCATCGCTCCTGCCAGCGTACAAGCCGGCGACGTGGTGCTGCTGAGCGGCGACATTGGCCGCCACGGCATCGCCATTATGGCCATGCGCGAGGGCTTGGAATTTGAGTCGGCGATTGAAAGCGACTGCGCACCGTTGAACGCCGCGGTGCAAGCGCTACTCTCCGGCAACGTAGGCCTGCACTGCCTGCGCGACCTGACGCGCGGCGGACTGGGCACCACGCTGATTGAAATTGCAGAGGCCACCGGATTGCAGATCACCATTGACGAGGCGAAGATTCCGGTGCGCGACGATGTGTCCGGAGCTTGCGAGGTGCTGGGCTTCGATCCGCTCTACCTGGCGAACGAGGGCCGGATGATCGTCTTTGTGCCCGAGAGCGAAACGGCCCAGGCGCTGGAGTTGCTGCGCGGCAGTCCGCACACCGCAGGCGCGGTGGAGATTGGCCGGGTTACGGGCGAGCGCGGCGGCCTGGTGAAAATGAAGAGCCGCATCGGCACCACGCGCATTATCGACATGCTGAGCGGAGAGCAGTTGCCGAGAATCTGCTGAGAGACTCCTACCATTGACTCAAGAGCCGGAGCAGAAGTGCGGCGGCATCCGAGCCATGCCGTGTTTTCGGAACAATCCTGTTTTTGGGATGCTTCGGCGTTTCAGGTTATTGACCCGCCGGATTAGAAACGCCCAGCCAAGGTCCAGTGAGAATTTAAGACTCGTAGCACACGAGCACAGAGGAACTCGGGCGATCCTCGATCCTGGAAGCGCTCGCTTTTGGTGCCACTTGATGGACTTGCAACTGAGCTCTGGCTGGAAGAAACTGAAATCGTTGAATGATCTGTACTGAAGCAGAACTGAAGAGCTGAACGAACATAGCAGCCAAGAAGCGTCTACTGTGGTCGCGAAAGAGTCTGGGCCTCGAACTGCGGTCGCCTGCGACGACAAGTGTCAGAAGGAGTCTACTCCCCGTGAATTTCGATCTCGACCAACTTCCCGCCAGCCACGCTTACAAGCTTCTGGTCGGCTTGGTGGCGCCACGGCCGATTGCGCTGATTACTAGTATGGACGAGAGCGGCTTGCTCAATGCCGCCCCATTCAGTGCATACAATTACCTCTGCACAGACCCTCCCATCATCGGTGTGGGTGTGACTAACCGGCCAGACCAGCAGTTTGTACCCAAGGATACGGCGCGGAACATCAGGCGGACCGGTGAGTTTGTGGTAAACGTGGTCACGGAAGATATCGCTGAGAAGATGAATTTGTGCGCGACAGATTTTCCGCGGGAGCTGAGTGAGGTCGAACTCGCCGGATTTACCACCGCGCCCTCGCAGAGGGTAAAGCCCCCGCGATTGGCAGAGGCGCACGCCGCGCTGGAGTGCCGGGAGTATACGACCATGGAGATTGGGCGGTCGCGCATCATCCTGGGGCGAGTGGTTGGCGTGTACGTGGAGGACCGGTTTGTGGATCCGGCGGGGCCCTACGTCCTAGCCGAGGACCTGCATGCAATCGGCCGCATGAACGGCCTTGGAAACTACGCGCGCACACGAGGAGCTTTCATGACGATTCCGCGTATCTCCTACGAGGAGTGGAAGAGCGGTAAGCGATAAAATTTGTCGCAGGAGTGGAACGGTAAACAGAAAGTCATCGCGCTCTCCAGATGAGTGATGTTAAGTCGGCGATGCGGGTGCAACTACTCAATTGCGGATGTACTCGCGGTTGATGGGCCGGTCTGGAAATTGCCACAGTCCTCCAGTTTGCCAACTTGGCACGTACCCCGGTGATTGAAATCACATCACTATGGCAATTCCGTGCTTACACTGGTGGCGTGGTGGGTGAAGACCCATCTGGGTACGCGCTAGAGAGATGAGTTCCGCGCGAACTGAAATGAAAACAACCTTGGCAGATTCCGGCCGTGCAAGTGGATACTTTCCGCACCGGGACTGCTTTTTGCTTTTGACAAACCTTCCAATCGTTCCCGCCCACATCCTGAACTCACTTGGCCCGCCGTTTGGCGGGAGGGGCGATTGTGCGTGCAAAAAAGAAGGATTGAGGAGCCACGGATGCTACCTACACCAAAGATGATTTCACCTCCCTCGGACGACAAGCGCTGGAAGATCGTCGATGGCATGATGCGCCGTCATGGTCACGAACCCTACGCCCTGATTGAGGTGCTGCACACGGTCCAGGAAACCTTTGGCTTCCTCACCGATGACAGCCTGAAATACGTGGCCACCTCGCTGCGGGTGCCGTTCAGCAAGGTGTACGGAGTCGCCACCTTCTACCACTTTTTCACCATGAAACCGCCGGGCAAGCACACCTGCGTGGTCTGTACCGGTACGGCCTGCTACATCAAGGGTGCGCCGGTTCTGCTGAACGCGGTGGAGGAAGCCGCCGGAATCAAACAGGGCGAAACCACCAAGGATGGGACGCTGTCTCTACTAACGGCCCGCTGCCTGGGCTCCTGCGGCCTGGCGCCCGCCGTGGTGTTTGACGGACAAGTGGCCGGCAAGATCACCACCGAGTTAATCAAGAAGCGGGTTCGCGCGTATCTGGAAAGCGAGCCGCTCGCTGCGGAGGCGCTGAAATGAACCAGGACGATCTGGCCAGCATTGCGGCTCAAACCAAGCAAAGCGACAACCGCTACGATCACATCGTCAAGGTATGCGTTGCCGCCGGTTGCCTCTCCGCCAATTCCGAGCAGGTGAAGACGCAACTGGAGAGCGAACTGAAGCAGCGCGGACTGGAAACCTGCTGCAAGGTGAAAGGGGTCGGCTGCATGGGTCTGTGCGCCGCCGGTCCGCTGGTCTCCGCCGACGCTAACGAAAAGATGTTCCAGGGTGTGACGCCCGGCGACGCGGCCGCCATCATTGACAACGTGGTGGATAACAAGCCAGCTCCCCCGGCCATCGTCATGGACAGCAAGATTGACTTCTTCACCGGGCAGAAGAAGGTCGTTCTGGAGAACTCCGGCGAGATCGATCCCGAGCGCATTGAGGACTACATCGCCGGCGATGGCTATGAGGCGCTCTTCCATGTCATCACCAAGCTGAAGCCGCTGGGCGTGATCGAGCAGGTCACCAAGAGCGGCCTGCGCGGACGCGGCGGAGCCGGCTTCCCCACCGGGCTGAAATGGACCACCGTGTACAAGGCCAACGGCCCGCGCAAATACGTCATCTGCAACGCCGACGAAGGGGATCCGGGTGCGTTTATGGATCGCGCCGTGCTGGAGAGCGATCCGCACCGCGTGCTGGAAGGCATGGCGATTGCTGCTTACGCCGTGGGCGCCGACAAAGGCTTCATCTACTGCCGGGCCGAGTATCCGCTGGCAGTAAAGCGGTTGCGGATTGCGATTCGCCAAGCGGAGAACAATGGCCTGCTGGGCATGAACATTGGCGACACCCACTTCGACTTCAAGGTTGAGGTAAGGCTGGGCGCCGGAGCCTTTGTCTGTGGCGAGGAAACCGCCCTGATTGGTTCGATTGAAGGCGGTCGCGGCACGCCGCGCCCACGGCCGCCGTTCCCCGCACAGGAGGGCCTATGGGGAGCACCCACGCTGATCAACAACGTGGAAACCTTCGCAAATATTCCTCCCATCATCCGCCGCGGCGGTGACTGGTACGCCTCCATCGGCACGGAAAAGAGCAAGGGAACCAAGGTGTTCGCCTTGGCCGGAAGAGTCAACAACACCGGCCTGATCGAAGTTCCGATGGGCATGACGCTGCGCGAGATCATCTTCAAACTCGGCGGCGGAATCCCGGAAGGACGCCGCTTCAAGGCCGTGCAGTCGGGCGGTCCCTCGGGCGGCTGCGTTCCAGAACAATACCTTGACATCCCGGTGGACTACGACTCGCTGGCCAGTGTGGGATCGATCATGGGTTCGGGCGGGTTGATCGTGATGGATGACACCTCCTGCATGGTGGACGTGGCGCGGTTCTTCATGGACTTCTGCATGTCGGAATCGTGCGGCAAGTGTGTGCCCTGCCGCGTGGGCACCACCCAGATGCACAACATCCTGGAGCGCATTACCGAAGGCAAGGCGGGGGACCATGAACTGGAGTTGCTGAAACGGCTGACCGGCATGGTGAAGGCAACCAGCCTGTGCGGACTGGGGCAAACGGCTCCCAACCCCACACTGACCACGCTGCGTTACTTTATGGACGAGTATCGCGCTCACATTGAAGAAGGGCGGTGCCCGGCCGGGATCTGTCATCCCGCCAAAGCCGAGGCGGAGGTGAACGCATGAACACCACCGGAGTTGAGATTTGTACCCTCATCATCGAGAACTGCGAGTGCGGCGGGCGCGCCGATCAGACGATTCTCGAAGTGGCCGAGGAGAATGGCATCTTTATTCCTACGCTCTGCCGGCTCTCGGGTCTCAGCAACATTGGCGCATGCCGCATGTGCCTGGTTGAGGTAAAGGGCAGCAACAAGCTGTTGCCCGCCTGTGTCACCAAGGTGCAGGAGGGCATGGAGGTCACGGTAAACACCGACCGGCTGGCCGAATACCGCAAGCTGACCCTGGAGATGCTGTTCAGCGAGCGCAACCATATCTGTTCGGTGTGCGTGACCAACGGCCACTGCGACCTGCAGGCGCTGGCGCAAAAGCTGGGCGTCAACCACATCACCATGCCCTACATTCATCCGCTCATGCCGGTCGACGCGTCACACCCGCGGTTTATCGCCGACCACAACCGCTGCATCCTCTGCACGCGCTGCGTGCGCGTCTGCCAGGAGATTGAAGGTGCGCACACCTGGGACATCATGGGACGCGGCACCAAGGCCAGGGTCATCACCGACCTGTGCTCGCCGTGGGGCGATTCGGAAACCTGTACCGGCTGTGGAAAGTGCGTGCAGGTTTGCCCCACCGGCGCGCTGAGCGATAAGGGTCAGGCCGCCGGCGAGATGCTCAAACGCCGTGCCTTCCTGCCCTACTTGAGCATGATGCGGGAGGTGGGAAGATGACGACTGCAAAAGTGGTAACCAAAGCACGCGTGGCAACCGTGTGGCTGGATGGATGCTCGGGCTGCCACATGTCTCTGCTGGACATGGACGAACGGCTCATCCTGCTGGAAGAAAAAATCGAGCTGGTGTACAGCCCGCTGGTCGACGCCAAGCAGTTTCCGGAAAACGTAGACGTGGCGCTGGTCGAAGGCTCCATCAGCAGCGAAGATGACCTGCATAAGATCAAGCTCATTCGCAAGAATTCGAAGGTCCTGATTGCGCTGGGCGACTGCGCCGTGACCGGCAACATTCCCTCGATGCGCACGGTGTTTCCGCTGGCCAAGGTGATGGAGCGGGTGTACGACGAGAATGCAACCATCAACAAACAGATTCCAACCAAGATTGTTCCCAAACTGCTGGAGCGCGTGTCGCCGCTGCATGAAGTGGTAAACGTCGACGTCTACCTGCCGGGCTGTCCGCCCTCGGCCGAAAACATTTTTTCTGTGATCACCGAACTGCTGGAAGGACGCATGCCAGAGATGAGTATGACCGCGCGCTTTGGAGCGTAAAACCTATGCCAACGATCACGATCGATCCCGTAACCCGCATTGAAGGCCACTCCAAAATCACCATCCAGTTGGATAACCAGGGAGAGGTGCAGGACGCACGCTTCCACGTGACCCAGGTGCGCGGCTTTGAAAAACTCTGCGAAGGACGTCCGTTCACCGAGATGCCCGCGCTGATGGCGCGTATTTGCGGCATCTGCCCCACCAGCCACCTGCTGGCCTCCAGTAAGGCCTGCGACGGCATTATGGCCGTGCGCATTCCGGAGACGGCGGAGAAGCTGCGCCGCATCATGAACCTGGCGCAGATCACCCAGTCGCACGCGCTCAGTTTCTTCTATCTTTCCTCGCCTGACTTTCTGTTGGGAATGGACGCCGACCCGGAAGAGCGCAACATCATGGGCGTAGTGCGCAAGTATCCGGCCATGGCGCGGGACGGCATCAAGCTGCGCCAGTTTGGCCAGTGCGTGGTGGAAACCCTGGGCGGCAAACGCGTTCACCCAGGCTGGATCGTGCCCGGCGGGGTGAGCCATCCGCTACAGGCCGAGCAGCGCGACCAGATTCTGGCCGCGATTCCCGAAGCCATCCGCATCACCCGCGGTGCGCTGCACTGGTTCAAGGGACAGATCGAAAGCTTCCGCGCCGAAGTGCGCTCGTTTGCCAACTTTCCCTCGATGTTCCTGGCGATGGCCAACGACGCCAACGAGTTTTCAGCCTACAATGGCTGGCTGCGCTTTATCGATTCCAACCTGAACATCGTGGCTGACCACATTACCGGCGCCGACTACATGAATTACATCGGCGAATCGTGCAATGACGATTCCTATTTGAAATCCACCTACTTCAAGCCGCTCGGGTTGGCCGGTGGGATGTATCGTGTAGGCCCTCTGGCTCGGCTGAACATGTGCAAGTCGGCAGGCACGCCGCAGGCCGACGAGGAGCTGGCAGAGTTCCGCGAGCTGGAACGGCACTCGGTGCTCAGCTCGTTCTATTACCACTATGCGCGGCTGATCGAAATCCTCTACTCGATTGAGCGCATGGAAACCCTGCTGCACGATTCCGAAATCCTGGGCAAGAACGTGCGTGCCCACGCCGCGCCCAACAATTTTGAGGGCGTCGGCATTCTGGAGGCACCGCGCGGCACGCTGATTCACCACTATCACATCGACCAGAATGGGCTGATCGAGAAAGCCAACCTGGTGATTGCCACCGGACACAACAACCTTGCGATCAATCACGGCGTGCTCCAGGTGGCGCGGCAATTCGTAAAGGGCAATACGCTGGAACAGGGAATGCTGAATCGCGTGGAGGCCGTTGTGCGGGCCTTCGATCCGTGCCTCAGCTGCTCCACCCACGCTACTGGAGAAATGCCGCTGGACATCCAGTTGCTGGACGCCGATGGTACCCTGCTCGACCGGCTGCGCAGGTAGCAAACGCGTGATTCGGGTCCTGCTGATCGGCTATGGCAACACTCTCCGCGGCGACGACGCGCTGGGGCCGATGGCCTTGGAGCGTCTGCGCACCACGCTGCCGGAAATGGAGTACATAAGCTGCCATCAACTTGGACCCGAGTTGGCCGAACGGCTTGCCGCATGTGACCTCGCGGTCTTTGTGGACGCCTCTGGCAATGGCGAGCCGGGCGCGGTACACGTCGTGCGTCTCTCTCCCGAGCCCTCGCACGCCGCCAGCTTCACCCATCACGTGCAGCCCACTGCGCTGCTGCATCTGGCAAAGGAACTCTACGGACGGGCGCCGCAGGCGATGCTGGTCACCGGCACGGGGGCGACCTTTGACAGCGGCGAGGAACTGAGTGCGCAAGGCCAGTTAGCGCTCGACAGAATCTGCCGCCTGGTGCCGCTGCTGGTGAGGGACTTTCCGGCGATGTGGTAGCGCGGAGGCGGCTGCGGTACTCTAATGGCGAGGAGCAAACGATGACTGCAACCCGCCATTATCCCTATCTGTTGCTCGATGTCTTTACCCATAACCCGCTCGAAGGCAATCAGCTCGCGGTCTTCAGCGATGCACGCGGCTTGAGCGACGCCGAGATGCAGGCCATTGCCAAAGAGACCAACCTCTCGGAGACCACGTTTATCCTGCCGCGCGACGCCTCGGTGGAGAGCGAACAGGGCGTGCGGGTGCGCATCTTCACCACCCAGGAGGAAATTCCGTTTGCTGGCCATCCTACGCTGGGAACCGCCTGGGCAGTGCGGCAGATGAGCGGGCACGATGCCGTGGTGCTGGCATTGAATGTGGGAAAGATTCCAGTCAACTTTGCGCTCGACGCCAAGGGTCAGCTGGTTGGTGAGATGCAGCAGTGCGATCCCCAGTTCGGCGAGGTGCATGGCGCGGAGGATGTGGCACGCGCAACCGGAGTGGCGCTGGAGTCTATCGACCGCGAACTGCCGATCCAGACGGTTTCTACCGGACTCCCGTTCACCATCGTGCCCCTGAAGTCGCTGGCGGCGATGCGCGAGCTGCGCGTGGATCAGAAGAGCGCGAGCGCATTCACCGCCGCGCATGGCGGCAAGTTCTTCTATTTTGAGTGCCGCCAGACGGAAACCGAAGGTGCGACCCTGCACGCGCGCATGCAGTTCTACAACGGGGAAGATCCCGCAACCGGCTCGGCCGCGGGATGCTGTACCGGCTGGGCCGTGCAGCACGGCGTGCTCGCCAGCAACCAGCAGGGATTGATCGAGCAGGGGCTCGAGATCGGGCGCTCCAGCTTCATCCAAATCCGTGGACGGAAAGCCGGCGCGGGGGTAACCGACGTTTGCGTTGGCGGCGGAGTGGTGGAAGTGGCGCGCGGAGAGTTTCTATTGCAGTAAACAGGCGGGCGCTTGCTTTCAACAATTTTTGGACCTTAGGCGTTCTTGGGAGCGATGACCAGAATGCAATTGACGAACTGAACACTTGTCAGAGCGCGCCCTTCTTCGTAGGATGCAGGACACCGCTATACCTGACGATATGCCCTCGTCGTAAGGATCCATGCAGTCGGGATCTCAGGAGAATCGAGTGCCGTACTGTGACTATGAAGAAGACAATTCTGTGCGTGGATGATGAGCAGAGCCTCTCTATTCAGAAGTTGACGCTTGAAACCCGGGGCTACCGTGTCGTGATGTGCAGTACCGTAGTCGAGGCCATTGGCGTATTCAATCGCGCCAGTGTGGATCTTGTGCTGAGTAACCTGGAACTGCCCGACGCCAGCTCCGCGGAATTGGTGCGGTACATCAAGGCGCTCGCTCCGCAATTGCCCATCATTCTGTTAAGCGACCAGAAACACGCCTTCCACACCGATGAGCCCGTCGAACTGCTTCTGCGCAAAGACTCGTATGCTCCGGCCGAACTGCTGGAGAGCATCCGGCTGCTGCTGGTGAAGCGTCGCGGACCACGCCGTAGCCCCTCTGCGGCGCTTGCGCAGCGGGCCCGTGCATCTTAGGCAAGGTTTCCTGGTCTCTGCTTGTTTTCAGAAACTTGCATAGTCCGGTTCAGCTCTCAATTCAGCAAACCACCTTAGATCGTCTAAGGTTAAAACCTCGTGAAGAATAGGCCTTTCGGTGGCTATGGCAGGCTGCTCGGTCCCAGTAATCTCTCCCTAGTTCGCAGAGAATACGTTTCCCTGGGAGGGATGATTTTGAACAGAAAAGCTCAGATTGCTGCAAGCATAATGTTTTGCACAGCAGCAGCGTTTGCAGGCGTGGGCGTATCGGCGCCCACCGCAGGAGAGACGTCGGCTTCGCCCGTACATGTCGTAGCGTCGGCGTCCATGTCCAATCCAGTCGTAGCCATGCAGGTTTATGTGGATAACGCGTTGGTCGACCAGAAGAGCGCTTCGTCGTTGAACGACAATGTCGCGATGTCTAACGGCGAACATGCCGTGGTTGTGCAGTCGTGGGACAGCCAAGGAAATTATGCGAAGTCAGGGACTATTACCATCAACGTGACGGGGTCGACCGCAACCGGGAGCACGCCCGCTGCTCCGAGCGGCGCAACCACCTACGCGAACATCGATCAAATGAGTGGATGGCAGAATTGCGGAGCCTGTGCAGGAGCAGGCGGGAACGGCGCAAGTGTACCTTACTCCATGACGCAAAATGTCAGTTCGCCTTCCATGGACGGCAAGTCAGCGCATTTCTGGATCGGCGGAAAGACGCCGTACGCCGACGCACTGTGGTGGAAACAGCTCGGGGCAAACGGCAATGCCTCTCATTTTATCTATGACCTGTACTTCTACTACACCAATGCCGGCGCCGTACAGGCGCTGGAGTTTGACGGCAACCAGTCGGTAGGCGGACAGAAATATATCTTCGGCACGGAATGCAACGTTGCAATCGGACAGTGGGATGTCTGGAACACCTCCGGTAAGGCTTGGATTCATACCGGGGCGGCCTGCACGGCGCCGCCAACCTATACATGGAACCACCTGACGTGGGAGTTTGAGCGCGTCAATGGCCAGACTCACTTCATATCGGTCACCCTGAACGGCAACACTTCGTACATCAACCGGTACGGAGGTTCGCAGGGATCGAGCGTCAACGAGTTGAACGTCGCCTTCCAGATGGACGAGGCCAGCAAAGCAACCAACTACGATGTTTGGCTAGACAAGGTAACCTTGACAGCCTGGTAGGCCAACTTTTTCTGAGCAGGCAGCGGCGGGGCGAGCAATCGCTCCGCCGCTTGCGTTTGCGCGAAACACGGCGCAGCCATCGCGTCGTGTAAGATGGACTAGCACATGGCAGCCATCATTCAAGTTGAGAATGTTACAAAAACCTACCGCATTGGCAAAGTAGACGTCCCTGCCGTGCGCGGTGTTTCCTTTGAGGTGGAACGCGGCGAGTTCCTCAGCGTCGTCGGCCCATCGGGCAGTGGCAAGTCCACACTCTTCTACATCCTCGGCGGACTGGCGCAGGCTGACTCCGGACGGGTACTCATCGACGGCACGGACTTTGCCCACACCACCGACGCCGAGCGCACCCGTTTGCGGCGCAAGAAGATCGGCTTCGTCTTCCAGAAGTTCAACTTGCTTCCCACTCTTACCGCCCGCGACAACATCCAGATCGCACTCGATATCGCCGGCGAGTCCGCCGGTCCAGACTCCGAGCATTTCCGTAACATCACGCAGTTGCTGGGTATTGACAAGCGCCTGGACCACCGTCCCAGCGAGTTGAGCGGCGGCGAACAGCAGCGCGTTGCCTTGGCGCGAGCACTGATCAACCAACCGGCAATTGTGCTGGCCGACGAGCCCACCGGAAACCTGGACACGCAGAACTCCGCCGCCGTGCTGGAGATGCTGCAGCGCTCCAACCGCGAGCTGGGCCAGACCGTGCTGATGATTACTCATAACCCGGAGGCCGCAGGCTTCGGCAATCGTATTCTGCACCTTCGGGACGGCCAGGTGGTGACCGCAGAGCTGGACCCGCAGTGGTCGGGAAGCTCGCGCTGAATTCGGCGCAAGGCAGTAAATACGCGGAGAATCCACAGCTTAGGGACCCTGGAAGTTTGACAGAGCAAGGTGCTTTGTCTAAGATTGAAAGGGTTGGGCGGGAGTAACTCAGTGGTAGAGTGCGACCTTGCCAAGGTCGAAGTCGCGGGTTCAAATCCCGTCTCCCGCTCCAGAAACATTCTAAGCCCTCGCCACCGTGCGAGGGTTTGTCACGCAGGGTGGCTGCTCCCTCAGCCCGCCCGAGTATGTTGTCATTCGGGGCGCGGTAGCCAAGTGGTAAGGCAGAGGTCTGCAAAACCTTTATTCGCCAGTTCGATTCTGGCCCGCGCCTCCAAACTTTCACCCACTTATATTCTCAATGGCTCATTCGTTGGAGAGTCGTTCGTTTTGCTCCCTGCCTAGTTGCCCCTCTTGGATGGGAGTGCCAGTGCTTCATTCGAACCGCGATTGACGCAGTCCACCGTTGGCATCACGCCGGCGGCCATCTGCGATGGCGCAAACTCGTAAGCCACCGCGCTGCCGCGAATCTCCAGACCGGTGGCGTCCGCCGCATTCGATGCCAGCGCCAGTTGCGTGCGCTTCGGCGGGGCATTCAAAGGCTGCTTCGTAAACTTCACCTGGGCCACGACCTCTTCTTCCTCGGCCTGCACCAGTTCCGAGGCTAGTTCATTGCGGAACAGGTGCACGAACTCCAGCACTGGTTGGCCCGCGGAATTGATTTCTCTCACCTCGTAGTCTCCCGGCGGCAGCACGGTGCCGCCGACCTCGGTTGCAGCCGAGATGGTGAAGTGTCCCTTCGTCTTGTGCGACCGGGTTGGCTCCGCACTGGCATGTCCGGCGGCGGCGAGGACGGCAGCAAACAGGAGGGCGACGATTTGTGCATTCTTAGCGATGGTGTGCAGGCTCATGGACGGCTTCATAGCGGTTTCTCCTTGTGAACTGTCCGGCGTTTGATCGATCCCCACGCCGCAGTTGCATGGATAACCAGACGTTCATCGATTTATTCCCCGGCTTTTGCTGGCGAACAAATCGCACGATCCTGGGAATAAATCACGCCGCGTTCAGTTCCTTCCAGTAACAAGGAGGCGTCCATGAGCGAACGTAAACCGGATACCGGCGCAATTCCACATCCCCTCGAACCCACTTCCACGGCATCGCCTGCAACTTCCGATGGCATTGACCGGCGCGGATTTCTGCACTGCATGGCCTGGGCCGGCACCGGTATTGTCTGGAGCTTTGCCGGAGGCATTCCAGTTTCCAGCGTCTTCGGCGCCACTCCTCCCACACAGCGCGCCGAAGATTTCAGCTTCATCCAGATCAGCGATAGCCACATCGGCTTCACCAAGGCGGCGAATCCAGACGTGACCGGCACACTGCAAAAAGCTGTGGACAAGATTAAAGCTGCGCCCCACGTTCCCGACTTCCTGATCCACACCGGCGACCTTACGCACACATCCAAAGCAGCGGAATTCGACACCATGGACCAGGTCCTTTCCGCCACCGGGCGCGAGATCTTCCACGTCCCCGGAGAACACGACACCTCCGAAGATGACGGCAAGCTCTATCTCGAACGCTACGGCAAAGGAACGTCGGGAAACGGCTGGTACAGCTTCAATCACAAGGGCGTTCACTTCGTTGGCCTGGTCAACGTTGTGCAGTTGGAAGGCATGGGCCATCTCGGCAACGATCAACTTGCCTGGCTCAGGAAGGACGTCGAGCGCCTGGGCAGCAGCACGCCGGTTGTGCTCTTTGCGCATATCCCGCTATGGGCGGTCTATCCCGAGTGGGGTTGGGGCACATCGGATAGCGAGCAGGCGCTCGCTCTGTTGAAGCGTTTCGGCTCGCTTACGGTGCTCAATGGCCACATCCACCAGGTAATGCAGAAAGTGGAAGGCAATGTATCGTTTCATACCGCGATGTCCACTGCGTTTCCGCAACCTGCACCCGGAACAGCGCCCTCGCCGGGACCGCAGAAAGTTCCTGCCGAAAGACTGCAAAGCGTACTTGGAGTGACCGGCGTCCACTTCATTCCGCAGAAGCATCAGCTCGCGGTGGTGGACTCGACCCTGGCGGATGCCACCGCCACCTTGCTCTAGGCGGCCGCCATGAGAGCCCGCACGCAATGCACCGGCGCAACGGTCGCGGCGTTGGCAGTCGCCGCTTTTTCGCTCATTCACCCGTGGGGAAACCTGCGCACCACCGCGCCCGGGAGCGGTGCAATTCTGGCGGGCTCCAACGCTCCGGACGAAGTTCGGACGGCGCTGGCGCAGAAGTGCGGGGACTGCCATTCGAACCGCACGCGATGGCCGCTCTACAGCAGGGTCGCGCCCTCTTCGTGGCTGGTTGAGCATGATGTCCACGAAGGGCGCGAACACCTGAACTTGTCTTTGTGGGAGCAGTACAGCATCGACAGCCGCATCGATCTTCTAGGCAAGATGGCGAGCCAGCTTCGCCAGGGGAAGATGCCGCTGAAGCCATATCTGCTGCTGCATCCCGAAGCCCGGTCCTCTGATCCTGAGCGAAAGCTCCTCGTGGACTGGGCGAAAGCCGAGCGCAAGCGCCTGATGGCTGTAGCCGCAAAGTAGCAACCATCCCCCGTTCAATCCGAACGGAAACCGGAGTGCAGAATATGAAAAGCTCAACACAACAGGCGGGCTGCCCCATGGCTCGTCTCAAGGCAGTCGCCTCTCTGATGTTATTGCTCGCGCTGGTAGTCTTCCCAAAACTCAGCAGCGCCGCGCAAGCGGCTGGCCAGGGCAAGCAATTGTTCGAAAAGCGCTGCACCGGCTGCCACTCGCTTGATCACAACAAGGAAGGTCCGAACCTGGCGGGCGTGGTCGGAAGGCAGGCGGGAACCGAGCCGGGGTTCAATTATTCACCGGCCCTCAAGTCGGCGCACTTCGTTTGGGATGAACCGAGATTGGAAAAGTGGCTCACCGATACTCAGTCTTTAGTGGAAGACAACAACATGGATTTCCACGTTCCGAAAGCTGAAGAACGCGCCGCGATTATCCAATACCTGAAGTCGCTTTCTTCGCCGCAGCGAAGTGCCTCGAACCCACCCGCTCGCTAGCCTAAACCCTCAGGAGCGGGCTGCTTTTCTCAGCAGCTCGCTCAGCGCGTGTACGTCAGCGGCGGGCGCGTCACTGACGATGAAATAGCGCAACCCGCCTTCGCTCCAGCTCTCCGTCTGTAAGGCAAGCCGAGTGGAAGTCACCGTGCCTGCCCGGAAAGGAAGCTCCCGCGTCTCATCCTTGAAGATAAACACCGAGAGCTGATGCTTGCGCACGGTAAACAGCAACTGCGCGCCCGAGCTACGCTCGAAATAAGCAACTCGCCCGCCGGTCAGCGTGAACCCGGAGTTCTGCAACTCCGGAAGGTTGAATGAGAAAGGTAGTTTCCCGGCAAACCACGGCTTTACCGTGTGCCGGTCGGTCGAGACTACGTCCACCGGATTACTGCTGGCCAGGGCGGTTACATGCAGGTCTGCAATCTCCATGAGTTCACGCTCGCGGGCGGTGCGCGTGGCCAGCAGAGTCACCGCGGCGATCAGCAGCACGGCGGCAACGGCGGCGACGGCAAGCCTGGGAAGTCGGATCCCGGCCCACCACGGCGTGCTCTTCGCGTGTATGCTCTGCACCATGCGCCGTTGGAACTCAGCGGAAGGCGTATACCGCGCGCCTGCCGTTCGGGTCGCCAGCTTCATCCTCAGTAGTCCCAGCGCCTCCGCCGCACAAGCAGAGCAGCCGCGCAGATGCGTCTCCATCTCCGCCATCTCGCTGGCCTGTAGTTCGGAATCCACGTAGGGCGCCAGCTTGCCGCATACTTCATCGCATGTCATTTCAATGTACCCCGCGGTCCGCTCCGCATGCTGGCATCGGCAAGCAGTTCGCGCATCGCTTTGCGCCCGCGTGACAGGCGTGACATCACGGTGCCCACCGGAATGGCCAGTGTCTCAGCAATTTCCTGGTATCTCATCTCTTCCACGTCGCACAGCAGAATCACTTCGCGATACGGCACCGGAAGCGCATCCAGCGCGGCTTGGATTGCCTGCTGATCCACACTGGAAATCAGAATCGACTCCGGCGTTCCGCTCGCAACCGGCTCCGCCGGCACCGCGTCTTCATCATCCAAAGAGACTGGCGCAGCTCTCAATCCCGCACGCGAGGTAAGAAACGTGTTCCTCAGAATCCGATACATCCAGGCCCGGAAGTTCGTCCCCTGGCGAAATGATCCGAATCCCTTCAGCGCCTTCAGGCAGGTTTCCTGCACCAGATCCTCTGCTTCGCCGTGGTCCTGCGTCAGCCAGCGCGCAAAGTTGTAGAGGCGGCCAAACAGCGGCATTGCCAGCTCTTCGAAAGACCCGGAATCGCTCTGTGTATCCACGGCTCAATGAAGATAACTCAGAAAGTCCGGTTTTATTCCCGGCCCTCCCGCTTTTCCAACGCAGCTTTCCGCAACCCGGAATTTGAGCTTACGCAGGCACGTCCGCGGGATGCTTGCGCATCAGCCACAGATTGCACTTGAAGATGAACTCGCCCGTCACACCATCCGGCACAATCGCCGCCAACTCGCCGTCCATCCACTCGGTCACCGACTCCCCGGTCTCGGTTCCGCCGTGGATCGCCGCCAAAGTGTTGCTGCACGTCAACAGATATGCGATAAACTCTGCGCGCGTGAACCGCACCAGGTGGCTGAATGGCGCGCGATGCGTCACCACCAGTCCGCACTCCGCGGCCTGGCTCTCGTCAATGTCGCGCATGCCCCGCCTTGACTGCGGAAAGCGCTTTGCAAAGCGCGTCCTCATCCAATGCTTGCAGGCCGCGTCTCCCTGCATGTGTGCCGTAAAGTGGTCGTTGTAAACCGCCAGTACGCCCGCCGTCGTGAGCACCCTGCGGCACTCGGCAAAAAAGCGCGCCTCGTCGAACCAGTGCAGCGCCAATCCCACGGAAACCAGGTCAAACTCCGCCGCTCCAAATTCCAGTTGCTCGGCACTGCCCAGCTGATAGCGGACATTCGCCGCAGCCGAGGCCTGCGCCAGCATTGCCGCTGACGGGTCGATGCCGGTCACCTGCCCGGCGATTGCCGCCAGCGCAATCGAGGACTGCCCTGCTCCGCAGCCTACGTCAAGCGCTCGTCCAAAGCGCGCAACTCCGCTCAAGCGGCAAATCCGCTCCATCACATCCTGGTGGAAGAACGGGCGCACCTTGGCATAGCGCGCCGCAACCTCGGCGCTTGCGAAGTAGTTCGGAGGGGTCAGGTTTTCAGGCGAAGTCAGCACTCTTAAGTCTTACCACAGTGCTCCACATCATCCAGCAACTTGTGCAGCGATGACGGGCTCCGCCACTGCACAATGTTGTGGATGTAGATTGCGATGCAGAACAGATTGGCCGGAATAAATCCCAGTTGCGTGGTTCGCAAACCGATTACGCAGATCACCACGCTGTTCGCGCCCGCAACAATCCACCCCTGCCACATCCGCCGTCCCACCAGGACGGTGGACACGATGGTCAGCAAACATGAGATGGTATCCAGCCGGAACATGCTGAAGTCAGGATGCCGCATCCAGAGCTGTTTTACCATGCGCTGTACGCCGTAGTTCCGCACCGCGGGTAACTAAGCCGTCTAAGGTTTCGTCCCGCCTTGGTGGATGACCTTGCCTGGCAGT
>Ga0181520_10005436_pt1 | contig 20350 bp, 17 predicted proteins | sample PEATcosm2014_Bin_29_FD_132451 | JGI IMG/M metagenome (GOLD analysis project Ga0181520, IMG submission 132451) | Peatland microbial communities from MTU Mesocosm Facility, Houghton, MI, USA - PEATcosm2014_Bin02_30_metaG | ecosystem: Environmental > Terrestrial > Soil > Wetlands > Peat | place... | reverse complement strand
CAGCCAGCCGCGCGCACGCGAAAGCCCTGCTCGCGGCTGGTGTTCTTTCGGCGGACGAATACGCGACGATGCTGCGTGGATTAGAGACTCTTGCCGCAACCGCGAAGGAGTTTCTGAACGACGAAGAGGCCGAAGACGTTCACCACTTCGTGGAAAAGCATCTGCAGCGGATCATTGGCGAAACCGCGCTCAAACTGCACGCAGGACGCAGCCGCAACGAGCAGATTGCAACCGATCTGCGTTTGTTTGTGCGGGCATCGTGCGACGAGATTGCCGTACTGCTGGCAGAGTTGGTCAGCGCGATGACGGCGCGGGCGCGGCAGGCAGGTACGGCGGCCATGCCCTCCTACACGCATCTGCAGCGCGCCGAGCCGGTACTGGTGGCGCACTGGCTCCTCGCCTATGGCGAGATGTTTCTGCGCGATGTGGAGCGGCTGGGCGACTGCCGTAGACGGCTGAACCTCTGCCCGCTGGGCTCGGGAGCGATCGCCGGAGCAACGCTGACGCTGGATCGTGAGATGGTGGCGGGCGAATTGAGTTTTGCGGCTCCCACGGCGAACAGCATGGATGCGACAAGCGACCGCGACTTTGCGATTGAGTTTGCGCAGGCGCTCGCGATTCTGGCGGTGCATTTGAGCCGCTGGGCCGAAGAGTTCATCCTGTTCTCGACCTTGGAGTATGGCTTTGTGCATCTGCCAGAAAGCTACTCGACGGGGTCGAGCGCCATGCCCCAGAAACAGAATCCCGACGGACTGGAGCTGATTCGTGGCAAAGCTGGACGGGTGATCGGCGCCGCGCAGCAGTTGCTGATCACGCTGAAGGGGTTGCCGCTGGCTTACAACAAGGACATGCAGGAGACGCAGGAGCCGGTGTTTGTGGCCGCCGAAACCGTTAGCATGATGTTGCGGGTTGCCGCGGGATTCATGCGCGAGGTGCAGTTCGATTTTGAACACATGGCGAAGGCCGCGACTTCCGGTTACATGAATGCGATGGCCGCTGCAACTTACCTGGTAGGCAAGGGCGTGCCTTTCCGCCGGGCGCATGAGATCATCGGCAAGGCGGTGCGGCTTGGCATGGAGCAGGGACGCGAGTTGCACGAGATGGCGATTGCCGATCTGCGCACCATCAGCGATGCATTTGGCGACGACTTTTACGCGAACGTAACACTGGAAGCAGTACTGGACTGCCATGATGTGAAGGGTGGCACGGCGCGCGCGCGGGTCGGCGAGGCGCTGGACGCGATGGAGCAGCGGGTGAAGCAGTTGCAGACATTTGAGGCGGCAGATGTACACGCGTAAAGCAGTCCTGCCGGATGCGGATAGTCTTTGCGGGCTGATTTCGGATTTCTCTGGGGATGGCACGTTGCTGCCACGGTCGCTGGCAGAGATCTGTGAGAACATTCGCGACTTTACCGTAGCCGTGGAAGGCGACGACCTGCTGGGCTGCGGCGCACTGCATCTGTATGGCACGCACCTGGCGGAGATTCGCTCGATTGCCGTGTGGCCGAGGCACAAGGGACTGGGCGCAGGGCGCCTGCTGGTAGACGCGCTGCTGGAAGAAGCCGAGCAGCATCACGTACACTGCGTATGTCTGTTCACGCGCATCCCCGAGGTTTTTGCGCACATGGGGTTTGCCGAGGCCAGACGGGAAGGGCTGCCAGACAAAATTTACAAGGATTGTGCGAACTGTCCCAAGCTGCATGAATGCGACGAGGTGGCGATGTACTGTGGCGAACTGCCGCAATTTGCGATTCTGCCGCGTCCCGCGAAGTTGCAACTGCGCCTGGAACAGCCGTTGGTGAAACTCGGAAAATGAATGTGCACGGGCCGGACGAACCGGTTTTTCTCCCTCTAGGATTTCAATGGGCTGCCACCAAGGCAGGCATCAAGGCAAGTGGGCGCAGTGACGTTGCGCTGGCGGAAGCTCCGCTGGGCGCAAGCGCCGCGGCAACGTTTACACGCAATCGCGTTGTAGCTGCGCCGGTCGAGGTGGGCAAGGCGCATCTGCGCAAGAACAAGGGACGGGTGCGCGCTGTGCTGGTGAATGCAGGCAACGCAAACTGCGCCACCGGAGCCGCGGGCATTGGAGTAGCGGAGCAGAGCTGCGCAGCGCTCGGCACCGCATTGGAGGCCGCGCCAGAGTTCATCATCCCATCGTCAACGGGAATCATCGGTGTGCCCCTGCCGGTAGAGAAGTTGGTTGCCGCCCTACCGGCGGTGGTGGCCGCGCGCGCCAGTGATGTGGAGGCGTTGAAGGCCTTTGCGGAGGCGATCCTGACGACGGACACGCGCATGAAGCTAGCCTCCGCGGAGATTGCGGCTGGCAAGAAGCTGGTGCACATTGCCGGGGTCTGCAAAGGCTCAGGGATGATCCATCCGAACATGGCGACGATGCTGGTGTATGTCTTCACCGACTTGGAAGCGGAGCCGAAAGAGTTGCAGGCTGCGCTGAAAACAGCGGTGGATACTACGTTCAACGCAATCTCCGTGGATGGCGACACCTCGACGAATGACACGGTTCTGCTGCTCGCCTCCGGCGCAAGCAAGGTAAAGCTGGCGGCAAGCGGTGTGGCGAAGAAGTTCGCGGAGGCTCTGCGAGCCGTTTGTGCTTCGCTGGCGGAGCAGGTTGTGCGGGACGGCGAAGGTGCGCAGCATCTGGTTCGACTGCAGATTACGGGTGCGAAGTCGGTGGACGAGGCACGCACGATCGCGCGCTCGGTTGCCAATTCGCCGCTGGTGAAAACCGCCTGGGCGGGTTGCGATCCGAACTGGGGACGCATTCTGTCATCGGTGGGTAAGAGCGGCATTGCGGTGGATCCGGCGAAGATCAACATTTACTTCGGCACGCAGCAGTTGTGTAAAGGCGGCACGGCGCATCCGTTTAATGAGAAGCAGGCACACGAATACCTGAAGCAACCCGAGTACGAGATCAGGGTTGAACTGGGCCGCGGCAAGAGTACGCTGGAGTTCCTGACCTGCGACCTGACCGTGGAGTACGTACACATCAACGCGGACTACTCGACATAGGCTTTTTCCCCACACTCGCAAAGATGGCGGATGTGAAACAGATAGTGCAGGAAATGGTTTCAGGGGCTCGCCAATGGCGGGCCCTTCGTGCGATAAAGGCTCATGACGCACGCTCGACTGGTGGAGATGGCGGAGGCGTGGCTGCGGCGATACCGCTGCGGCATTGTGCTCAGCGAGCAGGGCTGCTCCAGCGGAGAGATGCCGGATGCCATCGGCTGGAAGGGCAAGAACCACTCGATTGTGATTGAATGCAAGATCAGCCGCGCGGATTTCCTGGCGGACTCGGCCAAGCCGTGGCGCAGAGACCGGGAGATTGCCTTGGGCTGCGAGCGCTACTTTGCGGCTCCCAGGGGGATGCTGAAGGCCGAAGAGATGCCGGAGGCATGGGGATTGCTGGAGGCGCAGGGGCGCGAGCTGAAGGTGGCGAAGAAGTCCGGGCGGAAACTGCGCCAGCCCGAGGGGCTGATGAACGAGATGAACCTGCTGTTGGCGAGCCTGCGCCGGGTGGAAGTGCGGATTGAGCCGCAACGCATTGGTGACTTCTTGAAGTGGAAGAACCGCATGGCCAGCTACAATGGCGGCGCGCTGCCGGAAGGCATTGTAGCTCCAGGACAGGAAGAGAACTCACACCTGGTGTGATCGCCGCCTACCTGCCGTACAATTCAACAAGTCATGTTCGCGAATATTCAGCGCATTCATTTTGTAGGCATCGGCGGCATCGGCATGAGCGGAATTGCCGAAGTATTACTCACCCTGGGGTACCGCGTTAGCGGCTCCGATCTGCGCCACTCGGCAACCACCGAGCGGCTGGTAAAGCTGGGGGCGCAGATTTTTGAAGGCCACGCAGAATCCAATGTTCATGGGGCCGAAGTGGTGGTCACAAGCTCGGCAATCTCACGCGAGAACCCTGAGGTGGCAGAGGCGCGACGGCTGCACTTGCCGGTGATTCAGCGGGCAGAGATGCTGGCCGAACTCATGCGGCTGAAGTACGGTATCGCCATCGCAGGAATGCACGGCAAGACCACGACCACCAGCATGGTGGCTGCGGTCCTGGCCGCCGGCGGACTGGACCCGACGGTGGTGGTGGGCGGAAGGGTGGACTCGCTGGGCTCGAACGCGCGGCTAGGCACCTCGCAATACCTGGTGGCAGAGGCCGATGAGAGCGACCGCTCGTTTCTGAAACTTTCGCCGATTCTTTCGGTCGTCACGAACATTGATCGCGAGCACATGGACTGCTATCGCGATATGGACGACGTGCAGAACACGTTTGTGGAGTTCATGGACCGGGTACCGTTCTACGGCACCGTGGTGGCCTGCACCGACAACGAGAGGCTGCGCAATCTGCTGGCACGGGTGGAGCGCCGAGTGGTCAGCTACGGCACGCGCGAAGACGCCGACTTCCGGGCCGGGGACGTGCTGGCCGAACATGCGCCGGGGGAGATGTACAACAGCTTTGGAGTGAACTTCAAGAGCCGCGACCTGGGACGCTTCGATCTGTTTGTCCCCGGCGCTCACAACGTGCTGAACGCGACGGCGGCGATTGCGGTGGGCATGGGACTGGAGATTCCAGTAGAACGCATTCGCGAGGGCATCGCGCAGTTTCGCGGCGTGGACCGGCGCTTCCAGTTAAAGGGCTTTGCGGCAGGGGTTCGAGTGGTGGATGACTACGGCCATCACCCAACAGAGATTCTGGCGACGCTGGCGGCGGCCCGGCAATGGCTGGGAGCGGAAGGCCGTATCCACGTGGTCTTTCAGCCGCACCGTTATACGCGAACCTACCTGCTGATGGATGAGTTCGTTTCGGCGTTTCCGGATGCGGACCGCCTGCTGGTGCTGGATATCTACGCAGCCAGTGAGCAGCCGATTGCGGGCGTAAGCGGACTTACGCTGGCGCAGAAGATCCACTGCCGCGACGGGCATGCGGCGGAATTTGCGGCCAGCTTTGACGCAGCGGTCGATGCGGCGGTTGAGCAGGCTCGGCCCGGCGATGTGGTAGTGACCTTGGGGGCAGGATCGGTCTCACAGCTTGGGCCGCGGATTCTGGAGAAGCTACGTACGCGTGAGCAGGCCGCCAAGGTGTGAATTCAGAGATGGGCTGCACTGCTCACGGTGCATGGCTGGCCGCGCGATGTTGCCGATCTTGAGAACCGCGCGGGGGAGCCAGGATAATCACTAGCTGAATCAACTGCAAAAGCAGGTATAGTGAGCGGATAAGGCGCTTGCTGCCTGCTTCATTCCTATGGCGCACAATCAAGGTCCACCATCCGACGATCCGTTTTACCGCCGTGGCCCGGCGAGCCGCAACTTTGCGGATGACGCTCTGCCGCTGGATGCCGGGCTGACCGAAGACGACGACGAGGAGGAGGATCAGCAACAGTTTCGCCGCGCGAACAAACGGGTTCCGGTGCGGCGCGGAGCATTGCCACGCAAGGCGGCATCGCGGGTGCGGAACGCAATCGTCTTGTTGCTGGTGTTGGCGGCGCTGGGCGCGGCGGGTTACGAAGCATACGGTTTCGCCATGCACTCGTGGCGCTTCCGCGTGCGCAGTGAAAATGGAATTGAGCTGGCGGGCGAGGCCCCGAACTCGCGCACGCAGGTGCTGGAGAAGATGCACGAAGCGGTTGGCCGTAACATCTTCCAGATTTCATTGGCGGAACGCAAGCAGGAGCTGGAGAAAATTCCGTGGGTGGAGTCGGCCTCGGTGCTCCGTCTGTGGCCAAACCACCTGCTGGTGATGGTGAAGGAACGCACCCCGGTGGCGTTTGTGGCGCTCGGCGAACGGATTGAATTGATCGATGCCCAGGGCGTGCTGATGGAGATGCCGCCGAAGAGCGAATACTCGTTTCCGGTGATTCTGGGGATGAATGAGAATGAGCCGCTCTCCACGCGAGCGCCGCGCATGAAGATCTACATGCGGTTGATGCGTGAGTTGGACGGTGGCGATGGCAGTGCGCAGGCCAAGGCGCAGTACTCACGCAACCTGGACGAGGTGGACCTCTCCGACCCGGACGATGTGAAGGTGATGGCCAGGGGCGGATCCGGGCCAATCCTGTTGCACCTGGGAAATGAGAGCTTTCTACCGCGCTTCATGGTGTTTCTGTCGAATGTGCAAAAGTGGGAACAGGAGCGCGGTAAGCTGGAGTCAGTGGATCTGCGCTATGGACGCGAGGTGATTCTGAATCCCGACATGCGCGCCGCTCCGCCACAACCCCCTTCCGATGTGGCCAAAGCTGAAGCTGCGCCGCCGAAGCAGGAGTCCGCGAAGCGTAAACCCGGGCGCCGGATGGCGAAGAAACGGAGGTAGATGGGCAAGCGAAACGAAAATATCATCACGATCATTGACCTGGGAAGCGCGAAAACCGTCGCCCTCGTGGTGGAAACCACGGAGGCTGGGCTGCGCTATCGGGGGCACGGGATTGCGCCTTCGGCGGGCACACGCCGGGGTGTGATCGTTGATCTGGAGTCGGCGGGAAAGAGCGTGACCGAGGCCGTGGCTCGCGCAGAAAATGCCTGCGGGTTAGCCTTGGAATCGGCGGTGGTGGGCATCAGCGGGCCGCACATCCGCTCGGTGAACAGCCATGGAGTGATTTCCCTGGGCGGGCGGGCACGCGAGATCACCAACGCAGACGTACAAGCCGCCGGAGACCGGGCGCGCGAGATTGCAATCCCGGAAGACCGCGAAATCCTGCACCTGCTGCAGCAGGAGTTTGTGGTGGACGATCAGGACGGCGTGCGCCAGCCGGTAGGAATGCTGGGCCGTCAACTTGAAGTACGCGTGCACGTGATTACGGCCGCGCACTCTGCGGTACAGAACGTGGTGACGGCGCTGAATCGCGCGGGAATGGCCGTGGAAGACACGGTGTATGAGGCGCTGGCTTGCTCCGAGTCGGTGTTGCGCCGCGATGAGCGCGACCTGGGCGCGGCGGTGATTGACATTGGCGCGGCGACGTCCGACATTGCGGTGGTGCAGGAAGACGTTGTGATCCACTCGGGAGTGGTGCCGCTCGGCGGCATTAACTTCACCCGTGATGTCGCCTACGGGCTAGAGACTCCGCTGACGGATGCGGAGAGCCTGAAGCGGCAGTTTGGCTGCTCGATGGTTACGCGCATCGCCGAGCAGAATGAGATTGAGGTGCCCTCCGTAGGCGACCGGCCGCCGAGGATGATGCGGCAGCGCGACCTGGGTGAAATTCTGGAGCCCCGGGCGCGTGAGTTGATGGAGCTGTTACGCGATAACCTGCGCCATGCGGGAGTGCTCGATGTGCTAGGCGGAGGGGTCATCCTGACGGGCGGCGGATCGCGGTTGCTAAGTTTGACGGAAAGCTGCGAGGACATATTGCGGCGTCCGGCGCGTATCGGCCTGCCGATGGGAATGGCGCAGCTTCCGGTGGAACTACAGGAGCCGGAATACGCAGCCGCGATTGGAATGGTTTTCTATACACAGCGCGCGCGAGTACTGAAGAGCAAGGAAGAGAGTGGGTTCGGCGCACGCCTGCGGGCGCTGTTTGCCCGCAGTTACACGAGTTGATCGATACGGCGCGAGGGCGCGCCAGGTGAGGCGGCAATCATGGAAGAACAGGATATACGGATTCAGTTTCACGAGGAGGCTCGCAACAACGCCAAGATCAAGGTGATCGGCGTGGGAGGCGGGGGGAACAACGCGGTCAATCGCATGATTGAGACCGGGGTGGAGGGCGTGGAGTTCATTACGGCCAACACTGACCTGCAGGCGTTGCAGATGTCACGCGCGCCAAAGAAGCTGCAGTTGGGAGTGAAGCTCACCAACGGGCTGGGCGCGGGAGCGAATCCGGAAGTTGGCCGACAGGCAGCGCTGGAAGATACCGACCGCATCATCGCCGCGCTGGAAGGTGCGGACATGGTGTTCGTGACTACGGGTCTGGGCGGCGGCACCGGCACGGGAGCCGCACCAATCATTGCCTCGCTGGCCAGCGAGATGGGCGCACTTACCGTCGCCGTGGTCACCAAACCGTTTGCGTTTGAGGGCAAACGGCGCATGAATCAGGCCGAGCGCGGGCTGAGTGAGCTGATCGACTCGGTGGATACGGTCATTGTGATTCCGAATGAGAAGCTGCTGGCGGTGGCGCAGGACGCGGGCTTCTTCGAATCGTTCCGCGTCGCCGATGACATTCTTCGCCAGGCGGTGCAGGGAATCTCCGACATCATCACGATTCCCGGCATCATCAACCGCGACTTTGCCGATGTGAAGGCGATTATGGCCGGCATGGGCTACGCCGTAATGGGCACGTCCACGGGCAAAGGAGAGCGGCGTGCGTTGGAGGCAGCGCAGAGGGCAATTGCCTCACCGCTGCTGGAAGCGGGCGCAATCGACGGGGCGCGCGGAATCCTGCTCAACATTACGGGGTCGAGCTCGCTTAAACTGGCCGAGGTCTATGAGGCTTCCACGATTATCCAGAGCGCCGCCCATGAGGACGCGAACATTATCTTTGGCGCCGTGCTTGACGAAAAGATGAAGGACGAGGTGAAGATCACGGTAATCGCCACGGGCTTTCGTGCCGAGCAGCGGCTGCATGCGCGCGACACCCTGACCTCGACGGCTGCGGCAATTCAGCAGGCTCGCCAGTCCAAGTGGGCTACCCCGCCGGAACCGCAAATTGGGCGCCGCGCCGATGCTGCTTACGAATTGCAACCTGAGGAAACGGTGCTGCACGATCCGTTTGAGCCTACGCCAGCTCCCATCCCTGCACCTCCGGTTGAACCCGTGTTAGAGAACAGTACGCCGGCGCAGCCCTCGGCTCCGACGCGGATCTGGGAGGCAGTGCAACCGGCACGCCCCGCGCCTTCGCTGGAGGCGTTGAGTGCGGAAGATGAGCACGACGAACTGGATGTGCCCGCCTACCTGCGAAAGAAGAATCCCGATCTTTAAGAGCTGCAGGGCGTAGCGGCGAATCCGCCACGGTGCCCTGAGCTCTTGTTGTGCCTTCCTGCTTCGCTGTGCTGCAAGTCTGAGCACCTCTTTCGAAACATACGTTTCAAGGAATCAATAGTGAGTTGTTGCCGCCGGCAGGAGGTTTGCTGTTTCCTGGTGTGTACTGTTGTCGAATCCGAAGCCGGTGACCACAACAGTCATGATCGCAACTACGGCTGGAAGCACGGCCCGCTCGACGCAGATTGCGCTGACGATCACGCAGTAAACCGCAGCAGTTTTTTCAAATAGAGCAGGTTTTTGTGGGCGGGGACTCAAAACGGTTAGCCTCCGCTCCGTTGCTTTTGTGCTAACAATCAACAGAGCACAACGTTCTGCCGGTACGAAGTGCGTCAGGCAGAGCCATTCAACAACTTGGCCGAGTGCTGACGCATCAGTGAGGGTTCAGGGTTGTACTTAGGTCATAGGGAAAGGTCACTGAGTGGGGGTTTTCAGCTTGTAAATGCAGGATCAGCTCACTTACCATCGGAACACTCACCGCTTTTAGAACGCAGATTGCGAAAGCCATGAACACCGTAGCCGCAGCAGAGGTGTAGGTACAGATATGTTAACTGAAGTATCAACTCGCAGTTGTAGAGCCGTGCTCATCGCGGCACTCATGTTATTCGTAGCGCTCGGCTCTTTTGCAGCTACGGTCTCCACGCGCCATGAGGCGCGCAGCAATCGCAAGATCAAGGAAAGCGCGAATACGGAGAAGCGTATGGCGGCCTCGCGGCACAGCCGTGCGGTCACTTCGCGCGCCGGCAAACGGGCGGGGAGTCGCAGTGCCGCGGCGGTCACCCCAGCGCGGCGGGGAAAGAAAAAGGTTCGCTACTACGAGCGCTTCACGGCCAGCTCGTTTGCGGCTGATCCTTCCGCGGGCGATGTAACCGCCGGCGAAGATCCGGTTGTGCGCCAGGCCGCCATTGAGGCGCTTGGCAACATGAACGGCACCGTGGTGGCCATCGATCCCAGCAATGGGCGAATCCTGGCAATGGTCAACCAGAAGCTTGCACTCTCCAGCGGCGCGCAGCCCTGCTCCACCATCAAGGTCTCCGTGGCCTTGGCCGCGTTGAGCGAAGGCATTGTGACCAAGGACACGCCGGTGAACCTGGGTGGGTGGAAAGTGGACATGAACCAGGCGCTGGCGCACTCCAACAACCAGTACTTTGAAGCGCTCGGCCGCCGTCTCGGATTCCAGAAGGTGAGCTACTACGCGCACCAGTTTGGATTGGGCGAACTGGCAGGGTGGAATATCCAAGGCGAGCATCTTGGGGTGTACCCCAGCGAAGAGCTTCCCGCAAGCCTTGGCGGTGTGGGCAAGATGTGTTCGTTTGGCGAGAGCATAAGCATGACTCCGCTGCAACTGGGCTCGCTGATGGCCTCCATTGCCAACGGCGGCACGCTGTACTATCTGCAGCATCCACGGTCGGCGGCAGAGGTTGCCAACTTCCAGCCCAAGGTCAAGCGCTACCTGGACATTGCGCCCTTGATTCCGGAAGTGAGTGTGGGCATGCTGGGCGCTACGCAGTTTGGCACGGCTCGCAGCCTGCGAACCAGCTTCACCTCGGAGCAGGTGCTCGGAAAGACGGGAACTTGCAGCAACGCCGGAACACGCTTTGGCTGGTTCGGGTCATTCGCTAACTCGCAGTCCGGCCGCATCGTTACCGTGATCTTCCTGAAGGGCGACCATGCCGTGTATGGACCGAAAGCAGCGGAGCTGGCAGGGCATCTTTACCGCAATCTGGATGAGCACAGGTACTTCGCCAGCAGAGCAACGACGACGAAAAGTGCTGCCCTGCGCAAATAGCGAAACACTGTAACAAAACATTCATCATTTTTTTAGGGCCTTTCGATAGGGGAAGGCCTTTTCCTTTGCTCCTGATGCAGCGTATGGTTTGTTCCTGCATCCAACTGGCAGGATTCGATTCTTATCCGACGGGTACGCAATGGCTGGAATGACACTGCCTGGAAGGCCCTATCCGCTTGGTGCTACTTGGGATGGAACGGGCACGAACTTTGCTATTTACTCGGAGCACGCCACCAAGGTCGAGCTCTGCCTCTTCGACAATCGTAGCCGAGAGGAGACCGGACGCATCGAGCTGCGGGAAACCACGGCATTTGTGCGCCATTGCTATCTCCCGGGCATTCAGCCCGGCCAGCTCTACGGTTATCGTGTGTACGGGCCCTGGGACCCGGCAAACGGCTTTCGCTTCAATCCCTCGAAACTGCTCATTGATCCCCAGGCTCAGGCGGTATGCGGCGGGGTTGACTGGTCAAAGCCGATCTACCCGTATCAGTTCGGCGGCGCCGATCCAGACCTGATGCGAGACGATCGCGACGACGGCGACGGGCTGGCGAAGTCGGTGGTCGTCAATCCGTACTTCGATTGGGAGCAGGACCGGCCTCCGAACACGCCGCTGAGCGACTCCATTATCTACGAGCTGCACGTCCGAGGCTTCAGTAAGCTGAACCCGGAGGTTCCCGAGGAGCTGCGCGGCACCTATGCGGGACTGGCCTCGCCGCCCAGCATACAGTATCTGAAGCGCCTGGGAGTTACGGCCGTCGAGCTGCTGCCCGTGCATCAGTTTATCGACGATAAGCGGCTGGTGGACCGGAACCTGCGCAACTATTGGGGCTACAACACGTTGGCGTATTTCAGTCCGGAAGCGCGCTACTCTTCCAGCGGCGACACCGGCGGCCAAGTGGCTGAGTTCAAGGCCATGGTGAAAGCGCTGCATCGGGAAAACATCGAGGTCATTCTCGACGTGGTGTACAACCACACCGGCGAGGGCAACCACCTTGGGCGGATGCTCAACTTCCGCGGGATCGACAATAGTACGTATTACCGCCTGGTTGCAGAGATGCCGCGCTACTACATGGATTACACCGGCACCGGGAACACGCTGAACGTGCGCCATCCGCAGGTTCTCAAGCTCATCATGGACAGCTTGCGCTACTGGGTGACTGAGATGCACGTCGACGGATTCCGTTTTGATCTTGCGGCGGCGTTGGCACGTGAACTCCACGACGTGGATCGTCTGTCTTCGTTCTTCGACATCATCCACCAGGACCCGATTCTCTCCCGCCTGAAGCTGATCGCCGAGCCGTGGGATGTCGGCGAAGGCGGTTACCAGGTGGGAAACTTTCCGGTGCTCTGGGCGGAGTGGAATGGCAAGTATCGCGATACCGTTCGCCGCTACTGGAAGGGCGATGAGGGCCAGTTATCCGATCTCGCTTACCGCCTCACGGGCAGCAGCGATCTGTACAAAAACGATGGGCGCAAGCCTTACGCTTCCATCAACTTCATTACCGCACACGACGGCTTCACCTTGCACGACCTGGTGAGCTACAACGAAAAGCACAACATCGCCAACGGCGAAGAGAACCATGATGGAAGCAATGACAACAACTCCTGGAATATGGGTGCGGAAGGCCCCACCGAGGATCCGGTAATTCTGGGCGCACGGCGGGTGCAGATGCGCAACTTCCTGGCGACCCTGCTGCTCTCGCAGGGCGTTCCCATGATCTGCGGAGGCGACGAGATTGCGCGCACGCAGTTTGGCAACAACAACGCGTACTGCCAGGACAACGAGCTGAGCTGGTATGACTGGAAGCGCGCCGAGGAGCAGGACAGCCTGCTGGAGTTCGTTGCACGGCTGATCGAGTTGCGCAAGCAACATCCCAATCTGCGCCGCCGGAACTTCTACCAGGATCGCAGTATTCGCAATTCCATCGTCAAGGACATCGCCTGGTTTGCCGCCGATGGCCACGAAATGACCGAGGAGGAGTGGAATGCCGGCTGGATTCGCAGCATCGCCGTGCTGTTCAACGGCGACACCTTGGGTACCGAGGATGAGATGGGAAGACCGCTGGTGGACGATACTTTCCTGGTCCTGCTCAACTCCTATCACGATGCGGTAGGCTACAAGCTGCCTCCAACGCCACACAATCGAAGCTGGCGCAACGTACTCGACACCAGCAATCTGGAAAACCCGTTTTCCAACGGCCCCGTGGAAAAGAACCCTGAGATCGCCGGACGCTCCCTGCGCCTGCTGCGTGAATCGCGCGAAGACGAGTAGGCGTATTATCCTGAGTTGAGGAAAGTTGCCTCGGGCTCGCGTGCTTCAATTGCCTCTGCCCCTGGGTGGCTTCGCCGTGTTAAGTTGAGGGCAGACGAGCAATTCATCTCAGGTTCCAGGTCCCGGCCGAATACAGGTTGTGCCGGGCTTGCCGGTGATGGTTGTCACCTCCCGGAGGATTGATATCGATGCGTAAACTCACCGTTCTTCTTGCGTCCATTCTTGTTCTTTCCGCATATGCCGCGGCACAGATGGAGCGGAAGCCCATGGAAATACCGAAAACTGAGCTGTTCATTGGATATGCCTACCAGCATGCGGACACCTCCGGCACCTATGCCGGCACACAGACCATTGTTTCGACGGAGAGCACAAACCTGAACGGATTTGCCTTCGAGTTTAGCCGGTACGTCCACGGCAACCTCGGCTACACCATCGACCTTGCCCGGGACTCGAACAAGTCGGTGGACAGCACAGGACTGCGCTATGTGCGTACGAGCTACATGGGCGGCCCCAGCTATCGCCTGCACCAACACGGATTCCTCACACCCTCGGTGCACGTGCTCGCAGGCGTTGACCACGGTGTCTTCACCGTCCCCGAGCCGAATATCGGGACATCGTTCACCTACGCCAACACCGAGTTTGCCGCCGCCGGTGGCGTAACCTTCGACGGGAACCTATCACGTCACCTCGCGATGCGCCTGGCACAGGTTGATTACTTGTACACCCATCACTACGGCACCAACCAGTCTTCGTTTCGCTACGCCGGCGGCGTTGTGGTGCGTTTTTAGCAGGGCTTAAGGCACCTTTTTCGTCCAGGACCCGGATTCCAGCTCTCTTTGCTTTGTCGAAGGCCAGCCAAGCCGCTTATAATCAATCTATGGCTAATGGTTGGGAGAGCAAGTCCGTCGAAGAACAGCAAATTGACTTACAAGAGCAGATTCGTTCGCAGGAAGTTGTGGATGAAAAGGAGCGCGTTGGCCGCCTGAAGGCGGAAGAGGCCCGCAAAGTACAAGCTCTGAAGATGACTCGAGCGCGTGTTTGCGAGCAGCTGTCGCGTACCAGCAACGAGCGCTACACGTTGCTGCTGAACACGGAATTGCAGCAGATCGACGGCGAACTGTCAAAACTGGTTTGATGCGGAACCTCACCCGCGACGGTGACCGTCGTCACCGAAGGACGGTTGTGGCCGGTGGACAATACCGGCGAGGTGCTTTATGCCGGTTCTGGTGATTGGCGTGGTATGTTTCGCACTCTTCCTCGTGATGGGCGCGCTCGCCACGGTGGCTGTGCTGAGTGAAACGCGTGGCTTACCGGGCAGCGTTTTGCAGTTTAAGCGTTCGCGGAGTCTGCCGCAGAAGTAACTCCTGCCTTGGTCTGGCTCCGGCCTAACGGACGCAGCTTTCCGGTGAATATGTTGCGTCCGGAATTGCCCGCCCACTATCCTTGTCCACCTTCAGAGATCGCGCCTAGGTATGCGGGGAACGGCTTGTCTACAAGGGCCGGGCCGGGCCGGGCCAGAATAGCTGCAGCGCATACAAAGGGAACGAATGGTCCTGACGCGACTCCAACCGGCACCTCGATTCGCGGCTCCGCCCCGGAGCGGTCGATGACCACTCCCTTGCTGCTGAGCCTGAAGCTCGCGCTGGTGACCTCAAGCCTGTTGTTTGTGCTGGGACTGCCACTGGCCTGGTGGCTGGCGTTCACACGCTTTCGCCTCCGCTTTCTGGTGGAGTCCGTGGTGGCGCTCCCGATCGTTCTGCCACCGACGGTGCTCGGCTTTTATCTCCTGCTGATGCTCGGTTCGCGCGGCTCGCTGGGCATATTCTGGGAGCATTGCACCGGACACACCCTGGCGTTTAGTTTTGAAGGCCTGGTGGTGGGATCGGTGATCTACAGCCTACCTTTTGCGGTTCAGCCCTTTACGGCGGCACTGGCGTCCGTGGACCGCCGCTTGCTAGCGGCTTCGGCCAGTTTGGGAGCTTCTTCCTGGCGCACCTTCTGGCGGATCACGTTTCCCCTCGCGTTCCCAGGGATCGTCACTGGTTTCGCTTTGAGCTTTGCCCACACGATGGGCGAGTGTGGCGTGGTTCTCATGCTTGGCGGCAACATTCCTTGCCGCACCCAGACAGCATCGATAGCGATCTATGACAACGTGCAGATGTTGGATTACGCGGTCGCCGCGCGCCAGTCGATCACGCTGCTCGGGATTTCATTCGCGCTGCTGCTCCTGATCAACGCGCTCAACCGCAAGCGGAACTGGAGGCTGCAGTGAGCACTCCAGCCTTGCAAGTAGAGATCCAACTCGCGCTGCCGCAGTTCCAACTCGCATGCAACTTCCAGGCGCGGCGCGAGGTGGTCGTACTCTTTGGTGGCTCAGGCGCGGGCAAAACCTCGGTGCTTGACTGTATTGCCGGATTCCGTGCGCCGCAGCAAGGCCGGATCATGCTTGGTGAGCGCGTTCTGTTCTCCCGCGAGAGCGCGGTAAACCTCCCGGTTCGCCAGCGCCGCATCGGCTATCTCTCGCAACAACCTGCGCTGTTTCCACACCTGTCGGTGCGCCAGAATATTGAGTATGGTTTGCTGGACCTGGAGCGATCGGAGCGCAATGCGCGTGTCGATGCGATCCTGGAGCGCTTTCGCATTGCGGCGCTGGCGGCCAGCCGCCCGGCAGCGATTTCCGGCGGCGAGCAGCAGCGCGTGGCGCTGGCCCGCACGCTGGTCTGCGAACCCGAATTGTTGCTGCTCGACGAGCCGCTCTCGGCACTCGACCTGGCACTGAAGTCGCTGCTGCTGGAGGCGCTGTTCGATTGGCAGCGCGAGCGCGCCGTTCCCATGCTCTATGTGACCCATGAGCAGACGGAAGCCTACTCGCTCTCCAGCCGCGTGCTGGTCGTGGAGGCAGGACGAGTGGTGGCCGATGGCGAGCCGCAGCAGGTTTTTAATGCCCCTTTGCGCCGTGAACAGGCCGCACTCTCAGGCTATGAGAATCTTTTCGACGCTGTGGTGGTTGAAACGCATCCTGCGCTGGGCACCATGACCTGCCGTGTTGCGGGGACGGATCTGCTGCTGGAGGCGCCGCTTGCGAAAAAGGCGGAAGGTGAGGCGGCATCGCTCGCCGTGCGCGCGGGAGACATCCTGGTGGCGACCGTGCGGCCCTCCGGCATCAGCGCGCGCAACGTACTCAAGGGCCGCATTCAGTCCATTGAGGATCGGGCCGGGATGGTTGAGCTGCGCGTGTTGTGCGGTGCCGGAGATGCTCTGGAAACTGCCTTCCTGGTTCACATCACGCGCGGCGCCTTGCAGAATCTTGGCTTGCAGGCGGAGCAAAGCGTGTGGCTCATCCTCAAGACCCATTCCATTCAGTTCTTGCGCAGCTAGGATGTTCTTGCGCGGTCAAGATCCACAGCCCCGATTGCTTAGCCCACTGTAGTCTGAGATGGAGCTTCAAAGCCCAGCATCACGGGCTCGGGGAGCAACTCCACCCCGAACCGCTCACGGACGCGGCCCTGCACGTACTCCTTCAGCCGCAGCACGTCGGAAGCGGCGGCGCCGCCAAGGTTGACCAGTGCGAGACTGTGCTTACTGCTGATGGCAACCGGGCCGAGGGCGAAACCTTTTGCGATTCCCGCCTGCTCAATCAGCCACGCCGCCGCCAGTTTTACGCATCCTTGGGCAGCCTCGAAGTGCGGAACTGGCAGCTCCGAGGCGGCGGCGATGCGTTCATATTCACCGAGGCTCACCACCGGGTTCTTGAAGAAGGAACCGGCGCTGCGGCTGTCCGCATCGTTTTCATCGAGCACCATCCCCTTGGCCCGACGGATCCTGAGCACAGCCTCGCGCAGCTCTGAAAGGCTGGGGTTTGCGTCGCCGAAGTGGCGCTTTAATTCTGCGTAGGTGATCTTCGGAGTGCCGCCGCGATGCAGCTCAAACTCCACGCGGGTCAGGATGTAGCGCCCGCGGTCGCATCCGTTGAAGCGGCTCTGGCGGTAGGCGAAGTCGCAAGCCGGGTTGTCGAATTCCACAGGCTCCAGGGTTTTGCTGTCGATGGCGCGGACGCGGCGAATGGTTGCCGAGACATCCTGCCCATAGGCACCTACGTTCTGCACCGGCGCACCGCCCACAGTGCCTGGAATGCCGCTCAGGCACTCCACGCCGGCGCATTGTTCCTCCACGGTGCGTACCACAAATGTTTCCCAGTTGACGCCAGCCCCGGCAGAGTAAATGCGTTTCTCCCCTTCGTCGCGAGCCTGCATGCCACCGATACTGATGTGCAGCACGAGGCCAGGAAAACCCGCATCGCTGACCACCAGATTGCTGCCACCGCCAAGTACGAATACGCTCAGGTACCGTGCACGCGCCCAGCGCACACCTTCGATTACCGCGTCGTCGTCCGTGGCTTCGGTAAAGTACCGCGCATTGCCTCCAACTTGCAGGGTGGTGTAGGGGGCCAGCCGGATATTCTCTTGTATCTCCATCATTCTGCTCAAATGATACGCGCTCAGGAACACTCTGCGCCCAATCGTCCGCGCGGATCATCCAACGCAACAGAAAGAAAACTGCCGGGGAAAAAACAATGTATCCAGAGTTAATGGTGGTACCGATGCGCGAGGAACTGACTCGCCTGGGCGTGCAGGAAGCGCGCACGCCGGAAGAGGTGGATGCGGCGATCCGTGAGAGCAAGGGAACGCTGATGGTGGTGGTAAATTCCATCTGCGGCTGTGCCGCGGGCAAAATGCGTCCGGCGGTGCGTGCCGCCCTCGAAGGCGCGATCAAGCCTGACCGCTCGATTACCGTTTTTGCCGGTCAGGACCTGGCCGCGACCCAGCGCGCCCGCGAGTATTTTGTTGGCCAGCGGCCTTCCTCGCCCAGCATTGCGATTCTGCGTGCAGGCAAACTCGCATACTTCATGCCGCGCACTGATATCGAGAGCCGTGACGCCGCCAGAATTGCATCCTCGCTCAAAGAGGCCTTTGAGCAGCTCTGCCAGCCTACCGCCAACTGAGTCGCACGCGGGAGGAGCCGTGCCGGATGGCGTGGCGCTCTCGCCTGAACTACTGGGCCCGCGCCTGTATCAGCAACTTCGTGACGGTCTCATCCAGCGGATGCAGATTGTGAGCCTTCTGGAGATAGGGGACCGACTGCGCGGTCTCTCCATTGGAAATCAGCATCAGAGCGTACTGCAGATTCTCGTCGAAGCCGTCCGGGTTCAGCGAGACGGCTTTGGCCAACGCGTCGCGCGCGCCCGCCAGATTGTGCAGCTCGTAGCGAACCCGTCCGAGGTTGAACCACGACTCGGCTTCCTGGGGAGAGAGGTTTGAGCCCCGCTCGCAGTTGGCGAGCGCCTCTGGCAGCAGGTTCAACTCGCGCTGGGCCACGCACAGGTTCGTATAGGCCGGCCCGAACGTCGGCAGCAGCTGCGTGGTGAGGATGAATGGCTGGACGGACTCCGCATAGCGATGCGCATCCAGCAGCAGCGTTCCGAGCATGAATTGAGCGTGCGCGTTATCGGGTCTTAGCGCGACGGCCCGCTGGGCGTGGGCAATGGCCGCCGTGGCGTCGCCGCGCTCGTGGGCGTCGGACGCTCGCTCGACCTCAATGTAAGCCAGATTGTGCTGCCGGGCAAAGATGCCCGCTCCGGAGAAGATCAGAAGAGCCACCAGCGTGCCTGCGGCTACGCGCATTTGTCCGCTTCGTTCTTCGCGGTCGGGGCCGGTAGGAAAGACTGCGCCCAGGAGCAATCCGGTGAGGAGTCCACCGATGTGGGCCGCATTGTCCGTGCCACGCGAGGCAGCGCCAAAGGCAAGATTATAGAAAACAAAGAGCGCGATGCTAGTGAGCTGCCCTTTGAGCAGCGCGCGGAGCTTCTGATTGCTGTGCAGCAGCATCGCCGGAATCAGCGCACCGGCGATGCCGAAGATCGCGCCCGACGCCCCCACGCTTAGCCCATTGCCGCGCCAGCAGATGCTGCCCAGGCTGCCGCCGATGCCGCACAACAGATACAGCAGGGTGAAGCGCGAGCGTCCGAAGAGCAATTCGGCCAGCCATCCCAGGTTGTACAGGCACCACATGTTGAGGGCAATGTGCAGCAATCCGCCGTGTTCGAAGGTGGAGGTGAGCAGCCGCCACCACTGGCCGCCGCTGGTCAACGCGCCAGAGTTTGCACCCCAGTTGAGCAGGAGTTCGCCATCGAAGTTGAGAAAGTTGCGGCCCTCGATGGCCATGATGAGATAGACAAGGGTATTCAGCGCAATCAGAACGACCGTGGGCGACTCGAACAGCCGGCGCAAGCGGCTTGGTGGCGCCGGCTCTGGATTGGCTGAAAGCAGTTCTGCGGCGCATTGTGGACAGAGCGTCTCAGAGTCGGAAGACGCTTCAAATTCGCGGCCGCAATACGCGCAAACGGTCATTCCCTGGCTTTCGACGCTGTCTTCACCGCAATTTGCGAAGGCCTTGCCCCGGTTGGAATCATCAGAAACAGCCGCGGCGGAGGAGCCAGCACTTTCTTGTCCCGCCGTTTGTTCAGCAACAGCACGGCTACGTCTCCGGAGCCCGAGTCGGCTACCAGCAGCATGTTTTCCGCCGGAGTCAAGGCCAGCGCGTCGGGCTTGGAACCCACCTGCACGGAGGTGATCAGCTTGCGCGTGGTTGCCTCAAAAACCGCCACGCTGTTGGATGCAAAGTTGCTTACGTACAGCGTGCTGTTATCGCCGCTCACCAGCGTTCGTACCGGATGATCTCCGGCCAGAAAGCTCTCGCTCACTTCGTCGGTGTAGGGGCTGACCGCCGAAATCGTCTGCGCCTCAAAGTTGGAGACGAAAACTTCACCGCCGTCCGGCTTCATCGCCAGGTCCACCGGCATGCCTCCCACCCTGAGCAGCGTCTCCACCAGCGCGTTCTTCAAGTCCACCGATGCCACCTGCTGCGAACCGGAACAACCGACCAGGGCCTTGGAAGCGTCGGGCAGAATCACCACCGAATCCGGGGTTTTGCAAACATGCAGGGTTGCGCGCACCTTCATTGTCGTTCCGTCGATCAGGGTCAGGGAATCATCGCCGAGATTGGCGACGGCAACGAACTTGCCATCTGCGGAGACCCGCGCGATGCCGGGCTGCCTACCTACGCCAATGTTTCCAAGGGTGCGGTGCATGTCAAGATCGAGCACGGTCACCGTATTCGACCCAGCGTTGGCAACCCATCCGCGATTTCCGTCGCCGGTGACGGAAATCGTGTACGGGGTCTTCCCTACCATCATGCTGCCGGCTACCTGGTTATTCGTCACGTCGATCACGCCGACGGTG
>Ga0181520_10005435_pt1 | contig 20353 bp, 16 predicted proteins | sample PEATcosm2014_Bin_29_FD_132451 | JGI IMG/M metagenome (GOLD analysis project Ga0181520, IMG submission 132451) | Peatland microbial communities from MTU Mesocosm Facility, Houghton, MI, USA - PEATcosm2014_Bin02_30_metaG | ecosystem: Environmental > Terrestrial > Soil > Wetlands > Peat | place... | reverse complement strand
GTTCACCGAGGTCACCCACGAGTAGTCCGGGGGAAGATGGACCGTGACGAAAACGACACGGGAGGCGCCGGCGAGAACATTCATCATGTCGGAGAATTGCTGGGTGCTCACAGGGCCGTTGGTACCGAGGTCGATCACGACGATGGCCCCGAGGCGATCTTCGGACTTGAGCTGTTGCGCGAGAGCGATGCCCGCATCCCACTGGCGACTGACGGCCGCTTCGACGTCTACGCCAGGGATGTCCGCTTCGAGGGCTGGTTCGGCATCGAGCATCACCGAGTCACCGATGGCCGTGACATGGCCGGCAAGGAAGCCCGCGCCAGGTGCCGGGAGTCCCACCGGTGGAGGGATCGAGGCGAGCAGCCAGTAGCCCTTGGCGTCGGGGGTGGCCGCCATGGCCACGACGTGGTCACTGCCGAGCTCGCCGGCTGCCGAGCCGTAGGAATGGGCGTCGCCGTAATGGAACACGCGCCCCAGCGAGGAGACGAGCCAGTAGCCCTTGGCGTCGGGGGTGGCCGCCATGGCCACGATGTGGTCGCCGTGGAGCTCAGGAGTCGCCGAACCGTAGACCTTGGCGTCGCCGTAAGCGAAGACTCGGCCGCCGAAGGCTGCCAGCCAGTAGCCGCGGCCGTCCGGCGTGGCCGCCATGGCGACGATGGGAGTGCTGAGCTGGCCGCTGGGCGAACCGTGGAACCTGGCGTCGCCGAAACTGAAGACCTGCCCGTCGTCGCACGCCAGCCAGTAGCCCGCGCCGTTGGCGGTCTCGGCGATCGCGACGACGTGCGCCTTGTCCCGGGCTGCGATGCCACCGTGGAACCTGGCGTCGCCGAAACGGAATACGCCACCGTTCACGGTTACGAGCAGGTAGCCGCGTCCGCTCGAGCTCGTGGCCATGGCGGCCACTCCAAGGCTCGAGTCTCCCGAACCCAGCGTGCCGAAGTACTGCGCCGACCCGAACGGGATCGGAGCATCGGCGACGCCCAACAGGCTCCGGGGAGCGCGAAGAAACCGAAGCGCCATAGGTCGTGCGACCGGGACGCGGTTGCGCCCGAGGTCTGGCTGTAGGGCGGTAGCTGCTGCACTCGGGCGCGTGGCAAAACCGGCGAGCAGAGCAACGACGACGCCGAGCAGGACGATTCGCCCGGCCCGGGCGCGGCCGAGCCCTGGCGTCGTTTCGTGGTTCGGCATCGCACGAGACGATACCCACCCTGTCGGCGGGGCGAGCTTCACCCGCCGGAGTACATCTCGGCGATCACCTCCGCATGATGGTCGTAGACGATGCTCCGTCTGATCTTCATCGTGGGGGTCAGCTCGCCGTCCTCGGCTGTCAGCACGTGGGCGAGGACGCGGAACTTCCGGATGGCCTCCGCACGCGACCGTTTGCTGTTGACCTGATCCACGGCTGCTTGGATCTCGGCGAGCAGTTCGGGGTCGGCGGCGAGAGCTTCGAGGTCGCCGAGCTTGTTGTGCCGTCGCGCGAAGCGGGTGAGCGCATCGGGGTCGAGGGTGACAAGGGCGGTCAGGTACCGGCGCCCCTCTCCGACGATGATCGCCTCGGATATGAGCGGGTGGTTGGTGAGATCGACCTCGATCGCCTCTGGCGCGATGTTCTCGCCGGCCGCGGTGATGATGATGTCCTTCTTGCGACCGAGGATGCGCAAGGAGCCGTCGGCATCGAACGCTCCCGTGTCGCCGGTGTGCATCCAGCCGTCGGCGTCGATGAGCTCGGCCGTCGCCTCGGGGTCGTTCAAGTACCCCAGGCAAACGTTGGCGCCCTTGATCAGGATCTCGTCGTCGTCGGCTATGCGGATGCTCGTTCCTGGAAGGGCGCTGCCGACTGTACCGATTCGTACGCGCGCGGTTCGATTCGCGGCTGTCGGGCCGCAACCCTCCGTCTGTCCGTACAACTGGAGCAGAGGCAGTCCGATGGCATGGAACCAACTGATGAGCTCGGGATGCGCGGGTGCCGCGGTCGTGATCAGTACGCGGGCCTGCTCGAGGCCGAGCTCCCGGCGCAGCCTTGCCCCAATGCTCAAGTCGAGAGTCCGGTAAAGGGCGCGCGCCGATCGGTCGAGCGGACGGCCCTCCTGTTCGAAGGCGACATTGCGCATGCCGAGGCCGATGTATCGCTCTAGGACGGCGCGGAATGGCGGCGCTTGCGCCCGCACCTGGCTCTCGAGTTTTTCGCGGAGCTTCTCCCAGATCCGGGGCACTGCCAAGAACACCGTTGGCCGGCACGCCGGGAGGTCCTCGGCGACGGTGGCGAGGTTGCGGGCGAACCAGGTCTCGCCCCTGACCGCTATCGGCAGGAAGTCGCTCATCATCCGCTCGGCTATGTGGCTGAGAGGCAGGAAGGAAAGGAGGCGGTCGCCCTCACCGATGTCGTAGACAGGGGTCACGTTGCGCAGCACGCCCATGATGTTCGAGTGGGTCAGCATGGCCCCTCTGGGCGGGCCGCCGGTGCCGCTCGTGTACACGATCGTCGCGAGGTCCTCGGGCCTGACCCTGTGCGACAGCGCGTCCACCGCGACGGGATCGCGCCTGAGGCGGTCCGCACCCGCCCTCCGCAGCGCGTCGAAGCTGACGACGAAAGAGTCGCCCGCGCGCCTGGCACCCTCGGCGATGATCACGCGGTTGAGCGCGGGCAACTGGTCACGGATGCCGATGAGCTTGGCCAGCTGGGCGCGGGTGTCGACCAGGCACACCTCGACTTGTGCGTGCCCGAGGATGTATGCGACCTGAGACGGTGCGCTGGTCGGGTAGACGGGCACTGTCACGGCCCCGCAGCAAAGGGTCCCAAGGTCCGCCAGATGCCATTCCACGCGGTTGGCCGACAAGATCGCAACCCGAGCACCTTGCGCAACTCCGAGCTCGGCAAGACCGCCAGCTATCTGGCGGGCCGCCAGCAGGTACTCGGACCAGGTGATCATCTTCCAGTCCTCATCAGGCGGGCAGTGGCGCATTGCCGGGCGGTCGGGGATGCGCTCCCCGTTTGCGATCAGCGCGTCGACGATGGTGTCACCCTGCTCGGCTGGCACCCCGACTGATCTCCGGTCGGTGTTGGGGGTGCCTTTGGCCAACCGAGGTGGCATGACGCGCGCCCACCCGTGGCGACGGCCAAGCCCGGCGTCGGATGCGGTGGGCGCTCGCAACCGGCGAACCGAACCCTGCCACCTTGGTGGTCTTCTCATCTCGCTCCGATGGCTAGTAGGCGCCACGAGGTCGCCGGCTGGTCGCGTGTTCAGTCGTAGTTGCTGCAGTCGGTGGCCGGTGCGCACTGCGAGTAGTCCCCCGTCACTACGGCGTTGACGCTCTTCACGATCGTCGCGTCAGTCGTGATGACACCGAGCTCGCGGTTGTCGTCCATGGAGGCACGCGAGAAGTTGATGCTCCCGACATAGATCCTCTGATCGCCGAAACCGGCATCTGCAATCGTCGTCTTCGCGTGGATGTAGAGGTCCGAATAGCCGTCGGCGTAGAGATGCACGTGACCTCCGGCCCTGACAATCGAGTCCCAGTCGCTGTCGTAGTCGCTGTCGTTGGTCATCGTGACCTCGACCCTCACGCCGCGCCTTGCAGCGGCCACGATCGCATCGGTGATCGTCGAGTCGCCCATCTCCTCGTTCTCGATCGACAACGTGTGCTCGGCGCCGTTTATGACAGAGAGCATCTGGGCTTGTGAGCCCGGGCTCCAGACGAGATCGGAGCCGTCCGAAAAAGTGATGGGCTCGTGGGCGAAGTCCGCGTCGAAGACGGCCTCGATGGCCGCCACGTCCCTGGGGTTGGTGTCGAAGACACCGAAGTCACGGGTCGTCGCGTAGTACTCGGCGGTGAGGTTTCCCGTCAGGATCAGCGACTCTGTCCGGTCGACCGTAATGGTCTTCTGGTGCGTCGCCTCGTAGCTCGTGTCGGCCCACACGACCCTTACGCCGCCTGCCCTGAGAGCCTGGAAAGCGGGCCCGTTGCGGCTCGCCTCGCGGTTGGTGTCGAGGATCACGCGCACCTTCACGTCGCGCTTTTGGTCTGCGACGAGATCGCGCACCATCGTGGGGTCGACGAGCTCGTACATGGTCATGTCGACCGACTTCTTCGCAGACAGCACGAAGTCGTAAACCGGCGTCATCCCGCTCGCAGAGCCGAGCCTGGAGGGCTCGACGACCACGGCGACGAGGCCTCCCGCGGACCTCGCACGGACCGTGCCCGCGGATACGGGAACGACCGGCAGGGCTGCGCTCAGCAAGGTCAGGAAGACCGAAGTGACAAGTGCGAACAAACCTGTGCGTCCCGGCCGAGCTTTGCGAGACATTTGCGACCAACCTTCACTCACGTCGTCTGCGAGCCGGTCACAGCATGACCGATCAATCGCCGACCGCGCCGTCTATGCGCTCACGGATCAGGTCGGCATGTCCGTTGTGCCGCGCGTACTCCTCGAGCATGTGAACGTAGATCCAACGGATGTTGCGTACTTGCTCAGGATGATGGCCGCGGCTCGGCACCACTTCGTCGAGAGCCTTGTCGCGCACCGCTTCGCGGGCTGCCTCCACCTCGCGCCGGAAGGTCTCGAGGTCGGATCGGGCATCAGCGTGCTCGAGATCCTCGAAGTCGGCGCAGTCCTCCTCGTCGTTGCAGTACACGAAGCCGATCTGCTCGTCTCCGGCGTGCTTGCGGAACCACCATCGCTCGACTTCGACCATGTGACGGACCAGGCCGAGCAGGGACAGTCCTGACGGCGGCACGGTGCGTGCCTTGAGCTGGTCCGAAGTGAGGCCGGCACACTTCATGAAGAGCGTCTGGCGATGGAAGTCCAACCACTGCTCGAGCGCTTCACGCTCGCCGCCGGTGCGAGAAGGTTGAATCCGCTCGACCGGAGGGGCCGTCCAGGCGTCTGTCATGTCGCCGAACGCTAGCGGCTCGCGAGGAGCACGCTCCGGCCCAGCGGCGGTGGGCACGGCGCATACTGGCCGACGCCGGTATCGACGCTGGGGCATCATGGCGCAGCGACACTGGAGGAGAGATGCCCAACGACCTAGACCACGTCCGGAGCCTCGCAAACAAGGACTCCCTGGCCGTGGTCACCACTACCCGGCCCGACGGGACGATCCACGCGTCTGTCGTGAACGCCGGCGTCCTCGACTTCCCTGACCCCGGGAAAGCCTGTGTCGGCTTTGTCGCGGCCGGCGGCACCCGCAAGCTTCAGCACCTGCGCCACAGCGGCAGAGCAGCGGCCGTGTTCCGCCAGGGGTCGGACTGGGTCGCAGTCGAGGGTCCGGTCCGACTCGTGGGGCCGGAAGACCCGTTCGAGGAGTTCAGTGCCGCCCAGCTCGCCAGGCTGCTCCGGCGTGTTTTCGTCGCGGCAGGCGGCACCCACCAGGATTGGGACGAATTCGACCGGGTCATGCAAGCCGAAGGCAGGACGGCGGTCTTCGTGACGCCGCAGCGAATCAGCGGCAACAGCTGACAGGCTTCCTAGGTAGCCGGTGTCTTGAGGGATCGCCACCGGCGGATGTGAGCCCTTTCGACCCATACCGAAAGGGCTCCGCCTATTAGCAGCACCACGGCCGATGCCGCTTCGATGACCACCGACGTTCTCGCCCAGGGAGCGCTCATCTGGGAGTGATAGCCGAAGAGCCCTACGTGGACCGACACGAGCAGCGCGGCGATCGTCCCTGCGTTGAACAGAGCTCCCAGCACTGTGACGAAGACCCGCCTGATCAGCGCGATCAGCACCGAGAGCAGTATTGCGGCGCAGCCTTGGGCGAAGAAGAGGGGCCCGATGGTCGCTTTGTACCTGTAGCCGTTGGCCCAAAGGTGCAGGTGGATGGCCGCTGAAGTGAGGAGCAGAGCGGCGCCGACGATGATCACGAAGCTGACCACAGGACCCGTGGGCCGGCGCCCTGCGCCTACGGCCCTCCCGGTTCGGACTTCACGGTCAAAGCTCACGCTGCCCCCAACACGCTGTCCATACCATTGCGCGATCAAATCGTACCCGCATCGCGGGGAGAATGTTGACGGATAGTGTCCGTCCGGTCCCGGTGCGTGACCTGCGCTCGTCTGCACCCTCTCGCTCTGCCGACCAGGGGACAGAGCACACGGTTCTTCGTCGTCGCCGCGCCCGGTAGTCTCGTTCCAGAAGGGGTGCGAGCGATCTGATCCTCGAGCTCGTCGAGTGTCGGGTTCAGAGGAGGAAGCTGTGTGTCTCGGGATTCCTGGTGAGGTTGTCGAGCTTTTCGACTCGGACCGGCACTTGGCGAAGGTCGACGTCGCCGGGGTGCGGCGCAACATCAACATCGACCTTTTGGAAGACGAGGGCGTGGTTCCGGGCGACTGGGTTCTCATCCACGTTGGCTTCGCAATGGCGAAGATCGACGAGGACGAGGCGCGACGGGCGCTCGCGAGCCTCCAGCTCATGGGTCAGGCCTACGCCGACGAGGTTCAAGCGGTCGTCGAGTCGCAGATCGCGTAGTGGCGACGGGTGTGGGTGCGCCCGCGGCCGCCGCGCTCGTGGTGGCTTTCGGCCTACCGGCACCGCAGGTGAGGGAGGAACGACATGCGATTCGTCGATGAGTACAGGGACCCTGCCGCGGCGCGCGCCCTCGTGTCGCGCATTGCCGAGCTCGCGGGAGCGGAGCACTACAAGTTCATGGAGGTCTGCGGAGGCCACACCCACACGATCTACCGTCACGGGATCGAGCATCTCCTCCCGACATCGGTAGAGCTCGTGCACGGCCCCGGTTGCCCGGTGTGTGTCATCCCAATGGGTCGCATCGACGATGCCGTGGCGGTGGCGCAGGCGCCAGGGGTCATCTTCACGTCTTTCGGCGACATGATGCGCGTTCCGGGCTCGGAAGGCAGCTTGCTCGCCGCCAAGGCGAAGGGAGCCGACGTCCGGATCGTCTACTCGCCTCTCGATGCCCTGCGCATCGCGACCGAGAACCCCGAGCGGCCCGTCGTGTTCTTCGCCGTGGGTTTTGAGACCACGGCTCCTTCGACCGCGGCGACCGTGCTCAAGGCCAGGCAGGACGCTGTCATGAACTTCAGCATCTTCTCGAACCACGTGACGATCGTGCCGCCGCTGAGGGCCATCCTCGAGTCGCCCGACCTCTCCCTCGACGGGTTCATCGGGCCAGGTCACGTCTCGACGGTCGTGGGGCAGCTCCTCTACCGGTTCGTCCCCGAGGAGTACGGCAAGGCCTTCGTGACGGCCGGTTTCGAACCGCTCGACATCCTCCAGGCGATAGCGATGCTCCTGACCCAGCTGAGCGAGGGTCGGTGCTGCGTGGAGAACCAGTACACGCGCTGTGTGAGCGAGGAAGGCAATCCCCGCGCGCTCGCCATCATGAACGAGGTCTTCGAGGTCCGCCCGGTCTTCGAGTGGCGGGGCCTGGGCTTCATCCCCGAGAGCGCCCTCAAGCTGCGCCCGGAGTTTGCCAGCTGGGACGCGGAGCTTCGATTCGACGTGCCCGGCGTTCGCGTCGAGGACCCCAAGGCCTGCCAGTGCGGCGAGGTTCTGAAAGGCGCCATCAAGCCGTGGGAGTGCAAGGTGTTCGGCACCGCCTGTACTCCTGAGACCCCCATCGGCACCTGCATGGTCTCTTCCGAAGGCGCGTGTGCGGCCTACTACAACTTCGGCCGCCTTCACAGGCAAGTCGCCGTCACCATGGGCGGTTCCCGCTAGTACGCCGTCGGAGCCGCTCAGTCCGGGCGCGAGCCCAAGGCGGCGATGGCCGCCTGCCCGACGCTTATGCCGCCGTCGTTGGGCGGCAAGGACTCGTGCACGAGAACGGTCAGCCCTTCGGCGACCAGAGCGTCCTCGACGATGTCGCTCAGGCGCAGGTTCTGGAACACGCCGCCGCTAAGTGCGACGGTGTCGAGTCCGTGCCTGCGGGCGAGACGTGCGCCCAAAGCGGCCGTGGCGCGCCCGAGACCTTCGTGGAACCCGGCTGCGATCTCCGAGGCGTCGGTCCCGCGTTCGAGCTCGGCCAGCACCGTGGCGATCATCGGTGAAGGATCGAGCACGTCAAGTCCGCAGGGGCTTGCCGCCTCGGCGATCTCGGTCCGATAGGCGCGAGCCGATGCCCGCGGTACGACACGGGCCAGCGCCTCCAGTTCGATCGCGGCCTGACCCTCGTAGGTGACCCGGGAGCGCAGGCCCATGAGCGCGGCAACGGCGTCGAAAAGGCGGCCGACGCTCGTGGTGACGATCGAGCGACGCTGACCCCCCTCGCTGATGGCCAGAGGTAGGAGCTGGTTCCAGCGGGGATCGAGACCGGCGCCGAGCCGGGCGGCGCCGTCCGCGCCAAGGGCTTGCGCGGCCCAGGCGAGCGCCATCCGCCACGGCTCGCGGACTGCGGCAACCCCTCCCGGCATCGGGACGGGCTGCAGATGTGCGACCCGTTCGAAGCCGTTGAAGTCGGCGATGAGGAACTCGCCTCCCCACATCGTTGCGTCGGTGCCGTAGCCGAGACCGTCAAAGGCGATGCCGAGCACCTTTCCGGTGTGCCCGTGCTCGGCCAGGCACGAGGCGATGTGGGCGTGGTGGTGCTGCACGGGCCACGGCTCGATGTCGAGGTCGAGGGCGTACTTGGTCGAGAGGTACTCCGGGTGCAGATCATGGGCGACGACGTCCGGTTCGATCCCGAACAACCGGCAAAGGTGCACCGTCGCCTGGAGGAAGGCCTGATAGGTGGCGAGGTGCTCCAGGTCGCCGATGTGCTGGCTGCACACGACGATGGACTGCTTGGCCACCGAGACCGTGCTCTTGAGCTCCGCGCCCACGGCGAGCACCTGGCGGGCGGCCTGGTGCGGGAGCGGCAGGGCTTCTGGCGCGTAACCGCGGGACCGGCGCACCATCTGAAGCCGGCGTCCGGTCGCTCGCACGACCGAGTCGTCGCACCGGATGTGGATGCGGCGGTCGTGCGACAGCACGCCGTCGACCATCGGCCCGAGTCGGGCGAAGGCGTCCTCGTCGTTGTTGGCGATCGGGTCGTCGGACTGGTTGCCGCTGCTCAAGACGAGCGGTCGCGCCACCTTGGCCATGAGCAGGTGGTGAAGGGGCGTGTAGGGCAGCATCAGCCCGAGCTCGGGCATGCCCGGCGCCACCTCGTGCGCCACGGCGGCATCCGATCTGCGCTGGGCGAGAAGTATCGGGCGGGCGAGCGAGCAGAGCGCGGACTCGGCGTTGGAGTCGAGCACGCACAAAGACCTCGCCATCTCGAGATCGGCCACCATGAGGGCGAACGGCTTGTCGTCCCTGGACTTGCGGCGCCGCAGTTCGGCCACCGCCTCGTGACTGGTCGCGTCGCAAGCCAGGTGATAGCCGCCGATGCCTTTGACCGCGGCGATGCGGCCTTGGCACAGCGCCTCGGCAAGCGCGTCGAGAGCGGCACCGGCTCTGGCAACAACACGGCCGCCCGGGTCACAAAAGGCGATCTCAGGCCCGCAGTTCGCGCAGGCGTTCGGCTGAGCGTGGAATCGCCGGTTTGCCGGGTCGTCGTACTCCGTCTGGCACTCGGGGCACATCTTGAAGCCGGCCATCGTCGTGGCGGGCCGGTCGTAGGGGACAGAGAGCACGATGGTGTAGCGCGGCCCGCAGTTCGTGCAGTTTGTGAAGGGATAGTCGTACCTTCGGTCGTGAGGGTCGTCCACCTCGGACAGGCAGTCGGCGCACGTGGCGCTGTCAACGCTTACTGCAACGTTCGGGACCTTCCCCGCTGTGCTGTCGACGATGCGGAAGCTGTCGAAGCTTCCCTTACCGGCCAGTGTCACCCAGTCCACCGACGTGACCCGGGCGAGTGGAGGCGGGGCCTCGCTCAAGAGCCGGCAGAGCTCGGCCACGTCCGACTCCTTGCCTTCGACCTCGATGAGGACACCCGAGGAGTCGTTCAGCACGAAGCCGACAAGGCCGAGCGACACGGCATGGCGGAACACGAAAGGGCGAAAGCCCACACCCTGCACCGTGCCGGTGACTCTCACGCGGCGGCGCTCGGTGAGCTGAGGCAACACGCTCACCGAGCGCTAGCAGATCCGCGGCAGTGGGTCGCCGACCAGCATGTCGACGATCCGGGTTCCCCCGAACGAGGTGCGCAGCACGACGATGCCCTGAGGCTCGGCGCGGATATCGCCGATGACCATTGCCCCGGTCCCGAGCGGATGGCCGCGCAACGCCTCGACGGCCGCGTCGGCTTCCTTGGCCGGCACGACAGCCACGAGCTTGCCTTCGTTGGCGACGTAGAGAGGATCTATCCCGAGCAGGTCACATGCCCCGGCCACCGCGGGATCGATGGGAAGAGCGGACTCATCGAGCACGACGGCGAGGCCCGTGTCGTGGGCCAGCTCGTTGCAGACGGTCCCGACGCCGCCGCGCGTCGGGTCCCTCAGCCAGCGGGTCGAAGGGGCGGCTGCGAACAACAGCTCGACGAGGGCGGTCACAGGGGCGGTGTCGGACTTGATCTCCGCCTCGAGATCAAGGTCGCCTCTGGCCAACATCACCGCCATCCCGTGATCGGCGATCGTGCCGGAGATGATCACACGGTCGCCCCGCGCGACGAGACCGGCGCCGACCCGGCGTCCTTCAGGAACGACACCGATGCCAGCCGTGGTCACATACAGCCCGTCGGCCGCCCCCCTGCCGACGACCTTGGTGTCTCCCGTGACGATCTTCACGCCGCACGCCGCGGCGGCCTCGGACATGTCGGCGACGACCCGGCGGAGCTCGCTTATGGCGAAGCCCTCCTCGATGACGAACGCCGCCGAGAGCCAACGGGGCCGGGCTCCCATCACCGCTAGGTCATTGACCGTCCCGTGGACCGCGAGGTGACCGATCGACCCACCAGGGAAGCGAAGGGGCTTGACGACGAACGAATCGGTGCTGAACGCCAGCGTGTCACCATGACCGACTGTGATGAGCGCCGCATCGGTGAGTGGTGGCCGCTCGAGACCCCCGAAGGCGTCCAGGAACACGGCGTCGATCAATGCCGCCGATGCCTTGCCGCCGGCACCGTGCGCCAAGGTGACGAAGTCATCCCGGAACCGGGGCCGCCGACGCCGAAACGCCTCGATGCGCTCGAGCACGGCGGCCTCGCTGCCGCTCAAGTCGTGAGCCGTCGCCGATGGCGGCGTGGTGGTTTGCGAACCGCCACGGCCGGTCTCCTGATCGCTCAAGGTGCCTCCTCGGCCACGAGCAGTTCCTGCCCGGTGGCAGGCTGCCGGCGGCCCGTCACTTGTCTGTCGCCGTCGTCTTCCAGTAGTTGTTGCACGCTTGCCCACAGGCGATGGCTCAGCGCCGCCTCGACCTCTTCGATCCGGTGCGGATCGTGCGAGGCCACGACCAAGCAGTGGTCGAGCATGCCACACGTTGTCATCCGGTCGTCCCGCCAATCGGTGAAGCCCACTGTCAAAAGGCCCCGGCGCCAGGCCTTTGCCAAGGTGGCGATGACATCGTCTCTGTCCCCACCCGTCGAGTAGCCCATGGCGATGTCGCCCGCCCGCGCGAAGACGGCCAGTTGCCGCCCGGAGCTGGGCTCGTTGCCGGGCGCGCTCCCCGGTGCCCGGTCGCAGGCGAGGCTCCTGGCCGCAAGTGAAGTCCCTTCCTGTGACCGGGCGAACAGTGCCGCTATGCCTGCGGCATTGATGGAGCTTTCGCCGCCGCCGAAACTGTAGAGGCGCCCGCCCGCGCGCAGCCGCTGCGCAATTGCCCGGCCAGCCCGCTCGAGCTCGTCTCTCAGTGCCTCGAAGCTGGAGCGGCACAGGCGGTCGGCCTGTTCGGCTTCGCCTCGGGCTTTTTCGACGAGGTCGCTCAACAACGCGCGAAGTTCCTCCTCGCCGGCCTCGAGTGCTCGGCGGGAAACGCCGCTGTCCTCCTTCCTCATCTCGGTGACACCTCGACGACTGCCACTGCGAGACCGGCGTGGATGAGCACGAGGTCGCCCGGACCAGCACCTTCGATCAAGGTCGTGTCGACCGCCTCGAGGCCGTCCGGCGTGCGGACTTGCGCGCACCGGTCAGCCCCGAGCGTCACAACCTCGCCCAGGCGGCCCTCGTCAGAGCATGTGATGCAGACCTCCTCTGTGCACGCGGCCGCCTCGGGTGCAAGAAGGTGGGGATGCCCGAGGCAGGTGCGGGTCAATCCCAAAAGGACGTGGGTGACGAGAGCTAACCGCCCGCCGTATGAGGCGGTCGTCTCGTCGCCGTCGACCCACAAGACATAATCGGCCGAGCCCGGTTCGGGCCTCGGACCAGCTCCGATCCACACCGTGAGCACTCCCCAGGCCTTGGCCCGTTGCCTGAGCCCGGCCAGCGACGGCTCGTCGCGTCGAGAAATGACGAGCAGCATGTCGCCCGAGCGCGCCAATGGCCTGAGGCTCTCCGCCAACGGGCCGTCCGGGACCGTCACGGCGGGAAGTCCGGGTTTAGAAGGCTCGACCGGCTCGGCGAACTCGCCGGCAGCGTGCTCGGCGTGCCAAGGCCACGATGGAGCCGCACACCAGAGCGTGGCCGCTGCTGCGAACCGGCGCGCCATCGCCAAGCCGGCTGCGGCGAGGTCAGCTGCGTCGGGTCCCCTGAGGTCCTGGCTCAGCCCTTCATCACTCGCCGGGAGGCCGTCTTTGCTCACGCGCTCCGGCTCTCGCGCCCCGAAGGCGTCGGCAGGTGCCGCCTCGTGATCGGGCACGTGAAAGAACCCGAAGTCGTGTGATCCACTGGCGCTCCTCCAAGAGACCTGTCCCCTTAAGTCTACGCCCGGCCGTTCAGGACTCCCCAGGGCCCGGGGTCGTCGCTGTGCAGCTCCTTCGGCCCTTGTGGACCGTCGAGCCTCGCCGGGTCAGGTGCTTGCCCAGGTGTTCGCTTGGCGCAGTGCCGTCGCCATGATCGTGAGGGTCGGGTTGTGCCCTCCTGAGGTCGGGAAGACGGCGCCGTCCGCCACGAAGAGGTTGTCGAGGTGATGGTGGCGGCCGTCACGGTTCGTGACGCTGGTCCGGGCGTCGGTCCCCATGGTCATGCCTCCCATCACGTGCTCGGTGGCCGGGACCTGGTCCTGGGCGATGGGGAACCGGGGGGACGGGAGCTCTGGAATCGCGATCGCGACGTCGGCGCCGGCGGCTTTCAACAATTTCACCAGCCAGGGCATGTAGAAGGCTTGGGCGGCTAGCTCTGAAGGACCCGGGCCATAAGTGACGCGCGCCACCGGGATCCCTCTCCAGTCGCGCACCGTGGGGTCGAGATCGACGCGGTTGGTGGCGTACGGGAGGTCCTCACCGATCAGCTCGATGCCGCAGAGTCGGTCTCTCAACAAGCTCGCGCGCATGAGCTGTTTGAACGCTGCCCCGAAGGGCTTCTCGGGTACGAGCAGGCGCAGCACCTCTTGGTAACTGCTCGCCTCGTCGAGCGGCAACTGGGTCCCGCCGAGCTCGACCTTGCCGGCGCGGAAGTAAGGAAGGCCTGCGGCTTTGGCGGCCCGGCGGGCACCGGGGAAGTCGGGGTCCGCGAAGTCGTCTATGTCGTGGGTGTGGTCACGGCCGCGATAGTTGTGGAGCCGTTCGGACAAGAAGATGCCCGATCCTTCGGAGAACCAGTGGAACATGACTCTGCGGCCCGCCTGGTCGTAGGGGTCGGCAAGCCCGGAGAGCAGTGCCAGCCTCGTGGTCTCGATGGCGTTGGCCGCGAGCACGATGAGATCGCCGGATTCGCGGTGGAGCTCGTTGTCCTCGTCGAGCCAGCTGAGGGCGGTCGCCCTGTGGCCGCTCGTCTCGACCTTTACCACCATCGCGCCGGCCCGCAGTTCCGCGCCGGCCCGCAGGGCCTCGCGCAGCGGCGCGAGGGCACCAACCCGGGCGAGGATGGGGCATCCGTAGCCGGAGCAGAACCCGCAGTTGTCGCATCGGGGGCGCCCCTGGTACTCGCGGCTGTTTATCGCCATGGGGGCGATGAACGGGTGCAACCCGACCCGGCGACAGCCCTCGGAGACAACAAGCGACGAGTACTCGGGCGGGCCGGCCGGCATCGGGAGGGGCTTGGTGCGCGGGGCGTGCGCGAGCGTCGGCTCCTTGGGGAACAGCGCGATGTCGCCTGCGACCCCGATGAGCTCTTCGATCTGTTCGTAGAAGGGAGAGATCTCGGCGTAGTCGAAAGGCCAGTCGGCGATGTCCGCCCCCGGGACCGGGCCGAGCATCGAGAGCTTCTTGAAGTCGATGTCCCAAAGCCTCGGCGTCTTCGCGTCCCAGTGGACGGTGCCTCCCCCCACGGTTTGGGGCAGGGACTGGACCGCGCCGATGATCGGCTGGGCCTGCGGCGACGAGCGGAACACTCGTGGCTCCGAGGTCGGGTCGGGCAGCGAGAAAGAGCGGCTCATCTTGAGCTCGTCGTTGGAGAACACCGTGCCGGGGCGCTCCGAGCCGAGATCCGTGAAGTAGTTGGGGCCCTTCTCGAAGATCGTGACGTCCCAACCGGCCCGCGCGAGCACCATGGCCGCCACCGACCCGCCGGGACCGCTGCCGACGACGAGAGCGCGCCTTTGCGTCAAGGTGACGTGGCCAGCAGCCCGAGCAGCTGTGCGCCGATGCCCTTCGGCGTGTAGAGGTCCGGCCCGTCGGAGAGGGTCACCTGTGAGTCGCTGTAGCCGCGAGGTTGGCGGTCGCCGGGCCAGGCGATCTCTTGCCAGCCGACGAGGTCCGCGTTGCCGCCGTACTCGGGGGCGCTGTACATGCCCTCGATGGCGTGGGTGAACAGAAGAGTCATGAAGCCGCCCGGGTCCTGGGCGAGGATGGCGTCCATCATCTCGGTGCTGACGGCTGTGAAGTCCCCGCCGGCCATCTTGTCGAGCGTCTTCACGCCCTCGCGGTAACGAGCGCGAAAGCTCGCAAGGCGCCGTGTCCAGCCGCTCAGCTGAGCCGGGGTGAGGCCGAGGAACTTGGCCATGTCGTCGACAGGCCATCCGGCCCGGTTGCTGAACGGTCCACCGGCGAAGATCCTGGGCGGGCGAGGTTCGAGCGCGCCGAGCATCGTGTCGATGTATCGCGTGACGTCGGCTTCACGCGCTCCAGGGTGTCCCGCCTCTGACGGGTCGTCGTTGGGACCGGGGATCAGCCGGGCGGTCGCCTCCTCGACGACCTTGGCTTCGTGCGGGTCGAATGCGAGCAGTGACCGTCCCGTCTCCCCGCCGCCGGCAGGAGCCGGCGACGTCGTGCAAGCTGCCAGCAGCTCGGGCGGGAGCAGAACCGCCAGGCCGGCCAACCCCGCCGCCTGTAGCACCTGGCGACGATGGAAGACTGCCATGGCCAAGAATCCTCCCATCATCAAACTGGCGCGTCGAGAGCCCCGGACCTCGGGTCGGGACCGCTTGTCGTGAGCCATGCTGCGCCCCGGCTCGGGTAGGGTCCCGTCCGATGACGACCGGTATCGGGCAGGAGAACCCTGTTGGCTCCGGCTCCGGGCCGGCCTGCTCGTACTCGGCTCGCGAACAGCATCTTGATCCGATCGGTACCGCGGGCTGCTACCGGGGCTACCTGCTCGTCGAATGGCCGCTTCCCTGGCCTCGCGACTTGGGCGAAGACCCGGTGCTCGCGCCCGTGGCCGAGCGAGCCCGAGGTGCCGGGATGCGCCTTCAAGGCCTGGTGCCCGCTCGTGCGGAGGGGCCCAGCCATGTCATCGCCTACCGTTGGCCGGTCGACGCAGGGGCACGCTTCGAGCGGGCCGAGCTCATCGTCGGGGCCGGGGAGGTCGCCGCCGCCGCGCTGGCGGTTCTCGGCGAGCCGCCTGGCGGACACGAGGGCACCGATGTCCTCGTGTGTACCCACGGCAGGCGCGACCGATGCTGCGGGTCGCTCGGGACCGCGCTCGCACTGGAGCTCGCGGCAGATCCGCGCCAGTTCGCCGGGGACGTGAGGCTGTGGAGGACGAGCCACACGGGCGGGCATCGTTTCGCGCCGACTGCGGTGGTGCTGCCGCAAGGCACCTCGTGGGCCTTCTGCGACAAGGCGGCGCTGGCGAGGATCGTGCGGGGGAGCGGGCTCCTGGACGATCTCCTGCCCCGCTACCGCGGGTGCGCGGGGCTTTGCTCGCCGGCAGTCCAGGCGCTGGAGCGTGCCGTGCTCTATGAGCTCGGGTGGCCGCTTTTCGACATGGCGAGGCATGGCGCCGAGCTCGGGCAGGGCCGGACCGAGCTCGTCGTCGAGGAACCAGGTGGCGAGCAGGTGGTCTGGGAAGCGGTCGTGCGTGTCGGCCGGGAACTGCCGTCACCTAGCTGCGGCCTCGCGATGGAGCTTGTCACAAAGACCGAGCCGCAGCTCGTCGTGGAGGGTCTGCGGCGCCGTTGAGCACCGGCGGGCACGGTTCGGGGCGGTCCGTTCGCGGAGGCGACCGTCGTCGCCCGACTTAGGCTCACAACGTGCCGATTCCAGATCGCTCGAGGAGCTGAGATATGAGGCTCGCCACAGTCAGGACCGCGGACGGCACCCACGCCGCCCGCCTCGAGGGCGATCGCCTGTGGCTGCTGGCGGCAGCCGACGTCGGGGCGCTGCTCGCCTCGACGCAGCGGGGATCGCGCGCCGAGGCCGTACAGGCTCTCGAGACGATTGGGGAAGCCGTCGTCTCGCAAGCCTCGTTCGCACCCCTCGTGGCGCATCCAGAGAAGATCTTCTGCGTCGGGCTGAACTACCGGGCCCACATACTCGAGATGTCAAGGCAGTTGCCGAGCTATCCGACGTTGTTCGCCAAGTTCGCCTCAGGTCTCATAGGTGCCTACGACGACCTCGTCCTGCCCTCGGTGAGCAACGCCGTCGACTGGGAGGTCGAGCTCGGCGTGGTCATCGGCCGGAAGCTCTGGCGCGCGACCATCGAGGAGGCACGGGACGCCATCGCGGGTTTCACGATCGTCAACGACATCTCGATGCGCGACTGGCAGGCAAGGACGACGCAGTTCCTGCAGGGCAAGGCCTTTGACGCCTCCACTCCGGTCGGTCCGGTCCTCGTGACGGGCGACGAGATCGGCGATGCCGCAGATCTCGAAGTGCGCTGCGAGGTCGACGGCGTCGTCATGCAGCGCGGTCGCACGTCGGATCTGCTCTTCGACCCGGCCGCGATCGTGAGCTACATCAGCCAATTCGCCATGTTGGGCCCGGGCGATCTGATCTCGACCGGAACCCCTGACGGGGTCGGGGCCGGGCGCGACCCGCAGGTGTTCCTCCGTCCCGGCCAGGTGCTCACGACGGCCATCGAGGCGATCGGGAGCTGCGTCAACCGCTGCGTCGCCGAGGAGAACTGAAGAGCCCGTCGCTGGTATCGCTGCGGGGAGATCGCCGAGGAAGGACCACAATGAGTGTCATGGGGCACGCTGGTAGCGTCGCGCCATGACTCAACGCCCCCTGATTGTCATATTGGCTGGCGCGATCGCGTTCGCGGCCGGTTGCGGTAGCTCGGCGGGAGGGCCCAACTCGTCCAACGGCGTGCAACTGAAGTCCGGTACGGAGATCGTCGCGGCAGCGGTCAAGGCGACCAAGGAAGAGAGCTCGTTCCACTTCGAGGAGACGGCGACCTCGGGCAGCCAAGGCGTGAGCGTCGTGGCCGACGTCGGTGCCGCCGGCGGGGAGCAGCAGATCACGGTCCGCCAGGGAAGCGACGTCGGGAAGGTCACCGTCCTTCTCACCGGCGGTACGGCTTACTTCGAAGGTGACGCATCCGGGCTGGAGGGTCTGACCGGGATGAGCGCGAAAGTGGCAGGTGAAGTCGCCGGCAAGTGGATCTCGGTCCCTTCAACGAACTCGAGCTTCAGCGCACTGGCCGGTTCTCTGGCGGTCAAGACGGCAGCCGGTCAGCTCGTCCAGCTCACCGGCACTCTCACCACGGGCAAGACGTCCACCAAGCTCGGCCACCCGGCAGTCGCGGTCAAGGCCACGGAGAAGACCAAGACCGCCAGCCTGGCCCTCACGATGTACGTGAGGACGACGGGAGCGGCCCTGCCGATATCGGTCGAGGGATCCACGCAGGAAAGCGGCAGCGCCGCCCACCAGATCTCTGCGAGATTCAGCGATTGGGGAGAAGCCCTGCACCTGACCGCCCCGACAGGCGCGCTTCCCATCGCCAGCGTGCAGGCACTCGCGAGCTGATCCCGGGCGGGGGCTCAGCGGGTTCGGAAGGGGCGCTGACGGCACAAATGGCATCTGGCCCGACAGCGATGAGCTCTGACGACAGGCACGCCGCCGCCGTGAGCTACCCCGACGAGCTCGAATGTGACGTCCTGCTCTCGGACGGTCGCTCAGCGCGACTGCGTGCCATCCGGCCCTCGGACGCTCCGCTGCTGCGCTCCTTCGGGGCGAGGCTTTCCAGGGAAACGGTGTACTTCCGGTTCTTCGCACCGCGTCGCGAGATCGGCGACGAGGAGATCAGCCATCTCGTAACCGTTGACTATCAGGACCGGCTCGCGCTCGTGGCCATCGTGGACGGGGAGCTTGTCGCCGTGGCCCGCTACGACCGTCTGCCGACCGGGGCCGAAGAACCCCTCGCCGCCTCGACGGCACCTACGACCGCGGTGCCCCAGACGCGCGGAGCGGGGGAGGCCGAGGTCGCGTTCGTCGTTCGCGACGACCACCAGGGCAGGGGACTCGGCACTGTCATGCTCGAGCATCTCGCCTCGGCCGCTGTGGCGCGGGGTATCGGCAGGTTCGTGGCGGACGTCCTCACGGACAACCACCGGATGATCGGGGTCTTCCGCTCGGCAGGCTTTGACGAGCAGGTTCTCGTCGATGCCGGAGTCATCAGGGTGACGCTCGAGCTTGCGGCCCAACCGGAGTACATAGAGCGGGTCGAAGAGCGCGAGTGGACCGCAGCAGTACGGTCGATCCAGTACATCCTCCGTCCGAGGTCCATCGCCGTCATCGGTGCGGGCCCTGAGCCGGGTTCTGCCGGCCATGACATCGTCGCCAATCTTGTCGCCGGGGGCTTCAAAGGCGGCCTTTACCCGGTCAATGGGCAAGCGGTACCTGTCTCGGGTCTCAAGGCTTACGCGAGCGTGTCCGATGTGCCGGGCGACATCGATCTGGCGTTGCTGGCCGTGCCGGCGCACCGCTTGTCCGAGGTCGTCCGCGAGTGCGGGATGAAAGCGGTTCGGGGCCTCGTCGCTGTCACCTCGGGCGAGGAGGGGCGCGAGCGCGGGGAGAGCACGGATCGCGAGCTGGTCGAGCTCGCCCGCACTTTCGGCATGCGGCTGGTCGGCCCCGACTCGATGGGCGTCATCAACAACTGTCCCGGGGTCCAGATGAACGCCACCTTCGCCGAACGGCCGCCCCCGCCCGGCCGGGTCGCGTTCTCAGCCCAGTCAGGTGGCCTCGGGATCGCTCTTTTCGGCGAGCTCGCCGCCCGCGGGCTCGGGATCTCCAGCTTTGCGTCCTTGGGCAACAAGGCCGACGTCAGCGGCAACGACCTGCTGCGGTTCTGGGAAGGCGACCCCGAGACCGATGCGATCCTTTTGTACCTGGAGTCGTTCGGCAATCCCCGCAAGTTCAGCCGGATCGCGCGACGCGTCGCCCAGAAGACCCCCATCGTCGCTGTGAAGAGCGGTCGTACGCCGGCGGGCCTGCGGGGTGTGCACGGCAAGACCTCGGGGGCCGTGCTGGACGAGGCCACCGATGCGCTCTTCCGCCAGGCCGGTGTGATCCGGGTCCAGAGCCTGGAGGAGCTCCTGGATGTCGCCGACGTCCTTGTGAACCAGCCCCTTCCGGCCGGGCGCCGGGTCGGGATCGTCGCAAATGCCGGAGGTTGCGGGGTTCTTGCCGCTGATGCTTGTGAGGGCTACGGCCTCGAGGTCCCCGAGCTCGCACCCGAGACCCAAAGCAAGCTCCTCGGCGTCGTCTCCCAGGGCGCGGTCGTGAGAAACCCTGTCGACCTGGCGGCTTCGGCGACGGCCGAGGAGTACAGTTCCGTGCTCAACATCGTCCTCGCGGACGACGACATAGACGTGGTCATCGTCACTTTCACCCCGCCCGTGCCCGTCGGTGCCGGTGACGTCGCCGAGGCCGTGTCCCGAGCCGCCGCCACGACGACCAAAACGGTGGTGGCGAACTTCATCGCGAGCGAAGAGACGCTCCTCGGGCTGCGGGCCGATCCCCGCCATGTCCCCTGGTTCGGGTATCCCGAGTCCGCCGCTCGAGCAGTCGCACGGGTCGCACAGTACGGCGAGTGGGTGGCCCGGCCCGAGGGGACCGTGCCCAGCTTCGAAGATCTCGATCGCGACTCGGCCCGCCGGATCGTGGACCAGGCCCTTGAGACGGCGTCGTCGCCCGCTCGAGGTCCGGCCGGGTCCGCGACCTACTCGGTTTGGCTCGACACGGTCGCGGCCTTCTCCCTGCTCCAGGCCTATGGGATACCG
>Ga0181520_10005434_pt1 | contig 20371 bp, 18 predicted proteins | sample PEATcosm2014_Bin_29_FD_132451 | JGI IMG/M metagenome (GOLD analysis project Ga0181520, IMG submission 132451) | Peatland microbial communities from MTU Mesocosm Facility, Houghton, MI, USA - PEATcosm2014_Bin02_30_metaG | ecosystem: Environmental > Terrestrial > Soil > Wetlands > Peat | place... | reverse complement strand
CCGGCCCAACGCCACGGCGGTTGCGGCCCTGGATACACTGGACCGAAACGGCCAATGGCACCAAATCTGGCCAAACGCCCGCCCCGTCACGACTTAACGCCGCCCAGAACACTGGTCACGCACTGTCGGCTGACGGCCACGAAAATTGACAAGGCTGGGACATTTTGGTAAAAATGCAGGTTTGCCCCCGATTGCCCAGAGGCGGCTGGCCCCTGCGCTCTGAAACCATCTTACCCCGCCCTTTCAGAAAGATGAGAGGTATACGCTATGTTTCGTCGAATCGTGTGGCTCCTGGCGTGCCTGTTTTGCCTGTCGCCCTTGTGTGTTCGGGCGGAAGGCACGCCGGCGGCCGGCTCGAAACCCTCCGCCATTCGCTCGATCGGCATCTACCATTGCTACACCGGCATGCCGGCCGAGGCAATCCCGTTCTTCCAGGCTTGCGGCTACAACACCTATCAGCGCTGGGATCTGGGATGGACGTTGTGGCCGGCCAAGCACGAACACTACTACGCCGACATGGCGCAGGACGTCGAGCGGCTACAGCGAGCCGGATTCAAGGCTTACGTGATCCTGAGCATCAACATGATTCAGCGCCAGCCGGGCGAGCCGGAGGGGTTTCGCGAGTCTACGTTCGATCCGGCCGACAAGCGCCTGATGCACGAACGCCTGGAATACATCGCTACCACGGTCCGCAAGTTGAAGCGGGCCGATGGCTTCACCATCGGCGCGGGCGATCCCGGCGGGCATCTCCAGGCAACGCCCACCCAAGTCGTCGAGGCGACCAGGCAGATCGCCGCCCTGATCACGAGGGAAGCACCCAAGGCGGTCATCAACGTCAACACATGGGGGATTGCCGCTTGGGATAAGTTTCCTTCGCCTTTTACGGTCGTGTGTTGGGAAAAAGAAGTCCAGTTGTCGAGGATGCTGATCCGCCGACCCGATATCGCCGGTCCGCACGTGGGAATCGAGTTCCCGCTGCACAATTACTACCGCTCGTTGGCGCGGAAATGCTACGTCGATGCCGGCAAGCGGCCCGAACTGTTCCCCACGGCCGCAGAAGTCGCCGCACTCAGGCAGCGCGGCGTCCAGCGGCTCTGGGGTTGGCCGTATTTCGTGACCGACGAGTGCGACGACGGCTTCAGCCCGGGCACGGCCGGCATGACGCAGTCGGAGACCCGTTACATCAAGCAGATCGTTGAGACCGGTCGGCGATTGGAGCTCAACGGCATGATTGCCAACGCGATGGCGTCGAACATTTTTGCCGAAAGCCTCAATCTCTACGCCTTCGGCCGCTTCTGCAAGGACCCCTCGGCGACGCCGGAGCAGGTCATTCTTGAGTTTGCGGGCTTCATCTCGGAGCCCGAAACGGCCGCCGAGCTGACACAAGTCATTCGCTTCATCGAGAACCGCAGCACCTGGCAGGCCGGCATGCCGGCGCAGTACCGCCTGCCGAACTTCGACGTCGCGCCGCTGAAATCGGCCCATGATGCCTACAACCGGCTGAACAAGGTGGCCATCCGCAAGCGGTGCCCCTTGCCGATGCTGAAACCCCCGGCGGCCTATATCGAGAAGCTGAAAGAGAGGCTTCGCATCCTGGCCAAAACGGAGCACGAACCGGGTGTCAAACTCTAACGAGCCAACGTTTCCGGTGTTGCCATTTCTCGAAGTTTCACACCTCAATCCCGAAGCCCGACCCGTCCTGCTTGCGGCTGCGCAGCCTTAGGCTGAAGCACGATCTACGTTATCGCCGCCGCAGCGCCGGCAGCTCTTCATCGAGCGTCTTTTCAAGAGCCGCGATCTTCGACTCGATGCTCATCGCCGTAAAGCAACCGCGGCCATGGTTCAGGTGGCCCATGCGGCTGTCGCAACGATACATCGGCAGCGCGGCCCGCGCGGCGGCCAATTCTGCCCGGCCGACGCGCCCCAATTCGTCGAGCGCCGCGCGCCGCTCGTCGACCGTGCGGGACTCGGCCAGCCGATGGCGGGCATCGAGCCAGCCCACCAGCCGCAAGGTCACGTCGACCTTGTCGGAAAACGATTGGGCGGTGCGGAGCTGGCTCTCGGCCCGCGCGCGGGTAAACGCCGGCGCGCTGGCGGCCGCGTGGCGAAGCTTTTGCAACCCGGCATGCCAGAGGTTTTGCACCTGAGCCAGGCGGGCGCGGTTTTCCGGCCCGCTGCCGGGACCTTCGCCCACGTCGGAGAGGGCCATTTCCTTGAGCGAATTGACGAATCCCCGCCGCCACGGGCGCGGATTCACCGTCTTGGCGTCGAGCCAGAACGGCTGGGCCAGCCCGGCGTTCATCGTCGCGCTCAGCCCGTAATAGAACGGAAAATGCCAAATCGCCTCCGAGAAGTCGTGCCAGGCCGAGAGCACGCCCTGTTCCTGGCCGGCGCCGAAATCGCGGCGGGCGATCGCCCGCAACAGTTCCTCCGTCGGCGGCCCGCCCGTGTACGACATCCAGCCGAACAGCTCCGTCACCGGCGTGGGATAAAAGCCCTGGTGATACCAATTGGCGATCAGTCCCTCCAGCGGCGGCCGAAAGTAGTTCACCGCCTCGAACCGCTCGGCCCAACGCTGCATGCAGGGAATCTCCGGCTGCGTATTCGACTCCTGGCTGAAGCGGGTTTCGATATGTGCCCACAGCGGCCGGGGCGGCCGATGCGACTTGCGTGCCGCGGCCGACAGAAAATCTGCGGCGTAGCGGAAATCCTCCGCCGGTGCCTTCAGGCTCAAACAATAATCATAGGCATCCTGGAACGTCCCGTCCCGGCGGCGCATCCAGAAGCCGTCGAAGGGGGCCATGTAGCCGATGCGCTCGTCCATCCGATCCATCTGGGTCATCGATCGCTCCCACTTCTCAGGCTCCGGCGACCGGAAGCGAAACGTGTAGCGCCAGGCGACGGTGCGGAAGTCGGGCCGTACGCCGGCAAAGGCCGCTTGCAAAAGCGAGCACGTCCGCGTCCAGGCGTCCATGCCGTGTCGGGTCGAGCCCATCCCTTCGTCGAGACATATCACGGCCTTGATGCGCGGCACGTCGCGCAATAGTTGGCGCGCCTGCCCGGCGAGCACTTTTTCCTGCTCCGTGTCGGCCGGATACGGGGGCACGGCGTTGATCACCACGTCGATGCCGTAGCGGCTGGCCCGCTCGGTCAAGTCGACCAGCCGGGGCGTGAACGGCTGATAGGTGAGTCCTTCGGGCACGCGGCCGGGGGCGATGTGCGTGGGCAGCGGCCGGCCGCGTTCCGGCCCCGGCCACCAGATGATCCAGATCGCGTCGTAGCCGTAGCGGCTCACGAGCCGCAAATGTTCGTCGGTGTAGACGGGCACGGGGGTGCACAGCTCGCCCGTGCCTCCCCAGGCCGCACAGGTCGCGCGCGGGGCGTAGCGCGGCTCGCGGGTGATGGCTTGCCGTTTCACCATGGGCCCGCCGCGGAGCAGCATCAAGTCTTCCAAGTACCAAACGCCGCGCAACACACCCCGCGCGTCACGGCCGTGAATGCAAATCTGCTCGCCTTTCGCGACAAAACGATAGCCGGCCGCCACCCGCGGTCCGTCGGGCAGACCGGGCCCTTCACCAAGCGTGATGGTACGCGGTCCGGCCTGGGCTGCGGCATCCCAGACTACGTCGATCGACAGCCGCATCCGGCGGCGGAGCAAGTCCGCCAGGTCGCCGACCGCCGTGACGACCGCCGGGCTCCGTGGCGCGGCCACCTGGATCCGCCAGCCGTTGCCGAGGGCCATTTCGTCGGCCGCGGGCTTTTGGCCCGGCCAAGGAAGCCCTACCATCCGCGGGTCTTCGCCGCCGGCCAACCGATCGATGAAGGCGTACGGTTCTTCCTCGCCGGGCAGGAGTTGCCGGCGACCGGCCCCGGCTTGCCGCGTCAGCAGCCGGGTCATCATGCTGGCCCCCTTGCTCACCGGCCGGCCGTCGCTCTCCAAGGCCTCGCCGTGCGGATCTTGAGAGAGCGCACGAAACATCATTCCCACCTCGTGCTTGCCGTCATAGGCGTCCACCGGCACTTTGTGCGGATGGTTCTCGCGCCAGGTGCAATAGACGGCATAGTAATCGTCCGGACAGCGGCCCGCGGCGGCGCGGAGCCGCAAAAAAACGACCGGCGTCGGGGCGGGCCGGATGGCCAGCGTCACGAATCGTTCGTACTGAACGGCCACGCGGCTGGCCGGGACCTGGCCGTGGCCCAGGTCGTCGCGGCCCCAGGCCGTGCCCGCCTGCCAGCACAGCGCGCCCGGCTGTCCGATCCGTTTCACCTTCACCTGGATCGCCGCCACGGGGGCGGGGCCGGCCAACCGGATGCGCTGCCCGCGTCCGGCCATCGCCGCCGAGTCGATCGCCAGGCCGGTCTCCAGGTGAGTCACGGCCGGATCGCAGCCCAGCCAATGGTACCAGCGGCCTCCGGGTTGCGAGGTGGGCGACGTGGGGTCCGGGTCGTTGGCTTGCAAGACGTACCAGGGCGCCGCGGCCGGCGCAGCCCAGGCACACGCCGACCAGCTCCAAAACAGGCCCAGACAGAGCCCCTTCAATGCGCGAACCATAACGATCTCCTCGTAGCGGAAAGGCGGGACATACGGGGCTTATTGGTTCCGTGGTTGATTGTGAAACACTTTCGACGTTCTCGACCGGGAAAACGGGTTCGTTTCACTCACCCTCGCTCCCGTAGCAGCGCAGGACCCAGTGGACCGCCGCCAAGCGGCAGCTTGCGTTCTTCAGGCTAGCGAGGGCGGCTGAAGATTGCAATGAGAAGTTACGCACGGGTTGTTACGAATTTGCGTACGCATCCGCCTGCGCCTTGCCGCCGAGGGCCTTCCCTACAGACCGCATTCGCAGCGGTATTTCCTGTGCGGCGGCGGGGCCAATTCCAATCCTGGACCCAGTGTTTTGCGTCTTTTTCCCGGGCCGAGACGCCCGGGCCGGCGGAATTTGAGCGGTGGGTCCAAGAATCTCATTTGACAGCGTCAACTTTCTAACCTAGCTGTTTATGTAGAGCGATTCAGGAAAGCTGCACGGAGGGAGCGGTCCGGAAAAAGCTCAGCGGCGTCTGTGCGCTGCTTCACCGATAAGTTGTGTTTTGGGGGTTGGTTTTCCTACATTTCGCGCCACAAGCGGCGCCCAGCACGAGGGAGATTGTAGTATGTGTCGATCGTCAGAAGTTAAGGCTCGGAAAGGCTTCACGTTGGTGGAATTGGCCGTGGTCATCGTGATCATCGGCGTGTTGGCCGCGTTCGGCGTGCCGCGGTTCCTCAAGTCGGTGGAGCGGGCCAAGGCGGCCGAGGCGTTCAATTACCTGTCGGCCGTGCGCGATGCACAAGAACGCTACATTGCTCAGCAAGGAGTTTACGCAGGTGCGACCAGCGCCTTGGATATCACCCAGTCGGCGCCGCGGTATTTCGGCCTGGGCAGCTTGACTCCCAGTGCGGATACCGCTGGTAACCCGAGTTGGTCGATGCAACTGACGCGTGATAGCACCACCAGTAGCTACGGCGGCTACACGGTTACGTTCACGCAGGATGGTTTTGCCACCGACACTAGCCTTAGTAACATTTCCAGCGACGTCAGCCCGATGGGCAACCCCTAATTGAGGATAACGGCCTCGAGTCGAGAGGCGCGTTGATGGGCGGCCACTTGGCCGCCCACTTTTTTGGGACCGTCAGGATAGCGCCATGAAAGCATTGCTCGCCAAAATTGCCATCCGCAAAGGCGTGGGGCTCTACTTGGGCGAGCACGAAGTGGCGGTCAGCAAAGTCGCGGCGACTCCCCTGGGACCGGTCGAGTTGGTGGCGTCCACCGCGCCCTACACGCCGGAGGATTTGCCGAGCGTATTGGAGCGGCTGCTCTTGCCGCTGGTGGGCCGAAAACGACGCGTGCCGGTGACGGTGGGATTGCCCGGCAACCGCATCTTTTTCGGCACACGGCTCATCCGCAGCACCGGCGAGAGCACGCCCCAAGCGGTGCTGCAAAAGGCGCTCAGTTCGCCGAACATCAGCGTGGACGACTTGACCATCGACCTGATTCACACCGACTTGAACAAGTCACGGATCACTAGCGTGGCAGCGTGCCGGAAGAAATACATGGCGGGCATCGTGGCGACGCTGATCGAAATGGGGATCAGGCCCTACCGGTCCGAACCATCGCCCTGCGCGCTGGTGCGGCTGGCGGGACAGCAGCATCACTTTCCCCGCCGGTCCAAGACGGTGTTGTGCGTGTTTCTCAACGCCACGCAGGGGCTGGCGGTGGTGGTAGGCGGCGGCATGCCCTTGGCATGGAGGAACTTCCTCCTGCCGGCCCACGCCGAGGGGCCGGCCATTCTCTCCGCCGCCCGTACCTTGCGGACCCAGCACTCCTATTACGGCATCGAGTCGGCGCTGGATTTCGCCATCCTTTACGGGCGCGGCGACCTGCAAGAACGACTGCGAAAGGAGGAGTTTCCCACCAACATGGGAACGCGCGTGGTTTGGCACGATGGCCCGGCCCTTGAGAACGCGGCCATGGCTCAGGGGCTGGCCTTGGGCAGTCTCGCGCAGGGTCTCCAGGCATTCGATCTGTCGCGCGCTTTGAAGCCCCGGCCCTCGATCCGCGAGATCTTCCCGTGGGGGGAACTGGCTTTCGAGTTGCTGATGATCGCCACCCTGGGAGGAATCCTGGGCGCCCACTCGGTGAGCTTGGACGACGCGTACGCGGCGGTCCGCCGGGAGAGCGCCCGGCACGCCTGCCTGAAATCCGCAAATCAGAAGAAGTTGGAAACGCAGAAGAAGGACTTGCTGGCCAAGGTGGACGCCGTGGACAAGTTCCTCAGCACCCGCATCTTGTGGAGCAGGTATGCCCAGGATCTCTCGGCGCGGCTGCCGCCCGGCACGGTGATCGAGTCTTTCGACGGAAGCTGCGAACTGGAAATTAAGGGCAAGGGAGGGGGAGGAGCGGGAAAGAAAATGTTCACGCTGCGTGCTACCTCGCCATGCAAGCCGGACGGTTCCATCCCCCGGGAAATCGACGCCTTTTTCAAGTCGGTTCGCCAGCATCCCCTGTGGCTGCACGATTTCGTCGCCGTTGACATCACCGACGTCAAACGCGGACAAAAGCGCGGCGCGACCACGCCGTCCATCGACTTCACGATCGTCTGCTCGCCCCAGAATGCCTCGCGGGCCGTTGCGCCGCCGCCACCAAGCAGCCCGGACGAGGGCAAGAAGGAACACAAATGATTCCCACGGGAACCGAGGAGCGGCGCTCGGACTTGAAAAGCAACCTGCTGGAAAGGCTGCACAACCCGATGCAGTTGCGGCTCTTCCTGCTCGTCGTGGTGCTGGCGGCCGGCTATTTCGCCGTGTACGTGCCGCTGAGCGGCAAAATCGTCGAGACCACCAAGAAACTCGAGCGAGATCGAAAAATGCTGGAACTGGCCGGCAGTATCGAGCAGTTGCAGAAGCAGTTCCTCAAGTTTGACAGCCGGGTGCCGCAACTAGCCGACTCCAAGGAATGGGTGGAGTACGTGATGGAAGGCATCCGCCAGCTTCCCGTCAACCTGCTTAGCCTCAACTGCAAACCAGCGAAGACAATCGGGCCCTACCAGGCCATCATGCTGCAAGTCGAGTTGCAAGGCACGTTTCTCGAATTGGACCAGGTTTTTCGCTGGGTGGAGTCGAACCGGCGGCTGTTGCGGGCCGACGAGGTGAAACTGTCGCCGGGTCACAACGCCCGCGTCATGGAAATGCACCTTACTTTAGTGGCAATGACGGGTTGACATGGCAGTATCAGTCGGCAACTTGGCGCCTCGAGCGGTGGTGTTGGGGCTAGTCGCCGTGGGCGTTTGGCCCACTGTGACCCGCTTTCTGTCCGAGGACAAGCCCCCCGCGCCCGAACAGATGCCGGAGTTGGCGACCAAGCTGCTCTCGCCCAAGCTCCCGCCGCTTCCCACGCGCGATCCCTTCGGTCTGGCCCTGCCCGGACGACCGCTGCCGGCCAAGGACTTGGCCAAACAGCGCGGGGGCAGCCGGTCGCTCTCTCGTGCCGACGCCGCGGGGAAGAGCAACGCCACCGGCAAGGCGGTCAGCCCGCTGAGCGGCCTGAGTCTCACCGGCACCTGTATTCTGGGCAACCAGCGGCTGGCGGTAATCAACGGCCGGCTGTACGCCCCCAAGGAGATGCTGACCACGGACAAGCCGGTCGTCAAGCGAGCTACGAACGACAAAGCCGCGGCGGACGAACCCGCCTCATCGTCGTATCAGGTGGTCGAGGTGTTTCCCTACAAAGTGCTGCTGGCGCATAACGGCCAGGTCCTGGAACTCGAGTACTCGAACGTGACCTCCGGGCCGCCGTCCAGTGCCCGGGCAGGCTCAAAGGCCGGCGGCAGGGGCGCCGGGAAGTCACGCGGCTCTTCCGGCAAGTCCAGCCGTTCCGGCAAAACGTGAAAGTGAGCGCATGCCTACCACCGCCGAATTGAACAGTTCGCAACCTTTGCTGGTCCAACTGCTGTTGGAGAAGGAGATTCTGACTCCCGAGCAGATCGAGGTGGTCAATGAAGCCCGCACCAAGGACCACGGCTCCCTGGAGAACATCCTGGTGAAGAAGGGGCTGGTCATGGACCAGCACATCGCCGAGGTGTACGCGGACTACCTCATGTTGCCGCTGTTCGACATGGTTCCCGACGAGGTGGACCCGAAGCTAGCCACGCTCTTGCCGGAAAAACTCTGCCGCGACCACATGTTGGTTCCGGTGGCGCTGTACGACGGCGCGATGGACATGGCCTTCGCCACCTTCGAGGACATGTTGATGGTCGACGAGCTGCAACTGCTCACCGGGCTGACGATTCGGCCGATGATTGCCCCGCTGTCGGTGCTGGAGAAGACGTTGGAGATCTTGTATCGCGCCGCCCGCACCAAGTTCCTCAATAATCTGGAAGACTACCGTGACAACGAGGAGGAGGAGGCCGACGAGGGGCCCGACGTGTCGGAGGAGCAAAACGAGGAAATTCTGAATCTCGACGAGGCGCCGCCGCCGGGGCCTGACGGCCGCATCGTCCGCATGGTGAACCAGGTGCTCGAACAGGCGTTGCGGACGGGGGCCAGCGACATTCACGTGGAACCCTTCGAAGACTCCTGCGCCATCCGGCTGCGGGTGGACGGCTCGCTGCGCGAGCTGCCGCCGCCGCCGCTGTCGCTGTTTGTGCCCATGGTTTCCCGTTTCAAGATTCTGGCGAAAATGGACATCGCGGAGAAACGCGTGCCCCAGGACGGTGCCATTGCGCTGCGCACCGGCGACAAGCGGATCGACTTGCGCGTCAGCACCGTGCCCACCGTCTACGGCGAGAAGATCGTCATGCGTATTCTCGACAAGGGCGCCATTCCCATCGAGTTGACCGGCCTGGGCTTCGACGAGCGGCAGTCCAGGGACTTGATCGAATCGATTCAGATGCCCCACGGGCTGATGCTCGTGACCGGCCCCACCGGCAGCGGCAAGAGCACCACGCTGTACGCTTGCCTGAACAAGCTGAACGAACCCGACACGAACATCTGCACGGTGGAAGACCCCGTCGAGTACAAGTTCAAGGGGATGAACCAGGTGCAGGTGAAAACGCAGGTGGGGTTGACCTTTGCCGGCGCGCTGCGGGCCTTTCTGCGGCAGGACCCCGACGTCATCATGGTGGGCGAGGTGCGCGACCCGGAGACGGCCCAGATTTGTCTGCGGGCGGCGCTCACCGGCCACTTCGTGCTCTCCACCATCCATACCAACGATTCGTTGTCGGCCGTCAACCGCTTGCAGGACATGGGCATCGAGCCCTTCTTGCTGGCCTCGACGCTGCGGGTACTGGAGGCCCAGCGGCTGATCCGCCGGCTGTGCAAGGAGTGCAAGGAGCCGTACGACTGTGACGCGGAAACGGCGCGGACCCACGGCCTGGAGGCGGGCCATACGCTCTATCGCCCCAAGGGGTGCGATGCCTGCCGCGGGGCCGGCTACCGGGGCCGGGTCGGCGTGTTCGAGGTGGTCCGCATCACCCCGCACATGGCCACCCTGATCCAAACCCGCACGCCGCTCCCCGAACTGCGTGCCGCGGCCCGCGAGCAAGGCATGAAATTACTGTTGGATAGCGGCCTGGACAAGGTGCGCGACGGCTTGACCAGTCTGGAAGAAGTCTTGACCGTTGCCATGAGCAGCGAGGAATAAAGGATACCACTCATGGCTTTCGAGGACTGGTTCATCGCCCGGGCGCGCGTGTCGAGCAAGCCGCACCATCGCTGTTCGGTGGACGACAAGATGAGCTTCTTTCAGCAATTGGCGACCCTCGTTTCCTCCGGCACGCCGCTCTTGCAAGCCCTGCAGATCTGCTCCCAGCAGACCCAGAGCATCAAGTTGGGAAAGGTGCTCGAGCAAATGTCCACCCGCGTGGCGGCGGGCAGCTCGGTGCACGCCGCGGCGGCCAATTTTCCCGCCATTTTCCAGCATCATTGGATCGAAGTCATTCGCACCGGGGAAATCACCGGGCAAATGTCCTCCGTGCTGGGAGAGTTGAACAAGCAAATCGCCGACTCGCGGGCGACCGCCCGCAAGGTGAAAGGGGCCCTCATGTACCCCATCATCTTGATCTGTTTCGCCGTGGGCGCCGTGACCGGCATGCTGTGGTTCGTCATCCCCACCTTCGCCAAAATGTTCAAGGACATGGGCGCGGAGCTGCCCGCCGTCACGCAGTTCGTGGTGGATTTTTCGGGCTATGTTTCCCGCTACGGCATCTATGTCACGATGGCCATCATTGCCGCGGCCGTGGGCATCCGGCAGTACGGAAAAACCGAACCCGGCCGCCGCCTCTACCTCGGCGTCGGCATCGGCCTGCCCATGGTCGGCGATGTCATCGTGCAATCGGCCATGTACCGCTTTTCTTCCAACATTGCCCTGTTGCTGAAAAGCGGTATTCCCATGATGGAAACACTGGCCGTCTTGGAGGGCATTTTCATGACCAACCCCATCTACCGCGACGGGCTGGCATGCGTGCAGAGTCGGGTGGCGGCCGGCCGGCCCCTCGGGGCTTCGCTGGAAGAGACCGGACTGTTCACCACCCTGATGACCAACATGGTCCGCATCGGTGAGGAATCCGGTCAGCTCGCCCTGGTCATGGAACAAATCGCTCCCTATTACAAAGAAAAAATGGAAACCATGATCACCCGCGTCACCAAGCTCCTCGAGCCCGTCATCATCATGGGCATGGGAACCACGGTGGCCGGGCTCATGCTTTCGATCTATCTGCCGATGTTCGAAATGGCCGGAAAGGTACACTAAGGCATCGTAAAGGAATCGCATGACAGGACCGCCTCCACTCATCCCGAGCACGACGCATGTCATCCTGAGCGCAGCGAAGAATCTCCGCCGCAAATCGGGGGAGATTCTTCGCTGCGCTCAGAATGACCGCCGCGGCAACCGACCCCACTACCTTCTTCGCGCCTTCACCACCATGCAGCTCCGACGCTCGATTGGCCACCGCTCCAGTCGGCGCGCTGGCCGCGGCGGCTTTTCCTTGCTCGAGATGATCATCGTGGTGGTCGTCATCGGCGTGATGGTAACCATTGCCGCTCCGTCGTATCGGCGTGCCGTCCAGCAATCGCGGGTCGATATTGCCGGCGCCAATCTCCGCGCCATCTGGGCCGCCGAACGCCTGTTTTGGTTGCAGAACCAAACCTACACCAACGATCTGTCGCAACTGCAGGCGCTCGGGCTGCTCGACCCGAAGCTTCCCATAACCGATCAGACGGCTGATAACCAATATTGGGACACCTATTTTTGGTACACGGTCACGTTGGGATCAACCCCAAACACATTTACTGCCAATGCCAACGTCGAGCCCTCGCGGGGCACTAGCAACCTTCAGATCGACCAGACCGGCACGCTTCAGGGTAACGTCACCCCATGCGGGTCGAGCGCCCCGATAACGGCGGTCGATTTTTGGTGAGACGAACCGCCATGACGTCGTACATTCACGACCAGAACGAACTGCGCGGTCTTCGCGGGGGAACCGGGCGTCATTGGCCGCCGGCGGGGTTTTCCATGGCGGAATGCGTGGCGGCGATGGCCATTCTAGGGATTGCCCTCAGCGGACTGTTCCCGATCCTCGTGGAGTATTCACGGCAGGTCCAGCGACTGGAAAAATGCAGCCCGCAGTGCGGCCGCTGGATATCGAGCGTCAACAGCAGCGGGAGGGTGACGTGGGGAGCCTTCCAACCGCGCGACCCGCAATATCAGTACGGCCTGCTGCCCGACGCCGCAGCCAACCAGTTCACCTATCCGGACAACTGGCAGCTCGTTCCCGCCGACGATCCTTGGATGTGGAAGCTCGGTGCCGCAGCCTGCGCGGTCCCCAATGATTTCAACACGCTGACAGCCAGCGGCGGCCCCTACGTCCCCTATTTGCGGCCGTTCCCGTTCAACGACATGGCGCGCTTGATCGCAGACGACTCCAATCCACCAACATCCTCGCAATCCTGCCTATATCATGGTTATGGCACGTGCGTGGACGAACACGGCTCTCAATCCTGGACGACGTGGACGGTGGTGAGCGGATACGGTTACTTCGGCAGTTGCCAACGCCACGCGTCATCGGGGACGCCGGGACAACCGGCCGCAACCTGGACTTTCACGAACGTTCGACCTGGGTGGTATGAAGTTTGGGCCACTTGGCCTAATCCCGGCACGGGCCCCACGCCCACGGGCGACAGTAGCCCAACGGCAACGGCGGAATACCAACTCGTTGACGGGACCGGGACAACGATCCGCGACGTTGTGGTGACCCAGCAAAACGCCGCCGCCGGGCAACAGTTTTCCGATGACGCGACGAACTCGAATTGGCAAAAGATCGTTTCCAAGGTCTACCTGAAACAACAGAGCGAAAGTGGTGTGCCGGCGGATTACGTTTCGCCGGCAAGCTCCGTCACCGACGCCAACGGTCACGTCCCGGTTGGAGCCTACACCGGCGACACGATAACGGTGCGGCTTTTGTTCCCGCCGACGGGGACGGGCTTTATAACCGCCGACGGACTTCGCCTCGTTGCGAAGCCGAACACGATTACCCGTTCCACTCCGTTAACATGGACCTGGAACAGTCAACAGATCAACACCACCGTCACGGCCACGGTGACCGTCAGCACGCAGAACTAGCCATGATTTCCGCCCAGGGCCGCCGGAGCGGCTTTACGATCATCGAAATGTCCACGGCCACCTGCGTGACCGCCGTCCTGGCGTCGGGGCTTTGGTTCGGCTGGCACGGCTTGTGCAAGGCCACCGTCGATCTGATTGCCCGCGCCCAGCTTGCCCAGGAGATGGATTTCGTCGCCGCGGCGCTCAGCCGCGACCTCGGCGGGTGTATTGCCAACTCGGTGGGGCAGGCGGCGACCTTTCCCGTGTGCAGCGTCAGCTCCGATAGCGGCACGTTGATGATTCCCGTCGGCGACACCGATAACCACCAGATCAGATACTACCAGGACACCTCGAATTCCAATCCCTGGCAACGGAATAACCTCATCCGGGGCTACTGGGACAGCAGCGGAACGGAGATTAGCCGTTTTACGGTAGCCAGAAACGTTGACGGAATCACTTTTGGTTCCAGTGGCACGTCGTTGACGATCACTGTGAATTTCAGTTGCAACTATCATGTCAGCAGCATCCCGGACCGCAGCAACCCCATCGTCAAGCGATCGTGCGCGTTCGTCACCAACATACCATCTCCGAAACAGCAATGACTCGCCGACGACCAAGCCGCCGCGGCTACGCCCTGATTCTCGTAGCGACGTTCAGCCTCCTGTTCGTAACCTTCATGGGTGTGGCGTGGCGCCAATTGGCGTCGGCCATCGGCACGTTCTCCGCACGCAGCAATCAAATTCAGCAAGACATGGGAGCCATGATGGCCCTTGCCGACGCGATGCGCGCGCTCGAGGTCGGGCCGCCGCCGTATGACGCCAATGGCCAATACCAGTGCTACTGGCCGGGAAATACCTATTGGAACGCAACGGTCCCCGCCATGCAGAACGCGAGGATCCAGTGGCCGCAGACGACGGCGGCCGATTACCCGCAGAACCCCCAGTCCTGCTATTATCAACTGACCTTTCAGCGAACAATCGCGGGACAATACACCGTTACCGCTGAAAAAGTTCCCGCCCAAGGCGTCCCCTTGTTTGACATCAACAATTTCGGCACCAACAACGCGCCGTTGTGACTCCCGGGAACGACGTTGCCCCAGCTTTTCAACCTGTGGGCGCGCCTCGCGCTTCGCGCGGCAGAAATAGTTTCGAACTAAAGAGGCCGCGCTGGTCGCGGTTGCATCCGATGAACGAAAATGGCGCGGGTTCAGAAATGCTGAATCAACCCGGAGTCGACCGGCGATGCCAGCCCGACCGTCGCCAGGATCCTACCGGTCCTTGGGAGGCCTTTTCGCTGACCGGCCGGCGCCGCAGAAACCGCCGCGCCGACGAGCACCGGCAGCCCTATTTCGTCGATCGTTTCTCGCTAACCATGCTCCTCGGCGTGCTGGCCTTGGTAGCCGCTTCGCTCATCGATGCGGCGCTCACGGTGCAACTCCTGTTCGTCGGCGGCAAAGAGATCAATCCGTTGATGGAGCGCCTTTTGACCTACGGGATCGGCCCTTTCGTGGTCGGCAAGTATCTGCTCACGGTGGCCGGCTTGCCCCTGCTCTTGATCTTCAAAAATTACCACCTCTTCGGCACGCGCTTGCGCGTGGGTTACCTGATTCCGGTGTTTGTGGCCTTGTACTGCGTCCTCATCGCGTACCAACTCGTGTTGATGCACTGCCGCGTCGAACTGTAGCACAGCCGCCGTTCACGGGGCAACGGTCATCCTGAGCGCATCTGTCATCCTGAGCGCAGCGACGGATCCCATGGCCGGCGAGTGGATGCGAGATCCTTCGCTCCGCTCAGGATGACCGTTGCTGCTCCGCTCGGAAGGACCGTTGCCGCGCCGCTCACCGGGCGCCGGGGTTAATGACCACGACCACACGCAGCGTACCCGATTGCAGCAACTTGTTGATTTCTTTGACCTCGTTCTTGACCTCTCGCACCTCATCCACCAGACCGACGTCTTGATCGTCGGCGGGAGCGTCTTGGGCGGGAGCGGCATGGCTCTTTTCGTAAGAGCCCCACGCACCACCGAATACCATGCCGGCAGCTACCAGCATCGCCCAACCAAAGCGACGGCTCATTCCTAGTCCTCCTGAAATCGAGGGGGCCGATCTCGCGATCGGCCGGATGTTCCATCTTTGCCCCGCGATTGTATCCCATTTCCCTCTTCCAGGGCCATGGCACTATTGCCGCACGGGCGATCATCGATTGTCGGGCAGATGCGCCAGCATCTCGCGGATGGCTGGCACCAGTTCGACGGGAACCACGACCGTCGTTTGCCCCGGTTGCTCGCCGGCGGCTTCATCCTCGGCCACTTGTTGCTCTTCATCAAGGGCATCGTAGTGGGCAATCAGCCGTCGCACGCGCTCCGCATTCCACCCCGGCGGGAATTGCTGGTCGTTCATCGGCGCCTCCTCCGCTGCCTGCGGCGATAAGCAGTCAACGGTTTTCCTCGCAATTCGTAAGCTGTGATTACAAACACGCTGTCTGGTTCTGGGTCCGGAACATAGATAACCCGAAGATATCTGCCGGCAGCCGTTTTTCCCAAGGCCATTCGGGCCCCGTCGGCCGCCAGTAGGTCCTCGCCCGCATGATGAAGAACTCGGATAACCTCTGCTTCCGTAACATTGTGCTCGAAGATGTGCGGCTCGCCCGTCTCGGGATCCCGGTAGAATCTCACGTGCATCATGCTTCCCCTTCCCGCTTCTAGGGCGAGCATAGATCCTATTATACCGCAAGGGGGGAAAAGCGAAAACGGTATTCTCTGATCTATGCGGTCTTGGCCTTTTTCTCCGGACCGTGTCTCCAGCACCACTGGCCCGCATGGGCCCCACCGCGCACGTGAAAACGGGAATCACTGCTGGCGGATTACTGCCGGCGGGCCCGGGATGTGCAATTCGACGCCGCCCGGACAGGTGGGAATCGCGCGGTCGCACGTGAAGCACCACAGCTCCCAGGCGCCATCGCCATAGTTGCCGCTGGTCGGCCGCCCGCAAGCCTGGGCGAACAAATACCACTTTCCTCCGATCGAATACAGCGCCGGCGTGGCCACATGATAGAGCGTCTGGTCGTCGTACAGCCCGTGCCACTTCGTCTGCAGCACGGTATCCACATCGAGCTGCGTCCAGCCCCGCACGGGGTCGGCGCTTACGGCCAGCACCGGCCGCCAGCGCGCGCCGCGACTAATGCCCACCTCGATGCAAAGCACGTAGGTCGCGTCCTTCTTGAACACCTGGTGCCACTCGTAAAAGGCGTTCGGCGTGGAGCGAAAAATCTGTCCCATCCGCCGTGGGTCATCCGCATTGAAGTGCCGCGTCCAGGTCTTGCCGTCGTGCGAAGTCGCCAGCCGGATGCCGGGCAGCACCCCATCCTTCCCGCGGTACGAATAGTACATGTACCAGTCCCAACGCCGGGTCTTCGCGTTCCACTCGCGCAGCACGGCCGCCTGCGAGGCCATCTCCTCGTGAAACGGCGCGGCCGGCTCCGGCGTCAGTACCGGTGATGTGCCGTAACGGGCGATGGCTGCCGCGGTCACGCCCGAGTACCCGTCGGCGCCCGCCGGACAGATCGCCAGCCCGATTCGGTCCTGTACGGTGCCGGCCGTGCCCGAATAGTAAATGTAGTAGGCGTCTTCCTCGGGTATATAAAGGACGGCGTCCAGCCGGATGGACGACGCGTCCCAGCCGCGTCCCGCAGCGCGGAAAATGGGATTCGCTTCGTCCTGGTGCCAGCGGAACGGATCGCGAGCGTCCGCCCAAGCCTTGCCGATCGCCCCCACCTTAGGGCCGCAGGCCCCGTAAAGCATCACGAGCCGGCCCGGCCGCTTGGGGTTCGGCAGGATGCACGGCTCCTCGATTTGCTGCGACATCCAGACGTGACTGGCACGCGACAGGACAATCTCGCCGCGGATCGCCGCGGGTGTGGCGCCCCCCTGCTCTGCCGCGGCGTTCCACACGGGCCAGGAAGCCGCGGCCGCCACTGCCATCCAGACGGCCGTTCTCCACCAGCCTCGTCCTGCCACGTGTCGTGTCGATCGTTTCATAATCGCTGCTCCCCCTGTCCCCTGCCCGCTACTCTCTCTCCGCCACCTGACGCCGCAAGCGATCTACTTCACGGCCAATGACATCCAGTTCCTGGCGAAACCGCTTCATGCTGCGACAGTCGCCTTCGACGCGAGCGAAAATGCCCGCCGCGACCGAGGCGTCTTGCCAGCCGGCGGCCAGCCGCTCGATTTCGCCGCGCAGGCCGCGCCGCAACCGCCGGCAAAACGCCCACAGCAACAGAAAACACCACAACGCGAGCCAGAACCCGGCCGACACGTAGAAATCCAGGCCGTACACGGGTCCCGGATGCGCCGCCCACCAGGAGTCGTAGAAAAAGTTCTTTCCCAGCCGATACAAAAGCAGCCCGAGCATCACGGCCAGCAGAAGCTCATAGCGGCAGCGGGTGAACCAGCCGGCGTGGCGAGCGGCCAGCCGGGCAACCAACGATTCCAACTCGGCGGAAACGCGGGCAATAAAACGGCCGGCCGCCGTTTCCGCCTCGGCGGCCACCGTCTCTCCGTGGGTCGCGCTACGATCCAAGCCGGCCTCGGCCACATAGCCGTCGACGATGATCGCCGCCTTCCGCAACTCGGCCGGATCGAAACCGCCGACGATCGCCCGATCGATGCCTCGCTCGGCCTCGCGCGCCTGCCGGTGCTTGCGCCAGGTGCGCACGCCTTCCAGCGCGCCCCACAGGGCAACTTGGGCCGGGGTGCGGGCACGATAGAGCAGGGCGCCCGTCAACAGGCCGCCGATCCCCTGATACGCCCGTAGCACGAGCGCGAACGGGCTCAGCCCCCAGCGGGCAGCAATTTGCGAGAGGAGTCGCTGCTCAAAGGGCCGCCGGTTCGCCAGCAGCCCCGCCCGCATTTCGCCGGCCATCTGTTTCGCCAGCAAGACGCGTTGCTCGTCAAGGACGGCCTCCACCTGCCGCACCCGTGGCAGGGCGTCGTCGAGCCGGGCCTGGCAAGCCTCCAGCGCGGCGGCAGAAAGCTCCAGGAAATTGGCGCGGCGGATGCGATTGGCCGCCGCTCGGGACATTCGCCGGGTGAGCAAATCGAGCAGCTCGGCGAACTCGCCCCGCGGTTGCAGGCCGCTATGCGCTTCGGCCAGCGCCCGCAGCGAATCGACGCGGAAGATATGCCTTCCTGGTCCCCTCTCCCTCCGGGAGCGGGTTAGGTCTCCTTGTCCCCTCTCCCCCCGGGAGATGGATATGGTGAGGGCACTTCGCGAACCAGGAGCTTTATCAACGTTGGTCTCCCCGCGCCCCTCCCCCGCTACGCCCGATAAGTTTTCTCCTTCCAGCACCTGCCGCCAGTCGTCGCGGATGTCGTCGTCCACGTCGGCGTGGGTCTGCACGAAAACCAGGTGTGCGCCCGCCGCCACGGCCGCCAACTCGTCGGCCACGCGGGCGCTGCGATATTTCTGCTGCGTCGCCGTGACCAACAGCACGTCGCAGTGGGGCAGAATCGCCCGCAAGCGTGCCAAGTTGTTCGCCGCCGCCCACGGGGCATCAGGCCTGCCCGGCTCGGGGGCATCTTCTTCCGTCGTATCCGGATCGGGACAATCGACCAGCACCAAGTCGGCCAGCGCCGGCAGATCGCGCTGGACCAGCTCCACGGCGCCGCGATCGATGCCCAGCATTTCCGGCGTAAGCTTGGGATGACAAATAAGAGTGGGCCGGGTGGTGGTGGGGCGGGCGCGGCCGGCTTGCACCACGGCGGTCCCCACCAGGGCATTCACCAGCGCACTCTTGCCGGTGCCGGTGCCGCCTAGGGTGGCCACGATCAAGGGGGTCTCGATCCGCACGCGCAGGGAGGCGGCCCGCTCCACCAGCCGCCGCACCAGCGCCCGGCACTGGTCGGCCGGCTGCCACGCCGGCGCGTCTTCCGCCCAACGGCTTAGCCGAACGGCCAGGGCATCGACCTCGGCCAATAATTCCAGATGCGCCATTTCGTTGGAGGGCACGCCGTCACCCCTTGTCCTCTCCCGACAGTCGTTCGGAGTTGGGAAGAAGTCCTCAGACATCCTCATGATACCTGAGCAAGACATCCCGCGACACTGGGGCGGGTTCCACGAATTTGCTGCCGTTGTCAAACGCCCCGCTATTGCAATGGCGTAATCGTCAACAAAATCGCCATCCGGCGAGGGGGCGCGCCCAGCGAAGCAGGCGCGCCAGCAGCGCCTTGGCAGATGAACCGGCTTTACGGGTAAGGTGCGGACGCCAACCGCATCGGGGATTACGTCCGGCGCTGGCGGCTGTGGGTGCGGAGCGGGTTGGGCGGCGAGTTCACCCCTTCGCAAAACGCCACCAGACATAACCGGCAAGACTGATTGCCCCGATGCCTAGCAGAGCGAAAGCAGAAGGTTCGGGGACGGGCCCCGAGGCAGTGAAGCCGGTTGCGGATGCGTTGGACATAACATAAGGGGAGTCTGCCCAGCCCGGGGACAGGTGGCCTCCGCCCGACGACGAGTATCCGGAGACGGTACCGTTGAGCGTCGGGTAGAACGTCCCATCCCAGTAAACCTCACCGAACACTTCCGTGACCGAAGACGCAGTGAACGCTCCGGACCATTCGGAGCCTGGGAAATAACCTGCCGCAGCGCCATTCAGGTAAAGCCACCAGTTGCCACTCGAGTACTGGAAAGCAGCACCCTGAGACGTGCCTTCGTACGACGTAAGCGGCGTCGTCCAGAAGTTGCCGATTTCCGACACAAAATGGGAACTCGCATCGTACCCCTGCGGGGTGCCGTTGATCCAAGAGAAAACAAACCAATGCGGGTTCCTGTCACCATTCACACCAAGATCGGTCGTGACGCCAATCTCGATAATGTTGCCGCTAGAGCCACCCTGGTTGGACATTGACATCTCAAAGAGCGAGTGCTCGTCCGTCAGGTTGTTACTGACCGTCTGAGCGTTGATCGGAAGGTTGACGGACGCTTGAGTAGTGGCAGTTGAGTCATACTCACCCACGTACAGATAACCCGGCCCGGCATTGGCTGACGTAGCTGTCCACGCCAGTAGTACAACAACTGCCGTAATGGCGATAGGGACGGCAAAGAGAATCCGCTGCTGCGGGCGGAACTTAGAGCTTGTTTCTGAAGTGCTAGCGTGGAACGGTCGCCGGGGTGTTCCGGGTTAATCGGTGGACCATCAGTTGGATCATCGCAATCAAGACCATGTTTTCACTCGTGTCGGTCTGGAACT
>Ga0181520_10005433_pt1 | contig 20377 bp, 15 predicted proteins | sample PEATcosm2014_Bin_29_FD_132451 | JGI IMG/M metagenome (GOLD analysis project Ga0181520, IMG submission 132451) | Peatland microbial communities from MTU Mesocosm Facility, Houghton, MI, USA - PEATcosm2014_Bin02_30_metaG | ecosystem: Environmental > Terrestrial > Soil > Wetlands > Peat | place... | reverse complement strand
GGGCGGAGATGTGTGTCTGGTTTAACAGCCACGGCGCGGGCAATCTATCTGCCTCTGATGGCGCGGGCCGCGCGGCAGCCCGTTATCGTGGTGGTGGCCGACAACAAGGCTGCCGAGGCGCTGGAGCCGATGTTGCGCGCGGGATGCGAGCTGACTGGCGCGGTGGACCCTGCGCAAGTGGTGCGGATGCCGGCCCACGATGTGCTTCCCTTTGAAAATTTATCTCCTCATCCCGACGTGCAGGAGCAGCGGGCGGCGGCGTTGTGGAAGCTGGTTACCGGGGCCGTCTCGATTCTGATTGCACCGGTGGAGGCGGCGGCGCTGAAGCTGTTTGATCGCGACTACTACGCTGGCCTGGCTGTGACGCTGAAGCGCGGCGAAGAGGTAGACGTGGAGTCGCTGACCGCACACCTGGCCTCGGTGGGCTACACGCAGATGGACCTGGTGGAGATGCCGGGGCAGTTCACGCGGCGCGGCGGAATTCTGGATGTGTATTCGCCGGAGTCGGACAGGCCGGTGCGCGTTGAGCTTTTCGGCGACGAGATTGAGACCATACGAAAATTTGATCCGGAGACGCAGCGTTCTCAATCGGCGCTGGATGAGGCGCTGCTGCTGCCGCTGACCGAGACGCCGGTGACCGAGCGCCTGCTGGCCGCGGTGCATGGACGGCTGAGCCGGCAGCGGGTGGTTGCGGAAAACGAGGAGATGGCTGATGAGTTGGCCTCTGCCGGAGGAGTGAGCGTCTTTCCGGGGTGGGAATTTTTCTCTGCTGTAGCCGGAGCGGAGAAATCGTTGCTCACCCTTCTGCCTAAGTGCGCGCTGTTTATCGAAGAGCCGGCGATGGTGCGCAACCAGATCGATCGCTGGTGGAATAAGGTTGAGCAGCGGCATGAAAGATCCGGAATAGGCTCGCTGATAAGGCCAGAGGATATTTATCTGCGGCCTGAGGTGTTACAGGCACAGTTAGACGCGCACATGGGACTGGATATAGATCAACTGGGCGTGGTGGATGTGCTGGACCAGGACACGACGTTGGGCGAGATCGAGCTGAACACGCGGCCAACTCTGAGGTTTCATGGGTCGATTCCGGCGCTGACAGAACAGTTGCGAACGTTGATGGCGAGCGAGACGCGGATTGTGCTGGCCGCGCCTCATCAGGGAGACGTGGAGCGGCTGGCCACGGTGCTGCGCGAGTACCAGATTCCTTATAGGTTGGGCAGCCGCAACCCGCATCCCGGCGAGACGATGCTGGACGAGGCGAGTTACATGGCCGGTGACTTGCGCGTGCCGGTGATTGTGCGCACTCCGGTGGCGTCGGGCGTGAGCTTCCTCGACTCGAATTTGATTTTGTTTGGGGCTAACGATCTGTCGGATGAAGCCGATGTGGCGGCGCGGCCTGAACCGAAGCGATCAAAGACGGCGGCGTTTGTCTCGGATTTCCGCGACCTTGCCATCAGCGATTACGTGGTGCATGTGGAGCATGGCATTGCGCAATATCAGGGACTCAAGGAAATTGTGCAGGACGGGCTGCCGATTGAGTTCATGGTTCTGGAGTTTGCCGAGGCTGCGAAGTTATATGTGCCGCTAACTCGGTTGGATTTGATTCAGAAGTATCGCTCGACGGATGCGGGCCCGGCGCCGGCGCTGAACAGGCTGGGTTCGCAGCAGTGGACAAAAACAAAAGCAAGAGTCCGCAAAGCCATGCAGGATATGGCCGGGGAGTTATTGAAGTTATACGCGCAGCGGGCCACCGCGCAGGGAACCTCTTTCTCCAAGGACAACGAGTTTCAAAAAGAGTTTGAAGACGCGTTTGACTATAGCGAGACGGACGACCAGATTACGGCGATCCGCGCCATCAAGTACGACATGGAATCGACCACTCCGATGGATCGCCTCTTGTGCGGAGACGTGGGCTATGGCAAAACAGAAGTGGCCATGCGCGCAGCCTTCAAGGCAGTGCAGGACGGCAAACAGGTAGCGGTGCTGACGCCGACCACGATCTTGAGTTTTCAGCATTTCGAGACATTCAAGCAGCGGTTTGCGCAGTTTCCCATCAACGTGGAGATGATCTCGCGCTTCCGCACAGCTAAAGAACAAAAGAAAATTGTTGAGCAAGTGGAGACGGGCAAGGTGGATATTCTCATCGGCACGCACCGGCTGCTGTCCAAGGATATCAAGTTTCAGGACCTGGGGCTGCTGGTGGTGGATGAGGAGCAGCGCTTCGGTGTGCGCCACAAGGAGCGGCTGAAGCAGATGCGCAAGGAGATCGATGTGCTGGCCATGAGCGCTACGCCTATTCCGCGCACGCTGCATATGTCTCTGGTGGGCCTGCGCGACATGAGCGTGATTGAGACACCGCCCAAGGACCGCATGGCGATTCAGACGGTGGTTGCCAAGTTCGACGAGAAGATTATTCGCTCGGCTATTGAGGTGGAGCTGGAGCGAGGCGGGCAGGTATATTTTGTGCATAATCGCGTGGAGTCCATCTACGAAATCGCGTCGCGAATACAAGAGTTGGTTCCGGCGGCGCGAGTTTGCGTGGGTCACGGGCAGATGAGCGAGACGGAGCTGGAGCGCGTGATGCTGGCCTTCATGCGGCACGAATATGATGTGCTGGTAGCGACCACCATCATCGAGAACGGGCTCGACATTCCGCTGGCAAATACCATGCTGATTAATCGCGCTGACCGGCACGGATTGAGCGAGTTATACCAGTTGCGCGGGCGTGTGGGCCGTTCGAACCGGCGCGCTTATGCATATTTGCTGATTCCGCCGGAGCAGGAATTGACTCCGATTGCGCGCAGAAGGCTGGCGGCGTTGAAAGAGTTCAGCGATCTGGGAGCCGGATTCAAAATTGCCGCGCTGGACCTGGAACTGCGCGGCGCGGGCAACATGCTGGGCGGCGAGCAGAGCGGGCACATCGAGGCGGTGGGATTCGAGTTATACACCTCCATGCTGGAGGCCGCCGTGAAGGAGATGAAGGGCGAGACCAGCGAGGAGCGGCCGGCGACGCAATTAAATTTGGGCATTGCGCTACGTATAGATGAGAGTTATGTGCCGGAAGAAAATCAGCGGCTGCGGCTCTACAAAAAAATCGCGGGTTCGGCGAGCGAGGCGGCTGTTGCCGAGGTGCGCGCCGAGTTGGAAGATCGCTATGGCGCGCCGCCGGATGCGACGGTGTATTTGCTGGAGGCGGCGCTGATCAGGCTGGAATGCGAGCGGATCGGAATTGCTCAGGTGGATCGCAAGCGCGCCGAGCTGCACATTCGATTCCGCGAGAATGCGGTTATCGATCCGCGGCAACTGATGCAACTGGTGGAGCGCAACGCAAAACGTGGCGCGCAGTTCACGCCGCAAGGTGTGTTGAAGTATCCTTTGGTTACCGCGCGGAGCGATGAAGTATTGCTCGAAATTCACGAATTGCTAACAAATCTCGTACCCCATTCCGTAAATGAGTAGAGAACGAAATTCGATGATGAGAGGTAATTGATGAAATTTATTGCACAGTTTGCGATTGGAGTTTGTATGGTTTCCGCGATCAATGCGTATGCGGCAAAGGAAGACTGGAAACAGCAATTCCATAAAGTTTCGGACGAGTACTTCGACCTGGTGTACTTTCACTACAGCCCGACGCAAGGGACGCAGGTTGGCTATCACCAGTATGACGCGCAACTGGAGGATTTTTCGCGCAAGAATATCGATGCGGAGATTGCCGCTCTGAAGGTCTTCGAGAAGCGCATTGAGTTTATTCGTCCCGATAGCGCAGCGGGCGATCTGGTACCGCGCAGCGACCGCGAGATGGTGCTGGCGAACATTCGCTCTCAATTACTGACGTTGGAAACGATTCGCCCGTGGGAGAAGAATGCGGATAACTATTCGAGTACCTGCGCGAATGGAGCGTTTGTGTTGATGGAGCGGAAGTTTGCCTCTCCAGACGAGCGGCTGCGCTCTCTGGTTGCGCGCGAAAAGCAGATGCCGGCAGTGCTGGCGGAGGCGCGCGTGAACCTGAAGAATCCGCCACGCATTTTCACCGAGATCGCCATCGAGCAATTGCCGGGCATAGTGAGTTTCTTTGAGCACGATGTTCCTCTGGCCTTTGCCGATGCTCAAGACCAGGCCATGAAGGCGGAGTTTGCTCAGTCCAATGCGGCTGTGATCGCCGCTCTGAACGACTATCTCGTCTGGCTGAAGACGGATTTGCTGGCCAGGTCAAACGGCGACTTCCGCATCGGCGCGGAAACCTTCGCAAAAAAACTTCAGTATGACGAGATGGTGGATCTGCCGCTAAATAAGCTGCTTGAAATTGGCTGGGCTGATATGCGCAAGAATCAGGCGCACTTCAATCAGGTTGCCAAAGAGCTGGAGCCGGCGAAGGAGCCGCGCGCGGTGCTGGAGGAGTTAGGCGAGAATCATCCCGTTCCGGATCAGTTATTGAATAGCTTTCGCGCCACCTTTGATGGGCTGGTAAGTTTTATCCGCGCCCATCACATTGTGACAATACCCTCGGATGTGCGGCCCATCGTGGAAGAGACGCCGCCCTTTATGCGCGCCACGACCATGGCCTCGATGGACACGCCGGGTCCTTATGAAACGCGCGCCACGGAGGCTTATTTCAACGTGACGCTGCCTGACCCTGCGATGACGCCCGCGCAGGTTGAGGGCTACATGCATTCCTTCAATGTGGGCACGGTGATTTCAACGGCGGTGCATGAGGCTTATCCGGGGCATTACATTCAATTTTTGTGGTTGCCGCAGGCGCCGAGCCGGGTGCGCAAGCTGCTGGGCGCGAACACTGACGTCGAGGGCTGGGCGCACTATACCGAGCAGATGATGCTGGACGAAGGTTATGGCCAGCCAGGAACGGGCGCCAAGGACGAGCGAGAATCGAAGTTTCTTCGCCTTGGCCAGTTGCAGGATGCGCTGCTGAGGAACGCGCGATTTATTGCCGGCATCGAGATGCATAGCGGTAAGATGAGTTACGATGAGGCGGTTGAGTTTTTTCAAAAGGAAGGCTATCAGTCCAAAGAATCGGCAGTGGTGGAGACCAAGCGCGGGGCCGGAGACCCAACTTATCTCTACTACACGCTGGGCAAGCTGGAGATTATGAAACTGCGCGATGACTTGAAGAAAAAGCAAGGCGCGGAGTTTTCGCTGGAGAAGTTTCATGACGACTTTTTACGGCAGGGATTTCCGCCGATCAAGATAGTGCGGCAGGCGCTGCTGGGGGATGATTCGCCGGCGCTGTGAGGGCCAAGTGTGAGTGTGAGTGTGGAGATCGTCGTTCACGCGCACGCTTTCACGCTCGCACTATCGGAAATTGTTTGAGACGAGGGAGATGCGATGAGCAAGCAGGTGCGCAAGGCGGTATTTCCGGCAGGCGGGCTGGGCACGCGGTTTTTGCCGGCCACCAAGGTAATCCCCAAGGAGATGCTGGCGCTGGTGGACAAGCCCATCATCCAGTATGGCGTGGAAGAGGCAATTGCGTCGGGGATCGAGCATATCATCATCGTGACCAGACAGGGCAAGAGCTCCATCGAGGACCACTTCGACCACAGCTTTGAACTGGACGCGACGCTGGAGCAAAAAGGCAAGCATGAGTTGCTGGCCGTGTCGCGCGGAGGTTCCTCGCTGGCGCGAATCAGCTACGTGCGACAGAAAGAGCCGCTGGGGTTGGGCCACGCCGTGTTGTGCGCCAGAGACCTGGTGGGCGATGAGCCGTTTGCCGTGATTCTGCCCGACGATGTGATCGACGCCGAGGCGCCTTGCCTGAAGCAGCTGATAGGGGTTTTCGACGAGAAGGGCGGCTCGGTGCTGGCGACGCAGACCGTGGAAGGGCCTGGGATCAGCGCTTATGGCGTACTGGCCGGCTCACCGGATCCCGTGAACAAACGGATCTTCAACTGCACCGGCATGGTAGAGAAACCAAAGTTCGCCGACGCGCCGTCAAAGCACGCTATCGTTGGGCGCTACGTGCTCACGCCGCGCATCTTTGCGCTGCTGGCGCAGACCAAGCCCGGAAAGGGTGGCGAGATACAACTCACGGATGGGATTCTTGCGCTGCTTGAGGAAGAAAAGGTCTTTGGCTATACCTTCGAGGGCACGCGATTCGACGCGGGCGATAAGCTGGGCATGTTGCAGGCGACGATCGATTTTGCGCTGAAGCGCGGCGATCTTGGTCCGCAGCTTCGAGAGTATCTGAAGGGGCTGAAGCTGTAGGGCAGGGATCAGGGGTCAGAGATCAGGGGTCAGGGTATGGATGAGTTACGGGTCAAGGAAATTCATTTTCGAGGCGAACAGGACGGTCCGATTGAACGAGAATTGAAAAGAAGAATCATTAATTCTTTTCAACCGGCGATGGGAATCCAAGCCGCCTATCTTGTGAGAGCTTCGTACGGCGGTTCTGCAGAACAAAAAATTGCCTTGTGCTTGAAAGCCAAACCGGGTGATCCCTACGAAATAGTTACCGTGATAGGAAACGTATTCCGTTAAATGTTCAATAAAGCAGAGAGTCTCGATATTCTGTTCCTGAAACCAACTCAGGAAGAAGAAGTAGCGACGGTTGCGAGGCCATTCTTTACCCTTTCCACTTGATGTTGCAGCCGATGGAGGGGCGCTGCTGCTTGGGCACAGGCTTACCGGCTAGCACTAGGTCGATGGCGAAGCGCAAATCCTCGCCAGTGACAGGGATGCCGTTGCCGGGGCGGCTGGAGTCGAACTGGCCGCGATAAACCAAACGGAAATTGTCATCGAAGAGAAAAATGTCTGGCGTGCAGGCGGCTTTGTAGGCGCGCGCCACGGCCTGCGTCTCGTCGTACAGATAGGGAAAGTTGAAGCCGAAGGTTTCCGCCTGCTGCTTGAGTCCGGCGGGATTATCGGCGGGATGGGTTACGGCATCGTTGCTGCTGATGGCGACGAGGCCGAGATGCTGGTCTGCGTAATCCTTGCCCAGGGTCGCCAGGCTCTTTTCGATGTGCTTGACGTAAGGGCAGTGGGCGCAGATGAACATGACGAGCAGCGCCTTCTGGCCGCGGAAATCGTCGCGGCGGACCGTCTTGCCAGTCACCACGTCGGTAAGTGTAAAGTCGGGGGCCGTGGTGCCCAGTTCCAGCATGGTGGATTCGGTAAGTGACATGATTTGTCTCCTTATAACTTCTTGAAACTTAAAACAGCGGTGTCTGCCTGCCGGGCATAGCCAGGCCGAAATGCTCATAAGCCAGTCGCGTGGCGACGCGGCCTCGCGGCGTGCGGTCGAGAAATCCGATCTGAATGAGGAAGGGCTCGTAGACTTCTTCGAGCGCGTCTTCCTCTTCGGCGAGGGTTGCGGCCAGGGTGCTGAGGCCGACCGGGCCGCCGTCGTATTTCTGCATAATGGCCAGCAGCAGGCGGCGATCGATCTCGTCGAAGCCGTGGGCGTCCACTTCCAGCATGGTGAGGGCGGCTTTGGCCGTGGGGTGATCAATCACGCCCGTTCCGCGCACCTGTGCATAGTCGCGGACGCGGCGCAGCAGGCGATTAGCTATGCGTGGCGTGCCTCGGGAGCGGAGGGCGATCTCTGCCGCGCCATCCTGGTCGATGGGAATCTGCAACACCTCAGCGGAGCGCGCGACAATAACGCGCAACTCTTCCTCTGAATAAAACTCCAAGCGCAGCAGAATGCCGAAGCGCGAACGGAGTGGCGAACTGAGCAGGCCGGGCCGGGTGGTGGCGCCGATGAAGGTGAAGGGGCGGATCTCCATCACATGGGTGCGCGCCGCCGGACCCTGGCCGATGATGATGTCCAGCTTGTAGTCTTCGAGGGCGGTGTAGAGCTTTTCTTCCAGCACCGGTTGCATGCGGTGAATTTCATCGAGGAAGAGCACCTGTCGCTCGCGCAGGTTGGTGAGGATGGCGGTCAAATCGCCTTGAATTTGCAGTGCCGGGCCAGAGGTTTGCTGGAAGCCGACATCCAGCTCATTGGCAATGATGGTGGCCAGGGTGGTTTTGCCCAGGCCAGGAGGGCCAGAGAGGAGTACGTGGTCCAGCGCCTCGCCGCGGGATTTGGCGGCTTCCAGAGCGATGGTAAGTTGTTCTTTTGCCTTGGATTGCCCGATGAACTCACCCAGCCATCGGGGGCGCAGTTTCAGCTCAAAGCCCTGCTCTTCGTCGGCGCGCGCTGCGCTGACCAGCCGTTCCGGTGTGTTGTCGCGGGCGATAGCCATGCTGAGGAGAAGTGTAGCCGGTGTGGGGTGCGCCGGGCAAAGGGAACTGAGCACGCGGCTTGCCATTCAGAGGGCTGGCTTGCGCCGTTCATGCAGCCGAGATAATCTTCGCAAGCGCCGTTAAAGGCTTATTAACTGTTTTGATTCCGTATGTATAGGGACTCTTTGTATGGAATTGGCGCATAGTGATGAGAAAGCCTATAGTCGAATGTGGATGATAATCTCCGGTTTCGCCAGGGGATGGCGGAGCCGAGGCCGTTGGAAACGCCAGGAGACCCATATGTTCAATCGCTTCTGCTTTGGAGCGTTATTGCTTGCCTGCCTCGCAGTGCCGTTTACGGGCTGCGACAACGCCAGTACCGGGCTGGATTCTATTTCGATTTCACCGAATACATCTCTGCAATTGGTGGTAGGCAACACAACCACAATACAATTGACAGTCACCGGGACATACGGCAATGGGGCGCATCCGACCGTCGGGCCTGTGTCCAACGTCACGTGGACATCGTCAATCCCTACTGAGGCAATGGTCAGTTCCACTGGCCTGGTAAGCGCTGGCGTGACCTCAGGCACCCCGACAATCACAGCTACTGCGCAGGGCTACAACGGCCCTGTTACCGCCTCCGTACAAGTTTCGGTAATAAACGGAACTGGTGGAGGTGGAGGCGGAACGACAACCTACCCCGTAGATTCACTTACCATCATTCCCAGTAGTCAATCGGTAGCAGTACCTGGGGATACCAGCCAATTCATCTGCATTGGAACGGACTCGGCAGGCAACACGGAAGACCTTACCGGCTTGGTCGCATGGACATCGAGCAGCGCGCAGATTGCCAGCATTGGCACCGCTGCGACTACAGGCACAGTTCCGGGGCTTGCCACAGCGGTGAGCAAGGGAGTTGTAACGATTACTGCCGAGTACACCAACGCCACCAGCAACACCGTGGCGACGGGCACCGCGCTCTTTACAGTCGTCAACGGAGGAGGAGTCCAGGCCGTCACCGCGTTGACTCTAATTCCCAACGCTGAAACGCTGTCAGCCTCGGGACAATCAGGCCAGTTAATTGCGCTTGCCACAATGGGGAACACCGGTCTAATCGAGGATGCAACAAATTCGACGCAGATTGCGTGGAGTTCCAACATTCCATCGATTGCCACGGTCAGCACTACAGGAAATCAAACCAGCACATGCAACACTGCCACACCTCCTGTGTGCGTACTCGACCCACCTGGCCTGGTCAAGGGTGCGAGTTCAGGTGATGCCACCATCACCGCCGAATGGACGAACCCGGCAAACGGCACCACGCCAGCAAATGTGGTGAATGCTACAGCTGCCATTACGGTTACAAATACTCCCCCGCCGGAGCCTCTGCTTTCACTGTCAATTATTCCGAGCTCGCTAACTGTGGATAATTTGCAGGGTACCGGGCAATTTTTAGCGATTGGAACATTCTCGTCTGCTCCATACGTCAGGGATTTGACCGACTCAGTCACCTGGATCTCTTCATTCCCGAATGTATTCCCCGTCAATTCCAACACGGGCGGGAATACTGGTGCATCCGCCGGAATTGTCACTGCCTACGGGAGTGGAGGCACCACTCTTATCGCAGAAGCAATTTCAAACGGCTCGATCCAAACCGCTACGGCAACCTTCAGTTGCCCACTAGTTCTGCCCTGCCCCTGCCTCACCTGCGATCCTGTCATCCCGGCCACCGCATGCGTCAATGGTCCTGTCCCGGGTTCATGCTACCCGGGCTCACAGGCATCCGCGCTCCTTTCGACTGTGACCATCTATAACGAAGGCGTGAACACTACGAATTGGCTGGTAACAGCTCCTTCCGCCACGGGTACGCAGAACGTAATCCATTGCGGCCCCGGTTGGACCGGCGCTGGCGGCTCCGTTTGCGTGGCGACCTATCCCATCGGCACCCCCATCACGATAACGGCTACTCAACCGACAGGCACGGGTACCTTCGGTGGATGGTCCTCGACATGTACGATAGCACCGGCAACGATCAACCCTAATCCGTCAACTGCTGCCGGACCAAACACATGTACACTGACACCTACGTTTTATGACGAAACTGTGGGAGTTATCTTCAACTGATAACAATTACGCATTGCTTGCCGGCAAAGCCGCTCATCGCGAGCGGCTTTGTTGCGTTGGGCGGCAATACCGAAACTTCTATTGAAACGTTAGCGAGAATACGAGCACTATCTTCACATAGCAATAACCATCTCAATTCAAACATGGAAGGTTTTACATGAAACGTCTGCTACTTGCATGCGCAGCACTGCTCATGATTGTTGTCATTGCCCCTGCTGCGAACTCTCAATCATCACACTCTCAAGGACCAGCGCCTGCATCGGCGGTGGAATGGAACGGCATCTATGTCGGCGGACAACTGGGAGGATTCTGGCCTCACCTGAACATAACCGATGTGGGATACGACGGCTATTCATTTGCCGCCGCCGGCACGGCCGGACAGGTCTTTCACGCCGGCAACACGGCAGTCCTGGGCGGCGGCCAGGTTGGATGGGACCACCAGCATCAATCGCTTGTCTATGGCGCTGAAGGCGCTTTTGGCTATATGAATCTGAACGGTTCTACACTCGACCCGGGGACAGCCAGCAATACCCAGGCGGGTATGAACGCCGGGGTGTACGAGAACATCACTGGACGGCTTGGCATGATCGCCGGTCAGGCGCTGCTATACGGGAAAGGCGGATTAGTTCTTTTCCAGGGCGACAGGAACTTTAGTTCTGAGGTCACCGACATTACTTCGATCAACGAAACAGGGGTTTTTAAGGGCTATGTGGCCGGGGCCGGTGTCGAATACCACCTCAAGTCGAATTGGTTCGGCAAGTTTGAATATCTGCACCAGGGTTATGGATCTCAAACTTTCAACGTTGTAACAAACAACGGCTCCGGTCCATGGCCCTTCAAGGAACAGTTGTCGGGTGATACCGTCAGCGTAGGTTTCAACTACAAATTTCATTGCAAGACGCCGGCCAAAACGAGACACTGAGTTCTTCACTCTTCGTATTACCCATCCATCTTCATTGGATGATGTATGATTTTCAACTTAATGGAAGCGAGCGGCGGATGATGGCAATATCCGCCGCTCTTGCTCCAGCGTGACACTGTACAGACGGACGGGTCGCTGGCGTATCTCTATTCCCTGTGTTACCGCGGTTCGATTCCCGGCGAGTAGTAGAGCAGGTCGGCTGGCGTGCGCGCCGGAAGGGCAAAGTGGGCATCCAGATCGGCGGCCAGTACAGCCGAGACTTCGGGGTGTCCGGGCTGATAGTGTACGCGGATGCGTTGGTTCTTCAACAACTCCAGCCACTCCCACGCCAGTTCCTTGTTTGGAAACGGGCGGAAATAGTCTCCGTGGTAATAGCTGACCTCGTCTCCATCCCGGACGGTATAGGAGTATTTGAAGGTTGCGTTGAATTGTCGCCGGCTGCCGTAGAATTTGGTTCCAGCAACAACGTCGATGTACTGAACTTGCCCGTCGGCGACGGGCCAGTGTTGCGCCAGGCGGGCGTTGCGGCGCTTGATCCACGAACGGTAAAACTGAACAATGGCCGCCCCAAGCGGGACGAGAAAACTATGCAACGAGCTCCACAAATGAAAATGATCCCACTTTACATGCTTGATCAGATCGATAAGGTTGGGGGCCGTCACAAAGCGTAGCCTCTATGGGGAGTTATTTACCACGATACATCAAGCAGGCGATTGCCGGGTCACAGCGCCGGCGCGTTGACCTCCGGCCAGTAGCGAAAGTTGCGGAAGATGGCCTGCCCCTGTCCGCAGGCGTAGACGGCGGGACGCAGATCGAGAAAGCCGCCCAGCACATTGTGGTGCAGGCCGGAGACCTCTGCCGAGGATTCAGTCTTTTGCCACGCCTGGCCGGGAAGGCGGTAGTAGAAATCCACCTCCTGGCGGTCGTTGACCACGCGGAAGGTGGCGCGGGCGGCGCCTTTTTCGATGCGGTTTTTCACCGAGCCGTTGGGAATTTTGATCTCGATGCCACCGGGCGTGATAAGTATGCCGGCGACATGGCCGGGGTCGTAGAAGAGCACCAAGCCTGCCTCGCAGCCGGTTGAAACTTCGATGTCGATTTCGATGGTGTAGGAGTGACCGCCGACAGCGGTGGTTAGGGCGCTGGAGTCTGCCAGGGAACTGCCGCGCGATTGCAATGTGAGTGCGCCGTTGCCGGTGGTGAAGCGCGCCGGATCGTACTCCCGCCAGAAGCCCCACTGGAGGCCGAGTTCCGGCGAGGTGAAATCGTCGGAAGGATCTGCGAAGGGCTGTTGAATTGTTCCTGAAACCGGCATGGGAATCGCCGCATCCGCAGTGACACCCTGAGGCATGCGGAACCAGCCATCGGTGGTCCACTCGATGGGCAGTAGCATGAGCTGGCGGCCCAGTGTGCGGTAGCCATTTTCATATGAGTGGACGGTGATGTACCACTTGCCATCCGGCGTATCGACGAGGCGGCCGTGGCCGAGAGAGAGCCAGCGGTCGTCGCGCGAGGGCGTGTGAACGATGAGATTGTAGGGCGAGAACTCCCACGGGCCGTCGGCGTGGCGGCTGCGCGCGGAGACCATGCCATGGCTGGTTCCCGGCCCGCCGGTGCCGCCTTCGGCAACATTGAGGTAAAACCAGCCATTGCGCTCCATCAGCTTGGGGCCCTCAAGGCAGGTACATTCCATGCGGATATTGGCGGGCATGGGCCATGCATCGAAGACCTTGTGTGGTGGCGTCTTGACCGCCAGGCCGTCTGCGGTAAGCTCGGCCATGCGCCCGCCGGCCATATGTAGAAAGCGGCGGCCATTCTCAGCGATGTGAGCGGGATCGATGGCCTTGATGCCCAGGTCGATGGGATCACTCCAGGGTCCGGTAGGGTGATCGGCGTGAACCACGTTCAGAGTACCGGCGGCAGGGAAGTAGATGTAAAAGCGGCCTTGATACTCGCAGAGATAGGGCGCCCAGACCGTGCCGTAATAACGATGGAGCGCGGCGGCAACGGGAAGCCAGTTGACCAGGTCGCGAGAATGCCAGATGAGCAGTCCAGGCGCGTAATCGAAGCTGGAGTGGGTGAGGTAAAAGTCGTCGCCGATGCGGATGGGGCTGGCGTCGGGATGGTCGCCGCCCAGGATGGGGTTGCGATAGACGTTCGCGGATTGGGCCAGCGCGAAACTGGATTTGGAAGTGAGGGCGAGTGTGGCGCAGGCGGCGGTGTTCAGTACGAAATTTCGACGTGTAAGCATAGCGTTACCAGTGTAGCGTCCCATGCCGAGGTGGAGCACAGGATTAACCTGGTGTGTATAAAAAATCAGCTTAACGCTCCCCTTGAGATCGGTAGATTATCGCGACGAATGGGTTAGCGGTTCAGCAGCCGGAGTTGGTTCCACTCCTTGCGATGGAGGCGGTAAAGCACATGGCGCCGTAGGGCATGGCCTTCTGGCAGGTTGGGGTGATCGAAATCGTCAGCCGCATCATGTGTCATGCCGAGTTTTACCATAACCCGGATCGAGCGTATATTTTCAGGAGCCGTGAAGGAGACGACGCTGTCGAGTCCGGCGGATTCAAAGCCAAAGCGAAGCACTTCGCATGCGCCTTCGGTTGCCAACCCTTTGCCCCAATGTTGTGCCGCGATCCGCCAGCCGATTTCGACGGCGGGCATGAAGGGCGCATCGAATCTGGGGACGGATAGGCCGATGAAGCCGAGGAAGGATTGATCTACGCGAAGCTCGGCAGCAAAAAGGCCGAAGCCGTGCAGCGTAAAATGCCGTTGCATGCGCTCCATCATTTCGTCTGAAGCTTCCGGGGTCAGACAGCCGGGCATGAATTCCATCACGCGCGCATCCGCATTCAGCTCACGAAAAGGCTGGCGATCTGATTCTTGCCATTGCCGCAGGATGAGCCTTTCGGTTTGAAGGCATTCCGTCATGAAGATAGGGTAACATCGGCTGAATGTATGTATGGGGGAGGGGAGTAGTGGTCCGCATAGGTACGGATCTGAGGCGAAGACAAATACACGGCGCTTAGGAGATCAAATTGACCACACCGGCCACTAGCTTGTAGTGGAAGCCCTCGAAAGGTTCGCTTAGGCTCAGGGTGAGAAAGGTCTTGGCGGGCTTGCCATCGAAAACGCGGGCGTGAGGATATATTCCCAAGGGCAGGGAGTTTAGTTTATTCAGCCAGATAGGATCGGTAACAGCCAGGTCGTAGCAGGCGCGAACAACGTTTCCGGATCGGAAGATGGCGCGATTCTTGCGCTTGCCGTTTTCTTCGCGTATCCACCACCACAGATTTTCCGGATGGATCAGTTCCAGGGACTTCTCCACGGGCGTTCCTTCTATTTTGCGGCCATAGACCCTGTCGCCGTATCCCTGCAAAACAGACGGCCCCTTATTCACGTATGCAGCTAGAAATTGCGCGTCGCGAGGCTCGTCAAAGCGACGGACTGGTTGCCAAGGCCTCTCTGTCACGTACACATCTTCCGGGTGGCAGTTGGAACCACATGTTTCTCCGAGTTCTGCTTCGAAGATATCCAGCAGTGCAACCTCTCTTCCGTCTGGATAGCAGGTTTCCTTCACGGTGAGGCAGCCGGGAACTATCTGACCGACAAGCCTGACCCACTTTTTTGTAATAAGGCTGATTCCGGCGACACATCGATGGTCGTGCTTGTATGAGTTGGCGAGGCAGACAATCCGGTCGAGGCCCATGGTGTTGAACGTACCTCCAAACTGACAATCAAAGGTGGTGGATTGTTAAGCCTTTCCATTGCTGCTGCAAATATTCAAGGGCCAAACGCCGGTGGCAGTGCTCCGGGGTTGATTCGCTGCACAGCAAAACTGTCTTCTTCTGAAAACTTTCTTTGGAAAGCGCCGATTCCACCTTTCGTAAGCGAATCAGTGCCAGATAGTCTTTGGTGTAATCCTCCCAGCTTCCCTTTTGTTTTTTGTAGGCGTCGAGAATCTCCTGTGTGGGAGCAAGCAGGGGTTCATGCTCGTAAGCTGCGCCACAAATTTCGTGAAGGAAGTAAGCTAAGTCTGCCTGCTTGGCGAAGGCGGCAAGTTGCGAGGTGTTATTCAGGCGCACATCCATCAAGCGCTTGATGCCGTGCGCCTTCAGTGTGTCGAAAAACTCGCTGGCGCTTTTTTGGGTAAAACCGATGCTGTAGATCTCCATTGGTCCTCGTCGAGTTCGGCAAAGAGCGCGGGCTGTGTGTCGACCAGCGGCTTGCCGGAGTCTGCGGCGACCATATCTTCAGATTCCAGGCGGCCGTCGCCGCGAATGTGAATCATGGTGTGGCCGCGCTCGGTGAGTACGCGGCCAATGAGCAGGCGGCGATGGCAGTGGGCGGGGTCTTCCTCGCCGCAAACCAAGGCCACGCGGAAGCGCTCCATGCCAGTCTCAAGTCGCGCAATGGCTGCCTGAAAAAGAGCGTCGTCGCAGAGCCTGCTGTAAAGGACGCGGCCTTTGGCGTCGTAGTAGGCGGGATTGGCCGGACGTCCGCCCAACTCCGCGCCGAGAAAGAGATAGCGGATTCCAGCTTCCTCCAGAAAACGCTGCATGAGTTCCTTGTCAAACTGCGGAACATACTTCGAGTATGGCGAGCTGCGCGTATCGACTACCACATCAACGCCGTACCGGCGGAGGAGGGCAAGCCACACATCAATGGCGTGGTTGGAGTGGCCGAGTGTAAAGAAATTGCTCATGCGCAAGCCCTTAAAGAGGAGAATAGCACTGAATCGGCTTGCCGGTTGTGAGAAACCAGGAACCCCCGCGAGTCACCGTTTAGACTGGTATCGTTGCCCTGAGCCCGATGACCCGCCGCTTTCAACGAATTCGCCGCTTTCAATTCAATCTGCCGCAGCGCATCGCAGCGGGGCTACTGGCCGTGTTTCTTGTCCAGGGACTGTGGCTCACCGGCCACCAGACGCTAACCGATCGCGATTACCAGTTTGCCGATTGCGGGCGTCAGCTCTGGGAGCGCCCGCTGCAACTCGTCGGCTACTTCACCGGTTGCAGGGTCATTCGCGATGGCATTCTCGCCTATCGCCTTGCCGGGCTGCCGCTCACGCTGAACCTGCTGGCCGAGCGGGGGCTGGACCGCTTTCGCAAGCCCGAAGACAGGGTGGTGCAGACCAGTAGCTGGCTTTCCACCTGGGAGTTGCGCCACCAGCTCCGGTACACGTTGCTACTGCTCCGCCTGCCGTTTCTCGCGGCCGGCTGCCTGCTGGGCGCGGGCCTGTGGTGGGTGACACGACGGCTCTACGGCAATCTGGGCGGCTATACGGCGCTGGCACTTTACTGCTTTTCTCCGGCGATGCTCCGCGCCTGCGTGACTCCGAACTCTGAGGTGCTCGCCGCGCTGGGGGTGTATGGCGGCGTCTACACCTGCATTGGCGTGGCTCATGCCATGCAGGGGCCAAGGCGCAAGTGGCGGCCGCGCATTGTTCTATTGACGGCAGCCTTCGGGCTGGTTGCGGCCTCGCATAATGTTGCGCTACTATTGACGGCGATGCTGGGTCTGGCTGCCATGTTGTGGGTAGCCGAGGAACGCAGGAGCCAGACGCTGCCGGTGGTGCTTATTGCGACGGTAGGCGCGCTGGTCTTCGTCTTCGCCTGCTACGGATTCTCTCCGGATGCATTCAGCTATTATTTCCGTTCTGCTGCGGGTCTTGTTTGGGTTTCGCTCGATCCGGCCTGGCGGTTCTTTTCCGCATTGCCAAACGCAGGGATTACGGTGGCTGCCGCTGCTGCTTTGGCGTTGTTCCTGAGTTTGCGCAAGTCGCGCTACTTCGGCAATACGGTGCCGCTGCTGTGCGCCGTGGTTCTGCTGTTTCTGGTTACAACAGGCGTACCCGGCGCTCCGTGGCTCTGGGCGCTGCCCTTTCTGCTTACGTTTATTGGTGGAGTTTTCGCTGATGCATATGAAGGGCCACGGGGACGGCTGGCGATGGGCGCTGCTGGAACCATCGTGCTGCTTCAGGCCGTCTTTTGTGTACTGAGCCTGTCGGCTCTGCTATGAATGTGAGAACAGAAAAAGAGCCATGAAACGGTGGATAACTTGGCTAAATTGAGGTCCAAAACACGCCAGAGAACGAGAGCTTTCGCGAGCTTCTAATTGGGTACCTCATAGTAGTCATAAATTCAAGCAAAATAAGGACTTATTTCTTACTTTATGCCTTGCTGAAACCCTCTTTGAAAAGGTAAAATAGAAGTACGCCCTCGGAGCCCGGCCCCGCTATTTCCGGACCTTTTCCGCCGCCTTCCGGCGGGCCTGAAATGACCTCTTATGCCAGACGATCAGAATCCCCTCCTGCCTCTTGAAGGTGGCACCCCGCCGCACAGCGGAACCAGCTTTATCTCCATGAACATTGAAGAAGAAATGCGCCGCTCCTATCTCGCCTATTCCATGTCAGTGATCGTGGGGCGCGCGCTGCCCGATGCTCGCGACGGCTTGAAGCCCGTGCACCGGCGCATTCTCACCGCCATGGACCGCGAGGGTCTCCAGCACAATAAGCGCTACTCCAAGTGCGCCGGTGTGGTTGGCGAGTGCTTGAAGAAGTATCACCCGCATGGCGACTCGTCTGTCTATGACGCCTTGGTGCGTATGGCCCAGCCCTGGTCTTTGCGCTATCCGCTGGTCGATGGGCAAGGCAACTTCGGCTCGGTCGATGGCGATCCGCCAGCGGCCTACCGTTACACCGAGTGCCGCATGGAACGCATCGCCGAAGAGATGATGGCCGACATCGAAATGGAGACCGTCGATATGACGCCCAACTTCGATGAGACCACTGACGAACCGACGGTGTTGCCCACGCGAATTCCCACACTGATCGTCAATGGCTCGAACGGCATTGCTGTCGGCATGGCCACCAACATTCCGCCGCACAATCTCACCGAGGTTCTCAACGCGGCCATCGAGTTGGTCAAGAATCCCAAGGCCGGCCTCGCTGAGGTGCTCAAGCACGTGCAGGGGCCGGACTTCCCCACCGGCGGATTCCTATACGGCAAATCCGGCATTCCCGAGGCCTACCGGACCGGCCGCGGCCGCTTCCTGATGCGCGCCCGCACCGCGCTCGAAAGCCTGACCAAAGAAAAACAGGCCATCATCGTCACCGAGATTCCTTATCAGGTGAACAAGTCCAAGCTCATCGAACGCATTGCCGAGCTGGTAAACGAGAAGACCATAGACGACATCGGCGATGTGCGCGATGAGAGCGACCGCGACGGCATGAGAATCGTCATCGAGCTCAAGCGCGGCGCGCAGCCGGAGATTGTGCTCAACCAGCTCTACAAGCACACTCAGATGCAGGAGAGCTTCTCCATGATCTTCCTCGCGGTGCTCAACGGGCAACCGCGGGAGCTGCCGCTCGATCAGGCCATTCGCTGCTTCATCGATCACCGCATCGATGTTGTGCAGCGACGGACGGTCTTCCTGCTGCGCAAGGCACGCGAGCGCGAGCACCAGTTTGAAGGCTACAAAATAGCCATCGACAACCTTGACACAGTTATCAAGATCATTCGCGCCTCCGGTTCGCGCGTCGAGGCGCGCGAAAATCTCTATGCCTGGGGCAAGGGCAAAGACATCGTCATCAACCTGGGCCGCGAGCGTCTGGCGCACGAGGAAAAAGGCCTCACCCTCCGCCAAGTTGACGCCATCCTCGAGCTGCAACTCTATCGCCTGACCCAATTCTCGGTCGATGAAATCCTCAAAGAACTCGCCGAGATACGCATGAAGATCGCCGAATACGAAGAGATACTGGGCAGCGAAAAGAAGCTGCGCGCGGTCATCGTCAAGGAACTGACCGAGGTTCGCGACAAGTACGGCGACGCGCGGCGCACGCAGATCATCGACGAGAGCGCCGAGTTGCAACTCGAAGACCTCATCGCCGATGAGCAGGTCGCGGTCACCGTCAGCCACCAGGGCTATCTCAAGCGCACGCCCATCAGCATCTATCGCCAGCAGCGGCGCGGCGGAACCGGGCGCATGGGCATGAAGACGCGCGAGGAGGATTTCGTCGCGCAGTTGATTGTGGATTCGACCCACGCCTTTCTGCTCTGCTTCACCAACGCCGGCCGCGTTTACTGGCTCAAGGTCTACGAGATTCCCGACGTGGGAGCAGCGGGCAAGGGCAAATCTATCCAGAGCCTGCTCGATCTCCAACCCGGCGAAAATGTGCGCGCCATTCTTCCCGTGCGCGACCTCGAAGAAGAAGGCAAGTTCATTTTCTTCGCCACGCGCAACGGAACCGTAAAGAAGACGCCGCTCAAGGACTTCTCCAACGTCATGTCGCGAGGCATTATCGCGATTGGAATTGATGACGGCGACGAACTGGTTAAGGCGCGCATCACCGACGGCAGCCAGATTATCTTCCTGGCAACGCATCTGGGCATGGCCATTCGCTTCGACGAAAACGATGTCCGCTCAATGGGCCGCCCGGCCTATGGCGTGCGCGGCATCGAGTTGCGCAAGAATGACTATGTCGTCGGCGTCGCCGTCACGCCCAAGAAGCACAAGCCGGGCGAATATCTGATTCTCTCCGTTACCGAAAACGGCTTCGGCAAGCGCACCAATGTCGAAGAGTACCGCCTGCAGACTCGCGGCGGCGTGGGAGTCAAAAACGTAGCTGTCACCCCGCGCATCGGCCGCGTCAGCAGCATTCAGTTGGTGGACGACACGTCGGAGTTGATGGTCATCAGCCAGTTCGGTAAGATCATCCGCATCGACACCAAGACCATCCGCTCCGCCGGCCGCGCCACGCAAGGCGTCCGCCTGCTCAACCTCGAGGCCGACGACAAGATAGCCGCAGCCGTCATTATCCCGCCCGATGAGCTGAACGGCAACGGCAACCACGACGAGCCAACGCTGTTGCAATAGCGGACTGCGAGCCCAGCGAGTAGCCCGAGATCTCAAACGTGATACCGGGGCACACGGCCTTAGTGGGCTCGTCGGCAAGAGAGGTCAAAAATGGGAAGAGGGGTACGTTTTTATCGCGACATAATTGGGCAGGTAGATATTGTTGCTCGACTAAACAGCTTGCGGAAAAAAGGCTGGGGAACCAGGTCCAGCACGATGGTTTCCACAGGACGATAGGGTATGTATTAATCATGCGTGGAGATGACCAACAACAGGAAGTGATGTTCAGCT
>Ga0181520_10005431_pt1 | contig 20379 bp, 9 predicted proteins | sample PEATcosm2014_Bin_29_FD_132451 | JGI IMG/M metagenome (GOLD analysis project Ga0181520, IMG submission 132451) | Peatland microbial communities from MTU Mesocosm Facility, Houghton, MI, USA - PEATcosm2014_Bin02_30_metaG | ecosystem: Environmental > Terrestrial > Soil > Wetlands > Peat | place... | reverse complement strand
GGCACAAAAGCTCACCGCAGCCACTGCCCAGGCGACTACGCTGGAAGACCGGCGTAAGGCGCTCGATGCCGTCTTCCACGACTACTGGGAAGATGTGCTCGTGAGCAACCCGGAATTTGCTTCGTCTCTCGGCGACAATCGCTACAATGGCCAGCTATCCGACTACTCCGTGAAGGCCTTCAACCTCCAGTTGGCCCGCGAGCAGGACTATTTGATGCGCCTGGCCACCATCGACCCCGCCGGATTTACTGACCAGGAGAAGACCAGCCGCGACCTGCTGCTGAACAAGCTCACCGAGGACCAGGAGGGCGCGGACTTCAAGGAGTGGGAGATGCCGGTGAACCAGATGGGCGGCATCTACGACGATTTTCCGCAACTGGCCTCGCAGCTCAGCTTTACCACTGTGAAGGACTACGACGACTGGATTGCGCGCCTTCATGCCATGCCAACCGCCTTTGAACAGGTGACGACCAACATGTCCCTGGGCATTGAAGATGGGCGCGTCCCACCGAAGTATCTGCTGGAAAAGACGCTGGCTCAAGTTGAGATGCTGGCCCAGCAAAAGCCCGAAGACTCGCCGCTTGCGTTGCCTCTGAAGAAGTTTCCAGCGTCGATCTCCGCGGCAGACCAAACGCGCATCCGGACGGAGATGCTGGACGCGCTCCAAAAGGAGGTGTTGCCAGCCTACCAGCGTTTTGCGCGCTTCTTGAAGGTGAGCTACATTTCCGCCGGCCGCCCAGAGCCCGGCATCGGCGCACTGCCCGACGGCGCCAAATACTACAAGTTCCTGATCCGCCGCACCACTACAACCAACCTCACCGCCGACCAGATTCACCAAATCGGTCTCGACGAGGTGACGAAGGACGAGGCCGCGATGCTGGAGATCGCCCAGAAGCTTGGCTTCAAGGATCTGGCCGGTTTTCGCGCCAGCTTGAAGACCAATCCCAAGCTCAGAGGGGACTCGCCCGACGCGCTGCTGGTTGCCTATCGAGGCTATCTCACGCCCATGCAGGCCAAGCTGCCAACCCTCTTCGGCCATTTGCCCAAGGCCCGGTTCGAGGTGGTCCCGATGCCGGATTACATGGAGAAGACCTCGCCCCCCGCCTATTACGAAGCCGGCACACCGGACGGCAGCCGTCCCGGCCGCCTGCTCATCAACACCTATAACGCCGCCGACCGAAATCTCTATGCGGTCGAGGCCATCGCCTACCACGAAGGCATTCCCGGCCATCACCTGCAAATCTCCATTGCGCAGGAGCTTACCGGCGTTCCCACCTTCCGCAAATTTGGCGATTACACGGCGTTTGTGGAGGGTTGGGCGCTCTATACAGAGCGCCTGGGCAAGGACGCCGGCTTCTATCAAGATCCGTATTCTGACTACGGGCGACTGGAAGCCGACATCTGGCGCGCCATTCGCCTGGTGGTAGACACCGGCGTCCACACCCAGCATTGGACACGCGATCAGATGGTCCAATACTTCCACGACCACTCGGCGATTGACGACACCACGGTTCAATCGGAGGTAGACCGCTACATTGCGTGGCCCGGCCAGGCGCTGGCCTACAAGATCGGCCAGCTCAAGATTCTGGAGCTGCGCGAACGAGCCAGGAAGGCGCTGGGCGACAAGTTTGACATCAAGGCCTTCCACGATGAGGTTCTGGACTCAGGCGCCATCCCGCTGGATGTTCTGGAGGGGCGCATCGACGCCTGGATCACAAGCCAGAAGCCCACCGCGCAGTGACGCAGATGTCCTGATTCAAGCCCATGAATTGAATGGAATTTATGCGCTGCCGCGAAGGTACGTTTTTTGTCCGCCTATAACCAGGCAAAACCTCCCTCATTTGTGGCCTCATAAGCCGGCCTCTTTTGAGAAACAAGCTCTTTCCAATCCAACGGCCAATTCCACGGGGAGTCTTCGCCAGAAGCGTACTGGTAGATCGGTACATTCTGTTCAAAACGTCGGCCTGGTTTCCGAAATCGCCCCCAAATTTCCGCACTCTCGATGACAGCACGGAGGCAGGGGTCGGGCGCAAGGAAAAGCCAAGCCCGTGCGTGATATTCTTAGCAGTTCCTATCAACGGTGGTCTCAGCGACCCCATATTCTATTTGTCGGTGCGGCGCCCGCATCGAGTGGAGAAATTGCAATGAAGCGTATTTTTGTATTGGCTCTTTTGGTTTGCGCGTGTGCTTGTGGACTGCACGCCCAGGCTGTGGATACAACTGTTTGCGCGATTGTCAAAAATCCGAAGTCGTTCGATGGCAAGATTGTCCGCATCAAGGGCACCGTTGTGGCCGGATTCGACCAGTTCAGCGTGAAAGACAGCAGCCCATGCGGGTACCCGGTGGATAGCGTATGGCTTTCGTATCCGCAAGGGACGAAGGCCAAGTCAGGCCCGTTGGCGATTGTGCAGGTTCAGCCCGCGCACAACTTTACGGGAACCTATGCCGCGCCAACACGGACGCCGGTGACGCTGGACAAGAGCAAGGACTTCAAGCAGTTCGATAACCTGGTATCTCAGGCGCACTCGAAGGGCGGCATGTGCCTGGGTTGCCCGCGGTACGAGGTGACCGCGACGCTTGTGGGCCGTCTGGATGGCGTGGACAGCGCCTTGCTGCAGCGCGACAAGGCAGGCAAGATTATCGGATTCGGCGGCTTTGGGAATATGAACGCTTATCCCGCGCGGCTGGTCCTGCAGTCGGTTGCCGACGTTACCCAGAAAGAGATCGATTATTCGAAGTCCGACGCATTGACGAAGGACGACGTTCCGCCCCCTATGGGCGAGGTGGGCTCCTATGACCCGTTCGCCGACGCGGAAAAATCCATTGCCAGGCTGGCAGGATCCCCGGTGGGCGTCCAGGCTGAGAAGGATATTGCGGTTTATGGAAAAAAGGGCGAGCACACCGGCGTGAGCATTATCAACGCCGCCACCAACGAAGCAGCGCCAAAGGATGAGGCGCCCGGCGTCAAGGATTCGCCGGACGGCATTCTCTTCAATTGCATCTTTAACCAGAATCGCCTTGACCAAGCGGCGACTGCGCGGGCCGTCGTCCACATGGGCCAGCATGTCTCGGATTTGCGCAGCCCGGCGCCTGGCTATGAAGATTCGCCTGTGTATGTGCTGGAGTATAACGGCTGGAGCTTGACCGCCGGAGCCGCCATATCGAGCGGGCAGAAGTTCCTGACGTTGCCGGGCGGCAATGTGCTTTGGAATTTCGCCTGGAAGGCTGAGGATCGCCAACCCAATCTGGACCAGGCGCTCAAGGACTTTCTCGCGAATGAGGCGGGACTGAGCCAGTAGGTTAAAGGACCGATTGCACGGCCCGAGGGCGCGGAGCTTCCGCGCCCTCGGTTTTTATTTGCAGGGAAAATCGGGCGCGCGAGGAGACTGGGAAGCTCTCGCTGGCCGCCGATCGGCCGATGCGCGTATCCTAGAATGTCACAGAGAGTCACTCCCAATCACCTCCAAGACAAGGAAAACAAAAGATGGCAGAGATCGCCGTTGAGGCTACAGAAGTACCGGCGCAGTTGCCGAAGGTCCGGGTCGCGGTTCTTGGCGCAGGCAAGATGGGCGGCATCCTGCTGCAGGCATTTCTGAAGGAGAACCTGTTCACTCCGGAGCTGATCCACGGCACCGTGCAGCACGCCGAGCGCGCGCTGGCGCTGAGCACGCAGTGGGGCGTGGACGTGAGCACGGACAACCTGAAGGCGGCCAGCGCGGCCGACCTGATCCTGATCGGCGTAAAGCCGATCCAGGTGGCTAACCTGATCGCGGAGATCAAGCCCGCGCTTACGCCTGCCAAGACGATCGTTTCGTTCGCGGCCTCGGTGAAGACCAGCGCCATTGAAGAAGCGGCGGGGATGGATATCGCCGTGATTCGCGCCATGCCCAATACGCCGTCCGCTCTTGGCGCTGGTGCCGCGGCTCTGTGCCGCGGGCGTTTTGTTTCCAACGAAAAGATGGAACTGGCCCAGCGCATCTTTGAGACCGTTGGGCGCACGGTGGTTGTGGACGAGAAACACATGGACGCGGTCACCGGGCTTTCCGGCTCGGGGCCGGCGTATATCTACATCATCATCGAGGCGCTGGCCGAGGCCGGCGTCAAGGTGGGGCTGCCGCGCGATACGGCGACGCAACTGGCGGCGCAAACCGCTTATGGGGCGGCGAAGATGGTGCTGGAGACCGGGTACCATCCGGCACTGCTGAAGGACGCAGTGACGACGCCGGCCGGATGTACGATCGACGGTATTCTGGAGCTCGAAGAGGGCGGCCTGCGCGTAACGCTGATCAAAGCCGTGATGCGGGCGACGGAGAGGGCGAGACAACTGGCGGCGGGGTAGAGGCAGGGACTAGGGGCTACTTCACCTACTGGGTTGAGGTTCGTGGGTGGTTGTCCCAGGTCTCCGTAGAGCTTCGGAAAAAGGGACAGTTTTCAGGGGAAAACGGGCCCCTTTTGCCATAAACAGAGCTTTTAGGGCTTAAAAACGGGCAGTAGTGTTTACGGATGAGTAACTGGAGTTGATTTTTATGTTGCTCATTTGATTGATTTTGCTCTCAAAAGTGACTTTGTGTACCCCTGAATTTGCGGGGGTACCCCCTTCGGCAAGAAAACCGGGGATTCCGGAGCGGAAATTCGAGTGAATTTGCCACGGAAGGCTGGAGGAGGTTCATACGTTCATCTTGCGCCGACGGGCGGTAATTGTCTGCAATGCCCGGAGGCTAAGCCTTGCAGATCGATCCAGGGTTCCTGGAGATCCAGGGTTCTTGGATAGGTTCCGATTTCCTGTTTCCCCTCAGTCCCTGCTGTAGATAGTTCTGCTCTTCTCCTCATGGCGCTCCAGCGCCAGCTCAATGAGCCGCGTAATCAGGCTCCTGTAGGTCAGCCCGGTTGCCTCCCATAGCTTGGGGTACATGCTGATGCGGGTGAACCCCGGCATGGTGTTGACTTCATTCAGGAATATCCGCTTTTTGCCATCCGGCTCCATGAGGAAATCCACACGTGCGAGGCCGGAGAGGTCGCAGGCGCGAAAGGCCGCCACGGCCATCTCGCGAACCTGCTTCGACTGGGCGCGTGTGAGCCTGGCTGGAATCACGGGCAAAGACCCCTCGGAGAGATACTTTGCTTCGTAGTCGTAAAACTCCTTGCCGGGTACAATCTCGCCTACCACGCTGGCCTCGGGCCGGTCGTTGCCGAGCACCGCTACCTCGAGTTCGCGAGCTTTCGACTTTTTGCCTCCGACACCTGCCTCCACTACCATTTTGCGGTCGTAGCGCGCGGCCAGAGTCAGCGCCGGACCCAGCTCCTTGCGGTCGTGCACCTTGCTGATGCCGACCGAAGATCCCATGTTCGCTGGCTTCACAAACACCGGATACTTGAGCGCCTTCTCCACCAGCGCCACGGCTTTCCGCGGCGACTTCTCCCAGTCCGCGCGCAGCAGCGTAACGTGCTTGACCATGGGCAGCCGGGCCTGCGCGAAGAGCCGCTTCATCACGTCTTTGTCCATGCCTGCCGAAGAGCCCAGCACTCCCGAGCCAACATACGCGATCCCAGCCAGTTCAAAGAGCCCCTGGATGGTTCCGTCTTCGCCAAAAGTCCCGTGCAGGACGGGAAAAACCACGTCCAGGGGCTTGCCGCCCGGGCGCTGATTTTGGTTGAGAGCCGTGGAACCGCCCGGCTCGGGCGCCAGCAGGGTGGGAATGCCATCGTGGAGCAATTTAGCGCCGGGAGTGGTCTCCGGGTCACCCGCACGCAGCCGCCGCGCAACCTCGCTACCGTTGCCTTCCAGCAGATTGTGCGCGTCGCCAGCCGCCAGCCAGCGGCCTTCCTTGGTAATGCCGATGGGCACCACCTCGAACTTTTCGCGATCGATAAATTTGAGAACCGAAGCCGCCGAAAGCAGCGAGACTTCATGCTCGCCGCTTCGCCCGCCAAAAAGAATCCCTACACGTAGTTTTTTTGCCATCTCGTTATCTGGTCACCGCTCCTGGTACGCGAAACACTGCTTTGATGCAATCCAGATTCGCCACGGCTATCTGCACATGGGTTTTTTCCAGAAATCCAGAACCTGCATAGATTGGATTTCCTTCCGTAAAGATCCCTCGAACCGTGTCAATGGGCTCTGACTCGGTATCCTGACGAATCAAGTGAAGGAATCGTATCACGGCACAATCCAATCGCCGCCGCCAGGTTTCAGGGCCGTTTACCGGCATCGGACCGCCCGTCGGGTCGATGGTATCCAGCAAGCTCCGATGCGCATCTCTGAGGTTCTCAATGGAGTCCTTAGTAGTGAGGTCCAGGCATAACCCCAAGTCAATTACCGCGCCGACTACAAAAGGACTTTCGATCCCGTCGCGACGCGAGTGCTTTTCCTTGGCGAATTCAAGCGCTCGATCCGGATTGGATTCCCAGAAATAAACGCCTGGGCCGAGCCAATCGTAGTCGTTGTTGCTAGGCAGGAGCGATTTGGCACCGGAAAGAAGGTGCTCTCCTACCACACGGTCGCAGCCATGATAGCCGAGCACGAAACTGGTTGAAAGGTGATGCACGATCTATCGGTAGTTCTTTGTCAGCCGGCCGGTGCGAGTATAAATCCCTGCCTCTATCAGAACCGCCAACGCCGTCTCGGGGGACTGTGTCGCCTTCTTGGTAAAAGCCTTCGCGGCGCGCTTGAAATCGCGTGTGAAGGTGGGGCTGCGCGGATCTAGTTTATGATTGGCGCCATTCCGGGACGCTGTGCGGGTTGTATTTGTCATATCCTCGATCCTCGAAACTGATTCCATTGTAAACCTGGCCTTTTGCGTCTTGGAAAAGGGCGGCGCATCAAACACGCTTTCCTCACAGGATCTTCTTCCCAAAAGCCGAACAGGCCAGTTCCACGGCCAGCTCGGCGGTGCGGTTGTGCTCGTCGATGACCGGGTTCACTTCGACCACTTCAAAACTGAGCAGCCGCCCGTCGTCGGCCAGGATCTCCATCGCCAGGTGTGCTTCGCGATAAGTAGCTCCTCCGCGCACCGGCGTACCCACCCCCGGCGCGTCTACCGGGTCAATCCAGTCCATGTCCAGCGAGACATGGTAGCCGGCGGTCCCGTTTCCGGCGGCGCTCAGCGCCTCTTCCATGACCACCCTCATGCCGCGCTCGTCGATGTCGCGCATGGTGTAAACATGGGCGATGCCCGCCCGGCGGATATTCTCCCGCTCGGCGGCGTCGACGTCGCGGACGCCGATCAGAACCGCATTTTCGGGGTCGATCTTGGGCGCATAGCCGAAGATTTTTGCCAGCGGCTCCGGCCCCAGCCCCAGGAGCGCGGCCAGCGGCATGCCGTGCACATTGCCCGAGGGCGAGGTCTCCGGGGTGTTGATGTCGGAGTGCGCATCGATCCACAACAGACCGACCTTTTGCCCCCTGCGCCGGTAAAACTCCGCTGTTCCGGAGACCGAGCCTGCCGCCAGCGAGTGGTCCCCGCCCAGCAGCAGAGGAAACCTGCCCTCTTCAAGCGCGGCCAGCACGGCCTCGGCGGTGCGTATGCAGGTCTCGGTTATCTCATTCAGATAGCGGGCATTGCGGCTGCCGGAGGCCTGGGTTTCGGCAATCTCGACGCGAATGTTGCCGCCGTCGGCCACTTGGTGCCCAAGAGCCTCAAGGCGCGCTTCGAGCCCGGCCACGCGCACAGCGGAGGGACCCATATCCACTCCGCGCCGGCTGGCCCCCAGATCGAGCGGAACGCCAAGCACACGGATCAAGCGGCTTGGAAGCGCCTGCGCTGCGCTGCCAGCAGACACGGGTGAAGCAGGAGATGGTTCGCTTTTTTTCGCCATAAGAAGACCTTACCGCGTCGGAGGTCGATGCGTGCTCCGCCGCTGTCGATTCGTGAGACATTTCGCCGCTCTTTTTATCTGCGCCCGGTGACGCTTTTTGGCACTCCAAAGGGGGCTGTAAACACTCCTAAAGTGCTATTTATACAGATTTTCACGAGCGTAAAATGAGGGCGTACCAAATGTAAACACATCCCCCCATTCGAAGGGTTTTTGCACTGTTCCATTCCGACAGGGCCCTGGACATTCCAGCCGATGCCGAAAGAGGTTTTTCAACGATTGTGAAGACAAGCATCCATTCCGCCGGATTCTTCCCGCTGAAGAAGATCCTTGCCTCCGGCGCCATCGCCTGTGGCTGTGTCTCGATCGCATGGGGCAGTCCTTCAGCTCCCTCGTCCCCGGAGATCCTGGCGCCCAAGGCGCTAACATCGGTTGCTGAAATCCGATCCCTGTCGAATGACAAAGCCGGCCAGGAGCTTCCGGTCGCGGTGCGGGCCACGGTAACTTACTTTCGCGGATATCTAAAGGAACTGTTCGTCCAGGAGGACGGCATGGGCCTATTTGTGGAGGCCGCCACCAGCACCAGCCTGGTTCCAGGAGACCGCATTCTGATCAAAGGAACCACGGCGCCGGGTTACCGCCCCTCTGTGAAAAGCAGCAACATTACCTTGCTCAGCCACGGTGCGCCTCCCAACCCGGTTCCGGGTACGTGGAATCAGCTCATCCAAGGCCGATTTGACTCCGCGCTGGTAACTGCACACGGAGTGGTGCAGTCTGCCAATCTGGATGCGCCTTCGGCCGAGCATATGTCAGGCACAACCCTCAGGGTTCAGCTGGACGGCGGGCATGTAGATGCCCAGGTGGACAGCAACGATGCACAGGCGCTTTCCGGTTTGCTCGACGCCGAAGTGGTAATCACCGGTGCGGCGGGAGGCAAGTTCGACGGCAAGCAGCAACTGACCGGGATCGTCCTGCACGTTGCCCGGCTTGCGGATATCAGGATTGTGAAGCGGGCGGCCGTGAACCCCTGGTCGCTCCCGGCCACGCCAATGGACCAGGTTCTAAGCGTGTATCGCGTGAAGAACTTCACAGAAAGGGTCAGAGTCACTGGAACGGTTACATACTTTCAACCCGGCTCAGCGCTGGTGCTGCAGAACGGGGCCAAGAGCCTGTGGATCAAGACAGAAAACTTTGGGCCCATACGCCTCGGCGACCGTGCGGAAGCAACCGGATTCCCCTCCGTTAGCGACGGTTTTTTGATGCTTTACGGCAGTGCGATTCGGGATGACGGGATCCCGGCGCCAGTCAGGCCCGAGCCAGTGACATGGCAGCAGCTCGGCGCCGGTGGGCACATCTTTGACCTGATCTCCATCGAAGGCCAGGTGCAGATGGAGGCCAGGGAAGCCTCACAGGACGAGTACGTTCTGGTCTCCGACGGCCGCATATTTTCCGCCATTTTTCCGCATGGGTATAGCGCGGATGGGCTCTCTCCGATGAGGAACGTACCCGTGGGCGCGCGGATTCGGGTAACCGGCATCTGCGTAATGGATGACGCCAATCCCTATGGCCACGACGTGGCGTTCAAAATCCTGCTTCGCACGCCAAACGATCTCGTAGTTCTCACCCAGCCTTCGTGGTTCACGGTTCGCCATCTCGGCACTCTTGTATTCATGCTGCTGCTGGCCATGCTTGTGGCGGGCGCCAGAGCGTGGTTCATCGACCGTACCATGCGTGCGCAGATTGCGGCTCTGGGCTACCTGGGACAGAGGCGCGGGCTCATCCTTGAAGACATCAACAACGCGAGGCCGCTCCCTGGAATACTCGAGCGGATCACCGAACTGGGCTCCGCAAGCCTGAAGGGGGCGCCTTGCTGGTGCCAGACCGCGGATAGACTGAAGCTTGGGAACTCCCCGCGGGAGTCGAACGCTTCAGGCCTGCGCATTGTCGAACATCCGATTGCCGCTCGCTCCGGCCCCGCGCTGGGCTCCATTTTCGCCGCCTTCGACGCGCGCACCGCTCCTGGCCCCGACGAGAACAAGGGACTGACCGCGGCAGCGGAACTGGCCACCCTGGCCATCGAGACTGCGCGGCTTTACTCCGACCTGGTGCACCGCTCGGAGTTCGACATGCTCACCGATATCAAAAATCGCTTTTCGTTCGAAAAGCACCTCGACTGCCTCATGGACGAAGCGTACAGAAGCGGCGGTATCTTCGGGCTGATCTACATCGACCTCGACGAGTTCAAACAGGTCAATGACCGATTCGGGCACCACGTGGGCGACCTGTACATTCAGCAGGCAGCCTTGCGCATGAAGCGGCAGTTACGGCCTGAAGACATGCTCGCGCGTCTGGGTGGCGATGAGTTTGCCGTGCTCGTTCCGGTGATCCAAAGCCGGGAGGATGTCGAGGAGATCGCGTTGCGGCTGGAGTGCTGCTTCGACGGCCCGTTCGCGGTGGAGGGTTTCGTCGTGCATGGCTCTGTGAGCATCGGCACAGCCTTGTACCCGGCCGACGCAACTACAAGGGACGCTTTGCTCACCACCGCCGACTCCGCCATGTACTCAGCAAAGAAAAGCAGGAAGTCCGGAACCAGGAATCCGGAAGGCCAAGCAGAGACGGAATTCGCTTCGGACACTCGAAAATGACAAGCCGCCGATCCAGCACGCGTTCCGGCGAATCTCCACTCAAAACTCGAATTCTCTGCAAATTCAAGGTTAACCTAAAGCGCCCATCCCGAATGGCCGATAAAACCCCAAGAGAACTGGACTTTGCACCATCGTCCGTTCGACAGGTCTTTCGGGTGAAGAAGCTGATTCCAGTGTTTGCGGTGATCCTCGCGTGGTCCTCTGCGGCTTGGCCGGCGGACCCCGCCCCGGTGACCACGCTGCACGTCATATCCGCGCTGACCAACGCCCAGGCCATCCAGCGCCCGCCGGTGTCCTTCGAAGCCACCGTTACCTACTACCGTCGGTATTCAAAGGATCTGTTTGTTCAGGATGGGGATTCGGCCATTTTTGTGCGCCCAGCCGTCTTGCAAAAGCTCATTCCGGGCGACCGCATTCGGGTGCACGGAACCATGCACGCGAGCTTCCGGCCATACGTGGACGGCACTGAAATTACTCTATTGGGCCACGGTCCGTTACCCAAGCCCAGCCAGCCCAGCTTTGAGCAGATGATCCGCGCCGAAACCGATTGCAAACTCTTGAAGGTGCGCGCCATCATCCAGTCCGCCGATCCGGTGCCCGGCGCGCAAGGGCAAATCTCGACCACAGAGCTGAGTATGCTCGTGGATGGAGGGCATGTCGAGGCCACCGTCGACAGCGACGATCCAACGCGCCTCAATAGCCTTCTCGATTCCGAGGTGGAGCTGACCGGCGCCCAATCCGGCCTCTTCGACAACAAAATGCAGGAGACAGGCATCCTGCTTCATATCCAATCGATGGACCAGGTGCAAATTGTGAAACACGCACAGGTCGACCCGTGGTCCCTACCAATTACGCCGATGGATCGGATTTTGACCGGTTACCGGGTGAGCGAACTGCATGACCGCCAACATGTGCATGGAACCATTACCTACTATCAGCCTGGCGTGGCGCTGGTGCTGCAGGACGGCTCAAAAAGCATCTGGATCGATACCAACACTTGGAGCCCGCTGCACGTGGGCGCCGTAGCCGACGCAATTGGATTTCCCGAAGTGAAGAACGGCTTCCTGACCCTCACCCGCGGCGAAATACGCGAGACGTTGACGCATGCGCCTGTCTCGCCCTCGCTGTTTACCTGGCGACAACTGGCGGTGGGCGGCAACGATGGACGTGGTCATGTCTTCGACCTTGTCTCAATCGAGGGCCAGGTGGTTACCGAGGTGCGAGAGGCCACGCAGGATGAGTATGTGCTCCAGTCCGACGGTCACCTGCTCTCCGCCATCATTCGCCACCCTGGCACAGTTGGCCAGATTCCGCTTCCGCGGATGCGCGAGATTCCTCTGGGCGCGCGGATCCGGGTTACCGGCATCTGCATGCTCACTAACGCCAATCCCTTCAACGGCGAGGTGCCCTTCAATGTCCTGATGCGCGATGCGAACGACATTGTGGTCGTTGCACGGTCTCCATGGTTGAATGTGCGGCATCTGATGTTGATTGTCGGCCTGCTGTTTTGCGTGGTCATTGCTATCGGTATCAGAAGCTGGGCTATGGAGCGGCGAGTTCGCCAGAAGAATGCAACGCTGGCATACCTCGAACGGCGTCGAAGGCGCATCCTCGAAGCCATCAACGGTTCACGCCCGCTGGCTGAAATCATCGAGCAGATCACAGAAGTGGTTTCGTTTCGGTTGCACGGCGCACCTTGCTGGTGCGAAATCAGCGGGGGCGCCAAGTTGGGAAACTGGCCGACCAGCCTGGTCAGGCTGCGCGTTCTTCAAAGCGATATTCCCTCCCCGTCCGGAACCCCGCTTGGAACGATCTATGCCGCATTCGACGCGCTTTCGAAACCCCGTGCGGAACAGCCTGAAGCGCTCGCCATGGGAGCAGGGCTTGCCATGCTGGCAATCGGAACCAGGCGGCTTTATTTCGATCTGGTCCACCGCTCCGAGTTCGACATGCTCACCGACGTCCAGAATCGCTTCTCCCTGGAGAAGCACCTCGACGCTTTGATCGAAGAAGCCCGCCTCAGCGCAGGCATCTTCGGCCTCATCTACATCGATCTCGATGGATTCAAGCAGGTGAACGACAAATACGGACACCACATCGGCGATGAGTATCTGCAGGAAGCTTCGGTACGCATGAAGCGGCAGTTGAGGCCGGGCGACATTCTGGCGCGGCTGGGAGGCGATGAGTTCGCTGTCCTGGTTCCGGCGGTGCGTTCGCGCGCCGATGTCATGGAAATCGCCATCCGGCTGGAACGGTGCTTCGAAGAACAGCCCTTTGCGATCCAAAACCATTTCTTGTACGGTTCGGCCAGCGTCGGCGTCGCCCTCTACCCTGAAGACGCAACCACAAGGGATTCACTCCTGAACAACGCCGATGCCGCGATGTATGAGGTTAAGCGCGCCAGGAAGGCGCGGATTCACGCTTAGGCCCCTTTGCCGGATGCAGAATTGATACCGGAAGACCGCCAATAAGAAGGGGCCCGGCATGCGCCGGGCCCCTTGATTTGCCAAAACAGACATTCAGTCTTACTCGGCCGCCATTTCCTCGGCTTCGCCTTCCTGGCGCATCAATTCCAGTTCGCGCTCGGCGGCTTCGATCTCCGCCGTCACTTCCTGCTGCACGCGCGCTGCCGCTTCTTCCAGTTCCGGTGAGAGCTGGACGTTGCGGTAGTACTCCAGGCCCGTGCCGGCGGGGATCAACCGTCCCACGATCACGTTCTCCTTGAGTCCGCGCAGGTTGTCTACCGCGCCGTTGATGCTGGCTTCAGTGAGCACGCGCGTCGTCTCCTGGAAGCTGGCCGCGGAGATAAAGCTGTCGGTCGAGAGCGATGCCTTGGTAATGCCCAGCAGCAGCGGACGCCCGATTGCCGGACGGCCTCCGGTTGCCAGCACGCGCTCGTTCTCCTCGCGGAAGCGGAAGCGGTCTACCTGCTGCTCGAGCAGGAAGTTGGTATCGCCCACTTCGTCGATTCGCACCCAGCGCAGCATTTGGCGAACAATCACTTCGATGTGCTTGTCGCTGATGGCCACGCCCTGAAGACGGTAGACTTCCTGGATTTCGTTCACCAGGTAAGACTGCAGTTCCTTTTCGCCCAGCACGGCAAGAATGTCGTGCGGGTTCAAGGGGCCATCCATCAGCGGTTCGCCGGCGCGCAGCCGCTCGCCTTCCTGCACGTTCACGTGAATACCGCGCGGCACCGAGTATTCTTTCTCGTCGCCGTTGTCCGCGGTCACGTAAATCTTGCGCTGGCCCTTGCTGACTTCACCAAAGCGGACCACGCCGTCGATTTCAGAGATAATCGCCGTCTCGCGGGGCTTGCGCGCTTCGAACAGCTCCACCACGCGCGGCAGACCGCCGGTGATGTCCTTGGTGCGCGTGCTCTCCTTGGGAATCTTTGCCAGCACGTCGCCCGGACCCACTTCGTTTCCGTCCTCGACCATCAGGTGAGCGCCGCGGGGCAGCAAGTAACGCTTGTGCGCTTTGGCGTTCTTCACCATGAATGCCGGCTGCCGCTTCTCATCGGGAGAGTCGGCCACCACCCAACGCGAGAGACCGGTGACTTCGTCGACCTCTTCGTTGAGCGTGATGCCTTCCTGCAGATCCTTGAACGTCACCGTGCCGCCGATTTCCGTGAGGATGGCGTAGGTGTAAGGATCCCACTCGGCCAGCAACTGGCCCAGCTTTACATGCTCGCCGTCTTTCACGCGTAGGCGCGCACCATAGACCACCTGGTAGCGCTCCTTCTCACGTCCGCGCTCGTCCTGAATGGCAACAGAGCCGGAGCGATTCATGGCGACCAAGGTACCATCCTTGCTCTCAACGTAATTGAGATTGATGAAGCGCACGAAGCCATTGTTCTTCGCATCCAGGCGCGACTTATCCTGCACGCGGCTGGCCGTGCCGCCCACGTGGAAGGTACGCATCGTCAACTGCGTTCCGGGCTCGCCGATGGACTGCGCGGCGATGACGCCGCAGGTTTCGCCCAGCTCGACCATGCGGCCGGAGCCCAGGTTACGCCCGTAGCACAGCGCGCAAACTCCGCGTCGCGACTCGCAGGTAAGCACCGAGCGAATCTTCACCCGCTCGACGCCGGCGCCTTGAATCGCCGAAGCGATGTCTTCATCGATGCCCTGGTTCACATCCACAACGACGTTGCCGTCGTAGTCCTTGATGCGCTCCAATGACACGCGGCCAATGATGCGATCGCGAAGCTCCTCGATGATCTCGCCCGACTCGACAATCGATCCGACGTAGATGCCTTCGACCGTGCCGCAGTCGTACTCGGTCACGATCACATCCTGCGCCACGTCGACCAGACGCCGCGTCAGGTAGCCCGAATCGGCTGTCTTGAGCGCCGTGTCGGCCAGACCCTTGCGTGCGCCGTGCGTCGAGATGAAGTATTCGAGCACGGTCAGCCCTTCGCGGAAGTTCGCGGTGATGGGCGTCTCAATGACTTCGCCCGAAGGCTTGGCCATCAGTCCGCGCATGCCCGAGAGCTGGCGAATTTGCTGCTTCGATCCGCGGGCGCCGGAGTCGGCCATGATGTAAATCGGATTGAATGCGCCTTCGTCGTCGGCGCGCTTCATGTTGCCGAACATCTCGTCCGCGACCTGGTCGGTAACCGCGGACCACATCTGGATGACCTTATTCGAGCGCTCGCCGTTGGTGATGGCGCCGTCCATGTACTGCTTCTGGACTTCGATCACCTTCTTGTCGGCTGCGTCGACGGTCGTGTACTTGCTGTCCGGAATCACCATGTCGTCCAGTCCAACGGACAGGCCGGACTTGGTGGCATAGTTGAAGCCCAGCGACTTGATGCGGTCCAGCATGCCGACAGTGACTTCAAGGCCGAGATTCTGGTTGCAATAGTTCACCAGTTGCCCGATGCCCTTCTTCTTCAACAGGCCGTTGACGAACGGCATCCCCGCGGGCAGCGAGTCGTTCAGAATCACGCGGCCTACGGTGGTCGAAATGTACTCCTTGTTGAAGTCGACAGATTCTGTGTGTGTCAGGTCCTGGTCGTCGTAAGCGGTCGTCATGTCGAGGACCTTGCCCGTGTAGCGCAGGCGGATCGGCGAAAGTGTTTCCACCTCCCCGGCTTCGAGCGCCATCAGGATCTCCTCGGTATTGGCGAACACGCGGCCTTCGCCCTTGCCGCCCTTCTTGGCCTTGGTCAGGTAATAGAGGCCGAGCACCATGTCCTGCGTAGGCACGGTGATGGGGTGACCGGAGGCCGGCGAAAGAATGTTGTGCGAAGCGAGCATGAGCACGCTGGCTTCAATCTGCGCCTCGGGCGACAGCGGAATGTGCACGGCCATCTGATCGCCGTCGAAGTCGGCATTGAACGCCGTGCAGACCAGCGGATGAATCTTGATGGCCTTGCCTTCCACCAGCACCGGCTCAAAAGCCTGAATGCCCAGGCGGTGAAGCGTAGGCGCGCGGTTCAGCAGCACCGGGTGATCCTTGATGACTTCTTCAAGAATGTCCCAGACCACCGGCTCCTGCATCTCGACCATTTCCTTGGCTTGCTTGATGGTGGTGCACTGGCCGGTCTGCTCCAGGCGGTGATAGATGAAGGGCTTGAAGAGTTCCAGAGCCATCTTCTTCGGCAGCCCGCACTGGTGCAGCTTCAGTTCGGGACCGACAACGATGACCGAACGGCCTGAGTAATCCACGCGCTTGCCGAGCAGGTTCTGACGGAAGCGGCCCTGCTTGCCTTTCAGCGTATCGGAGAGCGACTTCAGCGGGCGGTTGTTGGCGCCACGCAGCACGCGGCCACGGCGGCCGTTATCGAACAGCGCGTCCACAGCTTCCTGCAACATGCGCTTTTCATTGCGCACAATCACTTCAGGCGCGTGCAGGTCCATCAGCTTCTTCAACCGGTTATTACGGTTGATGACGCGGCGGTAAAGATCATTCAAATCTGAGGTCGCGAAGCGGCCGCCATCCAGCGGCACCAGGGGCCTGAGCTCCGGAGGAATCACCGGCAGCACATCCAGAATCATCCACTGCGGCTTGTTGTCGCTCTTGCGGAACGCCTCGACAACCTTCAGTCTCTTGGCATACTTCAGCTTCTTTTGCGCGGAGGTCTCGGTCTTCATCCGCTCGCGCAACTCAATGCCCAGCTCGTCGATGTTCACGCGCTTGAGCAGTTCCTTGATCGCTTCGGCGCCCATCATGGCCTTGAAGCCCGAGGGACGGAACTGTTGATCGAGCTCGCGGAACTTGGTTTCGTCCTTGATGATCTCGCGTTCCTTCACCGGCGCGTCGCCGGGATCGACAACGACGTACGACTCGAAGTAGAGGATGCTTTCCAGATCGCGCAGCGAAATATCCAGCAGGTGCCCGATACGCGAAGGCAGGCCCTTGAAGAACCAGACATGGGAACAGGGAGAAGCGAGTTCGATGTGACCCATGCGCTCGCGGCGCACCTTGCTGACCGTAACCTCGACGCCGCACTTGTCGCAGATGACGCCGCGATGCTTCATGCGCTTATATTTGCCGCACAGGCACTCCCAGTCGGTGACCGGTCCAAAGATGCGGGCGCAGAAAAGCCCATCCCGCTCCGGTTTGAAGGTGCGGTAGTTGATGGTCTCAGGCTTGGTTACTTCGCCATGCGACCAACTGCGGATCTTCTCAGGCGATGCCAGCATGATGCGGATGGCGTCGAAGTCGGTGATGGGACCAGAAAGCTCAAACGGGTTCGAACGGAACAAGGCGACCCTCCTTGGCAGGCCTTTTTTGCGCCCACCGCGGTAACTCCCGGGATTCTTTTTGAGGATCCTTCCTTCCCGGGAAGCGGTGATTGCCGCTCTCAAGAAGGACCCTAAAACAGTGGTCAGTGAACAGTGGTCAGTGGTCAGTTTTCTTGCTCAAACCACTGTTCAATTCAAACCGTATGCTGCTCGTTGCAAGCGACTGACCACTGATCACTAACCACTGATCACTAGTCCGCGACCGCCGCGATTTCCGGCACGGGCACCTTTTTGATCAGGTCAGCGCGCTTGATCAACTCCACATCGAGGCACAGCGACTGCAACTCGCGAATCAACACGTTAAACGACTCAGGCACGCCCGGCTCGATTGCCGCCTCGCCCTTGACGATGGCCTCGTAGATCTTGGTGCGGCCATACACGTCGTCGGACTTCGCGGTCAGCAGCTCCTGCAGGATGTAAGCCGCGCCATAAGCTTCAAGCGCCCACACTTCCATCTCGCCGAACCTCTGCCCGCCGAACTGCGCCTTGCCGCCCAGCGGCTGCTGCGTAATCAGCGAGTACGGCCCGATTGAACGCGCGTGAATCTTGTCGTCCACCAGGTGCGACAGTTTGAGCATGTAGATGTAGCCCACCGTGACCGGCTGCTCGAACTGCTCGCCCGTCATGCCGTCGTAGAGAGCCGTCTTGCCCGAGGAAGGCAGGCCGGCCGAAGCCAACAGCGCCTTGATCTCGCTCTCCTGCGCGCCGTCGAAGACCGCGGTGCCGAACCAGATGCCGCGCTTCATACCGGGCGCGACGCGAAGCAGCATCTCATCGTCGAGCTCCTGGAGTTGGCGCAGTGTTGCGGTCCCGGCAAACTCCTTGTTCATCACTTCGCGCACGTAGTCAGCCCGGCTCTTGCCCTCCAGCTTATCGAGGAACTGTTCGCCTTCCGACTTCGGTTTGAATTGATCGTTGATCTGGTCGACAAGCCCGGCAATTTTGAGACCCAGCGCATGAGCGGCCCAGCCGAGGTGCGTCTCCAGAATCTGGCCCACATTCATACGGGAAGGCACGCCGAGCGGATTCAGAACAATCTCCACCGGCGTTCCATCGGGCAGATACGGCATGTCTTCCTCGGGAAGAATGCGCGCGATCACGCCCTTGTTGCCGTGACGGCCGGCCATCTTGTCGCCCACAGACAGCTTGCGCTTCATGGCGACATAGACCTTCACCAGCTTGATCACGCCCGGAGGCAGCTCATCGCCCTTTTGCAGCTTGGCCACCTTCTCGTTGGTGATCTTGCGCAGAACTTCGATCTGCCGCGAGGTCATCTCTTCGATCTCGTCGATCTGCTCGTTGACGCGGGGGTCCTTGTCGGCGTAGCGGATGCGCTTCAGGTTCTTGGTAGAGATGCGCTCGATGGTGTCGCGATCAAGGATGGCGCCCTTGGTCAGCAGGCGCTTGTTGGTCCGCTCGTCGTGCAGATCGGCCAGCACTTCCTTCTGACCCAGAATCCCGTCGAGCCTCTTCAGGCGCTCGTCGGTGAGGATTCGGATTTCGTCGCCCAGGTTCTTTTCGAGCTTGGCCACATACTCGCCCTCGATCAGCTTGGCGCGCTCGTCCTTCTCCTGTCCCTTGCGGCTGAAAATGCGCACGTCCACCACCGTGCCCTCGATGCCCGGAGGGCAGGTCAGCGAAGCGTCGCGTACATCGCCGGCCTTTTCGCCGAAGATGGCGCGCAGCAGCTTTTCTTCCGGCGTCAGTTGCGTTTCGCCCTTCGGCGTCACCTTGCCCACCAGAATGTCGCCGTGCTTGATCTGGGCGCCGATGCGGATCACGCCGCTCTCGTCCAGGTCGCGCAGCGCATGCTCGCTCACGTTGGGAATGTCGCGCGTAATTTCTTCCGGTCCCAGCTTGGTGTCGCGCGCCTCGATTTCAAATTCTTCAATATGAACCGAGGTGTAGTAGTCCTCGCGCACCAGCTTTTCGCTGATCAGGATCGCGTCCTCGAAGTTGTAACCGCGCCAGGGCATGAAGGCCACCAGCACGTTGCGTCCCAGCGCCAGCTCGCCCTGCTCCGTGCAAGGTCCGTCGGCGATCACCTGCCCCTTCACCACCCGGTCGCCCTCGCGGACTACCGGCTTCTGGTTGATGCAGGTGTTCTGGTTCGAGCGCTTGAACTTGATGAGCTGATAAATGTCAGAACCCACCTCGCGCGACAACTGCGTGGGATGATGCTCGCCCTCGACGCGCACGATAATGCGCTCGGAGTCGACCGAATCCACAAGCCCGTTGCGCTTGGCCAGGATCACGGCGCCCGAGTCGCGCGCCGTCACGCCTTCCATGCCCGTGCCCACCAGCGGCGCCTCGGCCACCAGCAGAGGAACCGACTGGCGTTGCATGTTGGCGCCCATCAGCGCGCGGTTGGCGTCGTCATGCTCCAGGAACGGCACCAGCGATGCGGCCACCGAAACAAGCTGCTTCGGGCTCACGTCGATGTAGTCCACATCGGTGCGATTCACCAGCACAAAGTTTCCCTGACGGCGGGCATTCACCAGATCTTCAGTGATCACGCCCTGGTCGTTGAACTCGATGTTGGCCTGCGCAATAGTGTGCTTGTCCTCTTCCCACGCCGACAGGTAAAAGCTGAACGGCATGTGGTCGATGGGGCGCTTGCCGTCTTTCTTGAGCTTGGCATTCAACCGCCCGGCTTCTTCCTTCTCGATGTGATCGCCCACGCGCAGGCCGCTTTCGCCGGCGTTGACTATCTCTACAAAGTCGAGAATCCGCGAGTCCTTCACCTTGCGATAAGGCGACTCGATAAAGCCGTATTCGTTGATGCGCGCAAAACAACTGAGCGAGCTGATCAGGCCAATGTTGGGGCCTTCCGGCGTCTCAATAGGGCAGATGCGTCCGTAGTGCGTCGGGTGCACGTCGCGGACTTCAAATCCGGCGCGCTCTCTGGAGAGGCCGCCCGGTCCGAGTGCCGACAGGCGGCGCTTGTGCGTGATCTCCGACAGCGGATTGGTCTGATCCATGAATTGAGAAAGCTGCGACGATCCGAAGAACTCGCGGATAGCCGCCATGACCGGCTTGGCGTTGATCAGGTCGTGCGGCATGGCCGTCGAAAGCTCCTGATAGACGCTCATCTTTTCCTTGATGGCGCGCTCCATGCGCACCAGGCCGATGCGGAACTGGTTCTCCATCAACTCGCCCACGGCGCG